>OGDF01006604.1_pt1 | contig 11418 bp, 7 predicted proteins | sample 1570141 | NCBI WGS metagenome assembly OGDF01 (sample SAMEA4370581, study PRJEB24528) | human gut metagenome | reverse complement strand
CAATGAGCGATTGTATCACTCGGCTTCGTTCTTCTTCATTTAAGTATAGATGATAAGTTTTCTCTCTCATTGGCTGTCCCTCCATCTTTCAAATGTATTCTTGATTATCTCCACATCTTCCTCGGTATCAGAAGAAATAAATATATGTACGCTCTGAAAAGCTTTCTTTAAATTATTGGCATAATCCAGTTCTGTGCCTTTCATCGGCAGTTTAATCAGCCTTATCCCTCGTTGCTTACACATATACGCTTTCATTATTTCTATATTCTCATCGGCACTTTTTGACTCAATAGCCAACTTTTCTAAAGGTATATATGTTTCAAGTGGAACTCCAAGCAATCGGTCAGAACCAAGTTCTGCTTTCAAACCTTTCTTATTAGAATAATAGCTGACAGCCAAAGCAGGAAATAGAGATAAATATTCTTGCTCACAAATTCGGCAGCCTTTATTCAATATCGTCCTTTCATTTATCTTCATACTCCATGAATGACCGTGCCTGCATTTCCACCACGCTCTCTTTGCTGAAGTTCGTGATACCTCTGTAGGCTTCAGTTTATTCTGTTCATAATCCCATTCGCTAAGAAGCTGATTATCTGTTGTCGCCAAATCATTATATCCGGCAAGGACTTCTCTCTCCGCACAAACGGGGCATACCGTACCTTTCACACGGGCGTTGATAACTGATTTCCACTCATTACCGCATTTTCTGCACTTCCACCAGATATTTTTCCTCGACTTTGCATTTACTTCATCAGGCTTCAATGGCAAGTTCTTCTCCGACCATTCAGAAGCAATTTCAGGATGCGTTGTCTGCAAATCATTAAACCCTTTCAGGAATATGTACCCACTGCAATATGGACATTTACTACCACCGGAACGGGTAGAAATAAGGGTGTTCCACTCCCTGCCGCAATCCTTACATCTCCACCAAGCCTTACGATTGGCAAAGACTGTAACCTGAGTTGGAAGTAACGGATAATTTCTGTCCGACCACTCGGCAGCTATATCCGGCTGAAGTGTTGCAAGGTCATTAAATCCTGCCAACACTTTATTATGAGAGCAATACGGGCAACCTGTTTTATTTATTGTCCTGCTCTTAACGGCAGCTTCCCATTCGTGCCCTTTCTCACATCTCCATATCACTTTCTTGTGAGAACCAATAGAAACCTCTGTCGGTTTTATCTTATTCTTTTTCGACCACTGCTTTACCAGTAATGGCTCTAATGTCGCCAAATCGTTAATACCTACAATCACTCTCGCACCGGAGCATATCGGGCATTTCTCTCCACTGGAACGAGCCTTAACGCTTGTCTGCCATTCGTGACTGCAAGCACCTTTCCACCATACTTTTTTATTTGAACCGAAAGTAATGTCGTCGGGTGTAAGCAGTAAATTCTTCTCCGACCACTCCGAAACAAGCTCCGGGTGTACTTCTGCTAAACTGTTATTCATAGCCAAACCTCAACCTCCTTGTGCTTAGAGTATATGAAGTTTTAGCTTTATCTTGTAGTTTGCGATTATCCGTATAAATAGAAAAAGCCCTTTGAGAAAAGGATTTTCTCCTCTCTCAAAGGGCAAGTTCAAAACTGGATTTATCGTGTACATTACATAGATAAAAATTCAATTTTACTCTGCATTATCACAATATATCTCTATTGCATCTGCTACAAATATTGCGGTACCTTCACCACCATAAGCATCGATATTCGTTGTAATGTCTCCACCACCTGAATACATTTTTCCTAATCCACGCAAAATCTTATTTGTACAAGTATATAAGTTTTGGGTAATATAATCCTGTAATCTTCTTACAAGATTCTGTGCATCATCAGATGCTGGATTCATATTCTTCATCTCTCCGGCTTCTTTAAAAAAAAGCATAAATCTATCTGCTAGGATTTTCTCATCTTCCTCAGTTCGATTCTTTTGCTTTTCTTCCATCTCCTTATATTCTGGTGTATTACCGTATAATTCCTTTGCCTGTCTGCTATATTCATCTAATTTACTTCTATCAAAAGCCTTAAAATCCATGTGTTTCACTCCTAACAATTTTATTCCAAGAGCAAAGTTCATTAAGTTCTCAATATGTTCCTTTTTAAGCCTAAGCAGCTCTATTTGTTGTTCTAAAGCTTTGCTTCTGTCAAAATCAGGACTATTAACAATCATCTTAATGTCTTTAAGAGGAAACTCCAATTCTCGAAACAGCAGAATATGTTGAAGGCGTTCCAAATCTGCATCGTCATACAATCTGTAACCCGCATCGGTGTATCCCGTCGGATGTAAAAGACCAATCTTGTCATAATATTGTAGAGTGCGTATACTCACTCCGGCAAGCTTACTCACTTCATTTACTGTCATCATCATCATTTCCTCCTCTCTCGATAAATATACTTTAAACCATTACGCAACGTAGGAGTCAACAGTTTTTTCAAAAAATATTTTATACAAATTCCCGATTTGTATTTCTGTCCATTCAGAAAATGGGCAATCCCTATTGGAATTGCCCACTCATTGCACTAATTATGCGATTTTTTCTTGCTTGCACCGATTTCTGCATCAATTGATGTAAGTTTGATGTAAATCGCTGTTTTTTTAGTTTTTTATCAAATGAAGTACGTCCCGTCTATTCGGTAAAACGGTACATCTTTACATCATCTTAATAGAGCTTTGCACCTGCTGGAATATGGTCATCAACCATCAGAAGATGGAGCTTTTCTTCGCCTTCTTCTTCGTGGATAGCACTGAGGAGCATACCGCAAGAGTCAATGCCCATCATAGCTCTCGGTGGAAGATTTGTGATAGCGATAAGAGTCTTTCCAACCAGTTCTTCAGGCTCATAATAAGCGTGAATACCGCTTAAAATGGTTCTGTCTGTGCCTGTTCCGTCATCAAGAGTAAACTGTAACAGTTTCTTTGACTTCGGTACTGCAACACACTCTTTAACCTTTACAGCACGGAAATCAGATTTGCTGAATGTATCGAAATCAACCTCTTCTTCAAATAAAGGCTCTACCTTTACCTTAGAAAAATCAATCTTTTCAGACTCAGTTTTTACATTTTTTTCAGGTGCTTCAGAAGCTGTATTATTTACATCATTTTTCTTATTTACACCATCTAAGGACTTCATTGTGGGGAACAGCAGCACGTCGCGGATGGAGGCGCTGTCGGTCAGCAGCATGACCAGACGGTCCACGCCGAAGCCCAGGCCGCCCGTGGGGGGCAGGCCGTACTCCAAAGCGTTGACGTAGTCGTAGTCCACCTGGGCCTTGCAGTCGGGCTCGATGGCCTTGCGCTCGGCCACCTGACGCTCGAAGCGGCCCTTCTGGTCGATGGGGTCGTTCAGCTCGCTGAAGGCGTTGCCGTACTCGGTGCAGTCGATGAAATACTCAAAGCGCTCGGTGAAGGCGGGGTCATCCGGCTTGCGCTTGGCCAGGGGGCTGATCTCCACGGGGTAGTCGTAGATGAAGGTGGGCTGGATCAGCTTGTCCTCCACAAAGGCGTCGAAGAACTCGGCCAGAATGGCACCCTTGGTGGGCACCTCAGGCAGCTCCACATGGTGCTCCTTGGCGGCGGCAATGGCGTCCTCGTCGGTCTGCCAGTCGTTGAAGTCCACGCCGGAATACTTCTTCACGGCCTCGATCATGGTCAGGCGCTCCCAGTGGCCCATGTCGATCTGCTTGCCCTGATAGGGGATGACCATGCTGCCGCAGATCTTCTGAGCCAGACGCTTGTACAGCTCTTCCACCAGATCCATCATGCCGTGGAAATCGGTAAAGGCCTGGTACAGCTCAATGGAGGTGAACTCCGGGTTGTGCTTGGGGTCCATGCCCTCGTTGCGGAAGATGCGGCCCACTTCATATACGCGGTCCATGCCGCCCACGATCAGGCGCTTGAGGTACAGCTCGGTCTCGATGCGCAGCACCATGTCCATGTTCAGGCTGTTGTGATGGGTGTAGAAGGGGCGGGCCGAGGCACCGATCTCGAACGGAGTCAGGATGGGGGTGTCCACTTCGAGGAAGCCCTTCTCGTCCAGATAAGCGCGGATCTCCTTCAGGATCTGGCTGCGCTTGACGAAGGTGTCCTTGACCTCCGGGTTAGCGATCAGGTCCACATAGCGCTGGCGATACCGCATCTCGGTGTCGGTCAGGCCGTGGAACTTCTCGGGCAGGGGACGTAGGCTCTTGGCCAGCAGGTTCAGCTCGGTGGCGCGCACGCTCAGCTCGCCGGTCTTGGTGCGGAACACCTCGCCCTTGACGCCGATGATATCGCCCACGTCCAGCTTCTTGAAGGCGGCGTAGGGCTCATCGCCCAGCTCGTCGCGGCGGACATACAGCTGGATGTCGCCCTTGTCGTCGCGCAGGTGGGCAAAGCTGGCCTTGCCCATCACGCGCTTGGACATCATGCGGCCGGCCAGAGCAACCTGCTTGCCGCTGTCGGTCTCGTTGGGCAGGTCCTTGAATTCTTCCTTCAGGTCGGCCGAGTAGGCGTCCTGCGGGTACTTGGTCAGGGTAAAGGGGTCATGACCGGCGGCCTGCAGGTCTGCCAGCTTCTGGCGGCGCACCTGCACCTGCTCGCTCTCGGACAGGCCCTGTGCGGGGTTCTTCTTTTGCTCTTCCATGGTTTCTCCTATCAGCTGCGTGCGTGGGTAATGGCCAGCACGGTGTACTCCACGGTGTGGCCGGTGGGCAGCAGCACTTCGGTCTTGGCGCCCACAGCGCGGCCCAGCAGCGCGTGGCCCACGGGGCTCTCGTCGCTGATCTTGCCGTTCAGGGGGTCGGCCTCGGTGCGGCCCACGATGTCGTATTCTTCGGTCTCATCCTCGCCGGTCATCTGGATGGTGACGTGGGTGCCCACAGACACGCTGTCCACGCTCAGCTCGCTTTCGTCGATGATGACGGCGTTCTTGATCATCTGCTCCAGCTCGGTGATGCGGTTCTCCACCAGACCCTGGGTGTTCTTGGCCTCGTCGTACTCGCTGTTTTCCGACAGGTCGCCGTGGCTGCGGGCTTCCTTGATCTCCTCGGCCAGCTCCTTGCGGCGCACGGTCTTGAGGTACTCCAGTTCCTCCTGCATAGCTTTCAGGCCGGCAGCGGACATCTTGATCTCTTGTGCCATTTGAGAATCTCTCCTTGTCTATACTTGATTCGCGCAGGTGCAAAGCCGCGCAATGATGCCATTTTGACTACATTATTATAATAGCAAGGCGGTGCTTTGTCAACAAAAAAGGCGGCACAGGGGCAGAAAAAGGCCCTGCCGCACATGCTCTGTGCGGGCAGCCCTTGACAAACACGAAAAAATCCCGTCTGAACTGCTTCAGACGGGATTTTTGTGGTTTTATGGGGCTTTGGCTCAGGTCTCCACACCCTCGAACTGGCTGTTGTACAGCTTGGCGTAGAAGCCGCCTGCGGCCAGCAGTTCGTCGTGGTTGCCCTGCTCCACGATGTGGCCGTCCTTCATCACAAGGATGACGTCGGCCTCACGGATGGTGGACAGGCGGTGCGCCACGATGAAGCTGGTGCGGCCCTGCATCATGCGGGCAAAGGCCTTCTGGATGCGCACCTCGGTGCGGGTGTCGATGGAGGAGGTAGCTTCGTCCAGGATCAGCATGGGCGGCAGGCAGAGCATCACGCGGGCGATGCACAGCAGCTGCTTCTGGCCCTGACTGATGTTGCCGCCGTCCTCCGCGATGACGGTGTCGTAGCCGTCCGGCAGTCGGCGGATGAAGCTGTCGGCGTGGGCGGCCTTGGCGGCAGCCACCACCTCGTCCAGGGTGGCGTCCGGCTTGCCGTAGGCGATGTTCTCCCGCACCGTACCGGCCCGCAGCCAGGTATCCTGCAGCACCATGCCGTAGCTGCCGCGCAGCGAAGCGCGGGTCACGCTGCGGATGTCGGTGCCGGACACCTTGATGGCACCACCGTTTACGTCATAGAAGCGCATGAGCAGGTTGATGAGGGTGGTCTTGCCGCAGCCGGTGGGGCCCACGATGGCGATGCGCTGGCCGGGCTTCACGTCCAGGCTCAGGCCCTCGATCAGCGGGCGGTCGGGCAGGTAGCGGAAGGACACATCCTCCAGCTGCACATGGCCGTCCGGCTGCAGCACAGCGGCGTTCTCGGCTTCCGGGATCTGGTCGTCGGCGTCCAGCAGCTCAAAGACGCGGGCCGCACAGGCCAGCGCGTTCTGCAGCTCGGTGACCACGCCGGAGATCTCGTTGAAGGGCTTGGTGTACTGGTTGGCGTAGTTCAGGAACACGCTCAGCTGACCGATGGTGATGCCGCCGCGCACGGCGTACAGGGCACCCACCAGGCCCACACCGGCGTACACGATGTTATTCACAAAGCGGGTGGCGGGGTTGGTCATGCTGGAGAAGAAGATCGCTTTCAGGCTCACGTCCTGCAGCCGGCCGTTCACTTCGTCAAAGGCGTCCAGGCTCTCGGCCTCGTGGCCGAAGGCCTGCACCACCTTCTGGCCCTCGATCATCTCGTTGACCAGCGCAGTCTGCTCGCCGCGCACGCTGCTCTGACCCTGAAAATACTTGTAGCTGCGCTTGGCAAGGAAGCTGGCCACCAGCAGACTCAGCGGGGTGATGCACACCACCACCAGCGTGATGACCACATTCTCGCTCAGCATGAACAGCAGGGTGCCCAGAATGGTCAGCACGCCGCTGAACAGCTGGGTGAAGCCCATCAGCAGGCCGTCGGCAAAGGTGTCCACATCGGCCACCATGCGGCTCACGATGTCGCCGGAGGGGTGGCTGTCGAGGTAGGACAGCGGCAGGGTCTGGATCTTGCGCAGGGCCTCGTTGCGCAGGTCCCGGCTCACCGAAAAGGTGATGCGGTTGTTGCACACGCTCAGCAGCCACTGGGCAAAGGCGGCCACCACGGCCACCACCAGCACCTCCACGATGATGCGGCCTACACCGGCAAAGTCCACATTGCCTTTGCCCAGCATCAGGTCGATGGCGTCACCGCACAGGATGGGGATATACAGCTGTGCGGCCACACTCACGGCGGCCACGATCAGGCTGCAGACCACGAACAGGGAATAGGGGCGGATTTTGTGCAGCACACGGGTCAGTGTGGCCTTGCGCTGTTCCGGGGTCAGTTTTGCTTTGGCTTTCGCGCTCATTTCTGCACATCCCCTTTCTTGAACTGGCTCTCATAGATCTCTTCGTACACCGGGCAGCTCTGGCGCAGCTGGTCATGGGTGCCAAGGCCCACCAGCCTGCCGTCATCCAGCACAAGGATCTGGTCGGCGTGCTGCAGGCTGGCAGCGCGCTGGCTCACGATGAACACGGTCAGGCTGCCGGGCAGAGCGGCCAGTGCCTTGCGCAGGGCCGCGTCGGTGGCGTAGTCCAGGGCGCTGGCGCTGTCGTCCAGGATCAGAATGTCCGGCTTGCCCACCAATGCACGGGCAATGGTCAGGCGCTGCTTCTGGCCGCCGGAAAGGTTCCGGCCGCCCTGTTCCACGGGCTCGTCCAGCCCAAGGGGCTTTGCCTGGACGAATTCTGCCGCCTGTGCGGTCTCCAGGGCCGCCCACAGCTCGGCGTCGGTGGCATTCTTGTTGCCCCACAGCAGGTTGGAGCGGATGGTGCCGCCGAACAGCTGGGCCTTCTGCATGACCACATTCACCTTGCCGCGCAGGGCCTCGCGGGGGTAGTCCGCGGCCGGGCGGCCCAGGATCTCCACGGTGCCCTCGGTGGCGTCGTAAAAGCGGGGGATCAGGTTGACCAGGCTGGACTTGCCGCTGCCGGTGCCGCCGATGACGCCGATGGTCTGGCCGCGCTTGGCGGTAAAGCTGATGTCGGACAGGCTGGGTGCGCCGGCCCCGGCATAGGTCAGGCTCACATGGTCAAAGCGCACGGCGTCACCGGCCTTGTCGGCGGGCACCTCACTGCGCAGCTCGGCGGGGAAGTCCATGCCGGGCTTGGTGTCCAGCACCGCCTGCACACGGCCGGCGCAGGCCAGCGCCTTGCTCACCTGCACGATCAGGTTGGCCAGCTTGACCAGCTCGATCAGGATCTGGTTCATATAGTTCACCAGCGCGATCACGTCGCCGGAGGCCATGCCGCCCACGTTGATCTCAATGCTGCCCACATACAGCAGTGCCACGATGGCAATGTTGATGATCACATAGGTCAGCGGGCTCATCAGGGCCGAAAGATGGCCCACATGGAGCTGCATTTTAGTCAGCAGGTCGTTGGCGTTCTCGAAGCGGTCGATCTCGTCCTGCTCCTTGTCAAAGGCACGCACCACGCGCACACCGGTCAGGTTCTCGCGGGTCAGGCCCAGCACACGGTCCAGCCGCACCTGCGCGGTCTTGTACAGCGGGCGGGTGATGACCATCACGCCGAACACCACCACACTCAGCAGCGGGATGGCCACCACAAAGATCAGGGCGGCCCGCGCGTTGACCGTGAAGGCCATGACCATGGCACCGATCACCACAAAGGGGCTGCGCAGGAACAGGCGCAAAAACAGGTTCAGGCCGCTCTGCACCTGGTTGATGTCGCTGGTCATGCGGGTGATGAGGGTGCTGGTGCCCAGGGTGTCCATCTCCGAAAAGCTCAGGCTCTGGATGTGGGCAAACAGGGCGTGCCGCAGGGAAGTGGAGTAGCCCACCGCCGCCTTGGCGGAAAAATACTGCGCCGTGAGGCTGCAGGTCAGGCCGATGACGGCCAGCAGAAGCAGGATGCCGCACCGCACCAGGATGTAGTGCAGGTCGTGGGCGGCAATGCCCACGTTGACGATATCGGCCATGACCAGCGGTACGAACAGGTCAAATGTGGCTTCCAGCATCTTGAACAGGGGGGCAAGCACGCTCTCGCGCTTGTAGTCCCTCAGATAGCCAAGCATGTTGTTCAAGGCTATTTCCTCCTTTTCTGATCCCAGTATTCTGGAATTTTACCTATTATAGCGCACACAACTGAAAAAAACCATACGTTTGCCGGTATAGATGCAGAGCCAAAGCGCAGGTTTTCCGTTGAGAAAGATGGAAAATCCTGCTATACTAGGAGATGACACTGAAGGAAAGCAGGGAACATACAATGGCAAGAAGAACAGACGGCGGGGTGCGCTTCCGCCCGGTGGGCAGCAGCCGGCACCCGCGCACGCCGGTGCGCTACAGCCCCGGCGGCACCGGCTGCCCGGCGATCGAGCAGGCGATCGAGCGGCTGTATCACGGGCAGAACGAGGAGAGCTTCTGGGCCCTGATGGGGGCCCTGAACTACGCGCTGGAGCTGGAGACCCATGTTCTGGTGCCGCTGCAGACGGCCCCGGGCACACCGCCCACCCCGGCCCCCTGGGCCGAGAACCCCGTCCCGCAGCAAAAGGCCAAAGGGCTTGCGCTCTGGACCCTGAAAAACAAGGACCGTACCTGGCTGCCGCTGTTCACCTCCAGCGCAGCTGCCTGCGTGGACCGCAGCACGGCGGCCCGCCCCATGGCGGACTACACCCTGCAGGACGCCATGGAACTGGTGCTGGATGCGCCGGACATCAACGGCGTGGTCATCGACCCGTGGGGCCACTCGGCCACACTGGATGAGGCCCTGCTCAACGGCCTGCTCCACGCGGGCCACAACCCGGAGGAGCCGGGAGACGAAGAAGTAGAAGCCGGGCGGGAAGCGGCCCGCGCCGGGGACTGGCGCATGGCGGCCGACCACTACGACGAAGCCGCCCAACAGGGCAATGCCATGGGTCTCTCGCTGCTGGCCGACTGCCTGTACCGGGGCCGGGGCGAGATGCAGAACAAGACTGAGGCCCGCCGGATGTGGCGCACCGCCGCCGACCACGGCGAGGTGCTGGCCATGCTGTCGCTGGGCGAGGACTGCGCTGCCCGGGGCGAAGCGGGCAAGGCCCTGCTGTACTACCGCAAAGCCCGGCAGACGGCGCAGGGCATGCCGGACATCGAGTATACCCCGCGCATCTGTCTGCGCCTTGCCCAGGCCGAGACCCGCTACGTCTCGGCCAAAAAGGCCATGGCACTGGCGGCAGAGGCCGCCCAGGGCTTTGCCATCCTGGCCCGGGAAAAGGAACCGGATGCGGCCGAATTGCAGGCAGAAGCGGAACAGCTGCTGCGGGAACTGGCCGATCCGAAGCCCCGGAATACGGCCTACAACATAGATTCTTTACAATTGGACTAAAAAATGGTCACAGGAATCGGGTAAGATGATCAGGTGAATAAAATGCTTTGGCGGACGGGATGCGCCGCAAAGAGAGGAAAACGATATGAGCAAAGTGATCGGCATTGACCTTGGCACAACAAATTCCTGTGTGGCGGTGGTGGAAGGCGGCAAGCCTGTGGTCATCACCAACGCAGAGGGCGAGCGCACCACCCCCAGCGTGGTGGCCTTTACCAAAGACGGCGAGCGTCTGGTGGGCGGCGCGGCCAAGCGGCAGATCGCCACCAACTCCGGCCGCACCGTGACCAGCATCAAGCGCCACATGGGCAGCGATTACCGGGTGCACATCGACGGCAAGGACCTGACCCCGCAGGAGATCAGCGCCATGATCCTGGCCAAGATCCGCCGCGACGCCGAGAGCTATCTGGGCGAGCCGGTGACCGAGGCCGTTATCACGGTGCCCGCCTACTTCGACGACAGCCAGCGCAAGGCCACCCAGGACGCCGGACGCATCGCGGGCCTGAACGTGCTGCGCATCATCAACGAGCCGACGGCTGCCGCTGTGGCCTACGGCCTGGACAACGAAGCACCCCAGAAGATCCTGGTGTATGATCTGGGCGGCGGCACCTTTGACGTGTCCATCATCGAGATCGAGGACGGTACTTTTACAGTGCTGGCCACCGGCGGCGACACCCATCTGGGCGGCGATGACTTTGACGAGCGCATCGTGGAGTACGCTGTGGCCGAGTTCAAGAAGTCCGACCGCATCGACCTCTCCCGCGATCCGGCTGCTATGGGCCGCCTGAAGGAGGAAGCTGAAAAGGCCAAGAAGGAGCTGTCCAGTGCACCCTCCGCGCAGCTGAACCTGCCCTTCATCGCGGTGGGCAAGGACGGCCCCCACCATCTGGATCTGTCGCTGTCCCGCCCGCAGTTCGAGATGATGACCGGTGACCTGCTGGCCCGTACCGTGACCCCGGTGCAGAACGCCCTGCGGGATGCCGGGATCTCCGCCAGCCAGCTGGGCAAGGTGCTGCTGGTGGGCGGCAGCACCCGCATGCCCGCCGTGGAGCGCCAGGTGCGGGAGCTGCTGGGCTGCGAGCCCAGCCACAGCCTGAACCCGGACGAGTGCGTGGCCATGGGTGCCGCCGTGCAGGGCGGTCTGCTGCAGGGCGGCGGCAAGCTGGCTGGTGCTACCGGTGCCGCCGCACAGGGTCTGGTGCTGATGGATGTCACCCCGCTGACCCTGTCCATTGAGACGCTGGGCGGCGTGGCCACCCCGCTGATCACCCGCAACAGCATGA
>OGDF01006602.1_pt1 | contig 11422 bp, 10 predicted proteins | sample 1570141 | NCBI WGS metagenome assembly OGDF01 (sample SAMEA4370581, study PRJEB24528) | human gut metagenome | reverse complement strand
AGATTTTAGATGAGCAGGGAAATCTTCGGGCAGGATGCAGCATTATTCCCAAAGGGGAAGTTTATGAGAGCCATATTTTTACAAAGAAAGATGAATGGTTTAAGAGCGATGCTTTTACCAGAGAAGTTAAGGAGATGTTTACGGAAATCATCAATAGCCATGTGAAAGAAGAATCTGAAAAGCTGTCTGTATTTCAGCAGGGCGGCGTGTATCTGGCAACGAAGAAAATTGGGAAGAACAACCCGAAAGAGGCAGAAATACGGGCAGATAATGCGGCAAGGCAAGAATGGAATCGGACAGTTGATGTGGCGTTGGTTGAGGGTATTTCTGAAGAAGATATTTTAACAGTTAAGAGGGAGAAAATCACAGACAAAATACTGCAATCTATACGGGCACATGGGTGGCTGCCGGATATGTTTCAGCAGATTACCCGAGGAGCAAAAGACTTCTTACAGGAAATGATTTTTAAATTTAAGTTGCCGCCGAAGCCAGTTCCGAAGATTGATTTACAGGAATGGAATGATATGCGGAAGCTGATGGAGAAACTTCAGAAGCAGTCGCAGGCAATGAAGTCCACACAGCAGGAGATTTCCTCATTGAAGAAACAGCTTTCCGAGACAACAGGATTTTTCAAAGAAAAAGTGCGGAAATCCTTAGAGGGCAGAATTGAACAGGCAGAGAAACAGGAAAAACGTATCCACACAGATATGGAGCAGACGGTAAAACAGGCAGGATATCCAGATGTTCAGTCCTTTGCAAAGACATATCAGAAATCGGAAAAACTGGTCAGGGAATATAATGAGGAGCTGCGAGCATGGAAAAATCAGACAGAACCGAAAAAAAAGAAGCTATCAGAACCGTCGAAAAAGGCAAGCATACGGGAAAAATTGCACCGCTATCAGCAGGAAAGCAGGCAACAGCCAAAACAGACAGTAAAGAAAAAATCAATGGACAGAGAACGATGAGAAAGGTGGAACAGAAAATGAAGAAAACTATTAAGGACAGCTTTGAAATGGGGAGATAGAATGCAAGAAGATAGTGGAACAAAAAAACATTTGTAATTAATAAAGCATGGAGATTCTCGATATTAACCTTGTTTAATTATGCACCATATTACGACCATTATATTGAATTTTTTAGACTGATATGATATAATTTTTATACCGAAAATATTGGAGGTATTTATACATGTCAGAGTTTTTTGTAAATGATAAATATAGAGTTTTAGAGTGTATGGCAAATCGGCAAATTTCTGTGAATAACGAATTGATTGTCAAGTTATCACAACAAGAGATTGCTGATATATTACATTTTACGAAAACTAAAGTTAATATAATTATTGGTGAATTAAAAGATAATGGATATATCGTTCAACTTAGCACAAGAGGAAAATATTCCCTTACTGACAAAGCAAATATAGAAATTGATAAAATGAGTAATAAGGAGGTTATATAATGAATATTAACACAATGCCTTTAGAGGCTGAAACCCGTGTACTCATTGATCGTAGTCTTGAAAATCTTGGTTGGAAATTGGATGGAAAAGACCAAAATGTATATTATGAGCAGCCGAAGACTGAAGCAGAAAAGAAAAAACTCAAGGGAAAAAGACCAGATTATGTCCTTTACTCTAAAGAAAGTGATAAACCGCTTATTGTAATTGAAGCGAAAAAGAAAGGAGCTCGAATTGATACTGCTTTGGAACAAGGCATAGATTATGCAAGAGCCATTGAAGCTCCTCTTGTATTTGCTACAGATGGTGTTTTTTGTAAGGCTTTCCACACTGTGGCAAATAGACCACCCATTTTAAATGGAGAAGAAATCGATGAATTTATTCGTGAGGCACTTGCGTTAAGATATTTGACTTCTTATGAGGTAAATACAGTCAGTCCAAAAGTTCAATATGACCGTAAAGAACTCATCAGAATATTTGATGAGGCAAATAACATGCTTCGTGGAGAAGGCTTGCGAGCCGGCATTGAGCGTTTTGGAGAGTTCGCTAATATTCTGTTTCTTAAACTTATCAGTGAGAGTGAACAAATCAAAAAAGAAAGTGGAATTCAAACCAAGTTTGATATTTCCTGCAGTTGGGATAGTATTAAAAAAATTCCATCTTCAGCAAGAATTGAATATATTAATAATACGGTCTATGATAGACTTAATACTCTTTATAGTACAGACATTTTTACTCCGCTACAAATCAGAGATGAGAGTATATTGCAAGAGATCATGGATAAACTTGATCCTCTTATGCTGACTGATGTAGATAGTGATGTTAAGGGAGATGCATTTGAATACTTTTTAAAAGCATCTACTTCTACAAAAAATGATTTAGGTGAATATTTTACGCCTCGTCATATTGTAAAAACAATGGTTCGTTTGGTGAATCCACAAATTGGTGAGACTATTTATGATCCATTTTGTGGAACGGGTGGCTTTTTAATTGAAAGCTTTCGTCATATTTATAATAACATGGCCCGTACTGAATCAAATCTTAAGACACTGCGTGAAAAAACAGTTTATGGGCATGAAATTACTAACACTGCGCGTATAACAAAAATGAATATGATTCTTGCAGGTGATGGACACAGTAATATTGAAATGAAAGATAGCCTTGCAAATCCAATAGACGGAACATCAACGTATACTGATGAAAACGGTGTAGTTCATCATAATGGATTTGATATTGTTCTTGCGAATATGCCATATTCACAGAAAACCAAATATGGTAAACTTTATGATCTGCCAAGTACGAATGGTGATAGTATTTGCGTTCAGCATTGTATGAAAGCAATTAATAGTGCTTCTGCGAATGGACGTATGGCTCTTGTAGTTCCAGAGGGCTTTTTATTCCGAAAAGATTTGACGAAAACACGCGAATATCTATTAAAGAATTGTCAGTTGCAGAGTATTATTTCACTGCCGCAGGGAGTGTTTTTGCCTTATACAGGTGTGAAAACGGACATCATTTACGCCACGAAAGTAAATCAAAAAATTAAAGATTCAGAAAGAAACAAAAGCTTTTGGTATTTTGATGTTAAAAGTGATGGATATACACTTGACAATCATAGGCGCAAACTTGATACCCCAAGTGATTTGAGTAAATATGAGGAATATCGAAAATTTGATAAAGATCAGGTTGAGAATATGTTAAAAGTGGGATTTGAAATAATCCCGTTTGATAAAGTACATAGAAACTCAAATATTCTTGTAGGTAGTAGATATAGAGAACAAAAAGCCATTATTTCAAATTATGATATTGTTACGATAGGTGATGTAGCAACTTTAGTAAGTGGGTATGGTTTTCCGGTTGCTTTGCAGGGTCAAGCAGGCACAATCCCATTTTATAAAGTTGGAGATATGAATTTGGCAGGTAATGAAATAGAAATGCACGATAGTAGGAACTATGTTTCAATAGAAATAGCTCAAGAACGAAAATGGATTACTTCACCAAAAGGAACTGTGATTTTTCCTAAAATAGGAGCGGCTATTGCAACAAATAAAAAACGGATTCTTTCGGAACCTGCAATATTTGATAATAATGTTATGGGTATAATTTGTAATGAAAGAATTATGCCTAAATTTATGTGGTATGTCCTTAATTCGATAGATATATCTAATTGGGCAACTCGGGCTAATCCGCCTTCTATATCGAAAGATATTGTTTTAGAACAAAGAATTCCGTTGCCGCCGCTTGAAGTTCAGCGACAAATTGTTTTTGAACTTGATAGATATCAACGAATTATTGAGGGGGCTCAAAATGTTATAGATAATTATCAACCTAAGTTATTCTATAGAAGCAAAGAATTTAAGGCTTTAGAGGATATTGCTCTTTTTAAACCTTCAAAAGATGAAATTAAGTCATTGCCTGGAGACACTGAAGTATCATTTGTACCAATGGCAACTCTCAATACATTTGATGCATTTTTTGAGAGTAACGAAACTCGGAAGTTAGAAGAGGTTTCCACTGGTTTCACATATTTTAAAAATAATGATATCTTATTGGCCAAAATAACACCTTGTTTCGAAAATGGAAAAGCTGGAATTGCTCGAAATTTAAAGAATGGAATCGGATTTGGGTCTACTGAATATATTGTCATTCGTGCTGCTAATTCGGTTGTTTATCCAGAATGGATTTTTTATCATATCAATACATGTGAATTTATTGATGGAGGAAAAATGTTTATGACTGGCACAGCTGGACAACAGAGAGTTGATATCAATTATGTAAAGCAATATCAGATACCGGTTCCATCACTTGATGAACAAAAAAAACTTCTTGATGAAATACACAGAGAGCAAGCCTTAATCGAACCGTCAAAAGAAGTTATTCGAACTTTTAATGCTAAGATTAGAGCAAGAATTAGAGAAATTTGGGGTGAGTAGTTGTGGTGGATACAGTTGATTATACAGACGTGCCTTATTTGCAAGAAATATTAAATTTTCTGCCCATAAATCCTGATGATGAAGAAGATGTAATTAATTATGTCCAGAATATTACAAATGTTGTCGCCGTTAATTATAAATATAGCCAGTACCAATTTGCATATTTTGGTATTCATCTTATGTATATGACTTATATTTATTGCACTGCATGGAAAATTGGACAAATTGAGCCGGAGCGATACAAAGATGCTATTGTTTTTGCACGTCCGTATAGTGGAAGAGAAAAGGATTTAAAAATTGAGGATGCGGATTCTATTTTTGCTTATAGTATAATTCCTGAGAAAGATATTGCAAAATTATTCAAAATTATCGAATTGGATAAATCACAGATTTCAGTGGTTAGTGATTTGGTGGACACAAGAAATGATATGGCACATGCATCTGGTAAATTTGAAATTCTTACTGAGGAAAGTTTTGATGTAAAAGTAAGTAGCATTCTTACATCAATGAAAATGATTCATAGGTGTATGAATAAGCCAATTCGAAAGTGGTATGAACAAGTTTTACTAAGCTTTTGTGCAGGAGAATATGAGGAGTATGATGAACCGAAGGATATGATAGCAGAGCAGATGATTCAATCTTTTAAGCTTTCAACCAATGAATTACTCATTTGTAATGAAATGAGTGTTAATGGCTTAATAACAGCTCATCGAGGTTATCAGACAAAGCTAAAAGAATTTAAAAAAGTTGTAGCAGAGTATTGTCAAGAATTAGGCTACATATAATTAAACAGGTAGTCTGATAAATAGATGGGATGTTGTTATTATCTACAGTTAGAGAACTTCATAAATCCCCTGATAAGGTGACAATGATAGTTTTAACTGTGAATTATCTCTCAACATCGAAGAATCCCCCTTCCTACTTATATTTGCGTTATGAAAAGGATGAAAGCAGACAAGAGTCTTAGATATAACTATGATACTGATCGTTTTGAATCAGACAGCCGTAAGGAAGATGATATCTTTTTAAATTTAGAGATGCTCTGTGAAAATAAAATCGAAACATCTGACCGATCTGAAGGAGCTATAAGTCGAAATGATCGTATAAAAGCCATGGAGAACATGGTACATTCCCTGATCAGTGACCGATTACTGGAACTCAGTAAGTATGTATTGCTGGATCCAATCGGCAAAAGAATACTGATCGACAAAAGTTCAATGCAGACTGACGGATATCAGGTGCTCATTAACTAGGAGGCAGATATGAGATTTAGAAAAAATGTGCCTGCGGAGCACAGAGAATTCCTGCAGGAACAGTTAAAGCAATACAAAAAAGAAATGACCATGACGAAAAATGAGTTACGTGAATTGGAAAAATGGGTAGCCAGTGGACGAAGCCCATATGATAACGGGGACTATATTTATAGCGAAAACGGATGCCCAATGGACTTTGTCAGCGCAATGCGTTTCCAGGATGAAATGTATGAATGGTGGATGAGTCTTTCAGAAGAAGAACGAGAACAAGAATTAAGGGAGCTTCGCGGGGATTATGATACTGTTTCAGACAGCATAATCATAGATACTGAATGGAGTGATCCGGCAATGGATCCGGATGCTGAACTTCCGTTCAGCTGATGCGCTTGACGGGTCAATTCACAGTGTAAAAAATCAGATTTACATACAGAAATGACCCACTTGAAAATCAGGTGATTTCTGAATTCAGGTGGGTCAGAATTAAACGTAAAAGTGGGTCAATTTTACTTGACAATCAACAAGAAGAAGCCCCGAATTGTAGTAGCGTACAATTCGGGGCTTCGTTCTTTGCTACAAGTATTTTTGGAATTACTTTTTGCCTATTGGCATTATATTATATGCAAATCTGAAAATCAATATACCGATAAATGGGAAATCGAGAAGAAAAATATTCTGTTTTTTTGAAATAAAAAATGCGAGTGCATTTTGAAACCTATGAGATTTTCAAGATTAGTTAAATGTGGTAGAATTCATATAGAAAATACTAATGAAAGGTTATCAAGATAAAAATGGAACGAGATTTTATCTCAATATTTATTTTTGCACTGGGAACAGCAGGAAGTATATACATTTTTAAAAGTATATTTGATTTTGTAATAAAGAGAAATTTTTCAAAATTATATGGAATAGGAAAATTGCCGAGAAGCATAAAGGTAAGAAAGAAATCAAATGAGAAAGGGGAAAACTATTATTATCTAAATTATCCTTATTGGTCTGTAAGTAAAAAGGACGGTACAGCAGACAGGAGAGTAAAGAAAAACTATATCATATGGAAGAGAAGTAAATTATATGTTGAAAACTATTTGGTTTTTACAGAAAGACCATATGAGTTAGTTGGAGTAGTCAAAAAATTGCGTTTGCAAGGCATTGCAATAGATTTATGTAAAGAAGAAAGAATAAAACGTGCCGACCTTTTAAAGAAGAAAGAGACATTTGCGTGTAATAGTGATATTCAAAAAATCGTTGATTATTATTCGGAGAAACCAACTGATTTTGAGGGATTATGCTCGGAATTATTTGAAAGTTTAGGGTATATAGCTAAACTAACTCCCCCGACAAATGACGGAGGTTATGATATATCACTTACCAGAGGGGGAGAAAAAACGATTGTTGAATGTAAATGCTATTCAATAGGACATAAAGTTGGGCGTCCCAATATCCAGAAACTTGTAGGGGCAAATAATGTTGTATTAGCAGATAAAATGATTTTTATAACAACAAGTGATTTTTCCGGTGCAGCTATTTCTTACGCTGAAGAGGTGGAAGTGAAACTGATAAATGGTAATAAGTTAATGGAACTTTTACACAAGCAGGGTTTTATTGAAAAAGAAAAAGTTAAGATAAATGTGATGGAATGCCAGCTAGAAACGGCAGACTTATATCCATATGTTCCACGCGATATATATGAAAGTTTTTTTGAATGATTTTTGAAATATTTTTGAAAATTATTAAGAGAAATGGAGCAGCAACTCCGGGACATCTCAGAATTCCGGAGACCTATGAGATGGCGAGAGAACTTGCTGATTATATAGAGAATCTGGGAATTGAGGAATGGAAATAATAAGAGAAGCTAAACAATAGGAGAAAAATATGGGAAAAGAAAATGGAAAGAATGTAGGATTCCCTGAGGATTTCATCTGGGGAGCAGCAACAAGTGCGTATCAGATCGAGGGTGCAGTAAAAGAAGATGGCAAAGGTGAGCACATCTGGGATGTGTATACAAAAGAACCTGGGAAAGTATATTCCGGTCACACCGGCGAAGTGGCATGCGACCATTATCACAGATATAAAGAAGATGTTCAGTTAATGAAAGAAATGGGCCTGAAAGCTTATCGCTTTTCCATCGACTGGTCACGGGTTTTACCAGATGGATTTGGAAGAGTGAATGAGAAAGGTATTGAGTTCTATAACCATCTGATCGACGAGCTTGTGGAAAATAAGATCGAACCATATATGACTTTGTATCACTGGGAACTTCCGTATGAAATCTATAAAAGAGGCGGATGGATGAATCCGCAGATCGTGGAATGGTTTGGAGAATATGCGAAGCTTGTTGCAGAAAGATTCAGTGACAGGGTAAGTCATTTCTTTACATTGAATGAACCACAGTGCTTTGTCGGACTTGGCTTTCTTACCGGAGAACATGCACCGGGAGTAAAAGCACCCATGAGAGATACCTTTGAAATGGCACACAATGCCTTGAAAGCACATGGAAGAGCGGTACAGATGCTCCGTACTTATGGAAAACAGAAACTTACGATCGGATATGCACCGACATCATCTGTTTGTTATCCGGAAACAGATCGGCCGGAAGATATCAAGGCCGCAAGAAAGGCATATTTTTCTCTTCAGGAGGATGACAGTAACTGGACATGGAATGTGTCCTGGTGGTCAGATCCTGTTTTGCTTGGACATTATCCGGAAGAGGGATTGGAACGTTATGAAAAATATCTTCCGAAAATCACAGAGGAAGATATGCGCCTGATTTCAGAACCAATCGATATCTATGGACAGAATATTTATAATGGAAGATGCTTCCGTATGGGAGAAGACGGGAAATCACAGGAGGTTTGCCGGTATGAAGGTTTTCCAAAGACTGCGATCCAATGGCCGGTAACACCGGAATGTCTGCGTTGGGGACCGAAGTTCTTATATGAAAGATATCACAAGCCAATTTATATCACAGAGAACGGATTATCCTGTCATGATGTGATCTCATTAGATGGAAAAGTGCATGATCCAAACAGAATTGATTTTCTTGCAAGATATTTGCGAGAACTGAAAAAGGCAGCAGAGGAAGTAGATATCAGAGGATATTTCCAGTGGTCTTTGATGGATAATTTTGAATGGGCAAAGGGTTACTCAGACAGATTTGGACTTGTATATGTAGACTACAGGAACCAGCAGAGAATTATGAAAGATTCAGCATTCTGGTATAAACACGTGATAGAGACAAATGGAGTCGAATTATAAAAAGAATAGACCGGATATGAAAATCCATCTTTTTGCGATCTGATGTGGAAAATCTGGAGAAGAATCATTGGGTCCGGCAGAAGTATTGAAGCTTCATGAGGTTTCAGTAAAAGAATTCCAGATGCTTGTGGCAACAGGGGAAGTGAAGCATGGTGCAGGCCTTGCAGCGTGGGCACGCTGGATGAGCAGAGAAGACGAAAAATAATGGAATATCATGGACTGGTGTCTTATAACACGGACAAATATCAGGAAGATCATGTATCCTGGTGGGACTGTGTCGATGTGATCTCTTCCAGCGGATATTATCCAATTGATCAATGGGAGCAGGAACTGGATCGTATCGAAAAAACCGTCTTAAAATATAGGAAACCATTTTTCTTCGCCGAAGCGAGATGTATGTCACGAAAAGGCTCCGGAATGGTTCCAAATAACTGGGAATTGCAGGGAGAACTTCGCCTGGAAGAACAGTGTGAATGGTATCGTGCAATGTTTGAGGCCTGTAAGAAACGACCATGGCTTTGTGGTTTTGCTTTATGGGAGTAGGCACCAAAGCTGCCTTCTGCTTCCGAGGCATGGAAGGACGACAGTTATGAAATATGTGAGAAACCGGTGCAGGTGATAATAAAGAGATTCTATGAGCATGAGGCAGGAACCTCATTAATGTAATATTTGTAAAGGAAAAAGAACAGTCGGTTTTGATGGAATTAATTTCTGTCATGACAGACTGTTTTTTACGTTTGCTTCATGGATTTTAACAGAATTCAAGCTGTAAAAAATTACGTTGAATTTTACAGCTTTCTGCGTATGATAAAAGAAACAGAAACAAGAAGGCGTTGTATACAGGTACATTGCATAAGTTTGGAAGAGAAGATGGAAGAGCAATTTATCAACTGCTAAAAGATAAGGTGAACAATTATGCATGACGTAGCTTACTTCTTCTGACTGCAATGGTTTTCCTTCCTGTTGCACGATAAAACTCAACATGTTTACCGATGAATTTCTGAATGATGGAAACTGTCCTTCCTGTCAGAAATGCACAGAAGACAGTGCCTATTCCGATTCCATAAAATCCGTGAAGGATTGTAAAGGACAGAATGACTGTTGTTGTCAAACAGCTGAGGTCAAAAGTGGTTTTGATCACTTTATAATGTTTCCTTAAGATTTCGGCCAGATCACGTGGGAAAATATCTGTAGGAATGATTGGAAGCATGCAGTTGTTGGCGAGGCAGATGCCAAAACACATCAGAAGAAAACCTGTGAAAAAATACAGAGCATTCAGAGACTGTGTATCTGGCAGATGCTGAATCCAGAGATTGTGTATATCAATCATTTTACCAAACCCAATGCCAACTACAAAGGAAAACAAGTATCCCGGACAAAAGGAACGTTTCAGAATCATCAGAGTGATCACAAGCAGTGTCTGGAAAATATAATTCCATGTACCGAAACTAAGTATTGGAAAGGCAATATTAAAAACAAGTGGTACAGAGGAAATGGTTGAAATTCCGAAGCCACTTTTGGACATCAGATCAACACCAAGGGAGTTGATTAGCAGAACGATGATAAGTGCTGCTTCTCCAGCAAGATGAATTTTTTTTGTATTCATACGCTAAGTTTCCTTCTTTCCTGAAATAAAGGTATTGTTATATCTCTTTTTTCTTTTTGCAGTGCTTATTATATATAAGACGATTGATAAAAACAAATGATTATTTTGAATAAAATAATTCTAAAAATGAATCAAAAGTAGTATAATGACATAGAAAATAGAAATGGATCTGGACTGATCAGATAATAGGACAAAATAACTTTAAAAAAAGAGGGATGTATGAATATTGAATATTTAAAATATTTTGCGGAGTTGGCAAAGGTTCAGCACTATGGAAAAGCTGCAAAGATATTGAATATTTCGCAGCCAGGTCTCAGTCATTCGATTAAAACTCTGGAAGAGGAGTGTGGCGTTCCACTTTTTCAGAGAGAAGGACGAAATGTAAGTCTGAGTTCTTATGGAAAAGAATTAATGAAGGATGTGGATGATATTCTAAACGCATATCTCCGACTGGAAGAAAGAGCAGCAGGCCTCAGAACAGAAGAAAAAACAGTTCGAATCGGCACAGTGTACCCACTGGCGGCTGGAATGGTACCGCGTATGTTGCAGAAATTTGGGGCAACTTTTCCATTTGTTGTTTATAATCGACTGACACCGGAGATTGCGGAAGGGCTTATGGATGGAAAGTATGATATTGGTTTTTGTTCAGATCTTTTGAAATCAGAAGAGCTGGAGTATTATCCAATCAGGGAATCTTATATTGCGGTGGTAGTTCCGAAGGGACATCCTCTTGAAAAGCGAGAGTCGATTTCTTTGAAAGAAGTAGCCTTGTATCCGCAGATCATGTTTTCAAAGACCAGTGGTTTCCGTAATCTGCAGGAGCAGATCTTTGACAAAGAGGGAATTAAGGTCAGGCCGGTTTGTACGGCAGAAGAGATTGAAGTTATTACAGGGCTTGTAGAGAATGGATTCGGAATTTCTGTTTT
>OGDF01006600.1_pt1 | contig 11425 bp, 8 predicted proteins | sample 1570141 | NCBI WGS metagenome assembly OGDF01 (sample SAMEA4370581, study PRJEB24528) | human gut metagenome | reverse complement strand
TAGTCAATCTCCGCGCCGTCATCCGCCTTCTCGATGCCCAGCAGCTTTTCCACTGCCCAGATGGTGTTTTGATTGTTCTCCTCGCGCGTCCGGCCGTAGGCGTGCGCCAGACACAGCTGCAGGCGGCGCGTCCCCGCGTCCTTGCCGTTGGTCGCAACAAGCTTAATGGGGGTCATCGTGTCGCGGTCAAACTGCAACTGGTGAATCTGCTGATTCTTGTGGTCAATCACCAGCAGCAAAAGAAAGTCCGACTGCCCGCCGAGGTGATACTGGCTCGGCTCTTCCTCAATCTGACCGTTTGCGTAGTGGTCATAGCCGATGAGCAGAATCGTCGTCAATTCCGACGAAGGGTGCGCAAGGTACTCCTTGCCGTTCTCCGTCCGCGACGGAAGGAAACTGAAATTGTCTGCCATTGCCGTGCCGCAGAGCATCAGCAGTGCCAGCGCCATAGCCAGCAGGCAAACCACCTTTTTCCGCAACGCCATTGTCCGTTTCATTCCTTTCCAGATAGGACAGCAGGGGCGGCTGATGTTTTTCCTTCCCCTGTATGCGAGCTTCTGTTTCTTTTGGTCACCGTCAGGATGACACACAATATAGTATACGACAAGTGTGATGATTTGTCAAACGGAAAGTACCACAAAATGACTTTTTCGCGCCGAAATTGCCCATCGAAAGGACTTTCATGAAGAAACGACCTCATCCGCCGCGATAAAGCTGCTTGGACAAAATCAAAACGCTTTACGCTTCTGTGCCGGAAAAAGCATGCTAATTTTTAATTGTTTATTTCCAATTAGAATCAGTCTTTTTCCGCCAGCCTATCAAAGCCCTCCCCTAGCGCCTCATGCGCCTCGGTGATGAACATAAACGCCCGGTCATCCTCTTTCCGCACAATCTCCTTAAACCGCGCAACCTCCTGCGGCGGCAGGACGCACAGCAGCACGGGGCGTTCCTTGCCCGAATACGCCCCACGCGCCGACAGCTGCGTAGCCCCTCTGTCCATGTCGTGCAGCACCTGATGCGAAATCTCCGCCCACTTGTCACTCATCACAAAGCACGCTTTGTTCCTCGACAAGCCCAGCATCACCATGTCAATCACTTTGCCGTTGATGAAAATACATACCAGCGCAAACAGCGCTTCGGTCGTGCCGATGCAGACGGCGGCAAAAATCACCACAACGCAGTCGATAATCATCAGAAACATACCGGTCGAAATAAAAGGCAGCTTTTGATGCACCATTTTCGCCAGCATATCCGTGCCGCCGGTCGTCGCGCCGCCACGGAGAATCAGTCCCAAGCCGACGCCCATCAGCGCACCGCCGAAAATCGCGCCAAGCATCGGATCGCTCGTCAGCGGCTGCAGCTGCAGAATATCAATCGCCAGGGAAAACAGCACCGTCGCCACCAGCGAGCGGACAACGAACACATGCCCCATGCTGCGATAGCCCATGATAAACAGCGGGATATTCAGCACCAGCGCAGTTGTGCCGATGGGGAACTGGAAGAGGTAGTTCAAAATCATGCCGACGCCAGTCAAACCGCCGGGCGCGATGTTGCAGGGCGTGAGAAACAGCGGATACGCCGCGCCGCCGATGATGCAGCCCAGCACAATCTGCGTCCACACGATGGCTTGCTCGTGCTGAAGAACCGTTTTCCAATTCCATTGCTTGTTCATGGTGATTTCTGCTCCTTTGTTGTTTGCGTACTCATACTAATTCGATTCTAAAACATGGCATCGAGCATAGCAGATTTTTCGTTCCGGCAAAGCTGAGTGAAGCGAGGCGTACTGGAGGTACGCGCGAGCGGAACGAAGCAAAGCCGGGGCGGAAAAGATGCTGTGCGAATGACATGGTTTAGATGAGAATTCGTATCATGTGCTGCCGATGCTCATGCCCAGTGCGCGGTCAATGCGTTTCATAGCCTGCGCCGTCACTGTGCCCAGATAGCGAGTCAGGCGTGTTTTCTCCAGCGTCCGAACCTGCTCGGTCAGGACGATGGAATCCTCCTTCAAGCCGCTTTCTTCCCTCGTCAGCAGCACATGCACGGGAAGCTGTGGCTTTTTTCTGCGCGTCGTGACCGCCACGACGATGACGGTCGGGGAATATCGGTTGCCGCGGTCATTCTGGATGATGACGACCGGGCGGATGCCTCCCTGCTCCGACCCAATCACCGGGTCAAGGTTCGCCTGGTATACGTCGCCACGTTTCATGATGTCACACTCCGTCCGGGATGTCAAGGCAAAAGCGGCATTTTTCTGCCGCCGCCTTTTGATTTTTTCATAGAAGCCGGTATTCCGGCTGCTTTCAGCATATGATTTCCCGGATTTCGGTGTGTAATACGGTGATTAGGGCACTTTCGGGGTCATGTCCATGCGGTTCAGCGCGATTTGCCGCTGCTTGCAGTCCGGCAGACAGCTTGCCACCAGCGCCCAGAACCGCGCCGAGTGGTCAGCATAAATCAGGTGGCACAGTTCGTGCACCACGACGTATTCAATCATACCTTCGTCGGCACCGCCAAGGCGCGTGTTGAACGTCAGGCGTTGCGTCTGCTTTCGGCAGCTGCCCCATCGGCTCGTCATTTCCCGCAGGGTAACGTGCGTGATGCGCACATGCAGGGTGCTCGCCCACTTCGCAATATCCCGCTCAATTTCGCGAATCAGCCGCTCATTGCGCAGTTTCGCGAACGCCGCGCCTGACGGCACATCTTTCCCCAGCGTCACCCATGCGCCCATCAGCCGATGCACCTCACCCGGCGCGAACGTCGGCGGATTTTTCACCGCACCGACATGCGCTTGCAGCCACTCCTGCTGATTTTCCAGAAAGCGGCGGATGTACGCTTCCCGCGACCGCTTCGGCACAGACAGCATCGCATACGGGCAGTCCGGGCGGCTGCGCAGGATGAAGCGCCGGCAATTCTCCCGCTCGGTGATTTGCACCGCAATGCCGCGGATGGTCAGCGTCCTTGTTTTCATGCTTCTCTCATTTCCTTCATTTTTCCGTCTCGGACATTTTCTGCGCGCCCGTTCGACGATTCTGCTCATCCCCAATCGCTATACTCAAAGGCGAAAGGAGACGATGCCGGTTGCGCGCAAGCGGGTTTTTGTTCCTCTTGGAGCAGGGATTGTGCGGCATTTGCCTGATGTCGGCGCTGTCCGCCGCGCTCGGTCTGCCGCGCGCAAGCCGTGGGCGTAAACTGCTATTCGCCATTCTCTACGCCGGATTCACCCTGCTGTCGCTCTCCGTTCCGCCACTGCTGCAGGTGGTGATGGTTCTGCCGCTGACGGGGCTGCTCGCGCTCATCGGGCGATTTCCCGCACGGCGGACGCTGCCCTTCTGCCTGACAATGCTGATGATGCAATGGGGCTGCGCTGGACTATCGGCGCTGCTGCCGCTGCCGGGTGCTGTCCAAACGGCGCTGACGTGCACGCTGCTGCTCCTGCTGCGCCGCCTGACGCGCTTGGAGCACGGCAAACGCCGTTTCGTGCGCGTCCGCATCCGCTGCGGCAACTGCGAATCCGCCGTGACTGCGCTCGTTGATTCCGGCAACCTGCTCTGCGACCCGCTCTCCGGCGACCCGGTGCTCATCCTGCCGCGAAATACCTTCCGCCGTCTGACGCACTTGCCGGAGGGCAGCACGCTGCTGCCCGGAATGCGCCTGCTCCGTGCCCGAACCGCATCGGGCATCACGCTGATGATAGTTCTCCGTCCAGATGGCATTTTCCTGCTTTCAGGCTGGAAAGAGACGGCGCTTCGCGGGCTGATTGGCTGCGCGCTGTCCGGCGGCGGGGTGCATCAGCCGGTGATGCCGGAAAGCATGGTGTCCGCAATTCTATGCAAATAGGAGGAATTCAATATGCCCACCTTGTGTTCTGTCGTTTCCGCCGCGTCCGCGCAGCTTTCCGCCCTGCTGAGCAGCCTTGCGCCGCGCGAGATTTACTACATCGGCGGCCCTGAACCCCTGCCTGCCCCGCTGACACCGGCAGAGGAACAGGCGCTTCTCGCCCGGCTCGACACCGACGGCGCTGCCGTCCGCACGACGCTGATTGAACACAATCTCCGCCTCGTCGTCTTTATCGCCCGGAAGTTCGACAACACCGGCATCATGCTGGAGGATCTCATTTCCATCGGCACGATCGGCCTGATTAAAGCCGTCAACACTTTCGACCCGTCGAAGAAAATCAAGCTCGCCACCTACGCCAGCCGCTGCATCGAGAACGAAGTGCTGATGTTCCTGCGCCGCCACAGCCGCACGCGCATGGAAGTTTCGCTGGATGAGCCGTTGAAAACCGACTGGGACGGCAACGAGCTGCTGCTTTCTGACGTTCTCGGCACTGACCCGGACATGGTTTCGCGCGGCATCGAGGAAAGCGCCGAGCGGCAGATGCTTTTCGCTGCCCTTTCGCACCTTTCCCCGCGCGAACAGCAAATTATGGATTTGCGCTTCGGTCTGCACGGTCATCCCGAAATGACGCAGAAGGAAGTGGCGGACATTCTCGGCATTTCGCAGAGCTACATCAGCCGCCTCGAAAAGCGGATTCTGCATCGGCTGCATGGGGAGCTGGTGAGAGAAGAAGGATATGCCTGATTTTAGCGTGCATCGCCGAAAAAACACTACTTTCGCCTAAGTGATTAGCCACCGCCGCAAATTGCCATACTGTGGATACTTCACATGCAAGGAGGACGCAGAACATGGCATGGGGCAAGGTCGATTTATGCGGGCTGGACACCAGCAAGCTGCCCGTTCTCACGCCGCAGCGGATGCAGGAGCTCTACCCGCTGGTACATAGCGGCGACAAGGCGGCGCGCGACGAGTTCATACAGGGGAATCTGCGGCTGGTGCTGTCCGTCATCCAGCGCTTTTCCGGGCGCGGCGAAAACGTTGATGACCTCTTTCAAGTCGGGTGCATCGGACTGATGAAGGCGCTGGACAACTTCGACGTGTCGCAGAACGTCCGCTTTTCGACCTACGCCGTGCCGATGGTCATCGGCGAAATCCGCCGCTATCTGCGCGACAACAGCGCCATCCGCGTCAGCCGCTCCATGCGCGACACGGCGTACAAAGCCCTTCGTGCGCGCGACCGCCTGCAAACGGAGCTTTCCCGCGAACCCACCGTCGAGGAAATTGCCGCCGACATGCACATCGACCGCATGGACGTCGTGCTGGCGCTGGAAGCGATTCAAGACCCGGTAAGCCTGTTCGAGCCGGTTTGCAGCGACGGCAGCGACGCGCTGTGCATCGTTGATCAGGTGAAGGACGAGCGCGTGCGGGACGAGGACTGGGTGCAGGACATTGCGATTTCGGACGCAATGGGACATCTGAACGAGCGGGAGAAGAAGATCCTGCGGATGCGCTTCTTTGAGGGGCGGACGCAGATGGAAGTTGCTGGGGAGATTGGGATTAGTCAGGCGCAGGTGTCGCGGTTGGAGAAGCACGCGCTGATGAATATGAGGAAGCATCTGGGGGAATGAGTGCAGTGGAAAAATTTGCCACTCGCTTGCACATTGCCGCGTCAAAGGGGCGCGACCAGACTGCCTGTCTTTTTCCCCCACGTTAAAACCGGGGCGGAACATTCATCGTGTTCCGTCCCGGTTTTCGATTGTCCAGTTGTTACTGCTTCACATTATCAATGACTTCCAGCGTCACTTCGAGGTCGATGTACTCGCCGTCGGGAATGTCGTCGCTGCCGGTCAGATCAGTGATGCCCGGCACGCGGTAGACCTTAATCTTCAGCACGTCGCCCGCCTTGCAGTCCGCAACCTGCGCCGCCAGCTCGGTGGTCGAGGTAATCACGTTGTCGTTCACATCCACAATGATGTCGCCAACCTGCATTCCCGCCTTTTCCGCCGGGCTGTTCTCTTCCACGTTCACAACGTAAACGCCCTTCGGAATCTGACCGTTCTGCAGTGCGCGGCTGTTGGCGAGGTTGCTCATGGTGATGCCCATGCGGGGCTTGCCGACGAGCGTGCTGTCAGTGTTGCTATCCGCCTTGTTGTCGTCGCTGTTATCCAGCGCTTCGGGCGCGGTGAAGGTGATTTCGCCGGAAAGCACCTTGTTAATCAGGGGCTTGGCGGAGTTAATCGGGATGCACATGCCGATGCCCTCGACGGTGCTGCCGGAGTAGTACGAGCCGGTGTACTTCAGCGTCGGGATGCCCATCAGCTCGCCATTCACATTGAACATGCCGCCGCCGGAGTTGCCGGAGTTAATCGCGGCGTCCACCTGAATCATGGCGTTGGTGATGGTAGACTTGCGGCCATACTTGTCGTAGGATTCGGACTCAATCGCGCGGTTCAGGGCGCTGACGACGCCGACCGTCGTGGTCTTGGTGAAGCCCAGCGGGTTGCCGATGTTGATGGCCCAGTCGCCGACCTGCAGGGTGTCGCTGTCGCCCAGCGTGACCGCCGGCAGGTCAAGGCCCGTCGCGTACACAATGGCGATATCCAGCGATTCGTCATACGCAACAAGCGTCGCGGCGTACTCGTCGGTGTTGCCGCTGTCATCCGTCACGGTCACACGCAGGCTGCTTGCGTCCTCCACAACGTGGTAATTCGTCAGCACAAAGCCCTGACCGATAACCACGCCAGAGCCGGTAGCTGCCAGCTCCTCGCGCTCCTCAATCTGCTGATCATTGTTGCGGCCGTTGCCATAGCCGAAGCCATAGCCAAAATAGAAGTTGTTGCCATAGCTGCCATAGCGCACGGTCTGATAGTTGCTCACGCCGACCACGCTGTTACGCACCTGCTGCACCGCCGCGGTGAACGGGCTGGTAACAACCGTCGTTGTCGAGTTCGCCGCCGTGACGGCTTCTGCCGCCGCCGACGTGTTCTGCGCCGCCATCGTCGCGCCCGCGCCAATCATCGCGCAGGTCAAGCCCAGTGCAATACAGCCCATCATTTTCCGGAATTTCATAACTGCTGTACCTCCTTCAGGTTCAAAAATCGAATTTCATGCCGCCGTTCGCATTTCCGGCGTCCAGTCAGTCTTTCCAACTGGCTATGCTTTTATTATATCCGCCTTTTTTGTCTTTGTCATGAACGATTTTTGAACATTCAGTGGAATTTCGTGAACTTTGCGTGATTGCAGGAGGCAGATGAAAAGGGATGAAGTCTCCCCTGCTCATCCGCGTGTTTATCCACAGGTTACTCACACAATACATAATCCATCAAAAACTCCCCCGCCCACATCACATCGCCATCCAGCGCATTCTTCGCTTCTCCATCAAAGAAGAACCGCACCCGTCGTACCGGATACCGCTGCACCAGCGCGCCCGTCAGCTGATACGCCATCATGCGCTGATTCAGCTTGCTTGCGCGAATCGCATCCGCCATGTTCGCCGAGAAATTCACCAGTACCGTATCGTCCGCAATCGCGACGCCTAACACATCATCTTCCGTCAGCCCCGCCGGGAAGCCCTCCGTCGCCAGCACAGCCGTCAGCAGTGCACGCGGCGAGCATGCCTCTGATGCCGGGAGATTCAGCCTTCCTTGGCGCAGCTTTTCGCCGTTCGAGAGATAACAGACTGCTTCGTCAGTCAGCAAGCCGCCGAAATTCGCGCGCGTCATCATGCCGCCGGGCAGGACAATCGTACCGTGGATGGTGGAATACAGGCTGGTCAGCGCGGAATCACCGACGCGGTAGACAACCTGCTCCAGCGAGGGAATGTAGGACGTGAGCGTCATCGTCAGGGCAGCGAAGAAGCACACCGGGTCGATACCCGCGCTGGAAATTCTCTGAAGCGCATCGGGGACAAGGTTAATGGCGGCGGACTGGCGGCCGCTGGAGAGCGTCGTGACTTCCGGCGCCATCAGGAGCATCGTGCGCAGGTCGGGCATATCCGGGATGTTCGCGGCATCATTCGCCCCTGCGGAGAGCGCATCCAGCAGACCATAAACCAGCTGCTGGGCGTTCTGACCATCGAAGGAAAGCCGCCTGACTTCACAGGTGATGCCGCTGCCGCTTTTCAGGGGGAAATACAGCACGGCTGCGCTGCTCAGCGGGGTCTGCGCCGCAATGCCGCCCGCGCCCGTGCGCTGCGCGACGAGCTGCTCCCAGCGGGTGACGAGGTTCTCCCCTTCCGCGGAGGAAAGCGCCCCCAGGGGCAGCAGATTCTGTACATCCATCGCGACCGGATTGCCCGCGACGAGGATATTGACGAACCGCACATCCGGCAGCGCGCAGAGCGTGGTGGCAATGGACAAACACACCATGTACAGCTCGTGGATGCCCATTTGCAGCGCGGCTGAGGACAGGTCGACCGTGCAGACGTGTCCGGCAGTTGTGACGGCGCTCCCTTGTGCAAGCGACACATTGCCATAGTCCTTCAGCGGCACGGCGCTCCCGTCGCCCTCCTCCTGCAAGAGCAGCTGCAGCACCGCTTCAGCGGGCATCTGGTCGTAGCGCAGCGCCGCCGTGCGCCAGAAGCAGAGCATCGTCTGCCCGTTTTTCGCGGGGAGGTAGAGGGCGACGTCGCGCTCATAATCCAAGCCGGTATCATCCGTCGGCGCGGCGTAGGGGGCAGATGGCGGCGGCAGCGTCTCGGCGGGCGCCAAGCTGCTTTCGCGGCTGCAAGAAGTAAGTGTCAGCAGCAGCGCCATCATCAGCGCCATCAAGCGAAACTTGCTTTTTTTCATGGCGTTCCCTCCACAATTGCGGTCAGCTGGCTCATGCTGATGCACCACAGTCCGCCCGTTTTCATCAGGTGGACGCTTCGCCCCGTAAACTTCTGCGATACGCCGTCCGCTAATCTCGTTCCGCTGACGGTGAAAACCGCCCGCGTGCCGGAGGCGCTGCCGCCGGAGAAGTCAAACGCGGTCAGTGCGGGATATTCCGTCCATTTGGATGCGAACGCTTCATATTCCATGCGCGCTTCGCCGGTATCCGGGTCGCTTTGCGCAAGATAGCGGTAGAGGCGGCGGATATCGCGCTGCCGGATGCAGGTCAGGATCGTCCGCATCGTGCCGGAAGCGGTCAGCAGCAGCGATTCATCCCGCCGAAGCGGATCAGCGAGCGCATCGTCCGCCGCGTTCAGCGTATAGTATTTTTGCCGCAGCCGCATGGAATCCGTCGTTTCGCCGCGCTGCTCCAAGAGAATGACGATCTGCTGGGCAGTCGTGTTTTCCGTCACCGTCGCGGCAATCGCCTGCATCGCCAGCCTCCGGCGGAGCGGTACTTCCTGCGCCCACGCCGTGTCCGACCGCCAGTTGCTCGGCTCGTCCGAATAGCCGTTCATCAGCTGATACGACAGGGTGACGAAGAGCATTTCGCCCTGCCGGGATGTTGAAATCACGCGTGTACCCGCCGGGAACAATCCGCGCAGCGCGGGCGCATTCAGGCTTGGCCCTTCCAACAGCAGCCGCAGCAGCGCCGTCTCATACGGCTCATTCGGCAATCGCGAAACCGTCCGCCGCTCCGCCGCCAGCATTGGTTCGTCGCCATAGCGGTACCAGATGAGGGCGGATGTGTCTGTCGCTGCCGCATCGTCGCCATCCGCGCGGGGGATTTCGTCCTCCTGCGGCGCGGCGGTCACGGAGAGGGCTTCCATCGAATTGCCGGACGGTGCACAGGCCGTCAGCATCATCATCAGCATGAGCAGAAGCAAAGTCAACCGAAGCCGCTTCATGCCTTTTCACCTCGCTTTGCATCCATCGGCAGGGTGACGGTGAACGTCGCGCCCTGCCCCGGCTGGGATGACACGCTGACCGTGCCGCCGTGCATCGCCGCTAACTGCCGGACGATGGAAAGCCCCAGTCCCGTTCCGCCCGTCGCACGGGAACGTGCCTTATCGACGCGGTAGAAGCGCTCGAAAATGTGCTTCTGGTCTTCCTCCGGGATGCCGATGCCGTCGTCTGTGACGGCGAACAGCACGTTTGCGCCGCTTTGCGCAAGCCGCACGGCGATATGCCCGTTTTCCGGCGTGTACTTGATGGCATTGTCTGTCAGGTTGTAGAAGATCTGCATCAGCTTGCCTGAATCGCCTTCGAGGGTGATGCTGGGCGCAATGTCTGCGGTAAGCGTCTGTCCCTTCTTCTCGGCGGCGATTTGCAGTGTATGCACGGTTTCCTCCGTCAGTGCGGACAAATCCACTTTTGTCACGCGCAGGGGGGACGAGTGGCTGTCCATCTGCGTCAGCGTCAGCAGGTCCGTGATGATGCCGCTCAAGCGGTCGATTTCGTGGTTGATGTCCTGCATGAACTCCGTGCGCAGCTCCTGCGGCATATCCGGCTGATAGAGCATGTTTTCCAGCAGCAGTTTCATTGTCGCCAAGGGGGTTTTCAGTTCATGCGAGGCATTGGCGACGAACTGACTGCGGCTCTTGTCGAGGTGCTCAATCTGCTCCGCCATCGCGTTGTAGCTTTCCGCCAGCTCCTTGAGTTCGCCGGATGTGCGGACGTTCACACGCGCGGACAGGTCGCCCTTGCCCATGCGGCGAATTGTCTGCGTCAGCGCCTTGACCGGGCGGGTGAGCATCCCCGACAGCATCAGCGCCGCCGCCATGGCCGCGCCCGCGACAATCAGGAACACCGTCATCAGCTGCCTTTTGACCGTTTCCAGCGCGCTTTGCAGCTCATCCACCGGCAGGGACAGCACGAGTGCGCCCAGCGTCTTGCCGCTGACCTCCATCACGGCAGACGCGACCGCCACATACAACACACCCGATTCCGAATCGACGCGGTGAATGCCGAACGCGGATTTCTCCCCGTGCAGGAGGACAGCGACCGTCTCCGGGATACTGAGCCGCTGCCCGCTCCTTGCGCCGAAGGTATCCGCCTGCACCTTGCCGTCCATATCCACCGCCAGCAGCCGCCCGCCGAGTTCACCTGCCTGCGCGGTCAGGAGTTCGGACAGGCTATCCATCTGCGCCGACGCCAAAAAAGGCGCAGCCGACGAAGCCAGCTGCTCCAGAGAGCGGGTGGCCTGACGGGTGCGCTGCTGATATAAGGTGCTGCTGACCATACCGGTCAGGATAGATGCCATGATGGCGAAGGAAGCGCCGATGACCACCAGAAACGTGAGCATCAGCTTCCAGCGCAGCGACATTGCGCCGCGCACGAGCGCCGCAAGCGGCTTAGTCCTTGTCGGTGAAATAGTAGCCCACCTTCCATTTCGTGAAGATAAACTCCGGTTCATCGGGGTTGCGCTCAATCTTCTCGCGCAGGCGGCGGATGTGCACGTCCACCGTGCGCGCGTCGCCGGTATAATCGTCGTATTTCCACACGGCTTCCAGCATCTCCTTGCGGGAGAACGGGCGGCCGCGGTTGGTGATGAACATTTGCAGGAGATCAAATTCCTTCGCGGTCAGGCGCACTTCCTCTCCGCCGAGGGTGACGGTGCGCTTGACGAGGTTGACCTCCATATCATGCACGCGGATGATTTTCTGCTCCTGCACGACGTGTCCCCCCGCGCGGCGCAGCACGGTGCGAATCCGCGC
>OGDF01006590.1_pt1 | contig 11437 bp, 12 predicted proteins | sample 1570141 | NCBI WGS metagenome assembly OGDF01 (sample SAMEA4370581, study PRJEB24528) | human gut metagenome | reverse complement strand
TATGCATCAGATTCGTCCTGACATTGTTAAGCGCTTAGGTCGTAAAGTTTCTGGGTACACTGATAGCAAGTGGGCTGCAGAAAGATACGAGATTCTTGTAAAAGGTCTCAGTGCTAAGTTTAGCCAGTCTGATGAGTTACGAGAGCTATTACTCGCAACAGGTGATTACACTCTTGCTGAATTTGCAAAGAGAGACAGAATTTATGGGATTGGAATGGATGATTCTGATTACTACCGATTTGATCCAAGTAAGTGGTATGGGCAGAATTTATTAGGAAAAGCTTTGATGCAGGTGCGAGAACAGCTTGCAGGGAAGTAAAAAATGTAGGCTCTTCGATTTTTAAGATCGGGGAGCCTTTTTCTTTTATGGAGGTACGATGAGCTATAAGGAAGCAAGCAGAAAGGTATTACTTGAATACAGGCAAAGCCACAGTCTAGTCGAAACAATCAAGGTTGCAAAAAAGATGCTGGAATCAAAGACACATAAGGACAATGTTGTATTTCACACACATGTTCATGGTGAGATCTGTGAGACAATTTTAGAGATCCTAGTTGAGGATTATATGCAGCGTTTTCCGGTAAAGACCAAGGACTGGTTTTGTGCAAAGGGACTTATTATTAAGGACATAAATAACCCAGCTTCCGGATACTTTACAGAGTTAGATTACACGGTATTCACACCGCAGAAGATCTTTGCATTTGAATGTAAGTCTTATGGAGGCGATAAGAAGATTACTGATATCTGCACAATAAAAAAGAAGAAGGGCGGTGCGTTTGATGTGTATGCACAGCATGAAAAGCACGCAGTTGTATTATCGGAGCAGTTGCGAGCGTTTAGAAAGTCCCAATACATTGGTACGCAAGCATACCAATTGATCCTATTTAATTTCTCCACGGGGGAGACACTCGACACTAGAACAGTGCAGAATAAATTATTAATGCCTTGTTTAGACGAAACGAATGTATTGAATATCTTTTCAATTTACGAGAATGATCCTGTAATCTGGAATATGGAATATCTCAAAAAAGCTATAGCTATTATACAGAAACATGGTGACGAGAATACGAAAAAGCATCTTTCTTATGTAAAAGATTTAAGGAGAAACAAATAGTTCTAAACAGTTGGTGCAAATTACGAGAAGTTATAAAAAGTTGTAAAAAGTTCCTGAGAGTTCGTAAGAGTTCTTACGAGATCGTAAATTTTGGAGGTGTATTATGAAGAATCTTGAAAAAGTGGTAAAAGTGTGGACGAATCTCGAAAGTTCATACACTGGTTACAAAAAATCGCATAAGTCAGTAAATAGAGCAGACTATCTGAAAAAGTTGCTTGCCTGGGATACAAATGGTGCAAATATTACTGGCGTGCGAAATCTTCTGCATGATGAGATCGATACATACGATGCGAAGGAGGCAGCGACATACTCTGAGCTGTTTGATGAGCTCGACAAGACAGCTGAACGATTAGCCAGCTATTCAGGCGAGATTGAGAATTTAGATGAGTGGGTTCAGGGAGTAATGGAGTCAGATTTAGCTGAAGATGCAGTAAATGCAGTAGTATACACTGCTGATGATTTCACATTACTTAGCAATCACACATACGCAGAGGCTAGAGACATATTGGCAGCTGGATATTTCTGTAATACTGTAGTAATGGACAAAAATGGTGAGATTCGTAAGTACGAATTTAATAATGATGATAAATTCTATAGGTTTTTCCATTCAAAGAACGACGCCGCTATGTTTTTCAGGAACTACAAGGAGAGCGATTCAAAGTTCTTGGAAAGTGTGAGAGATATTATTGCTCACCGGATCATAAACAGGCTGAGTTTAGACAACTGTGCCTTCGTCAGCAATGAGAATTTTGCCACAACCAGCAGAACGGCCACAATTGGCAATACTCGGATCCCGATCTCGAAGAAGAATCAGGTGAGTAGTGAGTTTAAATTCAAAGGTTTAGACGGCAGCTTACATGAGACTAACGTGGATTACTTTGAGGTTGAACATGATGGCATGACTTTAATCCTGGTGAGAAAATGATTGACATTAGCGCTATAGCAAGAGAAGGAATAGAGCGAGTATACAAGGAAGATTACAAATCCCAGCTATACTATTTGCAGTCTATCTGCAATGATGTACGGCATATCCCTGTTGAGGCGATTTTAGCAGTAAATGCGATCTTCATTCCAAATGAGGACTACATTATTACATACTTTGGGACAGAAGCTTTAGACGCAAAATACAATTTTTACGATAAATACGGTCAGTGCTTGTGGTTGAATAAGCTGATGCTTCCAATCACAAATGTGGTGAACGAGATCGTTGGATTTGTAGCTTTTGACCCTTTCAGATATCTGGAGATGCACGAGACAGGAAATGCGCTGCTTAACTATTACTCATACTCAACGAAAGACGTAATGAAGAAGGGTGACTACCTATTCTGCACACCAGGGACTTACAAGAAAGCTTACAGGGATGGCTATTTGGTTATCGCCGACGGCGTTTTTGACACGCTATCAGTAGCATACCATGGGTACAACACAGCTGCTATGCTTGGATCTGTGATAACTGACCAGCTTGCCGCGCAGCTTCGATTGATTGACAGGGTAGTCGTCTTGATGGATAACGACGAAGCCGGTTTAGCCCTGTACGAGAAGATCGCTAAGACTCATCCCAATGCAATCTATCTGAAGCAGGGTAAGACTAAAGATGCAGATGACATTATTAAGACAAGGTTTAGGGACGAATATTTCAGCGCATTGGATAAGTGCATCAATACTGAGATAGCGTTATCAAGATCAATAAAAATTCGTAAGCCTGGAGAGTGTATCCTTTAGGTTATAGAGAAGCATCAGCAATAAGCTGAAAATTTTGGGTTTGTAAAACAAAAAGTGAAAAATTGAAAGGAGACACAAAATGAATCTCGAAGAATTCAAACGAAAGATGGCCACAGGGGAAATCGCACTTGGAAGTGCGCTGAAGATGAGGAACGAAAGCGCGCAGAGTAAAACGCGTGCGAAAACATACAGAAGAATCGAGCGTAAGCAGGGAAAGATGGCCAAGCTGCTTATTCCGAAAGAGATTGCACTTGATTTTGATCCGCGTACAGGAGATGATAGCGGCGAGTTCAATGCAGAGAACAAGTTTAGACCTGTTGCTTCCGCTACCACCCTTGCGCTGGCGATTAAAGCAATGGCAAAAGAGATTCCGGCTACAAGAGACAGAATTATGCAGCGTTCCGGTCTTACTTCTTGGGACCTCTCAGATTTAGAGCATGTTACTGAGGAAGATAAGATTGCATTTGCACCATACATTTACCCGCAGATTTTTACGCTGCCGACAATCAATGTGAAGCTGAAAGGTATCTCGCAGAATGCCTGGGGACGGGATTTTATTGTACGGGTTAATCGTGATCCTATTACTGGCCATGTGATTGGTGAGACACCTACACTTCTGCAGGCTAACTATCTCTACAGCGCAATGGCTCGTGAGGAGGTTGCAGTTTTAGAGGAGTCAGTCAAAAATGGAACTGTAACTCTGACCGAGGAGCAGCTTAATGATAAGAAACGTTCTATTTACAGTGGAAGAGTCCATGTTTCTTCTGATAGAGCGTCTAACTATATCCGGTGCGTCGAGCTTCCGCTTGATCCGGCGACTTGTTCAGTGGACTAGGATATTAAGCTGGGTTGTTCAACTGCAGAAACTGTTCACAGTATGATGTGCCTGTCAAGATACACTACTGAGCTCCAGACAACCATGGAGAAACTTCGAAATGGAGCCTGGAAGAAATACGATAAGTACATGGATTTCTACGAGGTAGATATGACGTGCCCGGCTGATAAGACCGACAAGAAAGAGATCGGGCAGTACACTCGTTACGAGAAGCCAGATACAACTATTGACACTGAGGATGGCTACAAGGAGTTCCTCAAAGCATACATTGACTATGTAGATGAGGAGACTGAGCTTGAGACAGTTGTGTGGTCTTCCACAGGACTGCGTGAATTCTGCGAGGATGACGAGAGACGTGTACTGGCTTGTATGGAGAATGATATCAAATTAGACAGCCCGTACCTGACAACCAGTATTATACTGGCTAATAAAGATATCATCATGCGTGTATTTGGCGAGAAGGGCGATTTATTAGTTGCCGCAGCTGAGGGTGGATTCTCTGACAAAGCTGATGGTGTGTCCGATCCTGAGTCAGCAGCTGAGGAAGTTAAGAAATACGATTTAGGTGACATACTTGACGACGATCTTGACATGCAGGAATTGAAGTAATCAGACGGAAGGAGGAGGTAGAAAATGCCTCCTCCTTTCTTTCATTTTAGGAGGTTTTATGGACAAGCAGAGTTTAGAGGAAGAATACAACAGATTTGTTCAAACGGATAAAGGGAAAGAGTGGCTTGAGGAGTGGGAGCAAATTGTGGGGGCTGGTTACGAGGCTGATTTAGGTGACTATGTATACGATTTCCACTCAGAGATGCTTTGCTTATGAGAGTATACTTATCAGCCATTAGGCTAACAAATTGCCAGTCCTTCAAGGATTCTGTGATTGAGTTTGCTACTGATAGGTTAAATGTGTTTGTGGCAGACAATAGCACAGGAAAGAGTGTTTTCTTCAGAATGTTATCTATCACGGCATTCCCTGGCAAGTGTTCTAAGGAAGACAGATTAAATATTATTCGGCGAGGAAGTCAGTTTGCACAGATTCTATACATGTTCAGCGATGGTTCATACGGAGGGGTGAGAGTTTATCCAGATCGTGTGATTTACTATTACACACCAGATAAGAATACAAAGATGACACCATCACTTGAGCCTGGACCTGAGTTTATCAGTAAGCTTGGATTAATTTTAGACAATAATTCAGGCTTTGTAGCAAATCTGATTGACATGGACCAGAATTTATTGCTGGTTAATTCAAGTCCGAAAGGTGACTCAAATATTTTACAGATGCTTACTGCAAATGAAGCACTTGACAGAATGATTGAGGACACAGCGGAGAAGAAAAAGGTATTTGAGCAATACGAGGATCGGCTGAAAGACGTTGTTTACTCATACAGCAAGAGTATTGATGGCTACAGCTATGTGGACACTAATTCTTTAGAGGCCAATATTGAGCTATGCGAGAATGTGTTTGATACACTGTACAAGTTAGCTCCTATAAGTGATGACGTGGAAGCATTAGCTTGCTCCAGTGAGCGTAGGTTAGACTACGACAGATTATTAGGTGTCACAGGTACTTTGATTAAGCTAGAGCAATTAAAAGAGATAACAGAAGGGCTACATGTTCCGCATGAGTTCAATGAAAAGCTATTGTCGGCCACTTGTGCATGCATCAAGCTCGAGCAAGCTTTAGCAGCAATAGAAGGATTTCATATTCCACGATCACAGAAAGACAGAAGCAACAACTTACACACATTATTACTACTTGAGTCAATTAAGAATGAGCTGATTAGCTGTTGGGCGAAGGAAATGACTGTTGACTACAGCCCTGTGGTACGAACATTGCAGCGTTTAGAGCAGTTACGAGATTATAGCACTGAGACCATTATGCACAGCAGAAGTTTAGCCCAGTCACAGCAAGCATTGGTGAAGATATACGACGCATTAAGTAGCTCAGGTGAGTTAATTGCCTGTGGGCTGTATGGAGAGGTAGTTTTTGATGGAAAGAAATGTATACCTGCTGATAAGTGATATGCACAGATCTGCTAGGAAGAATGTCAACAGGGTTGATTATCAGCATGAAATTGATGCAGTAGATAAGCACATCGCAGAGTGCATCAAGCGGTACAGTGGAAGCAACGTGAATCTAATATTCCTGGGTGATCTATACGATAGGGGATACAGAGAAGTATTCTCTGCGATCCATGAGCACAGCACTATGTTGATTTACAAGAGTATGTGCAAGGAGATCTACTCATTAGTTGGCAATCACGAGCTATCGTTCTATGCTGGAAATCCATTCTATACACTGTTTAGCAGCATGGACAGCAAGCGAGTGAGCGCAATCCAAAATAAGGTATGGCTACCCAGAGGCACGATGCAGATCGTGAATGTTGTAGATCAGATCACAGATGGGGACATTGTTATTCATTGTAATCATTACGGAACCGGTATTGCAGATCCTATTCCCGGGAAGACGAATATCGGATTATTTCACCAGAATGTTATCTGCAAGGAGATCCTAGATTCAATGCAGGCAAGTTTAGGTGAGCCACTATACGGCATCCAGACAATGAGCTTTGATAAGTTAGAAGGATACGATTACTGTTTTATGGGGCACATGCACAAGGTATATGGCATGTGGGATTGGACCTCAGAGTTTAGTGGAAGAGTAACACATCTGCAATACCTGGCATCATTAGGCCGGCCAAATCGAACTGAGGTTGACAATCGTTTTCTTGAACGTGATGTGCCTGCTGTAATCGTGACTGACGGGAAACTTGAGACAATAGAGCACAACCTATTTAGACTCCCATCAGAAGAGGAATGCATTAAGAGCGACGTCGTAGAATTGCAGAAGGCTCAGTACGAACGAGTAAAGGTGCATAGAAATATCCAGGGTTACAATCCTACGGAGGACGAACCGGTTGTGAATATACTGGCCAATTGTCCATCAGACGAGATTAGACAGTACATGCTTGAGCTAATCGACAACGGTAATGCTATAGAGTTCGGTGTACTACGAGAGGCTATGCATGTACTGAATGGAGGAAAATTATGACAAGTTCAGAAATCAAAGAGAGACTGATTGCTGAGAAGGCAGTACGAGAGCGTGAGCGTGTTGCTGCTGAGGCTGCGATCAAACGTATAAAGGATAAGTTTAGTGAGATCACGGAAGAAGATCGAGCAAATCTGCATGCACTTGGTTTTGACACCTTATTTATTGATAATGTAGACTTAGCTCGTTTATCAAATGACAGGGAATATCTGGAATCACTGCATGCACAGCTAGAAGAAGTTTGCAATAGTCTGCTTAAGATTTTAGAGGAAGAAGTGAACAAACAGTGAGCAATATCATCTATGTTGAGAATGTTGATCGTATAAATGAGTTTATCTCGCTTACAAATAAGGAGTACTTTGATGTATTTCTGTCAAAAGACAATGCACTATTCATTACCAATTCTGTTGAAGTATTCGGGTCACTAAAACTCCGTGCGAAGTGCGATGATGAGATCTCCTTTCGGTTAGACAGGGCCTTATTTGGGCGCTTGATCGTGGAAGGTTTAGTCAGTGTAGAGAATGGGGATGATGTAAAGCTCATCTTTCAGACTCCAGATGGGAATGAACTGTACAGTATGCAGTGTGCAAAACAGATTACATACAGCGGCGACTACGAAGAGAAGATTCGCATACTTACCAGTGTAACGAGAGAGATGTATGTGGACATTGGAGAGATCCATGATCTATGTAGGCTATGCAGGATGTACAAGTCGATTATCTCCGTAGCAAATGGGTTTGCATGTGTGCATGTGAATGGAAATGGTCGTATTTACAAGTCTGTGAAATGTACGAAAAGCTACGCTATCACCGCAGACAAGCTTGCATTGTTGCTAAAGCTGAGTGACAGAGCATTTTATGTAAATGATTATGTTGGTGTCTACTCAAACGGTCTTTACGTTTTAGTCAGGACTTGTCATGGATTTGCAAATGACGATTTCTTTATCCTGAATGAGCAAAAAGCGGCTTTCATCTGTAAGATCAATTTAGTCAACGTATTCGTTTGGCTGTCGAGGGTGCAGTTACGTGCCGACGTGCTTTCTTTCGATTTTGTGAGAAGAGAGGTTTCTGTTAAATTCGACAACTACCAGTTAAGCGTTCCGCTGTACACAAAAGATGAGCGAAAGACAGAAAAATACCAGTTAGGAACTATAGACATTCCGGTTAATGTTCTGAAGGATTATTTGGCTAAGCTGAATAGCCCAGAGGTAATTTTTAAGAAGAAACTTAATTTCAATCAGATTGAGGCTAATGGAATTTACTTCTTCATCTAGGATGGGTTAGATAATGGATTACAGCAAAAAGGAATTTTACAGAAGGAAGATAACAGAGAAAAAATTATTTCTTGAGAGAACTAAAGTTCGGAATCAGGAATATGAGAAGATAATCGCTTGTAGGACAGAGGCAGAGAATGCATTACATGATGTACAGCATTATCTGCAGATGTTAAAGGTATGCTCTGAGATTATCCGCAAAGAGAATAATGACTTTAAAGGTAGGAGAATTGCATACCTGAATGACATGATTACTGAGTGTTTGCACAACTTCTTCCCAAACGAAGGGTTTATCTGCAACATAGCATTTGAAGAGAAGAATAGGAGCAATAGAGCTGTTCTTCGTTTAGAGGACTCTTCTGGGTTTATGCGAAAGCCTCAAATGTCAGAAGGTAAATTGTGTCAATATCTAATTAGCTTTGCTGCTGTATACAGTGTAGTAAAGAGTTTAGGTGGTAGTAGTATTTATGTGGACGAGGCCTTTGGCGTTGCAAGTACGGCACGTTTAGGTGACGTAGGAGAGATGCTTAATAAGTGTGTGCATGATGGCATGCAGATAATTTTGGTATCACAGAAAGCAGATTTATACTGCGAGATACCACACAGGGAGATAGTGATGCATAAGGATAGCATTAGCGACAGTGTAATAATTGATAATATCACTGATTACGGGGAGGTACGAGAAGATGGCTGATATTGTAACAGTTGATAAAGATGATTTTCCAGTCATTAGTGAGAAGCATGAATACGGTATTCGTGGAAACTTCTACAATCAGATCTATAAATTCTTCAAGAAATACGAGCCTGGTAAGCTTTACATCTTGTCAAGTGAGATGACTGAGGATGGATTAGCCAAATACGTCGATGTAAATATGGAACAGTACTACAACATGTACGGTATCTATTTCAAAGATGGTATTCTTAATCCGATTAACCTTTGGATGGCACCTATTCCGCGTGATGTTTTCATACAAAACAGCACGTCTGCTATTGACGAATATCTCTTCAATTATGCAGAAAGATACAATCTTAAGGATGCAAAGATCGGGATCTGCATTGTTGAGATGGAGGTAGCAGACCAGAAGGATTATATCAGGAGCCTGATTAGTGATGGCAATGCTGACAGCATTATGGGGTTCTATGACGCATACGCTGTGGCGAATTATGATTTTGGTTTACAAAGCTACAAAGATGACACGAACTATTACAGTGAGTTACAGCGGCAGTACGCAGGCAAGAAGCTTGTAAATTTTGCGAAGATCATGATCGAGCATAACTGTGCTGCATTGCGTGAGCGGTCTACCATTATTGCATCTTACAAGAGTGTCATCGACGACGTTTTAGCCAATGTAACTGATGACACGGTATACTACTATGCACCATACGCTAAGGATATCACGCAGAAGGATCGAGACCTTCTTGTTCGGCACAAAGGTAAGTTTGGGAGGATCGGATATGTGAATGTTGCTGCCTACTTGGCGTTGAAACATGGATGCAAATTTGACATTCCGGATGTATTTGAGGAGGACTATTTAGCGGCTCTTCAGTCCATGGGAAATGCAGCAAATATGTATGCTTGTGACTACTTGAATGCATTGAAGAATCCTCCAGTCATTGCAATTCTTTGCAGAGATAATGGCTATGCATTCACATACCAGCGAGCAAAAACGGCAAATGATCTGTGCATGATCACAGTAGCTATGACAGAGTTAAAAGAAGAGGACCACGGCTTTAGCCTCAGCAATGACAAGGTTGAGACTGTAAAGATCGATGCGTTCAGTGCTGATATCGTAAAGATCACAGATTACTACGATATGCACACATGCGACTATAAGCATGGTTTAGCTGAAATGCACCGCTTACAGGAATTGACTGATGCGTTCCAGAAATTGCTTACTACGAATAAAATAATGAAGCTGGACATGTCACTTGATTGTAGTAATACTGTTATTCTGCGATACAATGGCAAGTTTTATGTGTCCTATCTTTTAAAGAAAGAGGTTAAATACTACTACCGGACACGCCCAATTGCAAAAGGCTACACGGAATCAGACACTGCTGTAGTTGACGAGAATATTCTGCGGTCTCTTCTTGATATGCGGGCCTTTACAGATTACGACATTTTGGTGAAGAAAGATATGATGACAAAATTACCAAAAATCTGTGACACTGCTATTGGTGTTATCACACAGCTATGCACGACAAATCAGGAAAATATATCGGAGAACTGCGGGCTACCATTCGATACCGTATGCCTGTGGGACCGTCTTGCATCTTCGTTTAGATCATCCAGAGTGACAAGGATCTCTACACTCGTACCAGTCATGGGATTGAGAAAGAGTTTCTTGACATTCTTCGGCGGACCGCAGCCTTATAAAGGTAGCGGTTCAGCAAATAGCAAGCCTACTCTTGCTCTTGATCGAGCTCTGTGGGTAAATTAGGAGTGATAAAATGTATAAGACTAAGACACCAGACAATATTGATTCTAAAAGCTTGTCTGATATTGCGGCTATTGCTACAAATACACCAGGGATACCCTCGGCTGCTTCTCGGCTGAGGGTTCTTTCAATGCTAATGGACGTTCTTGGTTTAGACACTGCAAATGATAATATGCTGATGCTTGCCTCAGAGCCAATTGCCAAACTGTGTGTAGCTACCGCTGGTGCCGGCAAAACGACAAGTGCAAATGTACAGATTATCGAGGAGAAGATTATACGAAAGTCCCGGGTCGATCCTAGCCATAATCTGCATGGTGACAAGGTTCTGTGTCTTCTGTACAACAAGCACAATGTCGCTGATTTTAAGAAACGGCATCAAGAGATGGTTGGAAGACTTAGAGCTGCCAATATCGGTGGCTTGCATATCGACGACGACTTGCAGGTATCTACAATGCATGCATTCTGTGATCAGTGGCGTAGGGAGTATGCAGTTGAGTGCGATCTAGTCAACTTCCGTTTAGCCCAGGAGGATCATGCATTAAGTTTGATGAAAACAGCTGTTACTGCAGCTTGCCAGAAGTATAAGATTGAGAAGGTCACAGATATTAACGTGCAGGATGTGTACACGTTGTACACTTATGCAAAAGAATCTATGTTAGACTCTGCTGACTTATCACAGAATGACAAGTTTATAGACCTGGGTTTAGAGTTGGAGGTTGTTACCACAATCTTTGACATTTATGAGCGAATGAAAAAGCTTAAACGGTATTATGATTTCTCAGATATGCTGACTGCTGTGTACAGATTGCTCTCAACAAGGCCGGATATTCTTAAGAATATTCAGCGTTTTTACGAGTATGTTGTTGTTGATGAGTTCCAGGATTTTACTCCGCTTATGATGGAACTTTTGAAATTATTCGTGAATAATGGAACTCCACTTTTATGTATCGGCGACGACGATCAGTCAATCTATGGGTTCAGAGGAGCCGATATCTATAACAC
>OGDF01006587.1_pt1 | contig 11441 bp, 7 predicted proteins | sample 1570141 | NCBI WGS metagenome assembly OGDF01 (sample SAMEA4370581, study PRJEB24528) | human gut metagenome | reverse complement strand
TTTTTGCGACATCGGGCGTAAAGAGATCAGGATTCTTTTTAGCGAATTGTCGGCGGATATCGAGAGCTTCCCGGAAAAGGCTTTCAGGTTCTTCCGTGTGACCGGTGTCCCAAAGGAAAGCCGCTAAATCACTACACACATTTGCAACGTATGGCTCAAACAAGTCCAGATTTCTTTTAGCAACCTTCCGGATGATTTCTAATGCTTCTCGATAAAGTTTTTCTGCTTCTTTAGTATTACTAGTGTCACTGAGAAGATCTGCTAAACGATTACAAGTTGCTGCGACGTCGGGCGCAAAGGCATCTGGATTTTTTTTAGCGAGTTGTCGGCGAATATCTAGTGCTTCTCGGTAAAGTTTTTCAGATTTCTCTACTTGATTCGTAGACATATAAAGAGTTGCCAGATTATGACTCACTCCGGCTAAGTCTGCCCTAAAAGCTTCAAAATTTTTTTCAACAAGGTTTCGAGAGATTTCTAAAGCCTCAAGGTAAAAAACTTCAGCTTCTCTCATTTTCCTGCTTTTCCAAAGAAGAGTTGCTAAACCATTACAAGTCTGAACTATGTTTAAATTTGAGATTAATGACTTATAATAATCTAACTCGTGTTGAAGAAGATTTCGGCGAATTTTTAACGCTTCTCGATAAAAAAACTCTGCTTCCTCTAGTTGGTTGGTGTCTCTCAAGAGATTTCCTAAATTATTACAAATCAATGCGTAATTTTCATTGAAAAGCTGTGAATTGCGTGAGTATTTCTCATAAAGTTTTAATGCCATTTTGTACAAATAATTTGCATAGATGGTATTATTGGTATCTCTAAAAACATTTGCTAAATTATTATAAGTTAAAGAAAGCTGCTCATAAAAAATGTATGGGTTTTGCTGAACAAGCTTTCGGCGAACAGCTAAAGATTTTTGATATTTATATTTTGCGCCTTGATAGTTATATATATCAGCGTAGAGTGCACCTAACAGATTGTCTAAAGTTGCTTGTATTTCTGGAGATATAGAAGTTAGTTCATAGTATTTATTTAATTTTTCGGCAACACGAATAGATGTATAATATTGACGTTGTAATCGTAAAAATCTAATATAATCCAATAAAATATGCGAATCAAGATTGTAAGTAAATATTAAATGTTCGCATTCTTTATAATAAAAAATTATTTTTAAGATACTGCTACGATTAACGCATTTAGACTTTAAAGTCTGTATCTTCAAGAGATTCTCTGAAATATACCCTTGAATCAGTTTTTTGCCATCTTCTACAATGGCTTCAGCTTGAGCAAGTTCTTTTTGACGGAGTTCATCATTTAAGATTGATAGAGCTCCGTCGTAATTACCGATATCCAGTAATTCGTGCGCCTTCTTTTCTCTCCAAGTTAATGGTTGCCCAGAACTGCTGAACCCACAGATGGTAGAGCACAGTGTTAAAATATCATTTTCCATCTGATGGATCTGAGTGGCGAGTTGATTTCGCTGATGGGAAATGGTAAGCAATTGATTAAAGATATCATCATTTGATGGATCGTCGATTTGAGCAATTCTCAGTTCGGCAAAGCGTTCATCCAGCTCGGCTTTCTCAGAGATTCGCTTCTGCAATTCTTCATTTCGATGATAGATAGGAATGTTTTTCGTGGAAAGTACAGGAGTTCCGTTCAGAGACACTTGTCCATCCTGAACCTGTATATTCGCATTGAGGTCAGGATCCCTTGTCAATTCCAGAAGCATGTTTAGCTTAATAGAATCGATATGAACAAAGCGACTATAGTAATGATTTAATTCAGAGTCGAGTCGAGTTAAAAAATGCTGAACGCTGTCAGAGGGAGGTTGTCCTTCCGGTAGCTCTCGAAAGTAGGCATAGATACGAGGCGTACCACTTTTTTGAAATTGTTTCAGAGCAACGTTAAATTCCTCTAAAGTATACTGACCAATTTCATCGGCAAGTAAAACATAGAAGTACTGGCTATCTCGAATTTCAGCATTGTATTCTTCTTGTTTGCGATCTTTCCCAATGGCATTGGAGAGGTGTTCACAAAGGATCATTTCAAAGTAAATGCCGCGTTTTACATACGTGTCATTCAAGGAACTGATATAACTTTTGAGGTCCTCACGTTCTTGTTCAAAAGCAACGATGGAGGAGGCTATGAATATTTTTATAAACTTCATTTCTATTGTGAGATCCTCCTCTTGTTAAGCTTTTTATTTAATTATATCATATCAAAGTAAATTTGACTAGAATATCTTGAACGAAATAAGAGTGAAGTTCAAGGCCATGATTTCAAATTGGGAAGGCAGGCTGACAGGCATTCTCATCCTGTGTTATGCTCGGTGCGTAGAAAGTACGGGGATATATAGGATCCACAGAAACAATTTGAAGGGAGAAAATGTATGGCAAATTCTAAATATTCATCTCTGGAACCCAATGCTGTATACAATGGCAAGAATGATTCTGTTTATCATACAGATCATGCAGGCCGTATCTCTTGGTGGAGGGGGCATTTGGAAAAGACTGCGCCTGAAGATAGGGAAAGGGACAACTATGCCCAGCGCACCCTGGAAGGGAAGGGGGAGCATGACCATGCAGGGCATTTTATCTCGGCGCAGGATGGAGGAGATCCTGGAAAAATCAACTTGTCTGCACAGGAAGAGCACGTTAATACGAGAGACTATCGTGCTTTCGAGCGGGAAAATCATGCTCTGGTGGAACAAGGATACTATGTGGAATTGATTGGAGAAGTCAGTTATCCAATGGGATCAGATGTGAACCGGCCAGAAGCATATATGGTGGAACGGATCGCGACGAATGAAAAGGGTGAAGAGATCGACCATAGTTATTTCAGTTTTACAAATGAGAACATGGCTGAGTTTGAACTAATTGGGGAAGAGGAGGCATCTGAACAGCAGTTCGAACTTGTCAATCCGAGCGAAGTTGTATGTGACCAGGAACAGAATATCATCACCGACTCGGAAACAGGTGCGATTATCAGCGATAGTGTGGAAATATCCACAGAAGAGACTTCAGATGTTGAAACAACAGGCAGTGAGGAAGTAGAAGCTGATGTTAATGTGGAAACAGAAACAGAAGCTGAGACTTTGTAAAGGAGGAGAAAAGATGACGAGAGAAGTTGAAGTAAGCGGACAGTATGTGAAGCATCGCAAAGCACCTGTGTTGGACGGAAAACCACGTTGTACATTAGACGCTACCTGTTGCGGAGAAGAGGTCCAGGTGGGCTTGTCCGATTTTCAATTGGAAAAGGGCATTGCATTAATTGGGGCACCCGGTACGGGGAAATCTACCGCGATGTCCAGCATCCTGCGCCAGCTCAGAATGGGTATGACAGATCAGGATATTTTGTTTATCTTTGATCCCAAGGGAGATTTCCGCAAAGATCTGTCAAAAGAAGGAGACATCTTCCTCGGTTGTGGATCAGGTGGAAGAGCACCGAATGTCCGGTGGTCGCTTTTCAAAGAAGCCATTGCAGGATGTCGCACTCAGGGGGAAGTGGATGTGCGAGTCCGTACTATTGCGCAAAGGCTGATTCCACATGAAAATATCCAGACGCCGATCTTTACAGATGGCCCTCGGCAAGCATGCGCTGCACTGATCGATACATTTTTACACTGTCCACAACTGTTGCCTGCTGGTCAGTTGACCAACGAAGCGTTTCTTCATTTTGTGGCTCAGATGGACTTTCAAACGGTGATCTATGCGTCAAAACGGTATAAAGGTTTGCTGAGAGACTTGTTGGGTGAAACAGGTCGAGTCAATGTAACGCAGCAAAGTCATCGGATGGAAGTGTTGGTCAACACAAATTTGGTGTTGGAAGGCTTCAATCGTGCAGTTGAGGCAAAAGCTCCTCTTTTTTCTGTAGTGCAAGCAGAGAAGGAGAGAGGCGGACAGGTGGTCTTTTTACAGCTTGACATGGCTTCTTCCGGGTTGCAGAGTGAATGTTGTGGGTTATTGGTCGATTTGCTGATCGGTGCGGCACTGGACAACTCCAAGCGTCAGGGAATGGTCTATCTGGGATTAGATGAACTGCCGCAGCTGGGAAAGCCTACGATTGATGCTGTACAAAAAGCAGCAGCTGTGGGCAGAGATAAAGGAATTTGTCTAATCACTGCGTTTCAAAGCCTTTCTCAGCTGGAGGAGATTTGCGGCCAGGAAGCGAGTGCGGCACTCATGAATAACCTGCAAACAAGCTTTCACTTCCGCACATCGGATGGATCGACAAAGCGCAGAGTCCAGGCACTTTGCGGACGAATCCGAACTCGCGAGGACCATTTTACTCCGGTAGGGTTACAGGTGGGGACGGTTACAGAAACGGACTCTATTCGTGATGATGAACTTCTGGGCCTTGGGACAGGACAAGCGGTATTTGTAACACCAGAAAAAACGGCATGTTTGTTGCACCTAAAAAACTATGGTAGGTAGGAGGAGAGATCAGTGAAGTATCATCTGAGGGAATTTTTTAACGCGTTACTTTTAACAGACACAGAGTATGCTGAAGTATGTCATGTATCGAAAGTATTGCGGCAGTTACCGATCTGTCAAGCGAGCGATCAGCCGACGCGATGTATCGTGAGTGGTGGCAGTTATTTGGACCGAGTAAAAGCTCTGAAGCACTATTTGCAAATGGCAAAGGTTCCGGTTGTCATTCTTACGTGCCATTGGGATTTAGGAAGAATCTTGGGTGTTCGTCCAACTTGGCTGTGTGATAGATATGATCCTCTTGCAAACAAGAAAGGCAGGGAAGCAAGCTATTTGCTCCGGAAAACTGCTGAATTGATTGGACTGCGCGTGGATGGGATGGCAGCTGTGCTGGAAAACACCATCCAAGCAATTCGTAGTCATTCGGAGGGCGGATTCCAGATGAACGATTTCCTGACTTTGAGCTGTGCGGAACTGGGAAAACGGGCATTTCTCGCTGGCGACGATGAGACAGCAGGCATGCAAACGTTGGAGGCAGCCCGACAGCTGGATGATTTGCGGATTCAATTGTCGCAAGATGTCAGCCTGGAAGATAGTGAGAGTAGTTCACTGGAGCATTTACTTGAGCAAGTAGATGGCTACAATAGTCCTTTGGTGCTTCTGACATCGAATCCTGCACAGAGTGCCATGTATATCCAGGATCTGTATTGGACAATGAAGCGGCGGAGTAGGAAAGGTAAGAAGACCAATGGTGTCTTGTTTGATCTTGGTACCGTATCCGCGAGGCAGCTGGAAGAGCTTTACACCTACGGAAATAGCTCGACACTTTTTCTGAATGAAGACTTACCCGCTTCTCGGGATTTGTTCCGCGTAGCAGCGAGCGGACTTACCAGTGGGATTTTCCTTCGTCATGTAGCTGGCGCAGAAGAGCTCAGTCGGTTCATTGGCCAGATAAAGCGACTCCAGATAACGGAGACAATTTCTCATGGACGATCGAAAAGTGAGTTTGGTAGTGGCCCGTTTGGAATCTTTGGAAATACAACGCGGTCATCTTCTCATTCGGAAGCCCGTTCTATGGCATATGAGCCTATTGTTACAGCACATCAGCTCGCTTCTCTTCCGGATGGAGAAGGGTATCTGTGGGAGCAAGGTAAACTTACATGTATTAAACTGTGAGGAGATGTCACAATGAAGTATCGTTTTTGGGTGAGATTTGGTGTCAGATGTGCTTGTATCGCAGTTATCAGCCCGTTCCTGGCACAAGGGGGTGGAGCGAGCGGAGTTCTGCAAATGGCATTATTTTTGCTCGGGTTGTCCTACTCAGCAGAATACGTGCTGTTGGCTGCTAGAATGCTGTTGGGTAAAGGGGTTTCATATGGGTTTGCAGCTCTGCTATTTCGATCTGTTGTCGGAGTCATTGTTGTGGCGGTCATAGTCACTTTGTGTTTGACAATTGCACTAATCGTGTTATCTGCTGTGGGCTATATCAATATGATTCGGCTCTATCTTCGAGCGCGTTGGCTGGATCAGATGAATTGACAGATCCAGCATGAATGCAATAGTTACTTATCTTAACCTATTCACCAAAGGTGATGCGGTAACATGACCTTGGTGTGTAGGTTTTTGCGATTGGATATCTTAATTGTTTCCCTAGTGTCCTTCGGGTATACTTACAATATAAAAGAAGAATGGAGATAATTTCTATGTTGACAAAAGAAGAGATCCACCTGGCGTGTATGGATGAGGGAGTCTATCAACGCGGCAGACAGCTTTATCACTCCGGCGGGGTGACATCGATCTATTTAAAGGAATGCGGAGATGATGTTTTAGAACTGTCGGCAGAGGTTCGTGGCAACGGCCAGCCCTTTTATGAATGTGAAGTGATTTTGGACAGAGATACCATTGATGACTACTCCTGCGATTGCCCGGCAGGAATGGATAGTCGGCGCGGGATGTGCAAGCACTGTGTCGCGCTCGCGTTGGCTTATCAAAACTCGTCAGAAAATCAGGATGCCCCCAAAAAGCAACCAGCGCGAGAGGAAAGATCTGCGCAGGTAACTTCTCCAGGTCTCAAAAACCTGATGGGCCAGCTGAGAGCACCGGCGGTCAATTTGGAACAAAATATCGCGCCGGGAAGCATCCAACTGCTGCCTGAATTTTCTTTGCAAAAAGACCAAGCGCGTGATTGGCGAAGCTATTTGAGAAGCCGCTATTATCTGGAAACGAGCTTTCGGATCGCGGCAGGCGGCCGCTCCTATGTAGTCAAGAATCTGGCGTTGCTGGTGGAATTGGTCCGGCAAGGGCAATATTATTCCTACGGAAAATCCCTGGCTTTTACCCATGCCCGGGAGATGTTTGCGACGGATAGCCAAAAGCTGCTGGGCGCGATCTGCAGCGAACTGGAATCCAAAGGCATTGATCTGCGGGATGCCGCAGTTCACAGCGGGCAGAATTATCGCTATCTTCATTTGCCGGATCCGGTCACATCGGAATTGCTGGCGTCCCAGGCAGGGACAGTGATCCTCTTAAATGGGCAAGACTACCTGATACAATGTGGGGATCCAGTTGTCCGCCTGCGGTTTGAGGCGCTGCCGGGCGGGGCGCGGCTGATCCTGCCCCAATTTACGCTGCTGCTGGCCGGGGCCGCACCCTGGATCTGTTACGATGGCTGTATCTATGGACTGACGGAAAACTTTGCCCAGGAAGCCCTGCCGCTGCTGGAGACCTTGGGGGCGGTGGAACCGCTGTCCTATGCGATCCAAGAGGAACAGGAATATTCGTTGATGCTGATGGAAGAGGACTATCTGGCGTTTTGCAGCGCGGCCCTGCCCAAACTGGCCGCTGTGTTTCCCATTGAGTATGGTCCGGTGGATTTCTCTGCCTATCAGCCCGAAGAGCCAGAGTTTGTCTTCCGTATCACCTCAGACGAGGCAGGCGGGATCGTGCTGCGGCCAGAGGTCCATTATGGCAGTGACGAATATCCGCTCTTCATTCGGGGAGAAGAATTTCGGAATCTACAGGCGGAACAACCGGTCCGCACCTGTATCCGCACGTATTTTACCCAGGATAATACAGACCCGGCCCAGTGGCGCATTCAGGGAGACGATGCCCTCTTCCGCTGGCTGGATACGGGTCTGGATGCCATGCGGGAGCAGGGCGAGGTCCTGATCGACAGCAGTTTGAAAAACCTGCGGATCGCTCCCGCGCCCCGCACGACCATCGGTGTGGCCTTAAAAGGCGACCTGATCGACCTGGACATGACGGTGGAGGGGATGCCGCAGGAAGAGATGACCCGGCTCTTGACGGCGTATCAGCAGAAAAAGCGCTACTATCGCCTGCAAAACGGAGAATTTTTATCGTTGGAGGATGGCGGCCTGTCCGTCATGCACGAGCTGGCAGATGGTTTGATGCTGTCCGGGAAAGACCTGGAACACGCCACGGTCCCGGCCTTCCGTGCCCAGTATATCAACGCTGTGACGACGGGGGCAGGGGAGGTTGAGGTCAAGCGCTCTGCTGCGTTCCGGCAGGCCATCCGCAGCCTTCACAGCTTTGCTGACAGCGACGCGCCGGTGCCGGAGAAATTACAGGCATCTCTCCGGAGCTATCAGGAGGAGGGCTACCGCTGGATGTGTGCCCTGGCCGACTGTCATCTGGGTGGTATCTTGGCCGATGAGATGGGCCTGGGCAAAACCATTCAATCCATCGCCTTCCTGCTCTACACCCAGGAAAATGCCCTGATCGTCTGCCCGGCATCTCTGCTGTATAACTGGGAGAGCGAGGTGCGCCGCTTTGCGCCGAGCCTGACGGTGCAGACGATCCACGGCACCGCCGCCCAGCGAAAAGCTCTGTTGCAGGAAGAAGCCGATGTGTATATCACGTCCTACGATCTGCTGAAACGGGATGCCGAGGCGTATACCGAGCGGACATTTGGCACGGTTCTCATTGATGAAGCACAGTACATCCGCAACGCTGGGACCCAGGCGGCCCAGGCAGTGAAGAAATTACAGGCCAAGCGCCGCTTTGCGCTCACCGGTACGCCCATTGAGAATCGGCTCAGTGACCTTTGGAGCATTTTTGATTTCCTGATGCCGGGCTTCCTCTATCGCTATCCTCACTTCAAAAAAACCATCGAGCAGCCGATCTTGAGTGAGGACGACACGGCTCGTCTGCGGCTGTCTCGTATGGTCACGCCCTTCCTTCTGCGTCGGAAAAAATCGGATGTCCTGCGGGAGCTGCCGGAAAAGGTGGAGCAGGTGCGGTACGTTGACCTGACGCCCCGCCAGCAAAAGCTCTATCAGGCCCAGGAGCAGCAGTTGCGCCAGAGCTTACAGAAGGACGATGACAAGACATTCCAGGCCAACCGGATCCAGTATTTATCGGCCCTGACCCGCCTGCGGCAGCTGTGCTGTGACCCGGCCCTATTTTTGGAGGACTATGACGGCGGCTCCGGCAAAGTAAACGCCTGCCTGGACCTGCTGGAAGAGCTGACCCAGGCAGGCCATAAGGTCCTGGTCTTTTCCCAGTTTACCAGCATGCTGGATATTCTGCGGCACGAAGCCACAGCCCGAGGACTGGACAGCCTGTGTCTCACCGGCGCGAACACCAAGGAGCAGCGCCGCAATATGGTCCGGCAGTTCCAGGAGGGCGAGGTCATGGTCTTCTTCATCTCCCTGAAGGCCGGTGGCGTGGGCCTGAACCTGACGGCGGCGGACCGGGTCATTCATATCGACCCCTGGTGGAATGCGGCGGCGGAAGACCAGGCGTCCGACCGCACCCACCGCATCGGGCAGAAAAACACGGTGTTTATCACGAAGCTGGTGGCACAGCATACGGTAGAGGAACGCATCCTAGCCCTGCAAGAGGCCAAGCGTGCCCTCAGCGACAGCGTGATGTCCGGCGAGGGCGTCAGCTCCGGCCAGCTTAGCCGGGAGGAATTGCTGGCTTTGCTGGAAGAGAGATGAGGCTGCTTCTATCTGTTATCATAACTTTGACCCACTCCTCTTTGCCAGGAGTGGGTCATTTTTGCTATGATTTAAAGTTGGGAGGGGTGCTAGCCGACCTCATGTTTTTTTGGTAGCATAAAATCAGAAAAAGGAGGGGGAACCCAATGAAGAAAATGAAGAAAGTAAAAAAGACTCTGCCCATGAAGGGAGTCCATATTCCGCGGGTACTTTTGTTCCTTCTTGGATTTATCCACGGAAGGCTTCACACAGCGCAGATTGAGGGTGGTGTCATCGCATCTGCATTCCTTGTTGGACAGATTCAGGGCTTCCATATGGCGTGCACGGTTCGTTGCATGGAGGCTACCCGAATCCTCTATGACGAGTGGAAGAACGCGGATAAACTTTTACTTGAGTTTAAAACTCTGCTTGAGCTTCCTGAAGCAAAGGCATCAGAGAGTAACAAGGCCCGAGCGAAAGAGCAGGCGCAGGTTAAACGGCACGCTATCCTCACTGAGTTGGTTCAGATTGCTAATACGGTCCGGGCGGAAAGTGAGATGGCTTACGGTCAGATGGAAGCTACCGCACACATGCTGATGAGTTGCTTTGCTGCTTATGGACATGGCGTATTAATGAAACCTATTTCTGAAAAGAACCTTCCTGAGATTCAGTATAAGAACTACTCAGAGAAGATTCTAAAAGAGACTACATGGAGTAGGCTTGACAAGACTATTGAGGAGGAACTGAAGGATGAGCATCTTTAAACGCAAGAAAAAAGAGGTTGGCCAGAGCAATGTTTTGACCAACAAGACGGTACCGGCCTACCTCCCTGTCCATGGAGAAGCTCTGGACACATTCGTCACACCCTATTATTCGTACCAGGACCCAGAAGTCATTGGTAAATGTTATAAGGATGCGGTAGTTAGCCTTGACAAACTGGCTACCATGGCTGATCATCATTTTACCGGATCGGAGCTTGATCATCATGTAGACGCCCAGTTGGAACACTGTTATGCAATACATAACACTGAGGTGAGTGACCATAAATATCAGTGTGAGAGGATCATCTATGCACGGCAAACACGTGCAGAAACGCTGAAAAAGGAGATTTCTTCCTTAGAGAAGGAGGAAACCAGGCTGGTAGAAGAGATTGAGCCTCTGAAACACCTGCGGCGCCAGTCTATCCTGCGTATCGGAAAGAGGAACCTCCATTTGGCACCGCTCGTGACTCTCTTGGCTATGATACTCGACGCAGCCACCGCCTTTTCTGCCGTCCAAACGGTACTCTTTGGCAATATGTATGCGCTTATTATCACGGTACTGGGCTTCACGCTCATGTCAGACGGGGCAGCGTATAAGCTGGCCGACTATATCAATAAGCGAGACGACGAGGGGTTCACCAGCAAACGCATTTTTTTCATTGTATGTGGTACCTTGTTGATTTTATGGATCATCTCTGGTATAGGGTCGTTTATCTTGCAATTTGGATCCATGGAAATGTTTGGGACTATTAGTGCAGACGGAACATTTCAGCCTAAAGAAGCCTATTCCATGGCCGAGTATGCTATCACTCTCTTCAAAGCATGTGTGCCTATAGCAAGCGGTGCATTATGTTTTGCATTCGCGCTGGACAGGAACAGCCGAGCAGTTGAAGAGAGGCTGGTGAAGGAGAAACGCTTAGGGGTCGTTCTGACTGCATTGAGTGAAAAACGGGCGGAACTGAGTGACCTTAATGGTTCGCCAGACCCTATGGAGAGAGATAGCTTAAACAGGCTTGCCGCCGAGAAGAACCTTGAAAGCCTCCGTATAGGGCTGAAGGTAAGGCTTCGTTCTTTGTTAGCGGAGAAAGTCAATGAGCCGGAGTTCACCCAAGCTATGGCCGAGAACGGTGCGGCATTGGTCGGCGAGAAGCATAAAACCAACAATCAAACCAACAACAACCTAGACTAGAAAGGGGCGGCCAATGGCCGCCTCTTTTGCGTTGAGTAGATAAGGTAAGATAAGTTGCGCAAAAAGGAAGAAGGATAAAAGGAGACATAGTTTGCAGACTCTGGTAGAATGAAGTCACGACACA
>OGDF01006584.1_pt1 | contig 11448 bp, 19 predicted proteins | sample 1570141 | NCBI WGS metagenome assembly OGDF01 (sample SAMEA4370581, study PRJEB24528) | human gut metagenome | reverse complement strand
GGGGTTTCGCGTCTTGCCGGACTCATATAGACTGATTTTAGAGACATCTTTTACAAGTCCATACCTTTCCTCCAGGATTTGGCATACTTTTTCCTGACTGTAGTTCATTAGTTTTCTTTGTGTCTTACACTTTTCTCTTAGAATTTCCAAGAATTCGTTGTAGTTGCTGGATAATTCCATTCGTTGTCCTCCTTCCAAAAAAATCATAGCAAACAGTGGATATTTCCAACCATGCCGAAAATCGTCAAACAGTGATATTGTCGATAAACGACAAAATGTATTTCTATTTATAGAATGGTAAATCCCGGATCTTCCGAAAGTTTTTTGGACAAAATAAATTCTTCTCCATAGTATTTGTATTTCATAGTTACCAGCCTGAAAAATATTCGAACATTACAGTATTTTTGTTGATCCTCAATTTCTTTTGTAAAGCTATGTTCTATAGATAGAATGCTTTTTCTGCTAGAAAGTAAAAAAAAGAAAGCCTCAATGAAGAGACTTTCTAATATACTGTATGTTCGTTTGCATTTTACTGACAGTTGATTCCGTCTTCCACAACAAAGACGTAATCTCCATCACGCAATGAATCTGCGATTCCCTGGAATTCTTCTGTAGTCATGCAGAAAATATCATGGTCATCTGCGTCAGAAACCCCGTTCCGTTCATAATTTCTTACAAAGGAAAGGAATCTTTCATATACATTCTTATATGTCTGTTCCTGTTCCTGGATTACATTACCGTCATCATCTACGATCCAGGCATAGAATACATGCTGATCATAACCGTCACATTCCGTAATGGCACTGTAAAGGGATCCGCATGACACGCTGTCTCTCATTAGTTTTCCAAATGTATAATCGGTCATCATCTGAATTTTGTAATGTTCGGCATCTTCCATCCAGCCCAGAAAATAGAATTCTCCATTTTCAATACGGATGGCAACAATGTCGTCATAATCAAATCCACTGTTAATAAAAGTTTCGTCACAGATTCTGTTCATGGTCATCCTCCTATCCTATGATTTCTTTGGCTATTTTGTTGGTCATCTGTTCTCCGTATTTCTGTGAAAGAAAAGCTTTGACCAGCTCATTTTCTTTTGAATTCTGTGCTTTTATGAATAAGTCCTTAGCATCTTTCCGGCACCGCTCCTCAGCAAGATTCCCTTTTTCAACAGAATCGATTCGCTGATTGATCGCATCCAAACGCAAAAGAAGACGATCTCTTTCTTTACTGAGATTCTTCATATACACAGCTGTTTCTGCCATGTCACGGATGAGCCGCATGCCATAGGTCCTATAAAGAGTCAGTATCTGTGCCTTTCCATCTATTTCAGAGATGGACGGATGCCATGTGTATACTAATTCAATAAGTTTATAGTCGTCTTCTGAAATATTGTTTCCTGCTTTTGATTCAAATTCCTGTTTCTGCATAATTGTTTTCCTCCTTATTTGCAAAACCCATCAACAAGATAGGCATGTACGTCAATGTTGTCTTTCAAATCGTCCGGGCGGACATAAAAAGCATCTGCTATTTCCTCCCATGCTGTAGAAGTCATATCTCCACGGTAAAGATTCAGCTTTGCCGGTTGTGGACGACTTACAATGTCTTCCAATACCGTTCGAAGCATAAATGCATTTTCGCCACAATCTTCTAATTCCAGATATAATTGACTGGTGATCCGGTCATGATCTTCCGCTGTATATTTTTCATATGGGGCATAGAACTGTTCCCATATTTTTTCAGCAAGAGATTTGGACTCTTCCAGCGGAATCGGGATCAACTGATTCAGATTAAAATCAGGTTCGAACCGGCAATGGTCAGAAATATCTGGAACGTCAACGATCATGTAGTCATCATAAATAGCTTTTACTGTTCCCATATGTTCTTTCACCGGATCTACCGGACTATCATTGGTCACATATTTTACATTTTGGCCTACTTGAAAATCACAAAGACGCAACTCTTTAGAAATTGTATTGGATCCATTATCTATATCCTTTGTTTCAGTTACATCTATTCCATATGCAGCGTCATTAAAATCCTTGCTAAGAGATAGCAGAGTATCTTTTTTCCATTCTGCATCTGCAACTAAGTCACTGATACTGGAAGGACAGCCATATTTTCCCCTGCATGGGATATAAACTTCTACCTCATCATCTACATCAAATGTTAATGCGCGCCGCTCTAACGAATCAGCAAAACTTTCAAGTGTCCCATTGAACCAGATAATTTCAACCCAATCTTCCTCTTCCGGTGTTGGCTGTCCAAATTCCAGGTAAAACATCCCATTCTGCTCCTCTATGTCACCGTAAAGATTGAAATCGTTCTTTTCAAGGATATCTCGGATAAGCTCTGTAAGCTCATCAAGCTCTTTATATCCATTCGCTTTCATTTCACTTGGGATGATCTCTTCCGGATAAGCCCCGATTACAGTGCCATCCTCAAATTTTATTTTCCACATTGGCAGTGAAGAAAGGTCCGAATCTTTTTTCGAACATCTTCCGACCACTTCAAAACTTTGACCGAACCGTTCTTTGTGACATCCAAAAGGACTCCAGAATATTTTTGCAAAACCTTCCTGTTCGTAGCATTCAAAACAATCCTTGACAAATTCCAATTCTCTTTTTTCATCCATTTCGGATCTGTCCTCTGGATATTTTTGATTTATTTGATTCCATGTCATTTTGCAATCTTGTTTTAAATCATTTTTTCTCATTTTGTTATCCTCCAAAATTCTTATTGAACATTACAGTATAAAATTTAACCTCCGTTTCTTCTGTAGATTATGTTCTATAGATAGAATGCTTTTTGAAATGAAAAACAAAAAAAAGAAAGCCTCAATTCAGAGACTTTCTAAATACTGCAATGTTGTAAGGCTGTATCATTCGATCACTGCCCGCTTCTCTTCAATTACATAAATACTGTTCGTAGTAACAAATGTAACAGAGTTTCCTCTTTTAATGATCTCTTTTGGGTGGATGGTAAAGCCTTTTTCCGCTTCATCACAAAGAGTGATAGATTTTGGTATTGGATCCGGCAGCCGGTCAAGGTCTGCATCGGGATGGAGAGGTCTTTCAATGCTGACTGTCTCATTATGGAATAAAGAATACCCATATCTTTTTCCAAAACCTTCCATGATTGCTCTGTTGTTTGTGTAAATTAAATTATATGTTCCCATATATGTTATCCTCCTAAAATCAATAAGTTAGTATCCCAGATTGATCAATTCAACTTCCGTTTCTGCGGATGCTGCGATATGAATATAAGCAACGTCTTCTGGGAATGTATCAAGTTCTTTGCTGAGGGAAGCAAAGAGTTCTGATAGTTCCCGGATTCCATCGTCAGTCAGAAGTGAATGAGTCACATTCAGCTGGGTTTCATCTTCTTCATGCTTCCGGTTCAAAAATCCGATATTCACACAGGAACATCTTTTGATCTCAGATACAGAACTGGTGTATATCTTGTTTTTCATCATTTCAGTAATTGTCATCTGTTTTCCTCCTCGTCTGGGTCATCCCAAAGATATTCATTTCTAACTCGCTCCTCAATATCTGACACACTAAGCCATCCAAAGCAACAATCACAGACACGGATCGTCTTCTGGCGTCTTTTACCATAATATTTTCCTGTAAATTTAATCTTAGTGTTTGGGACCTGTAAATCACTTGCCCCGCAAATCCAGCAGTGCGTCATCCTGCTACCTCCTAATATTCAGATGGGAACAGGATAGTCGTGACAGAGCGGTCCCACTCTGTAATGATCCAGATTTTTCCGTGACTGGTCTCATAAGCCGAAAGGATTCTGTCCCCAGATTCTAATGCGCGGTCATTTTCTGCCTTGTCTTCTTCACAGACGCTTCCCCAGTCGCCAGATACATGGCGATTCAGGGACTCCATGACTTTCATGTAAAATTCCTTTTCATCCATAAACATCGCAATATCTTGTGTCATGACAACTTTTCCAAGGTTTAATTTGTTTTTACTCATTTTGTTATCCTCCAAATGATTATTTGAACATTCCAGTATAAAATTTAACCTCCATTTCTTCTGTAAATTATGTTCTATAGATAGAATGCATTTTCATTTGAAAAATAAAAAAAGAAAGCCCCATGAAAGAGACTTTCTTAAATACTGTAATGCTAAAAATCTTAGAAATCAAATTCCCAGTCTTTATTCGGATTATCCCTGCAGTCCATTGAAAAATAGGAATCCCCATCCAGTCCGCATTCTGCCTGATCTAAAAGTTCGCGTACCAGTTCCGGATCATTTGCATCCATAGCTTCTTTGATTTTCTGATGTAATTCATCTGAAACTCGGAAACCAACTCCTATTCTGGCCCAGAGATATTTTCCTGTTTTGCCAGAAAATGTTTCTAGATCTGGATCGGCAGAAATTGCAATGTTAATTAATAATATCTTTTTGCTCAGTCGTGAGCCTTACATGTCCCACGACCTGATTGTCTTTGTAAATTATGTATTTCATTGTCATTCTCCTTATGCTGCCTCTATAAAATCTTCTCCAAGCCTTAATCCTAATGGAGAATCTGCATCATAATGATCGGTCACGCCATACCCATTGTAAATATCTCCATCCTCGTCTATTCCAAAGCCGAGCAGGTCTGCAAAGATCTCTTCCGGGGTATAGTCCACGAACGTTTCCTCAGCAGTATCAAGTCCTGCATCCAGGATTTCCTTCTGTTTCGCCTTCAGTTCAGAGATATAATTATGACATTTTTGGTGTCCAGTTTTAGTTAATCTGTATTCCACGGCAATCCTCCTTAATCCTGTTCAAATATCACCGTATCATATGTTTCCCCATAATAGTCCTGCCTTTTTAGATGGATCTTAAGGCTTTCAAATGAATTGATCGGTTCAACTGTATAATTCTTTTTGTCTGTGATATCAATATCTTCCATTTCTCCAACAAGCTTGTTCGCTTCGACAGCCGATTCCAAGGCTTTTTCCTCGTTATCCTGTTCGACAACGAATTGGGTATCTGTTGGATGAAAAGTTACAAAATACAGGTTTTTCATAGTGTTATCCTCCTAATTTTCAATGTAATGTTGCAGCCATTTCCGGACTGTCCCTGAATTGACTATCTCAAGCCAGTCTTCTTCCTCGAAATCTGCGAGCATGTTCCAGATAGCTTTCCCGGCATTTCTGGTTTCCGGCGTTGGAAATAATTCAATCATCCCTTGAACAGCACATAAAATTTCGTCTGTTACCATTATGCATTCCCCTTCCCCTTCCCGCTCAATAGCTTTCTGAACGCTCTCAAATAAGCAGGGTTGGATTTGACAGCGACACGGGGTCTGCTGCCATCAGCACATATTTTTGTAACAGACATTACGGTATAACCTTTCCATTCTGTTTCCGCAACATAAGTAATTAATTCTTCTTCGTTATCACATTCGACAAAACGTCTGTTTCCAGTGTATGAAGTAATGCAATACAGGTTATTCTTGATTTCTTTTAGCATAATTGTTCCTCCTAACGAAATCTTGGTGAAAAAACTGGGGTTTCGCGTTCCATATCGAAAGCGCCATATGCCTCTTCTTCTGGAATTTCAATCACCCTTGTCACTTGCTTGGTTTCAAGTTTCATTGTATTTTAAATCCAACATTCATTCAGGAAATATTCTGTATCAATCATTCCACAAAACCACTGAATCGAATCTGGAATATTTCCGTTTGCTACTGCTTCTTGCCATTTTTCACTTGATGAGTTTTCATAAGTTTCAAGTTCATCTTCGATTTTGTCTAGTATAGAGCAATAATCTTCAACTCCATATTTATTATATACACAGTCATAGATTTCTTGAAAATCTACACAATTCCTTAATACTTCCCATCTATCTTTACTCATAATGTTTTCCTCCAATTATTCTGTTGAAAATCTTGTTTCATTAATCTTTTATAGAATCTCTCTTTCCATAGCAGACTTCTAAATATACCATTATGTTATCCTCCTTATTTCTCCTTTGTAATCTCTGCCAAATTCTTACTGTCTTTCTTTAATATTTCCCTCATCATCAACATAAAGAATATCTTCCAGATCAAATTCACTGAGCATCACAACTTTATGCTCCGTAGTTAAAATGTTTGCTGTTTCTGATTTAATAACTTCCTTCACATTCATTTTTTCCGCTGCTTCCAAAAACTTTTTCACATCTTCCGGGACTTCGCCGTCTACAATATCATCGACTATGATAAAATCAGAACGGTCATATTCCGTACCGAATAATGTTTTCTGGCAATCAGGGCAGTATCCGGATTTGATGAATTCTCTTTTCTGTACATCCATATCTGGAAATCTATCTTGAATATGTCCGCCGAAGCATGCATATTTACGCCACTGGTTTTCTTCTTCTTCTGTCATTCGCAAATATGTTCCACGACCACACATAGGGCAAATTTTACTTAGTGAAAATACTTTCGTGGTTTTTACGTTTTCCATAATTTATTCTCCTTTTTCTATTGTAATGTAGTATCTGCAGAATGAGCTTTCCTCTGATATTTCTGTGTCTCTTGGATAAACAAGAGTTATTTCTGCGTTTGTCTTATTCATGATGATTTCTGCTGTCCCATCTTCTTTTTCATCAGAAGCGGTGTCTGCTTCTGTCATTGCCATGGACATTGCTTTATCCCATGCATCTTTCTTTGTTGAGAACTTCTGAACCGGTTCCTGATCACCCCATGAATATTCGATATGCAGAATATAAGGATATTCTGGAATATGATGTACCGGAATTTCGGGATGTTTGTCATCTTCAGTTGCAAGACGGATAGAAATGAAATCGCTTTCTTTCACATTAAGAGTATTCGCAAAATATTCTTTTACCTTTTCTTTTGTCTTTGCAATTGCAAGATTAATACATGGTGTAGTACCACACATAAATGTGACAAGATAAGCGTTCGACTCTTCTCCTGTTTCTGGTGAAAGTTTTTTTAATTTCTCCGGCAGTCGGATGCTCTTCTCCATACATATTCTAACTTCCCAATCATTGGAGCGATACTGGTAGTCACCCGAATCTGTTTCAAATTTTAGAAATTCAAATTCATAACCAGGCAGGAGATCTCCATTCTGATCAAACGGACGTTTTTCCAGATAGTCAAATGCTTGTCCGAATGCTTTTACAATTTCTGCTTCGTTCGAATTATAAGTTTCGTACCAGTAGATATTGTCCCAGTAAATAATATACTGGTCATCTGTTGTCTGATAGATCTTCGGCAGCAGCCTGTCCTGCTGTGGTAATAATTTTTGAAATCTTGTGAATGCATGCTCTCCACATCTGATTGCTACTTTGCTTTCGTTCATATTGTTATCCTCCTAAAAATTATTTGAACATTACAGTATTTTATTTACCCTCCATTTCTTCTGTAAAATTATGTTCTATAGATAGAATGATTTATAAACTGAAAAATAAAAAAGAAAGCCCCATAAAGAGACTTTCTTAAAAACTGCAATGATTTTTTTGTTAACATGTATGAAAATCTTTGTATTTAGAGATTCTGACAAGCTCTCGGTACAATTCTCCGTCTGTAACAAAGACATCCCCGGTATCATCGACCCATTCGCCGTTTTTGGCAGTGCTGATGGTTACAAGGTTGTAAAGATTCCCGTCTTTTTCCCGGTCAAATCCCTCATCTTTATAAATGTGCAAGACTAGATCACAATCTTTTCCGAATTCAAAAACTTCCAATTTTTCGCCTGCATCAAGATCATTACAATAGTCGATGATCGTCTCAATGTCCGGTCTGTTGAGCTGATATACAGCCATGAAACACTCCTCCCTCTTATTTGTTGTCCTGTACATGGATCACGTCCACGTCATCATCCCCGGTTCCTACCCAGGCAGCACTTACCCAAAGCACCTTCCGCAGCTTTTTTCCTGGACCATAAAGATAAGTATGCCAGTGAGCAGCGCGCAGATGCCTTCTTGGTGATCGGTGGGAGCCTTTGGATTCTTGTACATGACATTCCGAAGGATCCGGAACAAATTCAAGTTCCTTTTTGTATGCCTTTACATACCGATATCCTACATCCCAGTGTCTGGTAGCAGACGGAACAGATTTACCATTCCTGAGCCTTATCAATACAGTTTCCCTGCCCTTGTCGCTGATATCAGGCTCGGAGCTGGATAAGTATGCAATCAGGGAAAAGATCAGATGATTATAGGACCGCTCCCCCGTATATCCTCCTTCGGAATCCATCAGGGAATCTTCCAGGGTCTTTCCTTCGGAATAATCCATGCTTGCCTTCATAAATACGATCTGTACTGGATTCACACGTACCAGTGCGATCATTGCAAGTACCTGGTCTTTTGGATTATTATGGATGTATACCCCGACAATTTCCTTGTTATCTACCGTCATATGACTTTCCTCAATATCCATGTAGAATGTATCGTAAGGCAAATGCAGGTCCTGCATACGAAAATCTAATTCTGTACCAGCATTGAGTTCGGAAGCGAGCAGGGGATGGAAACGGTATGCCTGTCTGGTCTTTAAGTATTCTGTAAAAACAGCAACACCCAGGATCACCTCGTTAAGGTCTTCTTCGGTACGATATGTATCACGCTTTGTAAAATAAGGACGGATTTCTTCATAGCGGATCTGTTTCGGGCATTTTACATCTTCCAGCGCTTCTCTGGCCAGTCTGGATGCCATGTATTCTTCTTTGTGTTTTTTCATCAGTTTATCCTCCAAAATTAGGTTGAACATTGCAGTATTTTCTTATTCCTCCGCTTCTTCTGCATATTATGTTCTAACTATAGTGTGATTTTTGGAATAAAAAACAAAAAAGAAAGCCTCAATTAAGAGACTTTCTAAAAACTGTAATGTGCAGTATCTGTTTTTTGATCATACCCCGCAGCCAATTACTGTTTTACACCCTGAAGAAATGATTCAATCTCAGTAAACACGATATTCGAATATGGCTGGTCATGAAGTATATCGTGAGCTGCGTCTTTTATACAGCAGATCTTTGTATCTTTATTGTTTTTATGATAGGCTTTATAGACCTTAGCGATTCCTTTACCGAATCCAGCAACTGGATCATTTTCTCCATACAAGAAGAGCGTAGGTATTATGCTGTTATTTGGTTTTTTCATTTTTTTGTTGCAGTAAGACATTCCCCTTAAGAATTCGCAGAAGAATCCCGGAGTAAAATCAGTTTTTACAAGCCAGTCCTCTTCATATTCTATACGCGATTTTTCGTCCGTAAACAGCCAGTAATTGTCAGGCATCCCTTTGATATTGTAATTATCAAAAGCTAATTTCCTAATCTTATCATTGGAGCGTTCCATTGTATTGCGATATTTGCTCCTCAAATATTTTTCCAAAAGCTTCAGAACGGGCGTGGGCTGATGACCTGTCCCTATTAGGATTTCTGCCGTATATCCATTCAGATTTTCTAACGAACGCACGACAAATGATCCAAGTGAGAATCCCAAAAGATAAACTGGTTTTCCCGGATATAACTCTTCGGATTTCTGTCGGATTAATTTTACATCAGACACGGCATCAAACCAGTTTTTCAGATAAATGTTTGGTTCTATCTTTTTTGTATTGCTGGAAAGGCCATGTCCGATCATATCATTCCCTATGACAGCATATCCCTTCCTCGTAAAATATTCTCCAAATTCTTCATATCGGTCCATATGTTCTGTCATGCCATGTGCAATCTGAATGACCCCTGTTACTTCCACATCAGATGGTGTGAAATTTACCACATGGAGGATTGTATTGGAGTCTGTAGATTCACATGAAAAACATTTTTTAATCATTTGTAAATGTCCTATCCTTTCTTTGTAATTATCTGTAGTCTAATTTAGCCCCATTCAACTAACACTTTTCCAGTGTCCTCATCTGTTGCAGCAAAGTCATATTCTACTTCGCCGCATTCTTCATTGCAGAAATCCGACATTTCATGGAAGAATGGATTCTCCCCATTTTCTAACATGCGGATTTCCTCTTGAGTTGCCTCAAATTCCTGAGTGACACTGATGGATTTCTCCAAAGTCACACTAACTGATGTTGTAAATTCGACTTGTTCTTTTTGGAATTCCATATAAAAGTCAACTTCATTATTACAGCCTTCCACGCCACAGATTTCACTGGAAGCAGGACATCTGCTAACACTGGCTTCTTCCAATTCCTTTACATATTTTGCACGGCATCCCGGACAGATTGCAGCCCATGGGTTTTCATAACCATTTGTCGGTTTATGAAAATTATCGAACCTGATTTCTTCTCCGGATGTTGTTTTGTAAATCATTTTCATATTGTTATCCTCCTAATTTTGAAATCTTCGTTTCATCTATATAATTTCTACATCGTCCAGTTTGTTTCCATTTTTTTTGACTAACCATAAATCCTTTGTAAGTCTGCGAATAGGCTGATACCCGTTGTATTCAAGATAATCCTTTCCCTCTTCTGTATTCTCACACCATGTTTTTACGATCTTCATAATTTTATTCTCCTAATATAAGTTGGTAATAATATAATTCATCTTCATCAATTCCATTTGATTCTGTTCCTCTTTCGATTTCTTTTCTTCACCATCTTTCCTTTCCTAAATGAAAATTATCTTTTCCGGTATTACGGCAGAAACTTGATATCCTTCATTTTTCAATTGTTCCATGACTACTTCTGCAAGAATATCTGTATTCCATTCACAGGCTTTGAACTGATAGTCACAGATAGCAATTTCTATTTCATCAATTTTTGCATCTGGCAGCTCAGGACCTGTAAGCTTCAAAATCTGGCAGCCTTCGTTCCTGTCACACCTGTCACGAAAAGAAATATAGAATTCCCTTACATCTGAATGCTCCGTTTTTGCGGATTCCGTCGCATACCATTTCTTTTCAAATTCCTGTATTTTACCCAGAAATTCCGGATCTACATCATAGGCCGATTTTGCATTTTCAATGCAGTCCTGCAAGACTTTTGCTTCCTGCAGCACTTTTAACCTGCCATCAATAACTTCAAGCTTGTAAGAAGTAAAGGTGCGGTAGTTGGCGATCAGGAAATTGTTTCCATCACGATTTACGATATGATCATCATTATCGAAAAGTTCCAGGTAATCTAACACCATACCTTCATAAGTATCTGTTTTCGGTCCTGTTTTAGAAATTGTCCGTTTTGATTGAAAGTGGGAACACATATTCGGTTCATCATAACTGAGATGATGATTTACTACATAATCATTTAAAGCAAAAAACATATCTCGTTCCAGATTTTTTTGCCAATTGCTGTCATGCCAATTGATCTGAATCTCATAATCTATATAATCATCAGATACCCAGTCGTCTTCCTGTTCGCCCTGCTTGATGCAGACAAAATATCCAAGAATCGGACGTTTGTCATTTTCTGTAACAGAACGGCCGCATTGCTCATATGTGGTAATATTAAGTTCTACATCCACATATCCGACTTCCAGCACTGCTA
>OGDF01006582.1_pt1 | contig 11450 bp, 10 predicted proteins | sample 1570141 | NCBI WGS metagenome assembly OGDF01 (sample SAMEA4370581, study PRJEB24528) | human gut metagenome | reverse complement strand
GCAAAGTTAAAGGTTGCCAACTGGCCCGGTGTTACCGTCGAGAGAATGGAAGGGGAGACAAGTTACAAGGGAAGAAAGATCCATGTGATCGACACGCCCGGAATTTACAGCCTGACTTCCTATACGATGGAGGAGCTCGTTACAAGACGGTGTATCGAGGAAGATGATGTGGATGTGATCATCAATGTCGTGGATGCGTCATCTCTGGAGAGAAACCTTTATCTGACACTGCAGCTTTTGGAACTGAAAAAACCAGTCATTCTGGCGCTCAATATGATGGATATTATCGAGGAGCGCGGAATGGAGATCGACCTTCACAGACTTCCGGAGATGTTAGGGGAGATTCCGGTCGTTCCGGTTTCCGCCAGAAAGCGGACGGGACTGGATGTACTGATGCATGCGGTCGTACATCACTATGAGGAAGGTCCGCAGGGCGTGATCGTCCATTATGACAGGGAGAATGAGGACAGGATCCAGCGGGTTGAAGACCTGCTCCGGAAAAAATATCCGGACCTCACAAATCTGCGCTGGCATGCGATCAAGATGCTTGAATATGATAAAGAAGTCATGAAGGATCATCCGATCGATCTTGGAAATATTGTTCCGAGAAGCTTTGAAAAAGAGATCATCAATGAAAAGTACAACTATGTGGAATCGGTTGTCAAGGAGTGCCTTTTTAACAAGGAAGAAAAATCACAGATGACAGACCGTGTGGATAAGATATTGACGCATCCGATCCTTGGAATTCCGGTATTTTTCGGAATCATGGCATTTGTATTTTTCCTGACCTTTACGGTCGGTGATTTCTTAAAGGGATATTTTGAACAGGGACTGGATCTTTTATCTGCGGGCGTTCTCGCTGCACTTCAGGCGGGCGGTGCTTCTGACTGGGTGATCTCCCTGATCGTTGACGGCGTTCTGGCAGGAGTCGGTGGAATCTTAACGTTTCTCCCGAATATTTTTATTCTTTTTCTTGCACTGGCCTTTCTCGAGGACAGCGGATATATGGCAAGGGTTGCCTATGTCATGAATGAGACGATGGGCATGGTAGGACTTTCCGGACGTGCGTTCCTGCCCATGCTTCTTGGGTTCGGCTGTACGGTTCCGGCAATTATGGCAACCAGAGCATTGGAAAATCAGAAAGACCGCTTAAAAACGATTCTCATAACACCGTTTATGTCCTGTTCCGCAAGACTGACGATCTATGTACTTTTGGCGGACATGTTTTTCCCGGATTCGGCAATGTTGGTGGCATATTCCCTTTATCTCGTGGGCGTTGCCATGGCGATCATCATTGCGCTGATCATACATAAAACGACGGACAGCAAAATAGAGAATGCTCTTTTGATCGAGCTTCCGGAATATAAGATCCCAAACCTTAGAACTGTGGCGATCTACGTATGGGAGAAGGTAAAAGATTACCTGACAAAGGCGGGAACAACGATCTTCCTTGCGTCGATCATTCTCTGGTTTGTCATGAATGTAGGTCCGAACGGTTTTATTTCTGATGTTGCGGACAGCTTTGCCGCAAAATTCGGTCAGATCCTTGTTCCGGTATTAAGACCGGTGGGACTTGGAGACTGGCAGATCGCGGTAGCGTTGATCTCCGGAATTTCCGCAAAGGAGGTTGTTGTTTCCAGCATGTCTGTACTCTACGGAATCGGAAACATCAACTCGGCAGCAGGAATGGCAGAACTCTCCGGAATCCTTGGAAAAACGGGATTCACGGCGGTGAACGCCTATGCGCTCATGGTATTCTGCCTTCTCTATACACCGTGTATTGCTACGATCGCCACGATTAAAAGAGAAACACGATCCTGGAGATGGACCCTGGGGATGGTCCTGTTCCAGCTTGCGCTTGCGTGGTCTGCGGCATTTCTGGTTTTTCAGATCGGAAGCCGTCTCTTCTGATCTGAAAACAAAAATTTCATCGGATCAGCCGGTCTAAAGGGATGTTTTTTGCAACAGGGAAGGTACGGAACCGTTGCGGAAGTAGTCATCAAAGATAAGAGGGGTTAAAAGGGGTAACAAATGAATGAAAAAACGCTGTTAGAGGCCGTAGTGCTGGCGGGGGAGCTCATGCTGGTCAGTGGAGCAGAGATCTACAGGGTGGAAGACACCATGAACCACATGCTGAAACGCTCAGAGTATGAGCAGACGGAGACGATCGTATATGGAACGGGAATCTTCGTCACATTGAGTGATCCGAATAAGGAACCGCTGACCCGCGTCAAGCGTGTTTCAGCCAGATGCACCAGTATCAACCGGATCTGTCAGGTGAATGATGTATCGCGTCATTTCTGTGAGGGAAAGATCACTGTGGAGGAGGCGCTAAAGGAGCTGAAGGAGATCCAGTCACCGAAAGCGGTCCTGTATGACGGACTGACACAGGGGCTGGGATATATAGGCGTGTCGGCTTTCTTTGCTCCCATGTTCGGAGGTTCACTGGGAGACTTTCTGGCGGCAGCAGTAGTCGGTATGTGTCTGGCGGCTGCGGCATGGATCGGCAAAGCCCTGAAATTCAACGATTTCTGTTTCAACGCATTTGGAGCGTTTGTTCTGGCATTTTCCGCCATGACGATCTGCCATTCCTATCCGGGGCTGAATTCTGATACGATCATTGTCAGCGCTGTTATGCCTCTTGTCCCCGGGGTGACGTTTACGACGGCGATTCGTGATACATTGAACGGCGATTATGCTGCCGGTTCTGCGCGGATCCTCGAGGCGATCGTTGTGGGACTTGCGGTAGCATTTGGAGTCGGAGCAGGACTTGTCGCTGCACGCAGTCTGGAAGGAGGACTTTTATGATCATACAGGTATTCAGTGCATTCTGGGCGATCGCGCTGTTCTCCATCCTGACGGATACTCCGAAAAAGTTCCTTCCGTATGCGGCTTTTTCCGGCGCATTTGCCTGGTGGGCGTATTTGGTGATCAATAACCTGACACATTCCACTCTTCAGGCAACGTTTTTTTCGATCCTTGCAATGGCATTTTTAAGTCATATCCTGGCAAGGATCAAGAAAGCTCCGGTGACGGTTTTCCTGATCGCGGGAATCCTTCCGACAGTTCCGGGAGCAGGGATTTACCGGACTGTATATTATCTGATCCAGGGAGATCAGGCATTGTCCATGTACTATCTGGTCGTGACACTTCATACGGCCGGCGCGATTGCACTGGCGATCTTTATCACAGATTCCGTTGTGAATCTTGTGCATCTCTATCATGAGGGAAGTCATGCGAGACGAAATTAAACAACTGCCCGGACTGCAGGGGATTTTGTAAAGATCTGCAGTCTGTCTGTTTCCCGGCAATAGCGGTACAGATGATCGGAGAGAAAGTCCTCCGGCGGAACCGATTCACAGTTGACATTTTTAATCGTATTGCGGAAAACCTGATAATCGTGTTCCGTAAAAGTTTCTGAGTCGGCGACGATCAGGACCTCGTGGATACTGGATGGAAGGATGAGAAGATCGCTTCCAAACCGGTCTGCGAGGTCCTTTAATTTATCCGGATAGAGGACGCAGGCCGCGCCATTGTGGGCAAAATCGTTTGTGAGGACATAGAGCGTCGGGACAGGGCAATCCTCAGGGACAAAGTCTGCAGCTCCCGGAAAATATTCCTCGATCACGTCCTCAAGACGGCGGAAATTCGCAGGAAAGATCCGTGGAGTGTTTTCACTCGCAAGGGCAAAAAGATCTTCCGCCGTCATGTGCCAGGAGGCGGATACTGCGCTTGTTACGATAGAACTGATCTGCGTTTCACCCTCGGACTGGATCATCAGGGAGAAGACGATCGCAAGGTCCAGATAAGGGGACAGTTGTTAACAGCTCCTCATTTTTATCGCGGGAGATCAGCCGCCAGACGATACAGTCACGGAAATTTTCAAAGTTGTTCAGTGAAGTGAGATTTGTGACTGAAAGAGGCAGGTCTGTATCGGTGACGGATATCATATATTCACAGAGTTCCGCCAGAGACCGGCCCTTTTCAAACTGTTCGTAGAGCATCTCCAGCGAGATCACAGGGGAACAGTGTTTTCCGGATCTTAGCAGCGTTAGGGAATCGAGCACAACTCCGTTATTTTTCAGGACATGTTCCCTGTGGACCGAATAGTCGGTATCCAGTCTGTTAAAAAGCTCTTCCTGCAGTGCGGCACAGAATTCTTCGTAGTTCATCGTTCATACCTCCTGATGTGTTCTTAGATTCGTAGATTTGTTTTTATGATTTGAAATGTAGAAAAGGATAGGTGTATTCTAACGAAATCCTGTTCGAAAATCAATCGTGATGATTCACAAGAATCGCCCCCTGAAATTGACATGCAGGCAAAAAATGGTTGTATTTACAACATACAAAAGGGGAATATCGTGGTAAAATAAAGAGATGGATCATGGGAAGATCCAGGTGGAAAGGAAAAAGAAAAATGGCTTTTATCAAAAATATCGATCATGAAACAGTTTTAAATCTCGCGGACCAGATCCACGCAGAACCGGGTCAGATCGTCAGCAAGACTCTCGCCCAGAACAAGGCGGTCAGCCTGACATTATTCGCGTTCTCCAAAGGCGAGGAGATCAGCACCCACGATTCCACCGGCGATGCCATGGTACATGTGATCGATGGCGTCGGTCAGTTTACCGTAGACGGTGCAGAGCATATCTGCAAAGCCGGAGATGTTCTCGTAATGCCGGCGAAGAAGCCGCATGCGGTATTCGCGAAGGAAGATTTTAAGATGCTTCTTACGGTGGTATTTCCGTTAGATTGATACTTGAGTATTTAGATGAAGTATTCTTAACATGCTATAAATGCGAGATGTTACCGCCTTCTATACTGGTGACAGGAATATGGAAAATCCCCGGTGTGGCTGCACCGGGGGTTTTGCTTTGTCATTCGAATAAAGGAGTCACATCTCTTTAGCCTATGGCATGATATGATATGCAGAACGTAAATTTAACATACATCAGCGAATAAACATCGCGTCTCCAAAACTAAAAAACCGGTACCGTTCCTTGATCGCCTCCTGATATGCATTCAGGATATGTTCCCGTCCTGCGAGTGCGGACACGAGCATGACGAGTGTGGATTCCGGAAGATGGAAGTTTGTGATCAGGCAGTCCAGAATCTTAAATTTGTATCCCGGATAGATAAAGATCTCAGTCCAGCCGCTTCCGGCTTTCAGGATCCCGTCATCGCCGGTTGCAGATTCCAAGGTACGGCAGCTCGTAGTTCCGACACAGATCACACGTCCGCCGTTTGCCTTGGTATCGTTGATCTTCTTTGCCTCGGACTCCTCTACGATATAGAATTCAGAGTGCATGTGATGATCTTCGATGGTATCGACCTTTACCGGGCGGAAGGTTCCGAGACCCACGTGAAGTGTTACATGAGCGATCTTAACTCCCATGTCCTCGATCTCCTGTAAAAGCTCCTTTGTGAAATGCAGACCGGCTGTCGGGGCGGCTGCGGAGCCCTCATGCTTCGCGTATACAGTCTGATAGCGGTTTTTATCTTTTAACTGGTGCGTAATGTACGGGGGCAGCGGCATCTGGCCAAGCTTGTCAAGGATCTCCTCGAAGATCCCGTCATATTCAAACTGGATCAGGCGGTTTCCTTCATCGACGACATCGATGACTTTTCCTTTTAAAAGTCCGTCACCGAAGGATACTTCTGCGCCGACTTTCATCTTTTTACCCGGCTTTACAAGAGTTTCCCAGACATTGTCGGATTTTCTCTTTAAAAGAAGAACTTCGATTCCGGCATCTGTTCCGACCTTATGTCCCATGAGACGCGCCGGGATAACTTTTGTATCGTTGATAACAAGGCAGTCGCCTTTTTTCAGGTAATGCAAAATATCGCGGAAATGACGGTGTTCCATTTCTCCGGTCTTTTTATCTAATACAAGCAGCCGGGAAGCAGAACGGTCCTCAAGCGGATCCTGCGCGATCAGTTCCGGCGGCAGTTCAAAGTTAAAATCTGTTACATTCATTTCTCTATCTCCTGTCTGGTATCCTTATCAAAAAGTTCCATGCCATTGTAGCAGAATCGGGAAGAAAAATCAATGAGGCGCGCAGGAATATGGGGAAAATCGGTGATCATCTGCAAAAGGCTCGGACAGTAGCCGGGAAATAAAAATATATCTTGTTGTTTTAAGGTTATGGTGGTACGATAGGAAAATCAAAAGCATAGTACATGCGGCAATCGGAAGGAGCAGTTGTAATGAAATATATCAATCAGTTAGAACACAGAGATATTCCCTATGAACATAATTTAGACCACGGCGGAGTGCCGGAGGAGAAGCGGAATGTGGCTGCAGCAGGCTGCGGACCGAGCTGTCTGTGCATGATGGTGGATGCGCTGACTCTGTCAACCTATGAACTCACAGACTGCCTGAAATTATCCAATGAGGTTGGCGCGAACCGTGAGATCGGAACGAGCCTGAAGATCCTGGGCCCCGTCGTTGCGGAAAGGTTTAACCTGAATTATGGGGAAACGAGTGATCTGAATGAACTGAAGGCGCACCTGGCAAAAGGCGGACTCGCCATCGCAAATTCCGGCGGAGACCGGGAAGGGTATACCGGGGTGTTCACTCATGGAGGACATTACATCCTCGTTGTATCGGCCGATGACAATGAGGCGTGCATTCTGGATCCGTCCTATAAAGAAGGAAAATATGAGGAGCCGGGCAGGGATGGAAAAGCGAGAGCCGTAGATGGCTTTGTTTACTGCAGCCTGAAAGTTCTTGCAGAGGACTGCGCAAACCGTACTCCGTCCTACTATCTGTTTTCAAGAAAGCATTAAAAATATGAAAAGCGCGGCAGCCGGGAAATGGAATGGAATTGGGTAAAAAAATATACAAAAAAATAATTCTCATCCCCTTGCATGAATCAGAAAATTATTGTATACTATTAGAGATGCATCTGTAGCTCAGTGGATAGAGCAGTGGCCTCCGGAGCCGCGTGCGTAGGTTCGATTCCTATCAGATGCATTTTCTGATGTCCCGGGATACCGGGGCAGTGAGACAGGAAAACGTCTGCCAGATCTGGGAAATGTCCCGGACTGACAGGCGTTTTTTTCTTGCATTCGCCCCTCAGAAACGATATAATGGGCGAAAGGATAAATTTTGGATCATAAATTATGAATAAAAGGGAGAAATAGATTGGAAGGAACGATTCGTTTAAATAAATATCTGAGTGACGCTGGAGTCTGTTCGAGAAGAGAGGCAGACAGACTTGTGGAGGAAGGGAAGGTTCGTGTGGACGGCGAGATCGCCGTGATGGGAATGCAGATACGGCCGGGACAGAAGGTGGTCTGTGATGGAAATCCGGTGGGCGAGAAGGAAAAACCGGTATTTCTGATCGTGAATAAGCCGAGGGGAATCGTCTGTACGACTTCTGACAAGGATCATGCAGAAAACATCGTGGAATTTTTAAATTACCCACAGAGGATCTACCCGGTCGGACGTCTCGATAAGGATTCCGAGGGACTTCTCCTCATGACAAATCAGGGCGATATCGTCAACAAGATCCTCCGCGGTGGAAATGCCCACGAGAAAGAATATGCGGTAGCTGTCAATCACCCGGTGACAGAAGAATTCTTAAATCAGATGTGTGAAGGTGTCTGGATCGAGGATCTGAATGTGACCACGAAGCCGTGCCGTGCCTGGAAGACCGGAAGCCATACCTTTCATATCGTCCTGACTCAGGGCTTGAACCGCCAGATCCGCCGGATGTGCCGCGCGCTCGATTACCATGTGATGAATTTAAAGCGTGTGCGTATCATGAATCTTCAGCTGGGTACATTAAAGCGGGGAGAGTACCGGGAATTGACGGAAAAAGAGCTGGGCGACCTGATGCGGATGGTGGAGGGTTCCACAAACCTTCCGGCGAGAGAAGCTGCGAAGGCCGGAAAACTTACAGATCCGGCGAAAAGAGAAAGAAAAACGGTGAACTCCGGATATCAGGGAAAGAAGAACGACAGAAGGCCGTTTGACAAGGACAATAACAGAAAATCATTCGAGAAGAAGAACGAAAACGGAAAAGTATGGAAAAATGTCCGTCAGAACGGTGAAAAGAAGCCGGAAAAGAAAGCCCCCGCATCCCCGGAAAGCTGGAAACCGGGTGCGCCGGAGCGCAAGGAGCATAAAATATGGACGACAAGATCAAGAGGATGAAGGAGCTGATCCCGCTTCTTTCCGAGGCTGCAAAGGCCTATTACCAGGAGAGCCGCGAGATCATGAGCAACTTTGAATATGACAGGCTTTATGATGAACTCCTGAAGCTGGAACAGGAGACAGGGACTGTGTTCGCAGGAAGTCCGACCCAGAAAGTAGGATATGAGATCTTAAGCGAACTCCCAAAGGAGCGCCATGAACGGCCGATGCTGTCATTGAATAAGACAAAGAGTGTCGATGAACTGAGAGAATGGCTTGGAAACCAGACGGGGCTTTTATCCTGGAAGATGGATGGACTTACCGTGGTCCTGACATACGAGGATGGAGTTCTCGCGAAAGCGGTTACCCGCGGAAACGGCGAGATCGGTGAGGTCATCACTCCAAATGCCAGGACCTTTATCAATATTCCGACAACGATTCCCTACAAAGGACAGCTGATCCTGCGCGGTGAGGCGGTGATCAGCTATTCGGATTTCGAAAAATTAAATGATTCCATCGCTGATGTGGATGCGAAGTATAAGAATCCGAGAAACCTCTGCAGCGGTTCCGTGCGCCAGCTGAACAGCAGGATCACAGCCTCAAGAAATGTCCGGTTTATGGCCTTTGCACTGGTCCGTGCGGACGGTGTGGACTTTAAAAATTCCAGAAAAGAGCAGTTTTTGTGGCTTTCCGGCCTTGGATTTGAGACCGTGGAATTTGTGGAAGTGACCGCGGAGACACTTTCCGGGGCAGTCCGCAGATTCGCTGAAAAGATCGAGCACTACGATATCCCGTCAGATGGTCTTGTGCTGTTATATGATGACATCGCATACGGACAGTCCTTGGGGCGGACTGCAAAATTTCCGAGAGATTCCATCGCTTTTAAATGGGCGGATGAGATTCAGGAGACGACGCTTTCCTACATTGAATGGAGCGCTTCGCGGACAGGACTGATCAATCCGGTCGCCGTGTTTGAGCCTGTGGAGCTGGAAGGAACCACAGTAAGCCGCGCCAGTGTCCACAACATCAGCATCATGGAAGGGCTGGAGCTCGGTGCAGGAGACAGGATCACGGTCTACAAGGCGAACATGATCATTCCGCAGATCGCGGATAACCTGACAAGAAGCGGTGTCCGTGATATCCCGGCGACCTGTCCGGTATGCGGCGGAAAGACGGAGATCCGCAATCTGAACGATGTGAAATCCCTCTACTGTACGAACCCGGATTGTCAGGCGAAAAAGATCAAGAGCTTTGATCTGTTTGTGAGCAGGGACGCGTTAAATATCGACGGTCTCTCCGAGATGACCTTAGAGAAATTTATCGCTGCCGGATTTATCCATGAATTTGATGATATGTTCCATCTGGACCGCCATCGTGACGCTATCGTGACGATGGAAGGTTTCGGTGAAAAGTCTTATGAGAATCTCATAGCGGCTGCAAAGACCGCGTCCCACACCACACTGCCGCGGCTGATCTTCGGCCTTGGAATCGCCGGGATCGGTCTCGCCAACGCGAAGGTGATCTGCCGGCATTTCGATTTCGATCTGGATGCCATGCGGAAGGCTGGTGCAGAAGAACTGTGCTCCATTGATGGAATCGGCGGCGTGCTTGCGGATGCGTGGGTGACGTACTTTAAGAATGATAAGAACAATGAGATACTGGATCATCTGCTGGCGGATCTGACTTTTGAAAATGAAGTGAGAAATGAGGAACAGATATTAGCCGGGAAGACCTTCGTGATCACCGGTTCCGTGGAGCGCTTCGCGAACCGGAAGGAGCTTCAGGAAAAAATAGAATCTCTGGGTGGAAAGGCTGCCGGTTCCGTATCAGCAAAGACAAGTTATCTGATCAACAATGATGTGACATCCAATTCGTCAAAGAATAAGAAGGCAAGAGAACTTGGCATTCCGATCCTTTCCGAAGCGGATTTTCTGAAGATGATAGGAGAAGAAGAAAATGCCGATTAAAATACAGAATGGATTGCCGGCAAGAGCGATCCTTGAGAGCGAAAATGTATTCATTATGGACGAGGACCGCGCGAAAAGCCAGGATATCCGTCCTCTGGAAATTTTAATTTTAAATCTCATGCCGTTAAAGGAGGAGACGGAGACTCAGCTTTTAAGAGCCCTTTCCAATACACCTCTGCAGGTGGAGTGTACCTACATGACGATGTCCACCCATGAGTCCACCTCTGCCAGTCACTTAAATAAATTTTATGTGACATTTCCGGAAATCAAAAAGAAACACTTTGACGGAATGATCATCACCGGAGCACCGGTGGAACTGATGGAATTTGAGGAGGTCAATTACTGGGAGGAGCTCACCCGGATCATGGAATGGAGCAAGACCCATGTGACATCCACCATGCATCTGTGCTGGGGGGCTCAGGCCGGACTTTACTATCATTACGGAATCCCGAAACACTTACGAAAAGAAAAACTTTCCGGTGTGTATACACAGAAAGCGCTGGATAAGCGTGTTCCGTTGCTCCGAAGCTTTGACGATTACTTTAAGTGCCCGCATTCCCGCTATACAGAAGTGTGGGAGGAGGATATTTTAAAACATCCGGAACTGCGGATCCTCGCAAAGTCTGACGAAGCAGGGGTTTTCCTCGTTATGAACCAGAATGGCAGCCAGATTTTTGTTCAGGGACATCCGGAATATGACCGCATGACATTAAACAACGAGTATCACCGTGACTTAAAGAAGGGTCTGCATCCGGAGCTTCCGTGCAACTACTACGAAGACAATGACCCGTTCAATGTTCCGGTCCTGTCCTGGAGAAATACCTCCAATACCCTGTACGCGAACTGGCTGAATTTCTATGTATACCAGACGACCGATTATATTCTGACGGCGGATGAGGAATAGTCAGCCTGCAGCAATATACCGGGAATGCGCCGGATGCGGAAATCCATACAGCGATTGCGGGAATGCAGTATAAATAAAACAGAAACGGGAGAAAGCAGTTATGAATACAAATGCAGCGGGTGGATTCCCACATGTAATTCTGGCATCGGCATCTCCGCGCCGCCTGGATCTTTTGCGCCAGGCAGGCATAGAGCCGGAGGTGGAGCCGAGCCATGTTGTGGAGGTAATCCGCAGCACAAAGCCGGACGAGGTGGTGATGGAGCTTTCCAGACAGAAGGCGGAGGACGTAGCAGCAGCGGTAGAGGATGGCATCGTGCTCGGGGCAGATACCGTTGTATGTCAGGATGGCCAGATCATGGGCAAGCCAAAGGATGAGGCGGACGCGAAGCAGATGCTGCAGAAGCTGCAGGGTGAGGAGCATTCCGTTTATACCGGAGTG
>OGDF01006571.1_pt1 | contig 11457 bp, 11 predicted proteins | sample 1570141 | NCBI WGS metagenome assembly OGDF01 (sample SAMEA4370581, study PRJEB24528) | human gut metagenome | reverse complement strand
TGACAATAGAAATACCCCCAATAATTCGAATGTCCAAATTATTGGGGGCACTACAAGTGTGCAGGCGCTTTTTTGTTAGATGCCAAAAGTATAAAACCTTAAACTTGTCGTAATGTCTTAATGATTCGTTGCCTGGGGCTTAAAAATCGGGTATAATGTGAGAAATCAGACGATTTATCGCTGCTAATAAACAATTTGATTTCATTATTAAAGGAGATGAGCGATATGAAAAGGAAATGGATCGCATTGCTGACGCTGCTGGTCTTTGTGGGCAGCATGGTTGGCTCTGGCTTGGCTGCTGTTGCTGCGCCAGTGAGCGATGGCAAGAGTTATACAGCCTATGACAGCACACCGGCACTGCCAAGCACGGTGACGCTTGTGGATGGCATGAAGGAGCTGCGTGTGAAGGGCGGCAGTGATGCGGGTGTGTTGGCGTATTCATTGAATGCCACGCGTCAAATGCCTTCTGCACAGGGGATCAGCGGTTACAAGAAATTGACCGCCACCGTGAATCAGGATTGGGCAGCTTTGGTGAGCAAAGCGCTGAATCCATCGACGGTGAAGCAGGATGTATTGAACGTCATTTGGAATGGGTATCCGTACTTCGGCGGCACCTGGAAAGGCGCCAGCGATTTTGCCAAACTCGGCCAGGCCGGGGTGAACAGTTCGGTGGTGAGCCAGCTCAGCAATATGGCGGTGACACAGCAGGCCATCTGGCGTGTGACCGACAGCCGTGCGGTCAGCGGGGCGGCAGCCAATGACGTGAATGCACTGTTGGCATCGGCTCAGAAGAATCCTGCACCAGCCAATTTTGGTCTGGATCTTTACGATGGCAGTGGTGCCCAGGGCGCAAACGGTCAGCAGATGACGAACCTTGTGGCCACTTCTGCTGGCCAGCAGAAAGCGGTTACGGTCAAGGTTAACCACCGCTGGACGGACAGCAAGGGCAATGCACTGAGCGGCGTGAAGACACCAGCGTTGTCTTTTGCACTCTATGCAGCGAATGCAGCGCCGGGCAGTCAGCCTCTGGCAACCTATAATATGAACGATGCCACCGGGACGCTGGCGTTTGCGTTGTTTGACGATGAACAGAATTATACGCTGCAGCCTGTTTTGAGCGGTGAAACCGAAGGGTTCACACCGGGCGAAGTCAAGGCCATCAATTTGAAAGGCGACCAGGGCGCTGTGCTGCAGTTGGATTTTGTGACAACCTATCAGGCACCAACCACTGCACACGATCCAGAGGCGGCTTCTGTGCCGTTGGGCGGTGAAGTGAGCCTGGACGGCAAAGCGCCTGGTGATGGCGTGTTCAACTTGCTGCTTAAAGATGAAGCGGGCAATGTGGTTCAGACCAAGCCAAACACCGGCAACACGGTGAAGTTCGATCCGCTGAGCTTCGACAAGGAAGGCAGCTACAATTACACCATCAGCATGCAGGCTGGCAGCGATTCGGCCATCGCCTATGACAAGGCGGTTTATAAGGTGCATGTCACGGTGGATCGCAATGACAATGGCGACTATACGGCCACAGTGACCTATGAAAAAGATGGCATCATCTACACGGGTTTGCCAATTTTCAGCGGCCAGAAGGTGACCACGCCATCGACGGACAATAAGACCACCTCTGTAACCGTCAACAAAGTATGGAAAAACGACAAGTCTTCCGATCGCCCAAGCTCTGTAAAGATGCAGCTGTATCGTGACGGCAAAGCGTACGGCAGCACCGTGACGCTGAACGCCGACAACGGCTGGAAATACACCTGGAGCAACTTGGATGCGTCTTATAAATGGACCGTCAACGAGCTGAATGTGCCATCGGGCTACACCAAGACAGAGTCTAATTCTGGCAACAACTGGACCATCACCAACACGAAGAAGTCCACCACAAGTGCAGCATCGACGAACAAGACCGCGTCGAGCACCAATAAAGCTTCTTCCTCGAACAAGTCCAGCACGAACAACCGCAGCACACCGGCGACTGGCGATACGTCGCATCTGAATTTGTGGACCACCATCGCCATCATTTCTCTCAGCGGCATGGTGCTCATCGCACTCATCTGGCTGCTCAGCGACCGTCGTCGTTTGCGCGGAAAGAAATAATGGTTCAATAACACTGCGGCGGCACGTTTTCGCACGTGCCGCCGTTTTTGTACAAAGGAGGCCGTCTATGGCCAAACGAAAACATATCGTATTAAAGGTGCTCTTTGTGCTTTGTGCCTGTGTTTTTCTTGTATCGGCAGGCTTGGCTGGCTGGACCTGGTATCAGCAGAAACAAGCCGCGGACGCCTTTGCCGCTTTGCAGGCACAGCAGCAGGCGCAGATGCAGGCAGCTGCCAGAGATGCAGCCAATGCGGCGGAAGCCTTGGCGGCAGGCTACGACAATTTGCACAGCCAGAACGCGGACTACGCCGCCTGGCTCAACGTCAGCGGCACAAAGATTGATTACCCGGTGATGTGGACCCCATCTTCGCCGGAGTACTACCTGCGCCGTGCTTTTGACCAGTCCCAGTCGGCAAGCGGCACACCATTTATTGCCGAAGGGGCCGACATCGACAGCGACTGTCTCATCATCTACGGCCATGAAATGCACAACGGCACCATGTTTGGCGAGCTGGACAAATACGCTGATGCCAATTTTTACAAAAGTAACGGCGCTCAGTCCATCACCATCTACACACGCACGGAGATGCGCCGTTATGAGATCTTTGCAGCGGTGCAGACGCGCATTCTTGGCGACAACGAAGAAGGCTATCGCTATTACAACGCCGCTGGCCCGCTGGATCAGGCGAAATTCTCGGAGCTGGTGGGGTGGCTCAAGAGCAACGCCCTTTATGATACTGGTGTGACACCGAATGCTGGTGAACAAATTTTGATTCTTTCCACCTGCAGCTATCATACAGAAAACGGCCGGTTTCTTGTGGCTGCGCGGCGGGTGTCTTGAATCAATGCATGATAAAAGCCCTCAGGTTTAAGCCTGAGGGCTTTTTTTATGAGCGCTCATATTTTAAGAGCGCTGCCAATGGGTGTGTTGGAGACGGTTCAGCACGGCGCCAGCGACAAGACCGGTGAAACAGCCGCTGATGAGACCGCTGAGCAGCAGTACGGGCAGATACCAGAACACATCCCCCGTGCCAAGAACGAAGGCCGCCGCTGCCAGCTGGCCGATGTTGTGACACACGGCGCCGATCATGCTCAAGAGCCACAGCCGTTTCAGCGGCATGTGTTGATAGAGCAGCGCACAGACGACATAGCAGAGCAGGCCGCCGCTGAGGCTGAACAGGAGCGTCATCATCTGGCCGGAAAAAATACTGCCGAGAACAATGCGCATCAAAAGCACCATCAAGGCGTCGCGGCGTCCGAAACCGTAGAGCGTCACCAGGGTGATGATGTTGGCCAGTCCCATTTTCACGCCGGGAATGGCGACCAGCGGCGGAATCTGTGCTTCAATGATAAAGATAATGAGGGCAATCGCTGTCAGCAGGGCTAGGCGTGTCAGCCGCTGTGTATGGGAAAAATGGGACATGACAAGCCTCCTCATTGTCCGGCGACGGCGTCAAGGCTGTCGTCGTCGGCGTTTTTCTCGCTGAAGCGGATGCTGAGATGATGCGGCAGGCAAACGATCGGTGTTGGCCCGTGGCTGCGGGTGCCTTGGTGCACACAGACCTGGTCCGGACAGTCGGCGTCAATGACAGCGATGCCCTCTGGTGAGACGCTGATCGTGTTCTGGGCGCCGGGCTCGCCGATGGTGAAGGTTTCGGTGTCGGTGATGGCGCTAAGGTCGTAGCTGGCATAGACTTCATCGTTGACGTAAATGGTGGCGATGACCTCGCTTTCGCCGCGCTGCCACCACCATGCCGCCAGTCCTGCGGCAGCAAGGAGCAGGATGATGACCGCCAGGAGCACCCAGCGCAGCCAGGACTTGCGGCGCATCATTGTGCCACCTCCGGTGTGCTGCCGTCGCTCAAGGTGCAGCAGTCGGCAAGACCTTCGCTGATGGTGACGCTGCCGTCGCTTGCCACAAGGATGACGTCAAAGTCGTCGCGGTGGGCGCGCCAATAATCGAGCGCCGCCTCTTTGCCCATGATGAACAGGGAGGTGGAAAGGCCATCGGCCAATGTACCGTCGTCTGAGACGATGGTCACAGAAGTCAGGCCGCTGTCGGCAGGCATGCCGGTGCGGGGATCGATGATGTGGTGATAGATCGTGCCGTTCTGTTCAAAATAGCGCTGGTAGCCGCCGGAGGTGATGACCGCTTTGTCGGCGACTTCGATGGTGGCGATGATGTCGCTGCTGTCATCCGGGTCTTGAATGCCCACGCGCCAGAGGCTGCCGTCAGGCTTGGTGCCCAGGGTCTGCACATTGCCGCCAAGGGAGATGATGCCGCTCGTTACACCATCGGCGGCGAACAATTCCATGACGCGGTCCGACGTGAAGCCTTTGGCAATGCCGCCCAGATCCACTTTCACATCGGCTGGAATGGTGACAGTGCTGCCGTCAATAGCAATTTGCGTGTCATCGACATGGGCCAGCAGCGATTGCAGTGTGGCGGTGTCAGGTACGGTGTAATTGCCGTTCGTGAAGCCCCAGGCTTCCATGACCGGCTCAATCGTGCAGGCGAAAAGGCCGTCGGTTGAGGCAGAAATCTCTTGAGCGCGTTTCAGCAGGGCAATCGTATCGTCGGACAGGGTGGCCTGCTTGTCGGTGTTGAGCCGCGCAATATCGCCGTTGCTGCTGGAAATGGACCAGAGCGCGTCCAGCCGCTCGATTTCGTCGGCAGCATCGTTCAAGGCTTTCTTTGCTTGAGGACCGTAGGCGGTCAGCGTCATGACCGTGTCCATTGCGTACAATTCCTGAGACTGTGAGGATGGTACATCTGTTTCAGAGGATGAGGACGAAGGCACAGCGTCTGTTCCGCAGCCGCCCAGCAAGAGTCCTGCAGCCAGCACACAGCCGATGAGGATTTTTTTCATAGTGAAACCTCCACGAAAGTTAGTTATAGCTTATTGCGTTCTGTATTTTAACATAGCATCGTCGTGAAAAGGTGTCAAGAGAAACCTATGGCATTTTGCTTATTGTTTTTCTATAACCGCGCCTGCTGCTGTTGCTGTTTTCAAGCGGGGATCTTTGCTATACTGTCATTAGAACGAATTTGGCAGGAAACGGAGGGACGACCATGCGGCTCAATCAGTGTGTGGATCATGTGTATCGCCTGCTGGAGGAGTATGGTTACGAGCGAGATGTGGAGATCATCAGCAATCCCAAGCATCGTTTGCTTTATCTCGTGGCCAACGATGGTGTCACGACCATGCCGGAGGAGGCTTACAACAGCGGCGGCGAATGGAAGAAGCAGCTGAAACCGCTGCGCGTGCGTGATTTTGACTGGTGGTGTGAGGTTGGCGTGGTCTACAAGCCTGAAGCGCTAACGCCGCTGAAACAGCAGATGCTGTCAGAAATGCTCGAGAAACTGCAGGTTGAGGCGTGAACGGTGAAAAAGGCTTGCACAATTCCTATGAAAAGCATATTATTTAGTAGATAGCGATACGCTGTTCCCAGTGGGAGCAGCGTTTTTTACCAACAAAATCAGTAAGAAACGAGGCAATGATTCATGCGTGAATTGAGCAATAGAACGGCGAGCTTCACCGATTCGGTGATCCGCCGCATGACAAGAATTTCCAACCAATACGATGCCATCAACCTTTCTCAGGGCTTTCCAGATTTCGATCCGCCGCAGGCATTAACGGCACGTTTGGCTGAGGTGGCACAGGAAGGACCTCATCAGTACGCGCTGACCTGGGGTGCGCAGAATTTCCGCGAAGCACTGGCGGATAAACAGAAACATTTCTCTGGCATGACGGTTGATCCCGACACAGAGATCGTCGTCACCTGCGGCAGCACCGAAGCCATGATGGCAGCTATGATGTGCGTGGTGAATCCTGGCGACAAGGTCGTGGTGTTCTCGCCATTTTACGAAAACTATGGTGCCGACGCCATCCTTTCTGGTGCAGAACCCATCTACGTGCCGCTGATTCCGCCAACCTTCCGCTTTGACGCGGAGGTGCTGGAAGATGCTTTCCGTCAAGGTGCCAAGGCGCTGATTCTCTGCAATCCAGCCAACCCAAGCGGCAAGGTGTTCAGCCGCGAAGAGCTGGCAGTGATTGCCGATTTGGCCATCAAGTACGATGCGTATGTGATCACCGATGAAGTGTACGAGCATATCGTCTATGCGCCGTATGAACACGCTTATCTGGCGACGCTGCCAGGCATGCGTGAACGCACGATCATCTGCAGCTCGCTGTCCAAAACCTATTCCATCACTGGCTGGCGCCTGGGCTATGTCATCGCTTCGCCAGTGATCATCGATCGTGTTAAGAAAGTGCACGATTTCCTCACGGTTGGTGCAGCAGCGCCATTGATGGAAGCTGCAGTCGTCGGGCTGCGTTTCGGCGACGAGTATTATCAGGCGCTGCAGGCTCACTATACCCACATGAAAGATCTGTTTCTGAAGGGCCTGCGCGACATCGGTTTGGATTTCATCGAGCCGGAAGGGGCTTACTATGTGCTCGTGGATGTGACGCGCTTCCTGCACAAAGATGAAACCGACTTGGCGTTCTGCGAACGCTTGGCCAAAGATGTTGGCGTTGGCGCTGTGCCAGGCTCGAGTTTCTTTAACGAGCCGGTGAACAACCTCATTCGCTTCCATTTTGCAAAGCAGGATGCCACCTTGGAAGCGGCCCTGAATCGCCTCGAAGCCATGAAAGGAATGTGAGTGCGTGACCCTGCAGCAACTCAAATATGTGCTCATGGTTGCCGACAAGCGCTCCATGAATCAGGCTGCGGCGGCACTGTTCATTTCTCAACCGAGCCTGTCGGCGGCGGTGCGCGATCTTGAGAAAGAAATCGGACTGACGATTTTCATGCGCAGCAACAAAGGCATCACCGTGACGGCGGCCGGCAATGAATTCTTAGGTTATGCGCGCCAGCTGATGGCGCAGTATGCGCTGATCGATGCGCGTTACCTCAGTGGTGCGCCGGTGCGCAAGCGGTTTTCTGTGTCGATGCAGCATTATTCCTTTGCTGTGCAGGCGTTCATGCGGCTGGTGGAACGTTTCGGCATGGACGAGTACGAATTTGCCGTGCATGAGACGAAAACCTACGAGGTCATCGAGCATGTGCGCCGCTTTGACAGTGAGCTTGGCGTGCTTTACCGCAACGCCTTCAACGAACAAGTGCTGATGAAGATGCTGCGTGAGAAAGGGCTGTCGTTTACGCCTCTCTTTGACTGCCACGCCTATGTGTATCTCTGGAAAGGCCACCCGCTGGCAGGACGCGATCTTTTGACGCTGGATGATTTGGCCGAATACCCCTGCCTGTCGTTTGAGCAGGGGGAGAACAACGCTTTCTATCTGGCGGAGGAAATCCTCAGCACCTATCATTACAAGCGTGTCATCAAGGCCGACGACCGCGCCACCTGTCTCAACATGATGCGCGGCCTGAACGCGTTCACTCTGTGCTCCGGCATTATTTGTGCCGAGCTCAATGGCGGCGATTACACAGCGCTGCCGCTGGACAGCAACGAAACCATGACCATCGGCTACATCAAGCAGAAAGCCATGCCGCTGAGCCCACTGGGCGAATTGTACGTGGAAGAACTGAAGGCGTTCAAAGATCAGGCGCGCTAAATGCGCTCGGCGTCTCTTTTGAAAACGCGCTGCAAAGCCATAGTGTAATAGATTGCAAAGCTGCAGGCAGTTGATGCCTGCGGCTTTGCTGTTTGTGGTCCTGCCTTGCTGGGATTTTTTCTTTACGCCCGGCGCTGAAAAAGCTATAATGAGTCATATTGACCAGTTATACGAAAGGAGCAGCAACGTGCAAAAAATCCTTCTCATTGCCACCGGCGGCACCATCGCTTCCACCAAAACAGCGCAGGGGCTGGCGCCAGGCATCACTTCTCAGGAATTGTACGAGAGCGTGCCGGAAGCGGCCGCGTTCTGCACCATAGACACGGTGCAGCTGTTGAACATCGATAGCACCAACGTGCAGCCTGAACAATGGCTTCTCATGGCCAAGACCATCGAAGACCATTACGACGCTTATGACGGCTTTGTCATCACCCATGGCACCGACACCATGGCCTATACAGCAGCAGCCTTGTCTTATCTTATTCAACATGCCAACAAGCCCATCGTGCTCACGGGCGCTCAAAAGCCGCTGTTGGCACCGATCACCGATGCGAAAAAGAACCTCTTGGATGCGCTCTGCTTTGCCAGCCAGCAGCAATCCGGCGGTGTCTTCGTGGTATTCTCAGGACGTGTCATCCTCGGCACCCGAGCCAAGAAACTGAAAACAAAAAGCTACGAAGCCTTTTCCAGCATCAATTACCCGGAAGTGGCGCTTGTCGATCAGGGCCGCATCGTCCAGTATATGACGTTCCACGATGAAAGGCCGGTGACGTTCTATCATGATATGCTGCCAGAGGTGTTTCTGCTCAAGCTGATTCCTGGCATGGACCCTGGCATTCTCGATTACATCGGTGAGCATTACCGAGCGGTGGTCATCGAAAGCTATGGCTCCGGCGGCCTACCGTTTGCTGATCAGCGCAACTTCCTGGAAAAACTCCAAAGTCTGAAAGAACGCGGCTGTCATGTGGTGGTGGCCACTCAGGCCATGCTCGAAGGCAGTGACCTGGGGGTCTACGAAGTGGGGCGCAAAGCCATGGCGGCTTACGACGTCATGCAGGCGTGGGACATGACCATCGAAGCAGTGGTCACCAAGCTCATGTGGCTTTTGTCGCAAGACCTGTCCTACGAAGCACTGCGCCAAGCATTTTATACACCAGTGGCACAGGATATTCTCTATACGTTCAATGAATGAGCATAAGAAAAGACACGGCAGCCGCCGTGTCTTTTTTGCAGGCATTTTTAGCGCCTGTTGTTATGGCTGATTGATGGATGGTGTTTGAGCAAGTTCTTTCTTTAAATGTGGGACGATGAACAGGAAAAAGACCACGGCGCTGAAGGTGGCGCCGATGGCGTCGGAGATGCTTCCGGCGGAGAAAATATAGCGGATGTCCAAAAGATTTGGCAGCACAAACAGGCAGAGGACGTAGACGATTTTTCGAAACACCGACAGAGGAAAGGCCCAGCGCACTTTGCCCATGGCGGTGAGCCCGTCGACGAGGGCATACTGCACCGCCACGCCGAGCAGGGCAAGAGTGTACAGGCGCAGGCTGTCGGCGGCCTGCTGGCTCAAGGCGCCTTCCGGCAGGAAGAGACCGACGAAAAAGTGCGGTGCCAGCTGCACAGCGATCTGCAGCGCGCCGATATAGAGAGCGCAGAGCACGAACACACCGAGAAACGTCTGGCGGATTTTCTGGTAATGGCCGGCGCCGTAGTGATAGCTGAAAATGGTGCTGCAGCCGGTGATGATGCCTTGTGCTGGGCAGAACACGATGGTTAGGAAACTTTGCACAATGGTGGCACAGGTGATCAGCTGATCGCCGCTGGCACCGCCGTATTGGCGCAGCATGATGTTGAGCAGGATGATGATGAGGTTGTCGAGGATGGTGATCAAAAAGGACATTGAACCGATGGCGAGTATGCGGCGGCACAGGGTCCACTGAGGGCGACAGAAATGGAAACGAATGGCCACTTTGTCGCTGCAGAGCTGCCAGATGACGTAGGCTGCCATACAGCATTGGGCGATCACTGTGGCGACGGCAGCACCAGCGACGCCCATGCCGCAGCCGAAAATCAGGAGCGGGTCCAGGCAGGCATTGATCACAGCGCCCAGCACCACTGAGATCATACCGGGCTTGGCAAAGCCCTGCGCTAGCAGGAATTGGTTCAGACCGGTGCCGAGAAGGGAGGCCAGCGTGCCGGAAACTGCAATGGTGAAATAGATCGATGCATAGGGATACATGGCATCGCTGCAGCCCAAGATATAGAGAAAGGGCCGCTTGACCAGGAGCAGCAGTGCGGTTACCATCATGGAAATGAACAGAAGGAGAAACACGGCGTTGCCCAGCATGGCTTTGGCGCGCGTCGAGTCCTTGCGACCCAATAAGATGCTCATGCTGGAAGCGCCGCCGATGCCAACCATGTAGGCGAAGGCAGACACAGCAGTCAGCGCCGGCGCACAGACACCGATGCTGGCCAGCGCCGTCTCTCCGACGCCGGGAATCTTGCCAACGAAGATTCTATCTACAATGCTGTAGAGAATGTTGAAGAATTGGCCCAGCATGGCGGGAATGCCAAGTTGGAGAATCAGCCTGCGAATGCTGGTTTCTTCCAGCAGTTTTTCTGTTGAATGAACGTGAGACATTGTCAATATATGAAGCAGACAAGCTGGGAAGCCGTCGCTTTCGACCTTTCTTTGAAATAAAACTGTCTTTGCAGCTGTGTTTTTTCAGCGCAATCATACAAGGCAGCATGACCATCATAACAAGAATGAAGCAAAAAGCAAAGTACGTACCTTGAGGTGCGGTACTTTCCTGTGTGCCAGTTGTTTGCTTCAGCGAGCGTGTATCAGGATTTTTTGGCGCAGGCATCTTGCCTTGAAAAACCACGGGCTTTGTTCTACACTAGAAAGAAAAATTCTGCTGCGCGGACGGCAGTTATTTTATTGGAAAAGGAAGGGTAATTCATGATCGAAGAGATTCTTGCGTACAACAAACAATTTGTGGCGAACAAAGACTACGAACAGTTTGCCACTGACAAATATCCGAATAAAAAGCTGGCCATCGTGACTTGCATGGATACGCGGCTGATTGAACTGCTGCCGGCAGCGCTTGGCATTAAGAACGGCGATGCAAAGATCATCAAGAACGCTGGCGGCGTGATCTCCAGCCCATTTGGCAGCGCCATGCGCAGTTTGCTTATTGCTATTTATGAACTGGGTGTGGAAGAAATCATGGTCATCGGCCACACCGACTGTGGTGTCAGCCATATCGACAGCGACGGGATGCTGGAAGAAATGAAAAAGCGCGGGGTCACGCAGCGTGCCATTGATCTCATGCGCTATTGCGGCATTGATTTTGAACGCTGGCTTGCTGGCTTTGAAACGGTGGAAAAATCCGTTGCAGAATCGGTGGAAGTTGTCGTCAATCACCCGCTGGTGCCAAAGGACGTGCATGTGTCCGGCTATGTGATGGACAGCTACACCGGCGCCATGACGCTGGTTTGCGACCATGCTGCAGAAGCCATTGAATAATCATTGCAGTCGAAGGGGCTGCCGCTGATCAATAAGCGGCAGCCCCTTTTGCGCGCAGCAGACAACGACCAACGCCAAAGCTGTCGTAAAAATGTTATAGGGAGCATTTCATGTGTTTCGGCTATCAAAATGCTCCCCAATTTTATGATCAATGCCTCTGGTGCGGATGCTCGAGATTGTTAACCTCGAGACTGTGGTGCGCATCCCGTCAATAGGACAGTGAAATATTATAAGATTTTCTCAGGCAGT
>OGDF01006564.1_pt1 | contig 11465 bp, 5 predicted proteins | sample 1570141 | NCBI WGS metagenome assembly OGDF01 (sample SAMEA4370581, study PRJEB24528) | human gut metagenome | reverse complement strand
TCACTAATCCCTCAAGCCGCATGTTGTCCCCAAATACCTGCTCCGCGACAAAAATATCAGGGATTGACTGATAGAACCAGAATACCTTCATGCTGTCGTACACACCTCTATTAGCACAAAAATTCTTTATTCCACCCTCTCTTGCGGCAAGGTCGCATAGATGCTTTAAAGAATGTATGCCTGTAAGAAGTTTTCCACTTGACGTGCTAAACTGCGGTATGCCGATCATCGAGACCAGATCTGTGAAAGTTAGTGACCGTTTCCGAATCTGCTTACACGCCTGATACATCTCCTGACCTTTCACTGTACTTATGACTGCATACGGATATTCATTTGGCTCCATGCCAATAATCTCTACATGCGATTTGTATTTCAGCTTGTCGTATACGCTGCTAATCATCTGTGCACAGATAGCGTCACCTAAACCTTTAATGTCGAATCTTGTAAAAAGCTCTGACAAGGCATATCCCAGCTTGTATACACATCTCGGGTTGCAGCACATGGCATGTGTTAAGGAACCAGTGATAATATTCTCACTTCCACACTTACAGCGGTCTGGGAATAACTCAGCATACTCCTTTGGGATCACTCCAAGCTCTTTTGCTTTCTTTACGGTAATGTATGTATCAAATGCACCGTATGTATTTTTTAATTCACTAAACTCCATCTCATTTCAACCTCACAACTTCTGCAGATAATCAGCAAGAGTTCCGTCATTTACGAATCTCCTCGCAATGCTCACGTCATTGCTGTAGTATCTCTTCCCGTTACACGCTACAATAGCGTAGATGCATTGGTCGTCGTATTGCGCTAAAGCATAGATAAATCCATGAATCTCTTTAGGTGCAGAGAATGGCCGATGCATCCTAGTCACCACCAAGTCACCAATGCTAAACTGGGTGCTACTGCATTGCTGGACCTGATGGATTACAACCTTGCCATTGTCTAAAGTTGCATAGCTACTCCTCAATAGAATCAACCACAATCATGTTTGAAATAACTTTCTCCCCACCCTCAAGAGAAAGAACCTCCATCTGCACTACACAAATACCTGTGTCCGACATAGACTTGTATCGCCAGAAAGGTATTGTGCATCTGTATTTTTTTCCATTATAATCAATGTCAATCCAGTACAACTCCATACCTTCATCCATAGATGCACGGCGACGTGTGTAATTCACATAGTCTCGAACGTAATCTATGCTTTTCACGTTGTAGTCTATAGGGATAGAAACTCCAGATAAATCCCTAAGGAAATCAGTTGACTGATCTAAATGATCAGAATTTTGCATATTGTCATTATTCGCATTGCCAGGCATTGGAGTTGTTTCATGCTCCGTCTCCGCCGTTTCTGTCTGCTGGTAGTATTCTTGTGGCTCCGTCTCAGTCTGTGAACTTGAGCGATTGCTAAACATGATACCTGCCGCTATAATCCCAATCGTCACTACAGCTACAGCCCCAATTATCAAAGGGAGTTTTGATTTACCAGCAGGCTCATCGTCGTCCTGATCTTCTGCATCCTCGACCAAGTCTAACTCATCCTCGCTGATATCATCTCCTGGCTTCTTTGTGTTCTGGTCAATACCAAGTTTCATTCATTAAGCACCTCCCTTCAATTCTGTAACAAAGCTGTCAAACTTGTCCCAATCTGTATTCTTGACACGCATCCAGCGGACAGACTCTATCGGTGTCCTGAACATGACACTCAACCCTGAGTCAGCTACACTACTCTCTAAGTATTTCTTGCACTCTGCTATCTGGTACTTTCTGTCAACATTCACTATTGCTTGTGTCTTTGATAGAAATAGATTTTGATACTTATGCTTCTCAACAATCAAATCTGCTATTGTTCTAGCATTCTTATTATCTGCAATCTGTACATTCTTGTAGTAGTCTTCTGACTCATCAGTAACAGCGTCGTCACTTACATAGTCGTAGTCAACACCCTCTCCATCAAAACTCCAGTAATCAGCTTCATTCTCTTCAGGCTCGTCTAAAGCATCTATAACATGTTGCTTAATTTCGACTTCGCCCCTCTTGACAGCGTACTTTACTCCATCTTCGCCGATGATCTCCTTGCCTTCGCCGTATCTCTCTAGAATCCAGGACTCAAATGATCCGATCCAGTCTGCATTAGGATTCTCAGCTGGTAACTTTCGGTTGACAGGATACCCTGAAACATACGATCTTACTGTGTAGTTCGTGAATTTCTCGAGGATCTCTGCTAACTTAATCGGAGCTGTGTCTAAATCTGGCTGAATCTTAAGCAACACCTCGCGAATACGATCCGAAATATATTGCCGCCTGTATTTCATGACAAATTCCCCAGGATCGTCGATCCAGGTCTCTCTAAACTCACCTGCATCGTATCTCTTTATCATGCGCTGAACAAAGTAGACAGGAGCTTCTCGCTCATCGTTCTTTGTATCAGCCCAGGTCTTACCAATGTTGATTCCAACAAAGTAATTCGTATGGCCAGGCATAGTCCCCATACAGGCCTCTTTTACAATCTTGTAGATCAGGAAAGGATGCACGCTTTTATGCACGGAGCATAGTAACTCATCATGAATCAGCATGTGCCAGACAACCTTGTCTGCAATCCCGTATTCTTCACACTTCTTGTAAAACCTCAGAAGAATCTTTCTAAACAGCTCAGCAGCAAACGACTGAATTGGATAGTTGCCAGCCATACGCCTGATACTTGAGATCTTCTTGTTGTCTAAATCATTGAGCTCAAATACTCTATAGAATCCATACTCATTTGTTACTCTACCGATCTTGATTGGGATCTTCTTGCCATTCGCATCAAGCTTATACTCGTTTGAGATTAATTTACCTTTGGCATCATAGATCGGATCTCTCTCCCACTCATCGATGTAATCTCTAAACTTATCTGGGATAATCCACTCAGTTAATGCCTTGTCACGCTTTGCTTCCAGGAAATCCACAATAGGCTTGTTAGACTTCATCCACTTATCCAGAATAAGCGCAGTCTCGCATAGTGTGTCGTCATTGATGACACCAAATAACCGTTCTGTAAGTGACCTGTCTGAAAGCCCGTATGGCACGCCGAATCCAATACTCTTCGTTTGTTTTCGTAGCTTCTTACTGACCTGATAAGGCGGAATGTCCCATACTAATGAAGCAGTCTCAATGTGGTAATCCTTCTCCGGATCACGCATCTTCTCGATGATCTCTGTCAATCCTGACAAGGATGCCATAATTCTGTATTCTACCTGTGCCATATCGAAATCCAACAAATAGTAGTCATCAGAGTATGATCGAATCAACTCCTTCAGACTGCCCTTCATCGTCTGACCAGGATTCATGATACGTCTTGTCTCAATACGCGCTAAAGAGTAATTCTTAAAGATCTTTCCTTCAAGATTCTGCTCAAGGATAGGCTTAAAGTAAGATGTGTACTCTTTATTTAACTCTGCGTATTTCTGCAGAACTAAGGCTAATGGGTATTTCAGCTTATTAAACTCTTCTGCTGAAACTAAAACGTAGTTGGCAGCTTTCTTGCTGTTGGTACTGGCTAAGTTAAGGTAATCATCGTAAGAGATTGAGGACGAGATAATATCCCGCTCCAATCTAAACGCACTTGATACATGTCTAAACTCGGGATCCCTCTTCTGCGAGATCAGCTTCTTCATAACAAACTTATCAGTCTTTGGCTTCTTATTGTTGCCATTCACATCACCGTCCGTGTATGCATAGACAGGATACCCCAAAATATCATAGATTACATCTCGGATACTCTGGGCCTTCAGTTCAAACTCAAATCTACAATCCTCTTCCGGTGGTCTTAAAGCCGTCACCTTCTCTTTGTACTCGCTCTCCGAGATAATCCCTGCCTTGAATGACTGCTCTAAAACGTGATGATGCTTCAGTAAGTAGACAATCTTCCCAACGTACTGATACATGAATTCTGTCAGAATATGCAGATCATTCTTTGAGTTCTCGGCTAGTACCTGCAACTTATCGCTGTATGTATTCATACCCTTGTATTCCGATATATACAGAATATTCTCCATTGGCATATCCTGTTTACGGTAGGTTTCATACATTGAGTCTGACATTAAACCACGCAGCACCTTCCAGATTAGACGCGTAAAGTCAGCATCGGCGCAACCGTAGATTTCTGCTACATGTTTGTCGACAAGGTATTTGTATTTATCCTCATTACCTTTGCCTAAAATATCCTCAAGCTCCGGTGTCTCGCAATTCAAAAGCCTACGAGTCAACATCTTTAATTTGTTGGCACCTCGAACTACCTTTGGGTTCAACACGAATGCCATCTGCAAGGTGTCATCATCAAAGTATGGTGCAACCCCATTGTCGTAAAATACTCTACCATCGAACATAGCGTTGTGACCAACTAGATTGATAGTCTTTCGATTAATTGTTGCAACTCTTCCGGGATTTAACTCAGCCCCATGATCCTTTGCTTCATCTGCTAAACCAAATGCATGCATAGTCTCAAGCTTGTCTTTTGTACTCTCGACCCTGTAGAGCTGAACATGCCGCTCTCCATCATCGTTGTGACCAATCCTCTCGATTAATGGTGCTAAACGACGCATAACGTATTCATTGCTCACTGACTGGAAATGCAACATGTCTGTAAAAATCACAAATGCCTTATCATCTTCCCAGGCAATCGGGATAGCAACACAATGGTCTTTGAACTTGTTGTCAGGTGACAGCTCGTATACATTCAGTCCCGTGGTCTCAGTATCGATTGATAGTAGTAATTGAGTGCCTAAACTCTCACATTGTTCAACAGCCTCAATCAACGGAGTCATAATCATCGTTTCAAACTCGTCGATTGTGCCAACAGATCTGTAATCTTTCCGCTTAACTCCATTTCTCTCGTACCATGACATGTCTAATTTATCTGCCAGCATGTCGTATGTAACAGCCTGCACCGTTGCTGCGGTTAGTTGGTCTGAATCGAGTCTCTCGTACTTGATTAGCTCCTCATCGCCCTTGTATTCGTACTGTGAGACCTCAAACTCGATCCTAGAGGACTTGTCATGATAGCTAACATTCGTGTATTCTCGATTCTTTCTTGTGTAGGTGAATGCAATATAGTTCTCTCGATCATCTGCGCTAAACTCCTTGTAAGTCGCACCATGCTCCTCGTAGCTCTTGTCCTCAATTATTGAATTCGGTTTGAATGCGTATGCAGTTGCAAAGTTAAGAGTATCTATGAATTTTGTGAGTATCTTGCAACCTCGTCCACTAATGGTGTAAATGTCACCAGACACGATCTTTTTCTTGAGGATCTCAACCACATATCTACTGTCTGCATATTTCTCGACTGCTCTATAATGCGTAATGGTAATATCCTGCTTAGGCTCCCCCATAATCCCGCGGTATACATCGTCTTTGGTCTCTCTGCTAAACAGGGTGTATGTGACAGTTGTCTTTTTCCTAACAATATTGATAAAATATTGCTGATTGCCCAAAACATAAGTGCCTAGTACATTCACTGTTATACCTCCATTACATCCTCACCTTCCGCCATTCTCTCAGCGTACTCAAGCGGCTTATATGTCCTGATTGGGAGCGTGCTCTTTGAGTAAGCCCCGACAACATCAATCTCACCATTGACTTCAACATTTGAGGTCAGGATCACTTTCGAGAAAGTTTTACTTCTGTATACAGCATCAGAGCCTAAACACTCAGATTTGTATACAGAGGCTACATAATTCTCAATTGAAGTGAGCTTATCCGTTAGTCTGCTGTAAAAATTCACGAAAAAATACATTGATTGCATGTCAACTCTACAGTCCTTGTGATCCTTGTTAATTGATGCAATAATCTCCCGGATTAACGTGTCTAGATGTGGCTCAATCCCAAATAGGAGATCCAGTGAGATCCCGTCAACGTCATTGAACTTGTAATTTGTCAGAGCGTATGAGATCTTGCTGTAATCTTCAATCCCCCTAAACAGGGACTGGTCGCATCCGCATTGCAAGATCTCGCATAGGATTGCATCTAGCGCATCACTAAAGTCAATCACTGTGACAAATTTTCTGTTAAATTCAGCGATGTTTAGCATCTCAGCCTTCGCGTATGAATCAGCAGTTAGGTTAGATACACCAATCATTGATTTCTCCTCTGTCAATGCTGCTAATACATCCTCCCTGTATTGTAGGAATCTGGGATTCTCTGACTTAATAGTCTTGAACCTTTCTAAATCCTCGCTGTGCTTCACTGCATACTTACGAGTGAAGATTTGCGATCCCATGCGATTGTACTGCCTGTTAACTTTATCATTCTTAAATAAATTGATTTGCAAATTTGTCTACCTCCCTTAGATCAGGATCATCTGTGTAAACCTGAACATCTATTGCATCGCGTCTAAACGGAATATGCCGCTTCTTGACCAGGTCGTAAAAAGTGCCAGGGATATTTGTTCCCTGGCACTCTGATAAAATCTCGTTATTTAGCGTAGTACAAACTGTCATGCGTGAGCCATCCTCGAAGTATGCCGTCACAAAACAGATCTGCTCTAAAAGTTTGTCAAACATCTAAGTTCCCCTTTAAGTATCCTGTGTAGTCTCTTGGTGTAACAGGACGTACGATAACCTCACCATTGTTAACACAAACCCAATAACCGTATGAATGTAAGAAGAATTTGGTACCATTCTGTGCATTTAGCATAAAACGCTTATTATACGCAATCACATAGCCTAAGCTGTCAGTAGTCGTTGTGGCTATAATATGCTGTCGCAGCCTAATGGCGAAATCATCATTCTTGTCACCGGTCTGGATTATTGTACTTAATGAATCAGCCGCTTGTTTCAGCAATTGGTCGTATTCTGTTGACTTCACATGTGCTGTCGCAGAGTGCCTAAACTGAGAATTCATCTCATCCATCAGATCCTTGAAGAAATCAAATAGATCCTTATGCTCCTCAATGTACTGATTGACAGTGTCAATTACCATTGCCTTAGAATTCATCTCACACTTGCTGTAATCTCCAGCGTCTGTAGGTCTAATCCCGTACAACACAACTGACCCTAGAAACGGGAACTCGGAGATAGAGGAGATATGGCTATTCATACCAATATAGCTGTAATGTGCTGTAGCTCTGACTAATGATGCAAATGGTCCATCATGCTTCCAGCTGCTGTACTCTGAATTGTAGCTTGCACGAATGCTGTCCTCGTCATTAGAAATCACTCTCTGCTGATGTGCGATATCCGCCAGAGTTCTTACAGTCTTACGCATCAGGAACTGCATAATGCTACTATAGATCCACATGTTGTGCAGTAAATCAAACTCATTGTCTGCATGAATCCCCAGCATTGCCGCACAATGCCTAATACACACAGTTCTTACATCAAGCAGCGCCTTTCCATTCGGTTGCTGTAGTAGGTAGCTGAACTCTTCTACAAGAGTTCTTGCATGCAGATTGTAATACCCGTTCATCATAGTTGGATGCTCTTCTCTATGCATCTTCTCTTCAAGTACATTCAGGAATGTAAAGTATTTCACAGGGTTCCTGTCAATCTTTGCATTCTTGTTGACATTATTGATCTCGCTTCCTAAAAACTGGATAAACCAATAGTAACAAGCGTCTAAGGCATTGTCGTTCATTGTAGCTAACCCACCAAGCTTGACCACATATTTTTCCACATCATTCATTGTCTTGTCGTATGCCCCAATGAATGCCTGCCGGTACTCATCGGTCATGTCATTCAGATCATTCTGGTCAATTGCTGTGATATAGCATTCTTTCCGTGGGTAAAGCGGAATAAGCTGGTGCTTCACAGAAGTATTTGCATTCATTACTGATCTAAACTGATTGATCTTCTGTCGAGTCGGAAGAAAACTACGATCCACATAGTTTCCATTCTTGATGGTTGCTAAAGCAATGTAATCGTCTTCAGGCAAGTATTTAGCATAAAGATTTAATGCGATGTTATCAAACTCTTTTCTCGCTTCAGCATCTTTAACAGCCTGCAGAGCCTTCTTAATGTCGCACAATTTGCAGGAACTCTTCAAATAATTGTACAGTACAGAAGTGTCTCCAAAATTAATACTTACCATGTCATAGATCTTATCATTTGAGTAAATGCCATTCAAAACTGCAGCATTGTTTTCCGCCTCTCTGTATAACTTGCTAACTCTGCCTTCTAGTAAAAGGTACTCATCTAAAGTCCTAAATCGCTTCGTCACGTCTAAATCCCTAAAGATCTTTGGTGAAATGCTAAAGATGGGAATACCCCTGTGCTCTAGATATGTGATAAACTCCCGTAATGCAGTGAAGCCATTGTACAGGATCTCGAATCGGTCCCCGTTTGAGAACCGTGATCGCACCCGAACATTCTTTGAATCAAACAGACGCATTCCATCTTTAATAGCACCGTCATTATTCAACTGAATTGACTCATTCGCATGCATTACTCTTCTGTATAGCTTAGAGATCTCTGCCATTGGTGCGTCTACATCAACTAATGTCACCATAACATTGGCTATGGAATTTCTGCTATGGAATTTATTCCAAATGTGACTTGCTCCCTCGTCGATGGTTGCCCAATTGTTACGCAGGCTAATCATCTGGCTGTCTTTGCCTAAACTCTTATTAATCTCACCAATAAGCTCATTAGCACGAATTGCCACATAGTAAGAATAAATATCATAGTAGCTATGCTTACTCTGCTTATGACTGTATAGAAGATTTGATGCTTTGGCAATCTTAGCAATCACATCAGGGAAGTCTATCATAACCTCCTCTTTTGTTGCCTCGATGCTTGCTAACTCCAGCATGGTAGATCCTCTGTCGTCTCCAATGGTTGCATCCTGATTTCGCTCATTGACACGATCTGCTAAATGTGACAGATCCATGCAGAAGTAGCTAAACGAGGTTGCTACCCAACCAAATGGATTGTCATTGTTGCTGTTGTATGGAATACTTGCTGAGTAGCATGAAAAGTAATCAGCAAAGTCATTAAAAATAGCATTAATCTTTGCAGTACTCAGCACTGTAGCATTCTGGAAATGAGCATTCTTAAATGCCTGAATAATCTTAGTATTAAGCATCTTCTTGCATGCACTTGTATGTAAGAAAAGACGATTAAGACGTACATTGCTGTAGTCTCGAATGTATTTCAGAATCAACTTTGCAAATGATTCTTTTGAAATATTGAAAGGCGTCTTATTCTCACCAATCAATGTGTATAAATTGTAAAATCTTCCATGGAATTCTAGGCAATCTGTAGTGGCAAGGTATTCAGCAACAGCATTTGCATAGTTGATATACTCATTCCCTAAACCTGAGAGATACTCTTGCATCTTCTGTGTGCTGGTGGTCAAGATGGCTTCCTCTAAATCAGCAAACCCATGTATACCAGCAATTATTGCTGCGACATACTGTAGCCGTGCTACAGGTATCTTTGATCCTCTAAATCTGCGTATTAACATGCTTTCCCCTTCACTATCCTAGAAATTGAGATGGGGCAGTTTCCTGCCCCTATCATTAAAATAGATCCATTCCATTTAGATCTAAGTCGTCTAAACTTAAATCATCTTCCTCTGCTGTGTCTGCATCAGTAGGTGCTTCCTCAACAGGTGGCTTAACTGTCTGCTCATCGTCGAATGCGTCTAAAGCTGACAGATCAAGCTCGTCTAAAACCTCCCGCTCCTGTTCTTCCGGAGCGTATTCAATAATTGCATCGTCCTGTCGCAGCGGGAACTCGTCATCAAGATCAGGAATCAGCTCATCATCCCGCACCTTGATAGCTGGCTGCCTAAGAACTTTCTTCTTCCCAGTTGCCACGTCATTACCAACGAAAATGTCACCAATCGGTGACATTGTAGAGCTGTCCATGTCTGTGTTTGTGAATGTGGCTAAATGATTTGCTACATCCTCAAAAGTAATCATTGCAAGAGGCCCGCTGTAATGTGTAACCACACTATACTTTTCACTTGTCTTACAGTATAACTGTACTGTATCAAGCTGTTTAGGAGTGTATTTACGCATCAGTTCACCGATCTCGTATTCTTTACCAAACTCGAGGTCTGTAACGCCCGGATTGAGAACTGTCACTAAAGAGTTCTGGCATCTTGTCAGAATTTCAAAGTGTCTGGCGTTAATGTCAATGCCATTACCTAAAAAGGTGTTGAAGTATGTCATCAGCCATACCATCTGCTTTTTGCGAATAACATCTTTCATACTAAACCCAAACTCGTCAGGCTCAATGTCATTTGGTAGAACAAACCCTGCCGTAAGCCCATCACCAAGCTCAACGTACTGTCCGTCCTGACACAGAAGATTATTTGCGCCCATCTTGCCTTTCACCTTACACCTTACTTTACCAAACTCATTTGATTTGTAAGGACATTCCCCGTTATTAGCACGAAGGCAACCCTCGCACAGTGAGCTATTCTCCTCCGGAATAATGCAGGCTAAAACCTGTGAGTCAATCTTCTTGATTCTGACATAGCCATTATGAGCTGCAACTGCTGCTGCGTCGCTATTAGCACCTCCAGGATTTGTACCCTGCAATAAGTGCTGTAAGATCTCAACGCCTCCCGCGATGGATGTACCAGCCGCACCACCGGTATGGAACAGTGACATTGTCAGCTGAGCACTCGGCTCGCCTAAAGCCTGTGCAGACTCAATACCAACATTCTTGCCAACATTTGGTAATGCATTCTTTGTGTATAACTTTCCGTAGCAATGAGCGCAGATACCACCTTTTGAGTGACAGTCTAGTAAGATTCTTGCAGGGATACGCTCTAAACCATTCTCCTCGATGTATTTGATTGTTTTCTTAGAAATTACATTTACACCCTTCCCGCTATTCGGGTCAAACACATTCTCTAGGTAAGGAAGGTCTCGCGCTTCTCGCCCTAATAGTAAACTCGGTACTACCGGGTCTAAACTGTAGAACAACTCGTATGTACCAACTGCTGTCTCAATTTTCTTGAGTTTGCTGGCTGTAATAATCGACAGGCACTTGCTGTCCATAATGTCCTCATGCAAAAACTCTTTAAGCACATGCTTTGTCTTGTCATCGACAACCTTCATACCATTAAGATTGTTAAGTGTAATGTCCAGGTATGCCTTCTTACCATTGTCATCTAAAAGAGCTAAAGAAGAGAATCCATTCTTCTCTAGTGTGCTGAAACAATCCATTGTAATGATACCGTCTTTGCAGAGATCTCCTAAGAGTCTACTTGTCTCTTTGTCCTTTAGGTTAAGTCTCTTGCCTAAAAGTCTCTGATTAAAGTATTTCTCATTAGGATAGAATTTCATTGTATTCTTGAACGCACCGTACTTAACGTCATACCACCAATCGTCCTTGCCGCAGTTATCCTCTACAATCTTGATTCCAGATAGCATGTAAACAATCGTTCTGGTTGCATGACCTGCATTCTGTGTCTCGTTCTGAGTAGATGCAACACCGGTACGAGCTGAATAGCTTGAAATATGCATGTCGAAGCTG
>OGDF01006558.1_pt1 | contig 11485 bp, 10 predicted proteins | sample 1570141 | NCBI WGS metagenome assembly OGDF01 (sample SAMEA4370581, study PRJEB24528) | human gut metagenome | reverse complement strand
GGGGAAGCACTCGGAGTTGCGAAGGCCGTCTCCCCTTCTCGCGCTCTTCCCCTCCTGGCCACGCCGTTGTTCGGCGTTGTAGTGGGTGTGAATGTTCTGACAGGGTGCGGGATTCGGGGGTGTCGAGAAGGGGAGGCTGTGCCGCTCTGTTGGGAGGTAAAATGTCGAAATAATCTTCTTGTGATTTCGCCCATATTGTGCTAGACTGAAATTATATTCATCAAATAGGATTGAAATAATTTATTTGTAAAGGATAAGAAAGATAATAGAAATTCAGCTTGGATTGTAGTAATATGATATATATCTATTGAAAGCAGGTGATTTTATGCGTACACCTATGGATGAAGCAACATTTTTAGAATTTTATAAAAATACTCTTCTTTGTGGATCTAATAATTTTCAGCGTTTTATATGCAAAAAGCTCGAATTGGATAATAAAATCACATTTGAAGAACAGAGAAAATTGAGTGATAGTGACGAGACACTGTTTTTTGAATCAAAAAAGGATTTTAAGGGAATTATTACAAAGACAGCGACATCAAGAGCGTTTTCAAGTTTCTATGAAGAAATGGAGTATAAAAAGTTATATAAATATTCAGTTCCATTTTTTTATGAAACAGGGGAAAGAACAATAGAGGATATATTAAAAGAAAAACAGATTTCTATATTTGACGGTAAAACATACGAACCGGATTTAGTCATTGATAGAGTATTAAGTGAAGCAATTCCCAGAGCTTTCAGGGAGGACAAAAAATATTTCATAAAATTTGTCTTACAAAAAGCGTATTTACATTCGGAGACATTTGAGCAGATAAATTACAGATATCCGGTGGTGATTTATATTGATCCATTGATAAATGTATTAGAAATACGATATGATTCAATGAGATATAGTTACAATGAACAGGTTGACAAGGATGCATATTCTAAAATTGTGATGTACTGTGTAGAATGGATAAAAGATACGTTGGGTCTTAAACTGTTTGCTTGTGAACATACAGAAACTATTCGGATTATTAATAATATTCAGAATACAGAAGTACGAATGTATAAACAAATGATGGAAATGAAATCAGGCGGTTCTGCTGAATTAACAGCTGCTGAAAATGGTGATTATGTATTGCCATTTATTGGAGAAATCAGGGAACTGATTGATGAAAATGAAGACCTGTTTAGTGAAGCGGATGAAGTAAAACAACTTTTATTGCAATATCTCAATGAAAAAGAAGCAACTGCAAGCTATCCATACATATATGTAAAATGGGTAAAACCAGTAGAAACACAGAGCTATATTGTAAAAATTACTTTTGATTATTTCAACAATAGATACACATTATTACAGCATATTACGGGAAGTTGTAAAGATTTAGGAATGGGGCGAATGAATGATGCAATTGAATATCTTTCAGTCAGTGGTTCCTTTGTTAAAGGAGAAGAAATTTAATATCGATTTTGACGCATTCTTAAACTATATGGGTCAGTATCATTCCAATGAATGGATTTATCCGGATGCAGTTCATAGAGAGCTTGGAATTGCAATTAAGGAAATTTATGATATTTTGGAAGTATGTGTTGATGAAGGGCTGGTTGAACAATATTTACAGATTTATTGCCCAGTATGTCAGAGATTTACTGGAAACATTTTCAAAACAGTATTAGAGATCCCAGAGTTTGTTAACTGTGTACATTGTGATTCTGAGATTGAAAATCCGCTTCAGCATGCGATAATTATTTATAAGGTATTGTAATTGGATTTAGAAGAGAAAAGATTCAGAGATGCAGAAAACTTATTAAATCAGTCGGGGTACACACTGGCTGAGTTTCTAAGAGATTCTAGCCGTTATAAATCTACTTTATTAATGTTGCCAGATGATGAGCTCAGAGCATATCAAAAATTATATGCTGATATTGCAACAGGAGGATTATCCAAAGGGGAAAAAGGTAAAAAGCTTGAAGAATTATCAACGATACTGTTTCAAAAAAGTGCAGGTTCTTTATTAGATGTATATAGAAATTGCAGAACAAGTACGAATGAAATTGATTTGCTGATACGTTGGACTGAGAGAGCGAGATTATCAGGGATTCAAGCCGCTTTTCCATGTTTTGGTGACTCATTTTTATGTGAATGTAAGAATTATGATGGACCAGTAAATGTAACATATGTAGGTAAATTTAGTTCACTAATGTCTGCTGCTAATACAAATTTTGGAATTATGATCTCATGGGAGGGAATAACAGGAAGAAATAAATGGAGCGATTCACAAGGCTTAATTAAAAAAATTGCTTTGCGTGAAAAGCGGTATATTATAGTTCTGGATAAAGATGATTTGGAAAAAATATATAAAAAAGAAGAAAGTGTATTTTCTGTTATTTATGATAAATATATTGCTTTAAAGAATGAAATTGATTATCGTCAATATATAGATAGACATGAAGCAGAAGATATGATTATTGAGAAGGGGCAGTAAACCCTTCTCTTTTTTTCAAGAATGGCAATGAATAGAAATATATGCCATAATTTACCCAGGTATGTTATACTTGTTTTATAAGAGGACTACGAAAACTGGAGGATAAATAACATGGCGGAGCAGGAAAACAGTAAGGATCTGATCAGTGTATTGTGGAGTGGGGCGGATATACTTCGTTCCAAAATGGATGCCAATGAATATAAAAATTATTTGCTTGGTATTGTTTTTTATAAATATTTGTCAGATTCTTTTTTGATCAAGGTATATGACATGATCTGTGATGATAAACCGGAATCATTAAAAGAGGCGTTAGACGTTTATGTGGAAGAGCTGCAGGGTGAAGATGCCGATGAGCTGATAAAGGAAATGAAGGATGAATGCCATTATATCATTGAGCCGGAACTTACGTATACCTGCTTTGCAGATGCAGCCAGAAATAATGTATTTAACCGTGAGCAGTTACAGAAAGCATTTAACAATATCGAGCAGAGTGATCCTATATTTGCGGATTTGTTTGCGGATATTGATCTGTATTCCAACCGCCTGGGAGCGGGCGATCAGAAACAGAGTGACACGATTGCCAGTCTGATCAGAGAAATTGATAAAGCAGACTTGTTGAACACAGATGCGGAGATTCTTGGAAATGCTTATGAATATCTGATCGGACAGTTTGCATCAGAGACAGGAAAGAAAGCAGGAGAATTCTATACTCCCCAGGCGGTATCCAAGATACTGACTCAAATTGCTATTGCAGGGCAGGAGGATAAAAGAGGTCTGTCTGTTTATGATCCCTGTATGGGATCCGGTTCCCTTCTTCTGAATGCAAAAAAATATGCGGAGAAACCGGAATATATTAAATATTACGGCCAGGAGCTGAATACATCTACCTATAATCTCGCCAGAATGAATATGTTTCTTCATGGAATCTCACCGGAAAATCAGAACCTCCGCAATGGAGATACCCTGGATGAAGACTGGCCAACAGGAGAAGAAACAGATTTTAATATGGTACTTATGAATCCTCCTTATTCGGCTAAATGGAGTGCAGCAACCGGATTTTTGCAGGACGAAAGATTCAGTGATTATGGAGTACTGGCACCGAAATCAAAAGCAGATTATGCATTCCTTCTCCATGGCCTGTATCATCTGAAGGGTAATGGAACTATGGCAATCGTATTACCACATGGCGTACTGTTCCGTGGGGCAGCAGAGGGAAAAATCAGGGAAAAACTTCTTCGTTCCGGAAATATCTACGCAGTCATCGGACTTCCGGCAAACCTGTTTTACAATACGTCCATTCCAACCTGCATTATCGTGCTGAAAAAACAAAGAGATTTATTATGTAGGGATGTTTTGTTTATCGATGCTTCTAAGAAATTCAACAAAGGAAAGAAACAGAATGAGATGACAGATCAGCATATTGCTGAGGTTATGGAGCTGTATAGTAAACGTGAAACAGTAGAAAAAGAATCCTTCCTTGCAAGCTTTGACGACATAGAGAAAAACGATTTTAACCTGAACATTCCCCGCTATGTAGATAATTTTGAAAAAGAGGAAGAAATAGATCTGAATGAACTGTTATCCGAAATGAAAAAAACAGATGAAGAACTGCAGCAGACACAGACAGAGTTCATGTCTCTTTTAAAGGAACTGACATCTCCAGATGAAAAAATAATGTCTTCATTAAACAATCTGATCGAAAAAATGGAGGGCAGATAGCATGGCAAAACCAACGATTAGATTTAGAGGATTTGATTATGAGTGGGAACAGCGTAAGTTTGGTGAAATAACAGAATTAAAGTCAGCATCACGAGTTCATAAAGATGAATGGACATCAAATGGAGTACCTTTTTATAGATCGAGTGATGTAATGGCAGCAATAAATGGAACTGAAAATGAAAAAGCGTTTATTTCAGAAGAATTGTATGAAAAGCTTTCTAAAGTATCAGGAAAATTAGAAGAAGGAGATATCCTTGTTACAGGTGGAGGATCAGTTGGAAATCCTTATATTGTGCCGGATAATAAGCCATTATACACAAAAGATGCAGATTTGTTATGGATAAAAAACAAAGGGAAATTTCATCCATATTTTTTATATGAATTTTTCTTCTCTCCAACCTTTAGAAATTATTTGGAAAGTATTTCTCATGTTGGAACTATAGCACATTACACGATTACACAATTATCGGATACACCGATTTGCTTGCCGAGTTTTGATGAACAGAAAGAAGTTGGGGAATATTTTCAAAGTCTTGACAACCTCATCACTCTTCACCAGCGCAAGTGCGACGAGACAAAAAAACTAAAAAAATATATGCTTCAAAAAATGTTTCCACAAAATGGCAGTAAAGTTCCGGAAATCAGATTCAAAGGATTTACTGACGAGTGGGAACAGCGTAAGTTTGGTGAAATAGTAGAAAAATATGAAGATCCGATAGAAACTCCAACAGAAGGTTATACAAGACTTGGAATTAGAAGTCATGCTAAAGGAACATTTCATAGTTATGTTGAAAAGGGAAAAGAACTTGAAACAGCTAAAATGTTTCGAGTAGCAGCGGATAAATTCATTGTGAACATTACATTTGGCTGGGAACATGCGGTAGCAATTACTGACGAAAATGACGCTGGAAAGCTTGTTTCTCATAGATTTCCACAATATAGCTTTAATGCGGGGATGAATCCGAATTTTTTTAGATATCTGATTCTTGATGAAAACTTTAAACATCATTTGGAATTATCCTCACCAGGAGGAGCCGGAAGAAACAGGGTTTTGAAATTAAGCGATATGCTTGAATACAAAATGAATTTTCCATCTGAAGCAGAGCAGAAAAAAATAGCTGCGTATTTTGATGATTTGGACAACCTCATCACTCTTCACCAGCATAAGTGCGAAGAATTAAAGAAATTAAAGAAATTTATGTTACAGAATATGTTTACGCAGAAAAATAAATAAGGTTTTCATAAGAATTCTAAAAGGTGAAAAAAATACTATTGAAAATGCTTAATGAAATAAAAAAATATGGCTTAAGATAAAAGCAAGTGATGGATAATGATGCATGAACTGCAAAGTATGGATGGTGCAAAATGGAGCATGGTAAAATAGAGCCATATCATGGGAGTGGTCAGATCATAGAATTTCCGGAAGTCAGAAAAGCCAGATATACAAAAGATTTTGATGGGAAAAGTGCATGAATTTGATATGGTAGAAGGTGCAATGGCAGATGATACAATGGAATAAAGAGGATTTATTTTATAAGTTCGGAATAATGAGGTGATTTTAATGAGTGAACAGAAAAGAAAAATAGGTTTTACTGTTGCATGTGTAAATGAATTTGCCAATAAATATGATCTGAGCATTAAAGAGGCATTTCAATATCTTTTTCGTTATAAAGGAATAGCTTTTATTAAAGAAAATTATGATGTTGAGCATACACTGGATTTTGAAACAATATTAGAAGATCTGGGAATTCTGTGCAAAAATAACGGGGGTACATTATGAGATTATATCATGGGAGTAATATAGCGATTGATAATATAAATCTGGCAATGTGCAGACCATACAAGGATTTTGGACAGGGATTCTATCTGACAGATATTGAAGAACAGGCTCAAAAGATGGCAGCAAGAGTAGCAAGGATTTATGGAAAAACGCCGATTATAAATGTCTATGAGATTGATGATAATTTCAGAGATTTATATAATCTTAAAATTAAAGATTTCGGGATACAGACGACAGAAGAATGGGCAAAATTTGTAATGAATAATAGAAGCAGGGCATTTACAGATACGAAAGATACTTTGTGTAACAAAGACAATAAATATGATATTGTCATAGGCCCTGTCGCAGATGACAATATGGCTTTGCTGTTTCGACAGTACGAAAATGAAGTTATAGATTTTGAAACATTATTAAAGGGAATGATTTATAAGAAAACTTCTTCACAATATTCCTTTCATACTGAAAACAGCGTGAAACTTTTGCGAAAGGTGATGAGCAAAGATGTGTAAAAAGGATCAATTGCTGGAATATTCCATACAGGATATTGTTGATATGATCAGTACCGATCAGAATATAGAATATGATGAAGCGATGAACAAATTTTATAATTCGGAAGTTTTTGAAAAGCTTGTAGATAAAGAAACGGGATTGTATTTGGAAAGCCCGGAATATGTATACGATTTATTTAAAGATGAAATGAATTTTGGACATATTATCCAGGCAGAAATTTAATCGCATTAAATAAGTTGTGAATTCGGAAGTTTACTGATTGTCAGTGTAAGTGCTTGGTATTGTTGCTTTTATAATCTAATGCTTGGGAACAGCGTAAGTTGTCTGAAATTGCATTGCAGACATATGGTGGTGGTACGCCAAAGACTGCAAATGAGGAATTTTGGAAAGGTAATATCCCATGGATCCAATCCTCAGATTTGATAGAAGAGCGACTATTTAATGTAAAACCGAGAAAGTATATTTCACAAGAAGCAATTAGTAAATCTGCAACTAAATTAGTACCACAAAATTCTATAGCGATAGTAACGAGAGTTGGTGTGGGAAAGCTTGCATTTATGCCATTTTCTTACGCTACAAGTCAGGATTTTTTGTCTTTAAGTGAGTTGAAAATAGAGCCAGAATTTGCTGTATATGCGTTGTATAAAATGATGCAATTAGTGTCAAATGAAGTTCAGGGTACATCTATTAAAGGGATAACTAAGGATGAACTGTTAGCGAAGGAAATTTTGATTCCAGACTGTGAGGAGCAGAAGAAAATAGGAGCATATTTACACACCCTCGACTCTCTCATCACTCTTCACCAGCGCAAGCCGCCATTCACCCGAATACTACGAAAATACACCAAAATCACAAAGGAGACAACGCAAATGTCTGAATTAGAGAGAATATTAGAAGAAAAACTGATCGAACAACTTGTTTATGGAGATTCTCAGTGGACATACCGTAAGGATCTGAAAACAGAGGAGGATCTGTGGGAAAATTTCAAATATATCCTGGAACAGAACAATAAGGATCGATTAAACGGAGAACCGTTGTCTGATACAGAATTTGAACAGGTAAAAAATCAGCTGCAGTTTTCTTCTTTTTATAAGGCTGGTGAGTGGCTTGTTGGTGAAAATGGTAAAGTTCAGGTTCATGTGCAAAGAGATACCGAGCGTTTGCATCTGGTAGTTATGAATCATGAGCATATTGCGGGAGGCAGCAGTGTTTATGAGGTCATCAATCAGTATGAAGCGTTGAAAAGTGATGAAGATGCAGGTATTTCGGAGCGTGACAGAAGATTTGATGTGACTTTGCTTATCAACGGTCTTCCCATGATACATATTGAGCTGAAAAACAAGCAGCATTCCTATATGGAGGCATTTCGTCAGATAAAAAAATATATCGGAGAAGGCAAGTTCACCGGTATTTTTTCAGCAGTACAGATGTTTGTGGTAAGTAATGGAGTAGACACCAGATATTTTGCGGCAGCCAGTGATACAGAGCTGAACGAGAAGTTTATGAGCGGATGGGTGGATAGGGAAAATAAGCCGGTATCGGATTATCTTGATTTTGCAAAAAGTGTACTTCGTATTCCGGAAGCTCATGAGATGATCGCAAGATATACAGTTTTGGATAAAGATGCGAAACGACTGATTCTTCTTCGACCATATCAGATTCATGCGATTGAATCCATACGAGAAGCATCCAAAACTACAAAATCCGGCTATGTATGGCATACAACCGGCTCCGGAAAAACGTTGACTTCATACAAAGCAACAAGGAATCTTCTTATGGATATTCCGTCTATTGATAAAGCAATCTTTCTCATTGACCGAAGAGATTTGGACACACAGACAACCATGGCATTTCAGGCTTATGCCAACAATGATTCCATTGATGTTGATGAAACCAGCAATGTAACAGATCTGAAAAATAAACTGAAGTCCGGCGACCGGCAGGTAATTGTAACAACGATACAGAAGCTGCAGATATTGATCAGTAAGCGAATTACAGAAGATACACCAGAATACAGAAAAATTAAAAATCTTAAAATCGCTTTTGTAGTGGATGAATGTCACAGGGCTGTCACACCAAAAACCAAAAGAGAACTGGAACATTTTTTTGGAAGATCTCTATGGTATGGATTTACCGGCACGCCAAGATTTCCGGAGAATCCATATCCACAGCTGGGAGATCTGCCACGTACAACGAAGGATCTGTATGGGGAATGTCTTCACAAATACACAATACAGAATGCGATTCATGATAATGCTGTACTGGGCTTTCAGGTAGAGCATAATGGACCGAAACAGATTACAGATGAAACCGATACCAGTGCATATGATAATGAAGCTCATATGTTGAAAGTGTTGGATGTTATTTTGAATAAATCTTATTATAAGCTGGGATTTCAGAACGGAAAAGGAGAAACCTATGAGGGACTTCTTACAACAAGTTCCATTCAGTTGGCACAGAAGTATTATGATCTTCTTTTAAGAGTAAAAAAGGGAGAAACGTCGCTGAAGATCGATGAGAGAATCCGACAGGTGCTTCCGGATTTTCCGAAATTTGCCATTACCTATTCAGTAACAGAAAATGAAGAAGGTTCCCACGTAAATCAGCAGAAGATGCAAAGATCATTAGATGAATACAATAGGATGTTTGGAACAAAATATGAGCTCTCTCAGATCCAGAGCTACAACGGAAATCTGAATAAGCGTCTTGCGCGCAAAGATGCAAAATTTAAAAGCCGAAACGAACAGCTGGATCTGGTTATTGTTGTAGATCGATTGCTGACGGGATTTGATGCTCCGTGTCTGTCCACAATTTTTATTGACAGACAACCCATGGGACCCCATGATCTGATCCAGGCATTTTCCAGAACAAACCGTATTTTTAACAGAAATAAAACATATGGACAGATCGTAACCTTTCAGGCACCGAAATTATTCCGGAAAAGTGTGGATGATGCCGTAAAATTATATTCTGCCGGCAGTACAGGCTCGACATTTGTAGCAGATTGGGAAGAAGTGGAACCGGCCTTTCGTAAGGCACTGGCAGCTTTACGTATTTCAGCAGAAACACCGGATGAAATAGCGGATATGTCACTGAAAGAGAAGAAGGTGTTTGTAAAAATATTCCAGAATTTTGACCGACTGTTTGCACAGCTGAAATCTTTTACAAAATATGAGGATAGTATGCTGGAGGAATATTGTATTACTCAGAAAGAATACGAGGATTATGCCGGGTATTATCAGAATGCAATGGAAGAAATCCGAATCGCAAACGGAGATGGAAAAGACCAGCCAGGGGATGATGAGACGCAACCAGCAGATTTGGATTATGAGTTAATGGCGTACAGTAACACCAAAATTGATTATGAATATATCATTAATCTGATCCAGAATATTGTTACACCGGATGAAGATTCAGAAGATAGTTCACCGGAAGAACGTCAAAAGCGTATAGATGAGGTTAAGCAGTATGTCTGTGAATTGCAGAAAACAAACTCTAAGGTAGCAAAAATCATGACAGATCTGATCTATGAAATTGAAATGGATGACAGAAAATTCAGGGGAAAATCCATTCTTAATATAATGGAAAAAATGAAATATGACTGCATTGATAAAGCGGTTTCGGATTTTTGTACAACCTGGTATGCATCAAAAGAAGATGTAATGTATGCGGCCATGCATTACAGAAATGGAAAGATACCCAATGAAAGTGTGATCAAGGATACTATTAATTATGCAGGGTACAAGGCAGCACAGGAAAAACCTTTGCCCAAATTTAAGTATAATCGGCGCTGTATAGAAGAATTAGGTAAGATCCTGGATGAGGAAATAAAGCCACTAATCAATATTGCATAATATACTGTAATTGCTTATATCAGCGTAAGTGATTTCTGGAAAGGAATAACCTATGCAGAATGATGTAAACAAAAAACAGCTGTTTTACGAGTATTATCATCAATGGATAGAAGTATACAAAAGAGGTGCGATCAGAGAAGCGACAATGGCAAAATATCTGATGACGCTGAAATGGGTAAAAAAACTTGCTCCGGACCTGCTGGTGGCAGAACTTACCCGTACAACGTATCAGAAACTGCTTAATGACTATGCCAGGGAACATGAAAGACAAACAACACTGGATTTTCATCATCAGCTGAAAGGTGCGGTTCTGGATGCGGTAGACGAAGGTCTCATTGAACGTGATCCAACCAGAAAGGCGATTATCAAAGGAAAATCACCAGGCGCAAAGAAGATAAAATATCTTAATCAATTTGAACTTCATACCCTGATCGCACATCTGGACATTGGGGAGCAGGTAAATTGGGATTGCTTTATCCTTCTGGTTGCAAAGACTGGCATGCGTTTTTCGGAGGCACTTGCCATCACACCGGCAGATTTTGATTTTGCACGACAGACTTTATCTGTAAGTAAAACCTGGGATTATAAAGGTGATGGTGGATTTCTACCAACAAAAAATAAATCATCTGTAAGAAAAATCCAGATTGACTGGCAGATCGTAGTTAAGTTTTCGGAATTGATAAAGGGACTTCCCCAGGACGAACCGATTTTTGTAGGCGAAACAAAGATATATAATTCTACAGTAAATGATGCACTGACCAGACATTGCAAAGAATGTGGAATATCAGAAATATCGATTCATGGACTCAGACATACCCATGCATCATTATTATTGTTTGCCGGAGTATCCATTGCCAGTGTGGCCAGAAGACTGGGACATGCCAGTATGACAACAACACAGAAAACATATCTGCACATTATTCAGGAACTGGAAAATAAAGATGTGGACCTGGTTATGCGAACTTTATCCGGTTTGTAAACCAGACAAAGTTAACATATTAAAGAAACATTTACGCTGATAATAATAAAAAGGATCTGTAAAAGACGAGATTTCACAAATAGTTCTGCCTTTTTCAGATCCTTTTTTTGTTAGTAATTATAGGCTCCCTCATAAGCATTGCATCGTTCCTTCCGATGTCCCTGCTCTACACAGG
>OGDF01006551.1_pt1 | contig 11505 bp, 3 predicted proteins | sample 1570141 | NCBI WGS metagenome assembly OGDF01 (sample SAMEA4370581, study PRJEB24528) | human gut metagenome | reverse complement strand
GAAGGCGTTTTCTCCGGAGTATCTGGTCTCCAGTGATAGCCGGATGCCTGTGATGGAAGCAGGAAGGGCTAGGAGCGCTGGGGATTTTGTGGTAGGAGCAGGACCTACAGTCGCCATGACATTAAAAAACGGCGGACAGGATGTATTAAGTGTTGGAAGAGTACAGACTGCTACTCTGAACATGATCGTACAGAGAGAATTGGAAATTCGGAATTTCGTGCCAAAGGACTATTATATCGTAAAAGGACTGTTCCAGAAAGACGGGGACCCATTATCATATGTCGGTGTCCATGCATCTAAAAAGTTCGACAAAAAAAGCGATGCAGAAGAGCTGATCCGGAAACTTTCTGCTACAGACCGTATCGGCGTTGTCACGAAATGTAAAACAAAAGAATCAAAAAAAGGAAAGCCATATCTATACAGTTTGGATACACTTCAGATGGATGCGAACAAAGCATATGGCTTTTCCCTGGACCGTACACTGGAATTGGCACAGAGCCTTTACGAAAACGGCTATACAACTTACCCAAGGACAGATGCCGTCCATCTGACCAATGACATGGTACCGGAAATGACAGAAGTTTTGGAAATGCTTTTCTCGCTTCCGGAATACTCCTCATTTGCTGTGCCGATTCATTTAAGTGCATCAGACAAACATTATTTTGATTCCTCAAAAGTTGAGAGCCATTATGCCATTGTCCCGACAACGAAGCGTTCGGCAGGGCTTTCCGGTGATGAGGAAAAATTATACCGTCTGATTGCTCTGGTCACGATCTGCATGGTCTATCCGGATGCGGTTATGGCAAAGACGGAGCTGGATACTGAAGTTCACGGCGAATTATTCCATACTACCGGAACTGCAATTGCATCACCAGGATTTTATAAAGTGTTGGGGCTTCCAAAGGAAAAACTTCTTCCTAAAATGAAAGAAGGAGATCATGTAACGTCAAAGTTCGCAATTGATGCCAAACAGACAGAACCTCCTAAGCGGTATACGGCGGCTACACTTTTAAATGCGATGCTGAACTGTGGAAAGACTATGGAGGATGAAGAGTTGAAAAAACTCATGGCTAATGGTCCTGGAGGTAAGCCAAGGGGTCTCGGAAGACCGTCTTCCAGGGCATCTATCGTTGCAACACTCGAGAATCGTGGATATACCACGCTCAAAGGAAAATCCATTTGTCCGACTGACCGTGGAATTACTATGATCCAGGCTTTCCCGGTAGAAGAGTTAAAATCTGCAGTCATGACTGCCAGATGGGAAAAGCGTTTGGACGATATTGAAAAAGGCACGGATACTTATCAGTCTTTTATGCATGATCTGGAAGAATCTGTTGTAACGTGGACAAATGAAATTCTTGAAAGTGATTTAAAAATCGCCGGTGCAGCAGAACAGTACATCTGTCCGGTATGTGGGAAACCTGTCCGGGAATTCAACTGGGGATATGCCTGCCAGGGAAATCAAGATAAGTCCTGTAATTTTAAACTTGGGAAATCAATCTCCGGAAAGAAAATCCCTGAAAGTCAGATCAAGAAGTTATTTAAGACTGGAAAAACAGATGTGATCCATGGATTCAAGAGTAAGTCAGGAGCGAGTTTTTCAGCAGCACTGGCAGTAGATCAGGAATCTAAGGGGCTGGTCTTTACTTTTGAAGAACCCAAAGAGACAGGTCTTCTTTGTCCGTTATGTGGAAGCTTGCTTCAGACCTCATCTTGGGGATACAGCTGCAGCGCTTACAAAACGACCGGATGCAGATTCTCTATTGGAACTGTAGCAAAGAAAAAGTTATCAGAGGCTCAAGTCAAAGCTTTATTATCCGGGGAGCATGTCATGGTCAAAGGTATGACTTCCAAATCCGGAAATAAATTTAATGCAGAGCTTTATCTTGGTCAGGCTGGGGATGATAAAGGAAAGGTGCTTTTCGATTTTTCCAAAAGCAAAACGATAAAGCGTTAATGATAGGGAAGAAAAACAAATTATGATTAACAGAAACTATTGTTGGAATATCAGTTTCGGTGATTCATTAAAAAGTAGATAAAATGGATTTCTATTAGGATGACAATCGTAAATTTGACATTTTCTTGAATTTGTATATAATATATACTAACAATAAGCTTAACTTTTTAACGACAGTGCGTTGTTCCCGGCCCGTCCGTAGCCGGGGGACAGTTTGGGGCTGACGAGAAATTTACGGAAAACATATCATAGTATTTGAAGCAGGAATCCTCTCAGTGAGAGGATTCTTTTTGTATGTGATTTATCCTGTTGAAGGCATTGGAGTTTTTCGTGTTCCGAGAAATGGAGATGCCTGAAACCCCAATCCCCCGCTATTCTCCGGGGTGTTTTGGATTTTTCCGGGGTGTTTTGGAAGACCCCGCTTATTTAGGAATAATATAGGTATTATATCGAAATTACCTCGTATTTGGACGAATTACCTATGGATTTGAACCAAATTACCTATTGAGCTAGGTTTTTCCTGTCTTAAACACCTATTTAAGCTATAAAATAGTACTAAAATGATGGGGTCAGTTTTGGGGGGTATTTTGGGATGGCATTTGTATTGCAAAATCATCCAAAACTTTCCCAAACCATCTCAAAATGGAACAGGATACAAAATATTTGTCTGTTTCTAATATTTGCTCTCTCCTAATCAGCAGGTCATAATAATGTCTTATTTCTGAGTTCAAAATCAGGACTTAATATATGTCTATCCCATCCCCCCAGCTTTCCTCCTCCCACCTCTATACGCAAATCCCATTTTGCATTTCTTGTGAAGTTAAGGAATAAAAACTCCCTCAATGGTATTTTAAAGGAATTGCCAGGGAAAGCAGAAGAATTAAGGATCAATCCCCTGACTATTCTAAAATTTTCCAATATAGTGACCCAAATGGGTCAGAATAGTGAAATAACAGGTCAATATAGTGACGGAAACTAAATAAAAACGTCGGTATAATGACCCGAACTGAGGGTAAGACATAGAATATAGCCCAATCCCCCTGTCATTCCCAATAAACCTGTGGTATAGCATTCAATATAGTGACCCAGTACGAGATTAATTATGGAATAGCTTTGGGATTGTAAGGGAAACATTATAGTACTAAATAAGTTTTTCAGTATAGTGACCCACAATTCCCAGACCAATCCTCAATCATTTCCCTGCCTGGTAAGAGAAGAAGAAGGAATAGATAAGGAACAGGATCATAAAATCTGTTTTTAAAAATGCTTTTTGTTTTTGACCTCAAGAGGGGAAAAAGGGAATAGCACAGGGAATGGAATTGGGGATTTCAGTATAATGACCCATTTATAACCTGTATAACAATCAAATCTTCTTATTCATTCTCAATGCTTCCTTATCACAATCCTATATCATCCTAAATCATCCAATACATCTCCACAGGCAATACAACTTATCACTTAGGATTCTTAGTTTACATAGCCAATAAGTCTCATGACAAAGGGAAAGGAAAGAATAAGGGATATTGAGAGATGGGAAAATATTTAAAATAATTTGAAAAAATTAAAACCAAAATAGAAAAAAGCACGACTGAATACATAAGAAAGCAAAATTCGTTGTCCAGAAGTTTTTAGAAAAATAGATTTTTACCACTCTATTAGTGAAAACAAAAGTTGGAATACAACGGAATAGGAATTCATTGGTAAAGGAGAAAAACTATGAAAGAAAGAATGAAAAAATTAAAAGAATTAGTAACAAAGAGCAAAAAGAACCTGGTGATCACAATCGGATGTACATTGCTAGTAATCTGCATGGTGGGAGGCGGCATCATCTATGCGACTCAGCCGGCAGAACAGACAGTAGTAGCAGAAAACGTACAGAAAGATGAAGACAATTTCACAAAAACAGACATTTCAGATGTCGTGGCAGGAATCGAAGATCATTATATCCTGCAGGACGCAAAGAACATTGATTACAGCCACGGAGTCACATATGATAAAGATATCGTAAAAGATGTCAAAGTAGAATCCGGGAAGGTAGATCTGTCAAAGCCTGGAGATTATAAAGTGACATATACCGTGAAGGCTGACAAAAAAGCTCTGGAAGAGTATCTGGCAGAAAAAGCAGAAGCTGTAAATACCGCTGGAGAGAACACTGAATCTGATACGGCAGTCGATGCTGCACAGACAGAAACAACAAATACTGACACAGCGGCAGCCAAAACGGATAATAAGGTTTCTGAGAAAAAAGAAGAAGCAAATAAAGACTCTTCTTCTGTATCTGAAAAAGAGGAACAGAAAAAAACTTCCAATAATCAGAAAGTAGAATCTGATAAAAAACAGGATGCTGTAAAAGAAGATCAGAAATCTGACAATACACAGGAAGCGGCAAAAAAGAAAGAATCCAAACAGGAGACAGGCAAAAATAATAATGATAAAAAGAACGAGACAAATGTTGAGGAATCCGATATAAAAGAAAATCAGAAATCAGGTACAAAAATTGATACTCAGAAGCCGAAAGAGAAAAAAGATACATCATCTTCCGATAAAAAAGACGATACTGTTGATATTAAAGTAGATACGACCATCACTGTTGTTGATAAAAATAAAGCAGATGAGCTTGCAAACAAGGGTGAAGTTGTATGGAAAGACAATAATGAGACTGTTCCAAAAACAGATGGAACTGCCGTAGAAGAAAAAGTGGAGACTCCATCAAGTACAGAGGAAAAGCCTGCAGAGACTACAGGGACTGCAGATACAAAGCAACCGGAGAAAGAAAATCCAAAGCAGGATACAAAACCAGCAACTTCATCAAACCAGGGTGCGCAGGAATCCAAGCCTTCAAAACAGACACATACACATAATTACAATATCCCGATCACAAAAACCGTTCATCATGATCCGACTGGACACAATGAGCCGGTATACAAGACAGTGACGGACTATCAGGAACAGCCGGTGTATGAATACCGGACAATTTGTAATAAATGTGGAGCTGACTGTACAAATGATCCAGTTCTACATAGTGCAGAATGCGGAGGAGGGTATTCTAACAAAAAAATTCAGACTGGCACTCAACGAGTAGTAGTCGGCACACATCAAGAACAGACCGGAACACGTTGGGTCCCGGATTCTGCCGCATGGGATGAGACTGTAACAACCGGTTATAAATGCAGCTGTGGCGCAACAAAATAGTAATTACCCTAAAAAAGTATATAGGTCATTAGGCAGTATCCCCAGGGAGCTGCCTTTTTTGTACCATTCCAATAACCAAGACCTATTTTTTACCCAATCATCCCTTTTCTGAAATCTCTTAAAGTGCTATGATTCTAATATAGCGACCAAGAAGAAAAAAGTCCAAGTTAGCCCAAGATTAGCCAAAGCGGATCCTATTAGAAAATAATCAGAACAAAAATTAAAAAAAGTATAAATATAAAACCAAACAGAACAGAACTGCGACTATATATACAAAGAACATTAAAATACGATAGAAGGAGAATAAATGTATTGTAAGTATTGTGGAAAAGAAATGGAAGACGGAGCAAGATTCTGCCCGTCATGTGGAAAGGAAACAGGTGTTGGACAACCACAGACGGAATCCGAGGTAAACAATAAGGATCAAAAGGAGCAAGTAGTGACAGAGCAGCAGACCGAAACTAACACCCAAGCAGAACCAAAACCAAACGTGGGAAAACAAAAACATAAAAGGCACCTGATACCGATCATTATTGCAATTGCATCTGTGATTGCACTGGCTGTGACAGCAGTGTTTTTCGTGAAGACTAAAGTCGTTTCGCCCAAATTGGAAGGCACAGCAGATGAAGAACAGGATTCTGACGGAGATGATGACTGGGAACAGGAATGGAAAGATTTCTGGGGATATGACGGCTCTAAGGAAGACTCACAAAATCAGGAAATAGCAGTGAACAGGATATCCAGAGATGGCAGGAAGAACAGCAGAGACAGAACGAGGAATGGTTCGAGGAACAGCAGAGACAGCAGGATGAATGGCTGAGACAGCAACAGGAACAAATGTATCAGTAAAGAATGAGGAGGAGAAAATATGTATTGTACAAAATGCGGGAAAGAACTGGCAAACGACGCAAGGTTCTGCACCTATTGCGGTGCAAAAGTGCAACAGGAAGAATATCCTGGAAATAGCAAAGGTTTTAATGGCGGATATGAGGAGAAGAAGAGGGATGTACAGGAATTGTTTGGGTTCGAAAGGAGCAGCCAATGGATCATGGCACTGCTTCAGTTTGGAAAAATATTTCTATTAATATTTGTTTTTGGTGGTGGATATTTTATTCTGGAATCCCTTTTCTCCCAAGAACTTTTTGGAATTGTATTTTCAGCGATTTATTTCTTCATAGCTGTAACCATGGAAAGTGTGTGCTGCGAGGCTCTGAACGAATTAAAAAGAGAATATAATTTCCACGGACAGGTCGTGGTGAATGCTAGTGATTCTACAAATATCTTTATAAATGCTATCACAGAAGGATTTAGCAGAATCTTGTCTGCACTTGCAACGAAAATGGAACATAAGAAATCCGTTAAAACAATGTCTGATGAGGAATGGCTGGAATATTACATTGAACTTAAATCATCGTTTTCCCACACTGATCATGCGAGACATTTTGAAGATTATACGAAAAGAAGTGATGCGAACTGGCAGATGCAGCAACAGCAATTCCAGCGGCAGGCACAGGAGTTCCAGCAGCAACAATGCCAGCAGCAGGAAGAGATGAATCGACAGATGCAGGAATTCCAGCGACAACAGGAAATGGATCAACAGATGCAGCAACAGCAATTTCAGCAACAGATCATGAGTCAGCAAATGCAAGATCAAGCACTCCAACAACAATTATTGGATCAGCAACAGCAGATGCAGCAGATGAATGACAACATGCTCCATTAATTTCCATATTTTGAAAGGAGAGACTTCCAAAACGGGAGCCTCTTTTTTTGTACAAAAATCCCTAATTCTTTCCCAATCTGACCCCTTTTTTTAAGTCCAAGCTTTAAATATAAAAGAAACTCTTGCGTATAAAGGCAGTTCAATATAACGACCCAAACAACTCCACTATAGCGACCCCATATCAGTCAGTATAGTGCCCCATATCAACATCCAGTATTTCATCCAGACACAGTTCCGTCACAAATCTTCACGCGATTTTCCATACTAAAGATAGGAAATAGTAAATGGAAGCCGCCACTTTCATTTGCAATTTTCCATAGCAATATCAACAAAGATTCATAGAAAGGAAAGACGCGATGAAGAACAAAGTAAAAAAAGTACTTCAAAAAGCATCAGCCATTGCATTGGTACTGGGGATGAGCCTGTCGCCGTGTATTACCGGTTTCGGGAAAGTCTTTGCAGCTGAACCGGACACGAATGGCGATGCGGATGTCACTTATGATGTGACAATTGAGGATTCTGAACATGGAAAGGTTCAGTTTGCGGATTCTGCTTTGAAAAAACTGTCATTCAAGGAAGAGGATGAAGTAACGATCAAGACTTATCCAGATTCCGGATATGATTTAGAAAAATTATCGCTTTATAGTGATGACGGAACAGAAATCTGCAGCGGGACAGAAGGGGATGAATTCTCATTCGAAATGCCGGCTGCAAACCTGACAGTCAAAGCATCTTTTGTCAAGGATTCCAATGACAGCAGCTCAAAAGAGCAGATCAAATATAAAAATGATGGAACAGCTGTACAGAAAGACCTTGACGGGATTGACAAAGATCTGCAGAAGTATATTGGAAAAGGACGCAGACTCGCAGAAAACTGGGAAAACATGTCACAGGGAATAGCCACAATTTCTACAAATCAAAATGACACAGTGACGATCAATCCCCATGATAAGACCCAGTATAGTTCCTGGGTAACACATCATTTCGATATTGTGAATCAGGATGGTTCTACAGATTTAGGATTCTGTGTACAGCCAAACAAAGGCACTCCATCCGGTCAGTTTCAGGCTCAGGTCTTAAATAATGATGTCATCAAATATATCCTGATGCTTTATGCCGGAGACCCGAGCGGATTCGTCTTAGGAAGCCATCCTGAGAATTATGCCGTATGTCATGCAATCCTCAGCTACGTTTATACCGGTTCCACAAAAGGATTAAACGCTGGAGATAAAGCCGCGATCATAGATTTTGTGGAAGTCGATCTGATTCCTGGCGCACAGCAGGCTGCCAAAGACCATGCAACGATTTACGGACGGAAATGGGATGATTATACAGCTTATGTAGCAATCAATGATAAACAGGATATCGTTTGGCTAAGTGGAAATCCGAAAGGAGATCTTGACCTTGTCAAATCTTCAGCAAATGAGAATATCACAAACGGAAACGATTGTTATTCCCTCGAAGGTGCTGTTTACGGTGTATACGATAAGAACGGAACTGAAGTGTCCCGAATTACAACAGATGCGAACGGAAACGCGAAAGCAGAAAAACTTGCTGCTGGAAATTACACGATCAAAGAGATCCAGGCTCCAAAGGGCTATGAAAAAGATGATACGGTATATTCCTGCACTGTCCCTTCCGGAGGCAAGGTACAGTTAAAAGTAGCGGATAATCCGGGGAATGACCCGGCTGCCATTGAGATCAGCAAGATCGACCAGGAGACAGGCAGTTTAAGTACTCAGGGTGCTGCATCTTTGGAAGGCGCCCAATTCACGCTCACTCATTATGGTAAATACTATACGGAGGAGCAGATCAAGTCCGGAGAAGCGGATAAAGACGCGGAAGAAAACGGGGTAGCGAAAAGGACTTGGGTTGTAGAAACAAAAGAAAAGACATTTTCAGACAAATCCAAACATTATATTACCGGTTTGAATGATGAATATAAGGTCTCAGGCGATGATTTTTATTATACTGAAGGTAATAAAAATGCAACTCTTCCTCTTGGAACTCTTGTTGTAGAAGAAACAAAAGCTCCACAAGGATATAATCTTGACGGTGCATATTTCACAGCAAATGGCTCCACAGATAAGATTGATGGCAAATATGTCGCACAGATCACAAAAGAAGGCGATATCGTTAAGCTGAACGGTGGAAATGAATACAGCGTATCTGACCGTGTCATCCGCGGCGATATCAGCTTCACCAAAATGGATGAAGAGGAACAGTCCAGAATGGCAGGAATCCCATTTAAGATCACATCCAATACCACGGGAGAATCACATACAGTCGTAACGGATGAGAATGGATATTTTTCTTCTGCCTCAAGCTTTAATAAGCATAGCAAAGATACGAATGGCGGAAAAGCTGACAGCGGACTGTGGTTCGGTCTTAATGCAGATGGTGAGAATGTAAAAGTCAACGATGAATACGGCGCATTCCCATACGACACCTATACCATCGAGGAACAGAGATGCGATGCAAATAAGGATAAAGCGTTGTATAAGGGAACCTTTACTGTATCCCGCGATAATTACCAGATCGACCTCGGTACGATCGATAACCCGGATCTGACAATCTCTACGACTGTTAAGGATGAGGAGACGAACAGTCATTATGCACAGGCATGTGACGATGTGACTCTGATCGATACCGTATCTTATACAGGACTTAAGAAGAATAAGGAATACACATTATCCGGAGTCTTGGTAGATAAGGAGACAGGCGAACCTGTTCTGGACCAGAACGGAAACCAGGTCACAGCAACGACTAAGTTCAAACCAAAGACAGCCGAGGGAACAGCAGAAGTGGAATTTGCTTTTGATGCGACCGGATTTGACGGAAAGACCTTAGTTGTATATGAAGAACTGACTCTGAACGGCGAAAAACTGGCAGAGCATAAGGACCTCAATGACGAGGGTCAGACGATCTACTTCCCAGGCGTTGGAACAACAGCACTGGATAAAGATACAAACGACCATATCAGTAAAGCAGATAAAGAAATCACGATCGTTGATACTGTCCGCTATACAAATTTAAGAGTCGGAAAGAAATACACCGTAAAGGGCATCCTGATGAATCAGGAGACCGGTAAGAAAGTCCTGGATGCCGACGGACAGGAAGTTACAGCAAGCTCTTCCTTTACGGCAGAAACAAAGGACGGAACGGTTGACATTACTTTCAAATTCGATGGAAGCAAACTGGCTGGTAAGACAGTCGTTGCATTTGAAAATGTTTATTACAAAGATAAACTGTACGCATCCCATGCTGACTTAAGTGATGAGTCACAGACCGTACGGATTCCTAAGATCGGAACGAAAGCAGCGGATGTCAAGACCGGAACAGATCTATCTTTCGCTGAGAAGGATATCACGATCACAGATCAGGTTTCCTATGAAAATCTGCTCATCGGCAAGACTTATACCGTAAAAGGAACTTTGATGGATCAGGAGACAGGAAAGGCTCTTGAAATCGACGGAAAGAAGATCACAGCTGAAAAGACGTTCGTAGCGGAACAGGCCTCCGGATCCGTAGATTTAAGTTTTACATTCGATGGAAGCAAACTGGCAGGTAAGACAACAGTCGTATTTGAAGACCTGACTTATAACAATGTATCTGTTGCAGTCCATAAAGACCTGAAGGACGAGGGACAGACGGTGCATATTCCAAAGATCGGAACAACTGCAGTCAGCGATACAACAGGCATCAATGTCAATAAGGCAGAAAAAGAAGTCAGCCTGACAGATACGGTCAAATTTGAGAACCTGGTCAAAGGCCGCGAATACACGGTAACTGGAAAACTGATGAACCAGGCAACCGGCGAACCGCTCTTAGTGGATGGAAAAGAAGTCACAGCAGAGAAGAGCTTTACTCCGGATAAGGAGAGCGGAAGCGTTGATATCACATTTAAGTTCAATGCAGATGCATTGGCCGGACAGAGCGTAGTCGCATTCGAGACCATGACTTATGAAGACCATGTCATCGCCGTGCATACCGATATCAATGATGGCGGACAGACTGTCCACTTCCCTGAAATCAAGACCACAGCCCTCGACAATACCTCGAAAGACCATGTCGGATTTGCCGGCAAGGAGATGACGGTCATTGATACAGTAAAATATACGAATCTTGTAAAAGGAAAAGAGTATACCGTCAAGGGTGTCCTGATGGATAAAGAAACTGGAAAAGTCGTCTTAGATAAAGGCGGAAACCAGGTCACAGCAGAAAAAACATTTACAGCAGAAAAAGCAAATGGAAGCGTAGATCTTGTATTCACCTTTGACAGCAGCCTGCTGGCAGGAAAGACAGTCGTTGCATTCGAGGATGTTTATTATAAAGGTATTTCTGTCGGAACACATGCAGATATCAATGATGAAGAGCAGTCTGTTCATCTTCCAAAGATCAAGACAACAGCCGTTGACGGAGAGAACGGAACCAAGAACAGCATGGCCGATTCCACAGTCATCATTAAGGATACGGTATCTTTTGAAAACTTGATCCCTGGTAAAGAATATACCATGAAGGGCGTACTGAAAGATCAGGAGACTGGAAAAACAGTCAAAGCAAAAGTCGGTACAGATACAAGCGAAGGCTTTATCATTCCTGACGGAGCAGAGACCGTGAACTTTGAAAAAGG
>OGDF01006542.1_pt1 | contig 11516 bp, 9 predicted proteins | sample 1570141 | NCBI WGS metagenome assembly OGDF01 (sample SAMEA4370581, study PRJEB24528) | human gut metagenome | reverse complement strand
ATAAAAGTCCACAGGCTGCAATATAACAATAAATCTTGATTCTGGTCTCATCACTGCAGCCTTCCGTAAAATAGGCTGCAATCAGGCGATCGACCTGACGTTTATTATAAAGAGAATAAATACAGAACATTGCCACATCCACATGAGGATCTTGCATTCCTGCATACTCCCAGTCAATCAGTCGGATTTCTTCTTTTCCATCTTTTTCAACAAATAGGAAATTATCTGGCACGGCATCAATATGTGTCAAGACTTTTTCTCCAGCATGTGCATCAATATAAGATTTCAGCGACAGAACATTTGCTTTTGTTTTTTCATAATCCTTATAAACAGAAGGCATCCCCTCCCATAGTGTTTCATAGAACTCCATCTGTCCGAAAATATCAAACTCGTGGTTAACTTTCAATTTCAAGTCATGGAACGCATGCAGCCGCTTCATACACTTCTTAACATCTTCGTAGTTCAACGGGTCGCATACTCTTGCGCCTTCCAAAAATTCCGTGATTTTATAGCCATTTTCCGGATTGATATATGCAATATCATCACAAATATGCTTACCATCAATAGCCTGATAAACTGCCGCCTCCTGACGACGATTAATAAGCTGGTCAGTCCCCTCTCCCGGAATACGCATGATATATTTTTTTCCTTTGCAGGTAAACAGGAAAGAACGATTCGTCATGCCTTTTTTAAGAACCGTAATATCTGTAACTGCTTCTGGCCTTGCATCCAGAGCCTCACAAATCACCTGAATTGCATCTGTTTTCAACTGGTTAGAATCGCTGTCGATTTCCCGGAGTTGCTCATAAGTATTGATTTCCACAACATCTGCAGAATGAACTACACGGGCTGCAACGATCATTCGATCCTTGTTATAAAGTGCTTCTTCCCAGAACGCTCCATCGTACCGCTGGTTTTTGCACAGTTCCTCAATACGTTTTGCAACTATGTCGGCATCCTCTCTTACTAAGTAGCAGATACCGATCATTGCATTGCCACCAGAGTTTTCTGGCACAGTTACCAGTTCCATTTTTCGGTTAACGCGAACATTACTCTCGTTATCAACGAGATCGCTGACCATATACCAAGAATATAGTTCATGCCGATGGAACGGGTTTCTGTCACACCAAATATCACAAGGAATAATGTAAGCATTCTCCAAGTGTTCTTTTACAAGTTTGACAGAATGCAGATTGTTCTTTGCCGCATAACCGGCATTAACTATGAGTTCTACACCATACTCATCAATCAAATACTCGTATTTCTCTTTCATGAAGCCTACAACCACATAGATTTCTTTAATTCCCACTTCATGAAGCTGCTTGATGATACGTTCGATCAATGCCTCCCCATTTACTTCCAAGAGACCTTTCGGCATCTCCGTATTGATTGGAACCATTCGCATGCCAAAGCCAGCGGCAAGAATAACAGCGCGTTGCGGGGTTTTCTGTTTGAATTCTGTGATTGCTTTTATTGTGGGACGTATGGATTCGTCTAAATAATCATCCTTGATAAGTTCCTTAAGTGAACGGTTTACCACTCCCAATGAGTGCCCCGATACTTCCGCCAGAATCCTTTGATTGATAAAAGGCTCTAGCAGAAGTGCATTCAAGATATCACTTTCTTGCTTGTTCATTATTTTTCATTTCCTTTCTTTCACGATTTTTTATTCTTTATTTTTCGTGAACACTATGCTAAACACAAACCTCCGCCTTATTTTATTCGGGGAGGCTTGATTATTACTCGGACTGTGTCGCTTATAAACTGTAACTTTAATGATCCAATCTACTATCAATATACGGTGCAGAATTATTACTCGAAACCTTCTTTGCAGGAACCCCTGCAACTGTAATTCCCTTTTCCGTTATACTTTTAACAACAACACTATTAGCTCCGATTACGCAATCATCTGCTATAGCAATATCTCCGATAATTTTTGCTCCAGTTCCTATAAAAACATTGTCGCCTATAGTTGCGGCAGTCTTTTTTCCCCCAGTAGAACCAATGTTTACCCCCTCCTGAAGTCTACAATTTCTACCAACTTTTGCATTTCCAATCGTGATAGTTCCATAATGAGCAATTGAAAGTCCTGGTCCAAAAACGTTTAAGGGTATTGAAAATCCTAACCTTACGGACTCCTTATAGAATCTATATTTAATCCATGCCTTATACGGCAGCCAAACAAATTTAGTTAGACAATTAGTCACATACTCATTTTTCCTTAAAAGTATTTCCCACTTCCAAATTTCATCCTTAATTATATTTGGTTTATCTGTAAGAGCATAATGTAACGCCAATTTATCCTGCTCTAAATAGTACTGTAAATCTTGCTTTGATTGAATCATCTTAGCACTCCTCCGGAAATGTGTACAAATATTCTTTCAGTTCATGTTCAATATATTCTATCTCTTTCATATCGCATTTTATTTTTTTCCACGTATGAGTATTTTCCCTTGAACGCTCTGGGTTAAAATACTGCTTTTTCTTGTTTTGTTCATTTAAGTCCAGTCCAAGCCAATCTGAAATCTTTTGAGCGGTTTCTTCATATCGATATATCATATCTTCAAACTGAATAAAGCGGACTTGATCAGTGTTTACTTGTTCAGTTAGTCTATGTTCTCTTGTATATTTAAACCACTTACAAAACTCTTCTACATTCAGTGGAATCACACCATCGCGCCACACGTATTTTTCAAGTACAAAAATATCTCTCGGATCACGGTCTACAATAAAAACTTTTATATCATTGAAATATCTAAGATAGCGTTTTAAATTAGTAGGTGGAACAATCTGATCAACCATAACTGTATTTGCCCCTTGACATACAGAGCCAAATAAATCCTCAATATACTTCTTGGTACAATTTAAAAATTTTTCTTCACTAGGGTGTGCACAATACGTAATTTCATTCTTCATTGTATTCAGAGTTCGTTCAGGTTGAGTTCTCCAAATTGTCATTTTCAGTATCTTATTCAGAATTCTTTTACGAAAATAGAAAAAATCTCCTTTATCTAACAAGTCATATTGCCACCATCCATGATAGGTGAAGTCCGTCAAAGCATTAATATATTCTTCTGAATATTTTTTCCAATTTCCGTGGAAGAACTTTTCGTATTTACTTCCAAAAATATTCCCACAATAAAAATTGACAAGTTTCTTATATCTCTTAAGCGAATGTCCTGAATTATGTCGATTAAAATTCTCAACCAAATTATATTCCAAATCCGATATACCATCCGGATCCTGCACAAAACGAAACTCTTCGTCTGTAAACGAATACACTGAATCAAATTCAGAAACAAAATCTGTAATAGCACTTGATCCACTTCCATAATAACTCGCACATGATATAAATCTCATTTTATTTACTCTCCACTCATTACACTTTTTATAATCTTCTCCAATTGACATTGAATTACATCAGGAGCGAAATTCCTTATTCTTTCTTTACTTTTCTCTTTATAATCATTATACAAATTTGAATTTTCAACAAGACCAGCTACTTTTTCTGCCATGTCTTCGGGATTTTCAACCTGACACAACAGTCCATATTTATTATCACCTAATATTTCTCTAGGTCCGGTTTTGGAATCCGTTACAACCATAGGCAAACTATAGTTCAATGCTTCCAACATAATCGTTGGCAAGCCTTCTCCTGCCACACTTGCATGAACTAAAGCAAACGCAGCATTGTAGTAATCTTGGACATTTAAGCGGCTTCCTTCAAAATGAATATGCTTCTGAATATCTTCTGGAAAAGATGCCACTAACTCTTTTACGTCATCTTCATTAGGACCATTTCCTACAAAAACCAAATCAAGATTTTCTCCATATTTTTCTCGAACAATTTTCAGCATCTTTGCAACCGTAAATTGATCTTTATGTGGATATTCAAATCTAGATACCATTAACACAAACTTTCCATATTCATTTATTAGTTGCTGTACATGATTTCGATCAATTTTTCTTTCTTTAATAAAAGTAGGATTATACAACTTATTTATATTTACATATAATGATTTATTATATGCCAGTACCTCTTCCTGTGCGTCAGATACCAGTACGACAAGATTTTTTATTCGATTGTATAATCTATAGTATCCATCAGAAATTAGCAAATAGCTATAAAGTGCTCCATGGAGCCAACACAGTTTCTTTTGGTTCTTTAACAGGCTATTGGCTACAAAATTCAAATCATTAAAATGTCCAGAGAAAGCTATAATCAAATCAAATGTTAAATTATAACGAACTCTAAGAATTGTCTTAAGTATAAGATCAAATCCTGATAAAAGGATTTCCGCCAACTGATAAATACAAGTTCCCACAAACCCTTTCTTTACCAATTGTGCATATTGCTCAGGTGCAAATTTCCGGGAATAATAGAATTCAATCCAAGAACAACTCTCCGGAAATTCATTTTTCATTTCATTAGCTTTCGGCCTTAAATTAACTATTGTCACATCATGCCCCATCTGGCACAACATTTTTGCATAATCAGCCCCTACACGTTCTATTCCACCTATTTGAAGACCATCAAATACCATTGCGATTTTCATGTTTTACCTCCCCATATATTTTCTCTTATTCTATATGCAAAAATTTCCCCTTCGCTTTTCCAATAATTTCGTATATCAGACTATTTTTCATTGCTATGTTAACCGCAAGATATACTAATGCGCCACCAAGCACTTCAATACTAAGACTTATTATACTTGGTAACTTCAATTGCATAAGCAAAAATACGCATACGGCCATGATTACCGTGCTAAGTATACCTGTTACAAGTGCTTTTCCATTAATTCTAAATTTTATTTTCTTTTTCATATAAATAAATTGGATGGCATTCGTTGCAAATTCGCTAAACACAGAGGCAATAACCGCACCGTTTTGTTGCAATACCGGAATTAGTACTATATTTACAATTATATTAATAACCGATGCTGATGCTGATGCCGGAAGAATTATTTTTTCACTTTTAGTACTATAGACTAGCTGATAGCAAAACAAATCTCCAAATCCTTTTATTAGAATTAAAGGACACATCAACTGTATCGTCAAACTTGCTGGTGCAAAAGCTTCTCCATACAAAAAATCAACTGTTTGTGAAGCCACCAAAAGCATTCCAACACTCAAAGGTAGTGTCATCACACACAATATTTGAAATCCCTTATCTAACAATCGGTAAAAACCTTCTTTGTCATTATCATAATAGTAACTCAATCTTGGAAGAAGTGCTGCCGTGACAGCACTCGCCATAGCAAGCACCATGTTAATAGTTTTTTGAGCATATGAATAAAATCCGACCGCTTCATCTGTTGTCATTAAATGAAGCATTGTCACATCAATCTTGTTATAAATACTCGACAAAAATATAATACACGCAATCAAAAGAACCGGCTTCAAATGTCTTCTTATTTCAATCCCACAAAAATCAATTTCAACGAATTTTCTTGCATGAATAACATTGAATATATAATTTCCTCCTGTGGCAAGACTTGATATTAACGCATACAGCACATAATCTTGCTTTGTTTTTACAGTTAAAAATAAAGCAACTAGCGAAAGACCTTTTATTAATAAACTTCTGCCGGTAATATATCCATATTCTTCTAGCCCCATATACATCCAGTCAATATTCAAATAATTAAATGCAATAGCAAGTCCACAAACACCATATAAAGTCCACTCGCCATGAAAACCCGCATTAATCAACACAAGCGCAGCAAATCCTACAATTGCCAATGTAGTAGACACAATATTGAGAATCAAAAGTTCTGTAAATAATTTGTTTCTTTCACATTTACTATCTCTGAACTTAGCAAACTCTCGTACGCCGTAAGTTGGTAATCCTAAAGCCGCAATTGTCACAAAATATGATACAATGTTTTGTGCTGACGCTACCTTTCCGACACCAACAGGAAGAAGAATCCGTGATACATATATTGAAGTGGCAAATGGAAATAATATGTTTGCAACTGTATATATGATGTTATATATCGAATTTTTTGCTAATGATTTCTGCATTATTACTTCAAATGGCTTTCGTTTGCCATTTTTTCTCCTTTCTTTATCGCTTCATCGTTCCTATATCAACATTTTATTTGATAATTGCCACAGCTACTCTTGAATCACCTACGGTTCATAAATGGTTATTAAAACCACCGTACAACACTGTAATATAATAAGCCACCATAATTATGATTTTTATAATAAAGTGAAATAACACCTTTCTTCAAAATCGATTTTCTCCTTAACGTAAATTAAGATAAATAGTCTCTAGTTTACTAATACTATCTAATGAGTCATAACCAGATTTACGAATCTTCTCAGAACAATCTGTTCTTTCTTCTTTTTCAACATTCTTTCGAACTAACTGTAAACAACTTGTCCACTTTTGAATGGAATCATTTAAATTGCATCGATATATATTAGTTGTAATATCAAGATCATGCGGCAAATTCTCTGAAATTATACACGGAAGCCCACTTGTCTGAGCCTCAACAGCAACTATTCCTAATCCTTCGAACAATGATGGAAATAAAAAAACATCCATTGCTTGATATATCTCTGCTGTATCTTCACGGACTCCCATAAAAATAACGTTTTCAGCTATATCTAATTGCCTTACTAACGCTTGTATTGTTTTTCTCCTACTTCCTTGCCCAATAAGAAGGAGAACTGTATCCGGGTTTGCTTTAAGAAACTCTGAAAAAACCTTAACCAGAAACTCATGGTTTTTTTGAGGTTCAAATCGCCCTACATGGCCAACAACAAACTTATCACTAATTCCTAGTTCTTTTCTCTTTGATTGCCTAAGTTTTCTATCATAACTGAACTTATTAACGTCTATACCATTTCTAATCACGGTAAAGTCTTTTGTGTACATCCATTTTCCCGCATCATTAGAACACGCAAGTCTAGTCACCGGCAACGCTGAAAGAATTGGTCTAAAAATATGATGCAATTTTAGATGGCTATCCGCACAGGCATTGTGTGAATGAACAATTACGTTTTTCATTCCCGCCTTTAACGCCGCTGCTGCCGAAATAGTCATATCAAAAGCGTGATAATTGTGAATATGTACTATATCATAATCATCTTTATACTTTTCAAACTCTGCAACCAGTCTGTTAAAATTATCTAAATGCCGTAATTTTCCACTTTTTTGATTCAGCTCGCAATGATAAATATTTCCTCCAAGTAGCAGAATTTCTTCATCATAATCACCTTTGCCGTCCTTGGAGCAAAGAAAACCGAACTGAACACTATCTCGATTTATCCCTCTATACATATTCATTAAAAATGTTTCCTGTCCAGCTCTGTCCATCCGAGACACAAAATGCAAAACTTTCCTCATATTTAAATCTCCCACCCAAAACAATTGATATATGGCATTATTCCACCTGTCATATAGTATCCTGTAATATAAATAACAAATCGTAAAACAATATATCCTACAGTAAGTAGCAATACGAAATTATATTTTTTCCTATTCGACAACTTAAGAATATTAAGACCGCTTGCAACAAAGAAAACTAATGGAAGCGTATACGCAACTAATCTTCCAAATATATTAACCGCATATTGTGCTAACGAAAAGAAAATACCAATGAATATCCAAATTGACGAAAACTTAAATAATTCAATTGATTCTGAAGCGATATGTTCTGATGATGTTTTCCTCAATATCTTTATAATGTAAAAATAAAATAAAATCATTGGTAGATAAAACCATATCCACTCTGTTCCCAACGACACTTCATTTGAAACACTATAAACGACGTATCTTCCCGATAGAAAAGAGGAAATAGTTCCTCGTCCTACATAAAGTACCGCTATTGCCAAAAGCAATATTGCAACAAAAAGCTTTCTATTGACTTTAAATACAAAAAAAAGACAAGGCACAAGCATAACAATTGCTGTAATATGAATTGCTGATGCAACAAAAACTACCACAACTGCCTTCAAGTATTTTTTTTCAAAAAGCGCATCAAATGCAAACATGCAAATTGCTGAAGCAAGGTATATTCGGACCAGCGAAATACCCGGTAAAAAGAACACTGCGCCATACATCAATATTGCAACAGGGATATTAATGCTGTTCCTATACTTTCTTAGTACATAGAATACAGGGAATATTGTCAATACGGCTATTATAAACACAAAGATTGCATAATTAGATGTAAACTGTCTCACAGCAACATTTATAAGTTTAAAACCAATCTCTACTGACTGATCCCGGAATGCCTTCATTGACGCTGCCGATTCAAAGTTATATTTATAACCATCTATTAAGTCGACTCCGCATAGTGCAAAGCCTTTTACACAAAGCAGTATTAATAGAGGAAATATAACACTGACATTTTCTAGTCTCCAAGTATTGATTTTAAACTTAACAGACACAAATGCCGTTGACAAAAAATAGCATACAAATATCAAACCAATATAGAATATAAATGTACTTTGTACCCATGAATCTATTTTCATCTATTCCTCTCCTTCAACATATGCTGTCACACATCTTCTTTATACAAAAAGCATCTTATCTTCTCGCCCATTCAAATAGTTTTCTAACAGAACCAAATCCAATATATGACACAAGAACTGCCGCTTTTACTTGTGCTCCAGCTTTTACATTTTTTATTACCAATTTTCTATTCCTTTTAATATAGACCTCTATCTGACTACATTCTTCAGAATATTTTTTTGGTATCTTCAGATATATTGTAAATGCAATATTAATGCATCTTACAATTATATCGTTTGAGTATTTTGTATTATTTTGAGATTCTTCAAATTTCACTAATTCATAGAACGATTTCATGAGCCTTGGCGAATACGACTTACTGTGCATTAAGCTTGTTTCAACATAATTATAGATATATAATTTAGAGCTACAATATGTCACCGTTTTCGCATTACAAATCGCATAATAATTAAATACAAAATCCTCTCCAATATTCATATTTTCATTAAAGCACAGATTTTCAATAACAGCTTTCTTATATAATTTCCCCCAAACTGCTGTAGGCTCAAGTTCCTCAAAAACAGGGATATTATAAGCCAAGTTTTGTATGGCTTCAGCTTGTTTAACTGTCTTTGTTATCTCTTTAACAGAATAGCTTTCATTTTCTATCACAGATTCAAGCCTATGCTCGCAACTACATATTGCAATATCAGAGTTTCTATTTTGAGCTGTCTGTGCAAGTATTTCAATTGCATTTTTTCTTAATTCATCATCACTATCTACAAACAGAATATAGTCTCCAAACGCAGCCCTCATTCCATGATTCCTTGCCGATGACACACCTCCATTAGTTTTATGGATTACTCGTATACGATTATCCTTTCTAGCATATAAATCGCATATTTCCCCACAAGAATCCGGTGATCCGTCATCAACAAGCAGTATCTCAAGGTTTTGATAACTTTGATTAATAATACTCTCTATTGCTCTTCTCAAATGACCTTCTTCTGTTTTATAAATAGGCATAATTATAGATATAAGATTTTGTTTCATATGGTTCCTTCCTTAGAAAGAGCCATAATATAAAATCAAAAGCTATCTTTATTTAATAAATTGATCGCTTAACCCGATTCAATATCTTTCTAGGTATTATTCCAATTAATACTGGTTTAAAAGCATAGGGGATTCCTTTAACCAGCATATTCATATCTTTATACCCACGCAATCTCACACTCATTTCATCTACGCGATATTTCATCGGTCTATGTTTGCCTTTTTCATCTCTAGCGATGCGATAATAGTATAGCTTTTCCTGAATATTATAGCCCTTGTACCCTTTTGCATATAATCTCATGAAAAGATCATAGTCTTCGCATCTCCTTGTTTCTTTTGCCTCTCTGTACCCCCCCCAGATACCAATGCTGTTTTACGCATCATCATTGTAGGATGCATAAAAGGATTATTCCATAAAAAGTCCGCTTTTTTAGGTGATTCTGGTACGATGTATTCTCCCCATATACCTTCATCGTCAAATACATCCGCACATGTCCCCACCATTGCATATTCTTGATGTTCATTTAAAAACTCAAGCTGATTTTTCAATCTTTCTGGTTTCGATAGATCATCATCATCCTGCCTAGCTATATACTCTCCCGTAGCCACTTTTAAGCAGGTATTCAATGCATGATGCAGCCCCACATTATTATCATAGGTCAGTATTTTAATCCTTGAGTCTTTTTTAGCTATTTTTTTTAGTTCATTCAATGTTCTATCCGATGAACCATCATTACAAATCAAAAATTCAAAATCACTAACTGTTTGATTTAATATTGAATCAACACTTTTATTTAAAAGCTCTATGTTTTTGCAATTATATACTCCCATTATTACAGAAATCGTTGGCATAATTTAACCTCATTTAATTATTCAATCTTATCATGAATGTCTTATAGAACACATTTCATAGTTGTTATTATTTTTCATAATGGTCCATTCTGGAACATAGCCGACTACTACACATCCCGCTCCTATAACACAATGGTCCGAAATGTGTGCTCCCTTCAAAACAACAGTATTACTTCCAATCCAACAATCATTTCCTATGTAAACCCTACCATTGGAATACCCCTGTCGTTTTAACATCATGTTCTCATTAAATCGATGATTGTGGTCATAAATTTTCACATTTTCCCCCATTATTGTCCGCTCGCCTATTGAAACGCTTATATTGGCTGCCAGCGAACAATCATTATTAAAAAAACAATCATCGCCAATATTGACAACTGCATCCGGCATTTTCATAATAGAAAAACCTCTACGCCACGTCACCCTTTTACCAATCTTAATTTTCTTCCCATATATCATTTTATAAAAGAATTTCTGTAATTCAGCTCTAAAATGACACCATATTTTTATAATTAGCATTTGCCCATTTTACCTCTCGCAACAATTATGCAAAAATTTGTTATATATAACGCTATATTGTTCAGCCATCACCTTTGTGTTATACATCTTCAAAATATCCTGATATGCTCGCTCTGTTAGTTTTCCATTTTCACCCTGGCATTCTTCAATAGCTTTTACGAAGTCTTCCACTTTCGTACACACAAAGCCATTCTCACCATTATGGATAACATCCCGATTACCAATTACATTACTTACCACACATGCTTTCTTCATATACATGGATTCAAGTAGAGAAATTGGAAGTCCTTCCCATCTACTTGGTAAAAGAAAAACATCTGCATTAACTGCATATCTAATTGCAGTGCTTCGGTCAGCCCATCCTGTGATTTCGATATTCTCGCTTGTAAGTTGGTCTCGAAGTTCACCATCACCAATCCAGACAAATTTCACATCTGGAAGTGATTCGGCAATCTCATTAAACAGTGTAGGATTTTTCTGATAACAGATTCTGCCCAGTGTGTAAACCGTAAATGGATGTTCAACCTTTTCTGTCTTATCAATAATCTCCTGAAGTTCTGCCATATTAATGCCGTTATTTACATAAGTAGCATGTTTGGTAAGTTTCAGGGATTCTTGATGTTCA
>OGDF01006539.1_pt1 | contig 11519 bp, 9 predicted proteins | sample 1570141 | NCBI WGS metagenome assembly OGDF01 (sample SAMEA4370581, study PRJEB24528) | human gut metagenome | reverse complement strand
TATGGGTGCTGGAAACCAACCTGGATGACTGCACCGGAGAGATGATGGGGCTTACAATGGAGCTTCTGCTGGCAGCAGGGGCCAGGGATGTGAATTACACGCCCATTTATATGAAGAAAAACCGCCCGGCCTGTAAGCTGGAGGTTCTCTGTAAAGAAGAGAAGGTTTCTGCGCTGGAGGAAGTCATTTTCCACCAGACCACGGCCATCGGCCTTCGGAAACGAAAAGAGGTCCGCAGGATTCTTCCGAGAAAAAAGGAAACAGTCATGACCCCATATGGGGAAGTAGAGCTTAAAATCTGTACATCAGCCGGGGAAACTTATATTTACCCGGAATACGACAGCATCCGCGGACTGGTTCAGGAAACGGGCCGATCTTATCAGGAAATTTATCAGAAAGCGGTGGAAGAGGCATGGAAGAAAAGAAAGAACGATTAAAAGCACTTCTGGATGAATATACGAAGGGAAACGCCTGCCTGGCATTTTCTGGTGGAATTGACAGCAGCCTGATCCTGAAACTGGCTCAGGAAGCGGCAGACCGCAACGGAACAAAGCTTTATGCGGTGACTTTTGACACGGTGCTCCATCCGAAGGCAGACCGGGAGATCGCATCCCGGGTGGCCCGGGAAAATCACTCCATCCACGAGATCATTTCCGTGGATGAGCTGAAACAGGAGGAGATCCGTTTCAACCCGAAGAACCGCTGCTATCTCTGCAAAAAATCCCTGTTTTCCGGTCTCCTGGACTTTGCCAGAGCCCACGATGCAGCCGTTGTCATGGAAGGCACCAACCAGGATGACCTGAAACAGTACCGCCCCGGCATCCAGGCCGTAAAAGAGCTGGGCGTGAAAAGCCCCCTCATGGAGGCCGGTTTCACCAAGGCAGAGATCCGGGCCTACGCCAAAGAGCTCGATATTTCCGTGGCAGAGCGGCCCTCTTCTCCCTGCCTGGCTACCCGCCTTCCCTATGGAACGGAGATCGATATGGCTCTTCTCAAACGGATCGGCGAGGGTGAGGAAGCCTTAAGAAACTTAGGCCTGAAAAACGTCCGCATTCGTGTCCACGGCGAGATTGCCCGCCTGGAAGTGGACAGCGCCTCCTTTCCGGCGATTCTGGAACAGAGGGAAGAAGTCCTGTCCATCCTGAAAAAAGTAGGCGTCCCCTACCTGAGCCTGGACCTCGAAGGCTTCCGCAGCGGAAGCATGGATATCCATGTAAAATAGTGGCAAAAAGAGAAAGCCTGCAGACCATTGCGCTGTATTTCAACGGTCTGTAGGCTTTCTTTTATCCCAACCCTTCGCTCCGATCCCGGATCTTCTGCAAAATCCGGTCCGCCTCGTCGCCGGTGGCCGGCGTGGGCTGATAATTGTTGATGGAGTAATCCGATGAGATCCGGCAGGGGATCAGCTTCGGTTCTTCGGAGGTGACGCTTCCGTCGGTGCCCAGGGTGAAGGTTTGCTGGAAAATCATGGTGTCCATATCGCTGGGGGAGGAGTTTCCGCCGAAGCAGAGATTTCCGAGGCCGTAGGCGATGGTTTTTCCCTTGTAGGTGGTGACGCCCTGGAGCACATGGGCGTGGTGCCCGACCACGAGATCGGCGCCGTTGTCGATGGCGAGTTTGGCTAAAGTCACCTGGTTCTCATCGGGAACCGTATCTTTTTCATTTCCCCAGTGAAAGATCACGAAGACCAGGTCTGCACCCTCGGCCTGAACCTTCTGGATGTTGACCCGCAGCTGGTATTCTCGCTCCAGATGATCATGAAGCTCATAAATTCCCACGAGGCCGACCTTGACGCCTTTGACATCGACGAGGGCCGTCTCGTTATAGCCGAAAGTGATGAGCCCGGCATTTTTCAGATTTTCCTTCGTGTCGGCAAAGCCTTGGTCGCCGTAATCGTGGCTGTGGTTGTTTGCCACGTTGACAGCCTCCACGCCGCCGTCGGTGAGGATCTCGGCGTATTCGGCAGGAGCCTTGAAGGCGAAGGTTTCGCCATTCCGCTCCGTGGAGTCGGTGAGGGTTCCCTCGAAATTCACCACAGTGAGGTCGTCCGCGTCAAAAATAGATTTCACATTCTGGAAAAAATAGGTGGGACCGTACATATCATAGTAGGCGTTGAGGCTGGTGCTATAGTTGAAGGCCTCGTCTTTTCCCAGCGTGCAGTCCCCGGCCATGCTTACCGTGAGGGACACCGGTTCGGAGAAGCGCTGAGTCTCAGGCTGGGCACTGGCGCTTTCCGCTTCCAGCGTATCCGGCTGGTCGTTGGAAACGGTGGTGGCATCGCCTTTTCCGGCAAAGGACCGGGCGAGCAGGATCACCAGCAGAACGAAAACGGCAGCCCCGGTGGGACCTAAGATCAAAAGCATTTGTTTTTTCAGAAGAGGTTTTTTATTTTTCGGGTCTTTCATGGGATTTTCTTCCTTTTGTAGGCTTTTCTTAAAGTTTACCATGGACCGGGAAAAAGTGCAAATGTGGTTTGGCTTTCCTGCACAAGATGTGATAGAATAAAAGTGTTAGATTATGTATTGACAAAACAAAAAATAGAAAGTATACTATTCCTACCGACAAAGTAGGAAAAGAGGTGAGACGATGCAGAATGGAAAAAAGGCGCTGATCGCCATGAGCGGCGGAGTGGATTCCAGCGTGGCGGCCTGTCTGATGAAGCAGCAGGGTTACACCTGTATGGGCGTGACAATGAAGCTTTACGATAATGAAGAGATCGGAGTCAGTTCGGAGAAAACCTGCTGTACCCTGAAGGATGTGGAGGATGCCCGGTTTGTCGCCCAGGCCCTGGACATGCCCTACTATGTACTGAACTTTAAAGATAAATTTGAGGAAGAAGTCATCCAGCGATTTGTGGATACCTACATCGAGGGCGGAACGCCGAATCCCTGCATCGACTGCAACCACCGGATCAAGTTCCGGGCTCTCATGCGGCGGATGGAAGAGCTGGGTTACGATTATGTGGTGACCGGCCATTACGCCCGGATTTCCTATGATGAAACGAGCGGAAAATACATTTTGAAGAAAGCGCTGGATTCCACGAAGGATCAGAGCTATGTGCTTTACAACCTGACTCAGGAGCAGCTGGCGCACACTCTGTTTCCGTTAGGAACCTATGAAAAGACGGAAGCGAGAAAAATCGCCGAGGCCAACGGCCTTCTCAATGCCCACAAGCATGACAGCCAGGATATCTGCTTCGTGCCCGACGGCGATTACGGAAAATTCATTGAAGGCTACTGTGAGCGTACCGGAAAAGAAGAAGAGGGTGGAAAATTCAGTCCCTTTGAGCCGGGAGATTTTGTCACCGAGGACGGAAAAGTGCTGGGCCATCACAAAGGCATCATCCATTACACGATCGGCCAGCGGAAGGGCCTGGGGCTTTCTCTTCCCCAGCCGCTCTATGTATGCCGCAAGGATCTGGACAAAAACAAGGTGGTCCTGGCTCCCAACGACCGGCTGTTTCAGGATACTCTGGAGGCAGGCGAGCTGAACTTCATTTCCGGCGAATATCCGAGGGGGGCTTTTCGATGTTGTGCAAAGATCCGTTACAAACAGAAGGAAGCGCCGGCTACGGTGACACCGATTGATGAAAAACGGGTAAAAGTTGTCTTTGACGAGCCGCAGCGGGGCATCACCCCGGGTCAGGCCGTGGTCTTCTACGACGGAGATCAGGTTCTGGGCGGAGGAAGAATTTTACGGTCCAAAGAAGAATAACCTGGTGAAAAATGACCGCCAGGGATAAAAAATAAAACGACAGATTATCTGCCATATATATCAAGGAGGAAACTGATATGTCTAAGATTTATAAAGGAAGCATTGGTCTGGTAGGAAACACTCCCCTGGTGGAAGTTGTAAACATCGAGAAAGAAGAGAACCTGGAAGCAACCGTTCTCGTAAAACTGGAGTATTTTAACCCCGCAGGAAGCGTAAAAGACCGTATCGCCAAAGCCATGATCGAGGAGGCTGAGGCTGCCGGCAAGCTGAAAGAGGGTTCCGTCATCATCGAGCCGACCTCTGGAAACACCGGTATCGGCCTGGCATCCATCGCAGCAGCAAAAGGCTATCGTGTCATCCTGACCATGCCGGATACCATGAGCGTGGAGCGCCGGAACATTCTGAAAGCCTACGGCGCAGAGCTGGTGCTCACCGAGGGCAGCAAGGGAATGAAGGGCGCCATCGCAAAGGCTGACGAGCTGGCAAAAGAGATCCCGAACAGCTACATCCCGGGCCAGTTTGTAAACCCGGCCAACCCAAAGATCCACTTTGAGACCACCGGTCCGGAGATCTGGAACGATACCGACGGAGCCGTTGACATCTTCGTAGCAGGCGTAGGAACCGGCGGAACCATCACCGGAACCGGTGAATATCTGAAAAAACAGAATCCGAACGTGAAAGTAGTCGCTGTAGAGCCGGCAACCTCTCCGGTTCTGTCCAAAGGAACCGCAGGCGCTCACAAGATTCAGGGTATCGGCGCCGGCTTCGTTCCGGAGGTACTGAACACTTCCGTTTACGATGAAATATTCCCGGTAGAGAATGAGGATGCTTTCAGCATCGGCAAACTGATGGCAAAGAAAGAGGGAATCCTTGTTGGAATTTCCTCCGGCGCAGCTCTCTATGCAGCTATCCAGCTGGCAAAACGCCCGGAAAACAAAGGCAAGACCATCGTGGCTCTGCTTCCGGATACCGGAGACCGTTACTACTCCACACCGCTCTTTACTGAAGAGTAATCGTAACTGTTCAGTACCTTCACAGTTACGAGCAAAAATCCAATGAAAATCGTCTTCGGCGATGGGATTTTTGCGTGCAACCCTCGGGATTTTGGCATATTCATGCCAAACACCTCGCGGAATAGTGGCTTCTGAATAGTTACGAGTAATCTATATAAGAAAAAAGGAGCCCCAGGGCACTTGCTGCCTTGGGGCATTTCCATGAAAAGGAGGGATTTCCATGACGCTGGCACAATTGCGCTATGCCATCTGTGTCGCAGATACCCATTCCATGAATGAAGCTTCCCGCTCCCTTTTTATCTCACAGCCCAGCCTTTCCACTTCGATCAAGGAGCTGGAAAATGAGATAGGCCTTGAGCTTTTCAAGCGGACAAACCGGGGCGTGACAGTGACACCGGAGGGAGAAGAGTTTCTCGGTTACGCCAGACAGGTGGTGGAACAGTACCAGCTGGTGGAAGACCGCTATATCGAGAAAAAAGACGTCAAAAAGAAATTCAGCGTTTCCATGCAGCACTATACCTTCGCGGTGAAGGCTTTTGTGGAGATGGTGAAACAGTTCGGCATGGACGAGTATGAGTTTGCCGTTCATGAGACAAAGACCTATGAGGTCATCGAGGACGTACGGAATTTCAAAAGCGAGATCGGGATCCTCTATCTCAACGATTTCAACCGGAAGGTATTGACAAAACTTTTTGCAGAGTCTAATCTGGAGTTCTGGCCGATCCAGGACTGCGGCATCTATGTGTATCTCTGGAAGGGCCATCCTCTGGCAGATAAAAAAGAAATTGCGCTGGAAGAGCTGGAAGATTATCCCTGTCTTTCTTTTGACCAGGGAACCAACAACTCGTTTTATTTTGCAGAAGAAGTATTAAGCACTTATCAGTACAAACGGCTGGTTCGGGCCAATGACCGGGCGACGATGCTGAACCTGATGGTGGGCCTCAACGGCTACACGCTCTGTTCCGGCATCCTCTGCGAGGAGCTGAACGGAGAAGATTACGGGGCTGTCCGGCTGAAATCCGATGAAACCATGACTATCGGCTACCTGAAGCGGAAAGGCATTGCCTTAAGTCCTCTGGGACAGAAATATCTGGAGGAGCTTAGGGCTGTCTGTCATGTGTCCCAGTAGTACAGTGAAAATTAAGTATCTATTCACTGTACTAAGCACAAATGTATTGGAAAAAGGAGAAGGTTATATGAAAATTTCGACAAAAGGAAGATACGCACTGAGGCTGATGCTGGATCTGGCTACGGAGGGGAACGGAAAGCCGGTGAGCATCAAGGACATCGCGGGAAGACAGGATATTTCTGAAAAATATCTGGAGCAGATCATTTCCAGCCTGAACCGGGCCGGTTATGTGAAGAGCGTCCGCGGTTCCCAGGGCGGTTATCTCCTGAAAATGGATCCCAAAGAGTACACAGTCGGGATGATTCTCCGGGTGACTGAGGGCAGTCTGGCTCCTGTGGACTGTGCGGAGGACGGAAGCTGTGACCGGGTGTCCACCTGCGCCACGGCCATGCTCTGGAAAAAGATCAGCGACGCCGTCAACGACGTTGTGGATCACACGACCCTGGCCGATCTTCTGGAATGGCAGCAGGACAAAGAAGATTACTGTCTGCAGGTCGAACTTAATAAAGGCAGCTGGATATAGGAAAAACCTATATCTGGCTGTTTTTTTTTACTATTGGACAGGGTTTGGAAAGCATGATATGATATCCGCGTAAACAGATAGGAATTATAAAAAACGGTTGAAAATAGAGAGAGGTATCGATCATGAGTAAAAAACATTATGCAGACAGAAATTTAAAATTTGAAACCTTACAGCTTCATGTAGGACAGGAGCAGCCGGATCCGGTAACTGACGCAAGAGCCGTTCCAATCTATCAGACTTCTTCCTATGTATTCCGTAACTGCGATCACGCAGCAGCCAGATTTGGTCTGAGTGACGCGGGAAACATCTACGGCCGTCTGACCAACCCGACCGAGGATGTTTTTGAGAAAAGAATCGCAGCTCTCGAAGGCGGCGTAGCAGCTCTGGCTGTCGCTTCCGGTGCAGCAGCTATCGCATACACTCTTCAGAACCTGGCTCATGAAGGTGAGCACATCGTTGCCGCAAAGAACATTTACGGCGGCACCTACAACCTGCTGGCTCACACCTTCCCGGAGTACGGTATCAAAACTACTTTCGTAGATCCGTTTAACTATGAGGAAGTGGAGAATGCTATCCAGGAGAATACCAGAGCCATTCATGTGGAAACCCTCGGAAACCCGAATTCCGATGTGGTAGATATTGAGAAACTCGCGGCCATCGCCCACGCTCACAAAATCCCCCTGGTAGTGGATAACACCTTTGCAACTCCGTATCTGGTACGTCCCATCGAGTACGGTGCGGATATCGTGGTTCACTCTGCTACGAAATTCATCGGCGGCCACGGAACCACCATCGGCGGTGTCATTGTGGACGGCGGCAAATTTGACTGGGAGGCAAGCGGCAAATTCCCATCACTTGTGGAGCCGAACCCGAGCTATCACGGCGTAAGCTTCACCAAAGCCGCAGGACCGGCTGCTTTCGTGACCAAGATCCGTGCGATCCTCCTTCGTGACACGGGAGCAACCATCTCTCCCTTCCATGCATTCTTCTTCCTGCAGGGCCTTGAGACACTGTCTCTTCGCGTAGAGCGTCATGTGGAAAATGCCCTGAAGGTTGTTCAGTATCTGAATAATCATCCGCAGGTAGAGAAAGTACATCATCCCTCTGTTTCCGACGATCCGGAGCAGCAGGCACTGTACAAGAAATATTTCCCGAATGGCGGCGGTTCCATCTTCACCTTTGAGATCAAAGGCGGCGCTGAGACTGCAAAGAAATTCATCGATAATCTGGAGCTCTTCTCACTGCTGGCTAACGTGGCAGACGTGAAGTCCCTTGTTATTCATCCGGCTTCCACAACCCACGCACAGCTCAACGAGGAAGAACTTGCAGACCAGGGTATCAAACCGAACACCATCCGTCTCTCCATCGGTACCGAGAATATCGACGATATCATCGAGGACCTGGACGAGGCATTCAAAGCCATCGCTGAGTAATTTAAGACAGCCAAATCCTTCTTATAAAAAAAGGAGCTTCCCGAAAGGGAGGCTCCTTTTTGCGTCTTATCATTCATTCTTTTTCCGATACTCATGGGCAGTCACACCGGTGATTTTTTTGAAAGATTTATTAAAAAAGCGGTAATCTGTATAGCCAACCTGGGTGCTGATCTCCGTGATGGAGAGCGTGGTATTGGTGAGAAGCTCGCAGGCCCGTTCAATGCGGATATGCTGCAGATATTCCACGACGCCGGAGCCGGTGGCCTTTTTGAAAAGGCTGGAGAGGTAGCTTTTGCTCAGAAAGAAGTTGTTGGACAGCTCCTCGATGGTGACTTTTTTGGAATAATTTTCCCTGAGATACTGGATGCAGTCCGGGATCAGCTGATGGCGGTATTTGATGACGGCGCTCTCCGGCGAGGCATGATTCTGCCGATAAAAGCGGTGAATCTTGAGAAGAAGCTCACAGAGGGAAAGACGGAGAAGCTCCACATAATTGATGCCTTTGGAAGTAAATTCCAGGTACATTTTTTCATAGAGCTGTTCGATCTCGGTCCGCATAGAGCCGCTCAGTTTGAGATCCGGACTGTAGATGATCTCGTCGGGGTAGAGCGATTTATACAGCATAATATCGGTCAGTTCCACAAGGATGGGGAGATGAATATTGATGCTGCTGATAAATTCCGGGAGAAAGCAGAGGTTGTAGACAACCAGATGCTCCGAATTGCTTTTGTCCGTGGGATAAAAACAGTGGGGTGTCCGGGAGTTGATGATATAGAGCTCTCCCTTGGATACGGGATAGGTGACGTCGTTGTAAATATGATACCCTTTTCCGTCATAGACATAGACGATCTCGATAAAATCATGGGTATGTATTTTTAAGTCGGAAAAATTTGTGTGATAGTATTTTCCGATATAAAAGGGTAGATCTTTTGAGGGAAAGATACTTTCTGAGGTAAGATTGAGAATCTCCATGGAAGTACTCCTTTTTTGCTCGCGCATGTTTTTTGAAGAGCATTATAGCATACTTATAGTGAAAGATGCCAGCAGGATCCTTTTTTGTAAAAAATGGATGCTAATTGGATATTTTGCTGATATAATAGATGAAAAAAATGTTCTTGTTATTAAAAATGACGAAAGGTGTGGTTGATATGAAGGAGAAAATTTTTTCGGTACTCATGCAGACTTCCGGAGCGATTTTTGGAGAGTCCCCCATTGAAGAACCCTATTCTTATGTTGAAAAAGGCAGCTTTTCCGGAGAAGAACAGCCGGCTTCTCCCGATCCTCTCGTGACTTATCGCTGGGAAAAACCGATGGCTGATGATGTGCTGGAAATTTTTCTTCGGCGGCCGGTTTCCGTCTGGAGCTGCAGCCCGGAAAGTTTCAGTGGACTGAATACGCTGACGGCTGAAAAAGCAGCAGTTCAGGTCAGCGGGCCTGGCTGTATCTCTATGGATTTCGGAGTGGAATTTGCGGGCTGGCTTGAGATTGACACTCCGGATTTTTCGGGGGAGCTGACGCTTGGTGTCAGCGAGTACAATCAGCCGGCCATTGTCAACCGGGGACCTCAGTCTCCGTCCAAGACAGCGGTACCGGTAAAATACGGCGATACCTATCGGCTGGAGCTGAACAGCGAACTCTATGAGGGCGTGCGCTTTGGCTTTGTCACGGTCACGAAGTTTGAGCGTCCTTTCACGATCACCGCTGTGCGGCTGGTCTGCCAGACAAAGCCGGTCAACTATGAGGGCAGCTTTGCGAGCGATAACGAGCTCCTCAACAAAATCTGGTATACGGCGGCCTATGATGTGCGGGCGAATCTGAAGGAGGATTATCTGGCTGCGATTCTGGTTGACAGAGGCGACCGGCATTCCTGGACCGGGGACGCCTATCTTTCCCAGGCGGCTTCGCTGGCTGCCTTCGGCAATTACGATTTTATCCTGAAAAATCTGCGCTATACGGCAGTGCGCTCCAACGGGATTGAAAGCTATGAGCTCTACTGGATCTTAAGCCTGATCGATTATTATGAATATTCCGGAGATGCGGCGGGGGCGGAGAGCCTTCTCTCTGAAGCGACGGCGCGCCTTGACCATGCGTATGAAATTTACGGAACCCACCCGTCCCTCAGCTTTTTTGGCTGGGATGAACGGCTGGGAGGCGGGTTTGAGAATCCGGATCTGGAGGAAAATCAGCATTCCTATCAGCTTCTGGCGATTCAGGCCTGGAAGGATTTTTCTCAGGTGTTGGAAGCACTCGGGCATATAGACCTGGCGGAACGTTACCGCGGTTATGCCGCTGAGAAAACTGCCAGGCTTACGGCTGATCCGGATTTTTATAAGGCCTACGGACTTCACGCCTCGGCGGATGCGATCAATGCCGGTGTGCTGGAGAATGTGGAGAAACTGTACCACAAGGACTTTTCGGACCGGCTGAACCGGCTTTCTTATTCGCCTTTCAACGAATATATGCTGCTTCAGGCCATGGCGAAGGCGGGAAAATATGACGAAGCCCTCTCGGCCATTCTGGATCTCTGGGGTGAACAGATTCAGTACGGAGGCACGATGTTTTTTGAGACCTTCCGTCCCGGCTGGAATGAAATCATCGGGAAAAACGACCCCGTTCCCAACAATCAGGCGGGCTATACGAGTCTTGCCCATCCCTGGAGTGCCGGTGTTCTGCCTTGGCTGAGTGAGGAAATCTTAGGGATCCGGGCGGATCAGGCCGGTTTTTCAAGCTTTACGGTGAAGCCACATCTTACCCGCCAGCTGAAACGGGTATCGGGCAAAATCCCGACGCCATACGGAAAAATCGAGGCCACCTTCGATCTCGTGAATGGTCTTCATATCGTTACGGTCCCGGAGGGTACTTCGGCGACGATTGCGATACCGAAGGCGGAGATGGAGATTGCTGCGATTACGCTGAACGACAGAAGTGCAGCGCCCGACCGGGAGGAGCCGGATTATCTCTATTTTACAGGGCTTCCGGCCGGAACGTATCACTTTAAGACCGAATATACCGGAACCACGCCGGAATATGTGGAAGAGGCCTATCAGTATCCGGCGGGATTTCTCATGAGAGACACGGAAACCAGAGGAAACTGGCAGGGGATTTACGGCAGCGACGGCTATGTGCTTCCCGGCTATGAGGGGGAGGAGCGCCGTGTCCTTCCGGACTATGTCTCTGATGTTCGCTTTTCAAAAGGTTATCCGGTTTCCCTGGTTACGGATTCAGAGGACGAGCGGGCAATCTCGCTGGATGCTTCCGGCAGGGGCAGACGGTCCCTGGGGGCTTACCAGAGCGAGGACGATATCGCCTGCTGTCAGACCTTCACGGTCGATATTGACCTTCGGAAGGAACGGGAATATACGGTGGCCCTCTATTTCGCCGACTGGGACCGTGAGGGCCGGGAACTGATGGTGGAGCTGTTCGACGGGCAGACGAAAAACCTCATTGCACCTCTTCAGGCTCTTCACGATTACCGCGGCGGCGTCTACCTCGTTTACCGCTATGACCGGTCGGCCCGTTTCCGTATCAACCACATCCGCGGAGAGAATGTAAGTCTTTCTGGTATTTTCTTCGGTGAGAGAAAACAGTGATTTTGATGGAAAATATATGAAGTATGGAGATTGTCGGATATCGTGATTTTGTATATAATATATACATACTCTCACAGAAAGGTGGTAAATATGACTAAAACACAAAGCATAAAAATG
>OGDF01006534.1_pt1 | contig 11526 bp, 7 predicted proteins | sample 1570141 | NCBI WGS metagenome assembly OGDF01 (sample SAMEA4370581, study PRJEB24528) | human gut metagenome | reverse complement strand
AGATCTGGTATTGCCGCTAGTCTGCCTGATCGTGGAGATATTGATGGAGTTGATTGCAAGGATCCAGTCACATCCGCCAAAAGAATATATGATTTACTATGTAATGGCATCGGTCTACAGCATGGTACTGCCTCTGATTCTGATGGCGACAGGTGTGATCTTGTACCGTGCATTTGCAGTTATCTGTGTGGGCTTAAGCTTTTTATTCTTTATAAGACTACTTCTATTTAGAAAAAAAGAATTTAAAGAAGAAATGTATAAAAAGTTTCATGTGTAATGATGCGAAGGAGGTATGTCATATGATTAATTATTCAGAAGACAAAGACAGACAGTATCACGTACAACTGGAAGAAGGGGATGTTGGGAGATATGTGATCCTGACCGGAGATCCAAAGCGCTGTCAGAAGATTGCGGAACATTTTGAAGATGCTCTGCCTGTAGCAGACAGTCGTGAATTTACAACTTATACCGGCTATCTGGAAGGGGAGAAAGTCAGTGTAACGTCGACCGGGATTGGAGGTCCGTCTGCGGCAATCGCACTGGAAGAACTGGCAAATGTAGGAGCCGATACATTTATCCGGGTGGGAACAAGTGGAGGTATGCAGTTAGAGGTAAAAAGTGGTGATCTTGTCATTGCTACAGGAGCAGTCCGCATGGAAGGAACAAGCAAAGAATATGCGCCAGTTGAGTTTCCGGCAGTATCGGATTTTCATATCACGAATGCGCTTGTAGAGGCAGCAGAAAATCTGAAATTTCCTTATCATGTGGGTGTGGTGGAATGTAAAGATTCTTTTTATGGGCAGCATGCACCACAGACGAAGCCTGTTGGATATGAACTGTTAAATAAATGGAATGCATGGGTTCAGTGTGGCTGCCTGGCCTCAGAGATGGAATCAGCAGCACTATTCGTTGTGGCAAGTTACAGGAAAGTACGGATTGGAACGGTTCTTCTTACAATGGCGAACCAGGAGCGGGCAAAGAAAGGACTGGATAATCCAGTCGTGCATGATACAGAGGCACCGATTCGTACAGCAGTAGAAGCACTTCGTATACTGATCAGAAAAGAGAGGAGATAATGCTATGGGAACACCACACAATGAAGCAGAAAAAGGAGAGATTGCAAAACGAGTTCTGATGCCGGGAGATCCGCTTCGTGCAAAATATATTGCGGAACATTTTTTGGAAGATGCGGTATGTTTTAATACCGTAAGAAATATGCTTGGATACACGGGAACTTATAAAGGAGAGAAGATTTCTGTTATGGGAGGTGGTATGGGAGTTCCATCAGTCGGAATCTATACTTATGAACTGTACCACGAATATGAAGTGGAAGAAATTATCCGCATCGGCTCGGCAGGGGCCCTTCAGGATGATGTGGATCTTCGGGATGTGGTCATTGCTGTAGGTGCCTGTACAGATTCGAATTATGCCGCACAGTATAATCTTCCGGGAACATTTGCACCGATTGCGGATTATGAATTACTGGAAAGTGCCGTAAACACGGTAAGAGAGAAAGGTCTGACAGTCCGTGCCGGAAATGTACTTACTTCCGATGTATTTTATAATGATGATCCGACGGTCAATGACCGTTGGCGCAAGATGGGAGTACTTGCAGTGGAGATGGAATCAGCAGCACTTTATATGAATGCAGCAAGAGCAGGAAAAAAGGCGCTTTGCATGCTTACAATTTCCGATCATTTATACAAAGATGAAAAATTATCTGCCAGGGAGCGGCAACTGGGATTTGATAATATGATACAAATTGCATTAGATATGTGATCTGTTGATTTACAACAATTGAATATTGCAACATATAAAAGAAGATACGTGACTGGTATCTTCTTTTATATGTTAAGATATTAATTTTTAGAAGTTTCTGGTTGTAGTATTTCTATAGATAGTATGGAATGAGTAATCAGAGAATCTGCTGAAACACAAGTGTCAGAATTCCAAAGTTCAGTAAAGAATTCATCAAAAATTTGATTCAGTATGATTTTATTAGGAATACAGACATTATATTCAGGTGTGTTTCTCGCAAAACGCAGATAACTGAAATCCTGGGAATGGAATAAAGTAGGCCTTGGGATGTGTTGATAGTCCGATAAGATCCCATTTGGAAGCACTTTCAAATCCAGTTGTTCGTTATTTTGACGTAACTCATCTACATGCTTAATGTAACGAAGTCTCTGTTCAGGAGTCAGTTGGATACGAAAACCATAAAAATCCAGTTTGCCACTAACTATAAAATCATTGAAAACAGAAGCATATAATATAATTTTTACACTTGAGCAGCGTAAAAGCTGTGCAGTGATAGTATGTAGCCGCTTTAATGTTTCAGGTTTCAGGTTGTTAAAAATAGAAGAATATTTATTGAATAATTCTTCGTACAAATCATCTGGAAGAAAATGTTCTGTAAAATGACCGAGAATACTGGACAAAACATGCTGATTTACTTGGAGTACAGACACCATTCTTCTTGGACTTTAATGACAGCAAAGATGATAAACTGGGAGTTCTCGGGGAAATGCTGGCACTTGCCGGACAATCTGTAGATGATGTCAGAAATGGAACGGTCAGCTATGATGATCTGACTGGAACGATTCTCACATTTAAGTATGGTGATGAAAAAGGCGTAGAGTATTACGATAAAAAAATCATCCAGGCAAGAAAAGATGCACTGCAGGCTGTTGAAGATTCAAAAGCTAAAACAGATGCTCAGAAGCTTCTTGTATTGAATGACTGGCTTGCACATCATAATACATTTGATATGGCTTATATCATGAATAGTGGGAAATCAGCGGATGAGCAGCCAATGTATTCTCCTACAGCGGAAAAGCCAGAACATTACAATGATATAAAACCTATTTTTGAGGAGATGTATAAGAAGCAGATTACTCAGACTTTCCATGATCAGTTTGCTGACGGCATTAAAGATGGTTTTAGAAAGAGTTATTATGAGAAGGCAATTCAGAACATTATTTATCAGCAGGCATTAGGAAAAGCTGAGAGTGACGCGACTGATGAAGAAAAAGCTGAGGCAAACAAGAAGGCTGAAGCTTATGTAGAAACAAATAAGGATGATATCGATGCAGATCCAGATGGATTTGCAAGAACGAACTTTGGTGACGAAGTAGCAGACCAGCTGAAAGCAGGTGCCGATGATTTCATCAAAAAGGCAGAAAATGAAGGTGTAGATGTCAATAATGACGGCAATAAAGTAACTATAGAGCAGATGACTCAGAATATGATGGCTACGGAAAAAGTTCTTGATTTGGATCAAGATGGAACGAACGAGACAACTGCTAATGATGGAATCCCGATTTTGACAGAGCAGGCTGCAACTCAGATGACAGATGGTGTTGTCAATTACTGGGAAGGTTCTCATATTGGAGTCTTTGGATTTGGCAAATCTGTATGTCTTGGATATTCTAAAGCATATGCATATTTGGTACAGTGCCTGGATAAAAATGTCTATCTGAAGAATCCAAGTGCCGGATATGATGATAGTACGAACTGGAAAACAGCAAAAGATCTGTATTATGATAAAGATGGCAATATTAATATTGATGCTGGATATACCGTAGACCTTGTAAGAATTACATTTAAGTCAAGTGTTTCTATGTTTGGTGAGGAAGATCCGGACTTTGGATCCGATCACTACTGGAATGCAGTAAGATTAAATGGAAAATGGTATTATGTGGATGCATGTTATACAGATGTATACACAGAGGTTATGAGCCGTGATCGTGTAGAGACAGATGGAGATATGAATCATGTATTCTTCCTGTTCAGTGATACAAGCGCAAGAAAGCTGTATGACGGAAACATGGATACGACAAAACCTGGTGATGGACTTCGGACACTGTACAGAAAGGCAGCAACAGACCAGTCCTATGAAAAAGCCTGGGTAGCCCGTGCGGCAAGTAACGTATATTCTGACGGAACATACATGTACTACCTGTATGATTCTACAGATTTGTTTGCACGAGCAGACAGCATGTCAAATATGGGATCTAGTTCAGGCTCAAGTAGTGATAAAAAAACTACGGAATATAAGTTGGTTCGCCATAAGATTACTGATCAGGACATTGTATCTGATAAAGATGCAGACAGTGATTATGAGACATTAATTGACTTTACCGATAAGGGAAAAGACGCTGATGGCAAAGAACAGAATGTTGTTACAGTTTTGAAAGATGGAAAAATGCAGAAAGATGAAACGCTTACAAAACTGTATGAGCAGTTCAAGGATGAGCAGAAAATCTATCCTTCTATTGGATTGACAGCAGCATACTATAGTGGAAAACTCTATTTCAATGTATCCAATGATCTGATGTCATATGATCTTAAAACTGGAGAAGTAGCAACAGTAAAAGAATACAATACAGTATCTGCAACACGTGATTTTTCAAAGCTGTTTGGTGGCATGGCATTCACAGTAACAAAAAAAGACAATGCTACATTTACAGTAGAAAATCATCCAATCTCAGGAGTAACAATCAAAGAAGATGGAACATTATATGTTTCTATCGCAACAAATCTTGGATTCATTTCCGGTAAGAAGAATATTTCAGATCATGAAAGCCAGGGATATGAATTTGAAGAGACAGATTATAACCCGAACTATACAAATTACAAGAAATTGCAGAGCATTATGGGAAATCCGACCAATGATAATGATGAGTTTATGTGGTCAGCAAACTTTGTTGAGACAACAGAGATGAGTAACTTGACTGGAGACTCTCATGATTTTGGTGAAAAACCTATAACTATAGCTGCAACATGCGGACGTGATGCATTTACAGAGAGTCGTTGTAGTGACTGCGGATTGATTAAAGCAGGAACACGCAAGACTCAGAAAGGTACTGCTCACGAACATCATTATATTGAGTTTAATGAAGTATACTATACAAAAGATGATAATAAAAACTTCAACACAGGTGTTAACTACGTGTGCCCAGAGTGCGGAGACTGCATCACAAAACCTGTAAAATCAAAATTAAGTGAAATTATGGGTACAGAGGATGATTACGCTGAACGCCTTGCAAAATATAATGCAGCAGCTGAGGATGCAAAAGAGGGTCATGCTTATACAGCAACGGACGCTACACTGAGTGCTGATCATACTCAGATTACATTCCAGAATCTGAAATGTGATTCCTGCTACGCAAAGAAAGACAAATTGGATTGTCTGCTTAGCAAAGATACAGATGCTGGAAACAAAGCAAATTATGATTCCATTGAGAAGACATTAGATGCAAAAGCAACCGTAGATGTTGATCCGAAAAAGACAACAACTGTTGGGAGTTGTGAAGATGAAAATGGAGCAACAACCATTTATACCAAAGCTGGCAAGACAGATGCTGGTGTGAAATACACAGCAACAGCAACTGTTCCAGGTAAAAAAGGACAGCATACTTATGCTGGAACATTTAAATGGTCTGATGAAAAAAATGCAGATGGCAAGTATGATGTCACTGTAACAGATGTAAAATGTGACGTTTGCGGAAATGAGCCAAAAGCTGAACAGATTGGAACGCCAGTAGTTGCGAAAGACGATTCACAGAGCAAAGCAGCAACTTGTGAAGAGGACGGAGTAGAGGTCTGGATTGCAACTGTAGAAGTGAAGAATGCAGATGGAAGTGCAACAATCGGTACTCTTACAAGCAAGAAAGAAGTAAAACTTGATAAACTGAGCCATAAATATGGTGATCCTGTGTGGAATTGGGCAGATGATAACAAGAGTGCGACAGCAACCTTTACATGTGCAAATGATGCTAATAAAGATCATGTGAAGACTGTTGAGGCTAAAGTAGAAGAAAAGCCAGAAAGTGCAAGTTGTACAGAACCAGGAAAAGTTACTTATAAAGCAAGTGTAGAATTTGATGGTAAAACATATGAAGACAGCAAGTCTGCAGATGTACCGGCACTTGGTCATGATTACAAAGTTTCCGAGAAAGATGGATGGAAATGGACAGCTGACAAAGAGAAGGGATATACAGCAAAAGCAACATTTGTATGCAGCCGTTGTAAACATTCTAAAGAAGTAGAGGCAGAAGTAACACCAGAAGAAAACGATGGTCAGGTTACTTACAAAGCAAAAGCCACATATACAGATGAAAGTGGTAAAGAATTTACAGCAACAGCTGAAAAGAAGACAAAACTTTCTATCTACTACGAAGTTCACCGTCAAGATTATGGATGGGAAGTAGACGCGAAAGATGAGGCTGACCTGAGTAAGTGGAAGAAAGATGGAATGGATTCCGGAACAGTTGGTGAATGTAAACGATTAGAAGCTATTAAGATTAAATTACCAGACGGTGTATCAGGATCTGTTCAATATCGTACACATATCCAGGATATTGGATGGGAAAGCAAATGGGCAGAAGATGGAGCTCTTTCGGGAACAAGCGGAAAGGCAAAACGTCTGGAAGCAATCCAAATAAAACTGTCAGGTAAAGTCGCTGATAAGTATGATATCTACTATTGTGTACATGCTCAGAATGTTGGATGGCTCGGATGGGCTAAGAACGGTGAACAGGCCGGAACAGCAGGATACGCTTACCGACTGGAAGCAATTAGGATTAAGTTAGTTCCGAAGGGTGAAAAACCACCTAAAAAAGTAGGCTCTACAGATAAGGCTATGGAAGCAAGACTTGTTGGTTACCAGACACATGTACAGGATATTGGAACACAAGATTATGTATATGATGGAGCAATGGCAGGAACAAGTGGACAGGCAAAACGTATGGAGTCTATCCGTATTAAACTTCCATCAACAATGGCTTCTGAGGGAAAAATCGAATATAAATCCCATATCGAGAATATCGGATGGGAGAAGAGCTGGAAGAAGACCGGAGAATTATCAGGTACAACTGGAAAGAGTCTTAGATTAGAGGCAATTCAGATTAAACTTTCAGGAGATATTGCTGAGAAGTACGATGTATATTACAGAGTACATGCTGAAAACTTCGGATGGCTTGGATGGGCTAAGAACGGAGAAAAATCAGGAACAGAAGGCTATGCTTATCGTTTGGAAGCACTTCAGATTAAACTTGTTCCAAAGGGAACAGAAAATCCGGAACTTCCGACACCTGCATCTGCGAAGAAAGAAGCATTTATCAAAAAATAAAATACTTTATTGATTTTAAGAAGACATGGCCGAAAGGTCATGTCTTCTTACTGCGTACGCAAGAATGCTTTGAAAATTTTCTTGTGAAGTGTTCATATCTGATATATAATATTTTAAATCAAAAACTTTAAAAAATGAAAAACTTGAAAAAAATGAATAATTTGAAAAATAGAATAAAACAGTTGAAAAAAAAAAAATAATGGTATTATTTAACATAGTACTAGATGATTAGGGATATATGCTAAGGATAATATAATAATAGGGGGAACCAAAAGTGAAAAAGAAATTAATGAAAGTACTTGTGCTTTCACTTGCAACAACACTTACAGTGGGAATGACATCTGTAAGCACATTTGCTATTGATAAGAATATCAGCAATTCGCTTTCCAGTGTGTCAATTCCATCTGTCTCAGGCTATAACATTGAAGACTCAGGATTGAACAGTAAAGTGATTGCTACATTAAAAGAAAAGGCAGCAGAGCTTCAGAACAGTGGTGTATATGCAGATGCTACAAAGAGTACATACATCAAGTTCAACGGAAGTCCGGTACAGGAAGTGACTTATGACGGTAAGCCACATGGACTTTCTGCAGGAGTTTATGCTACTATTGGCAATAGCAAGGTTGCAGAAGCAGATATGTTTTATGTAGGTGTATTAGCAGATGATACATATTATGCATCATCAGAGGCTCCAACAGAAGAAGGATATTATTATGTCGCTGCCACTTATCCAGGAAGCGATGAGTATTACCCGATTATTGCTTATGGAATTGTTGTGATAAAAGCAGCTGAGACACCGGATAAACCAAATCCAGAACCAAAACCAAATCCAGAACCAGAACCAAATCCAGAACCAAAACCAAATCCAGAACCAAATCCAGAACCAAAACCAAATCCAGGTGAGGATCCGGGTAATAGTGGTAAAGATGATAACAATAAAGATGACAACAAAGGTGCAATTGTAGATAATAATAAAAACAATACAAACACACCTACCATCAAAAAAGTGTCTGATACAACAGATAATGCGAAAAAAGCGCCTAAGACTGCTGACACAGCAAACTACGCTCTTTATCTTGTAACTCTTCTTGTAGCAGGAGTTGCAACAGTCGTTACACTTATGATGAGAAAAAGAAGAAAATAATTTTACAAATTAAGTGGTTAATTTTGTACAGAATTCCGAACAGGTAGAGATAATATGTCTGTTCGGAATTTTTTTTCTCTTTTTGCGGTTTTAGTGTATTAAAGTATTGAAATCTGTTAAAAAATAAGCTAATATAAAAAGCATAGATTTTTTGCAGTACTAGTCTAGGAAGGAAGATACATATGAATTTAAAAATTGGCGTGATCAAAGGGGACGGAATTGGCCCGGAAATCGTAACAGAGGCGATGAAAGTATTAGATAAAGTAGCCAAGCGTTACGGTCATAATATAGAGTACAGACAGTTACTGATGGGGGGAGCTTCCATCGATGTGCATGGTGTTCCTCTTACCGATGAGACAGTAGCAGAGGCAAAATCCTGCGATGCAGTTCTGATGGGATCTATCGGTGGAAACACAAGTACATCACCATGGTATAAATTAGAGCCATCTAAAAGACCGGAGGCAGGACTTCTCCGTATCCGTAAAGAGTTGAATCTTTTTGCAAACTTAAGACCGGCAATTCTTTACGATGAATTGAAAGGAGCATGTCCGTTAAAAGAAGAGATCACAGAAGGCGGATTTGATCTGATGATTATGAGAGAGCTTACCGGTGGACTTTACTTTGGAGAGAGAAAGACAGAAGAAGTCGACGGAGTGATGACTGCATTTGACAGTCTTACATATAACGAGAATGAAATCCGCAGAATTGCAAAGAGAGCATTTGACATTGCAATGAAGCGTAGAAAGAAAGTTACAAGTGTAGATAAAGCAAATGTTCTGGATTCTTCCAGACTCTGGAGAAAAGTAGTGGAAGAAGTTGCAAAGGATTACCCGGAAGTAACTTTGGAGCACATGCTTGTAGATAACAGTGCAATGCAGTTGGTAAAAGACCCGAAACAGTTCGATGTTATCCTGACAGAGAACATGTTCGGAGATATTCTTTCTGACGAGGCAAGTATGATCACAGGATCCATCGGAATGCTTGCAAGCGCAAGCCTGAACGAGACAAAATTTGGCCTTTATGAGCCAAGCGGCGGATCTGCACCGGATATTGCAGGACAGGGAATCGCAAACCCAATTGCAACAATTCTTTCCGCAGCAATGATGTTAAGATTTAGCTTTGACCTTGACAAAGAAGCAGACGCAATTGAGGCATCTGTGGCAAAAGTATTAAAAGATGGATATCGTACCATTGATATCATGTCTGAAGGAAAGACTCAGATCGGAACAGCCCGGATGGGTGATGAAATCGCAACAAATATATAGAATAAAGTGTGGTATGAAAGAATAATACAAAAAGGAGAACAAAAACATGAGAAGTGATACAGTAACAAAAGGAAAACAGCAGGCACCACATCGTTCCCTTTTTAATGCACTGGGAATGACACAGGAAGAGATGGACAGACCATTAGTTGGTATTGTAAGTTCATATAATGAAATCGTTCCAGGACATATGAATTTGGATAAGATCGTAAATGCAGTAAAACAGGGTGTTGCAATGGCTGGTGGAACACCAGTTGTATTTCCGGCAATCGCAGTCTGTGATGGAATTGCGATGGGACATATTGGAATGAAGTATTCTCTTGTAACAAGAGATCTGATTGCAGACTCTACAGAGGCTATGGCAATGGCGCATCAGTTCGATGCACTTGTTATGGTTCCGAACTGCGATAAGAACGTACCGGGACTTCTGATGGCAGCAGCCAGAATTAATATTCCGACAATCTTTGTCAGTGGAGGACCGATGCTGGCAGGACATGTAAAAGGCCAGAAGAGAAGTCTTTCCAGCATGTTCGAGGCTGTTGGAGCGAATGCAGCAGGAACACTTTCTGATGAAGATCTGTGCGAATTTGAGAACAAAGTATGTCCAACATGCGGATCTTGTTCTGGTATGTATACAGCCAACAGTATGAACTGTCTGACTGAAGTGCTTGGAATGGGACTTCGTGGAAACGGAACAATCCCGGCTGTATATTCTGAGAGAATTCGTCTTGCAAAACATGCAGGTATGAAGGTTATGGAATTATTGGAGAAAAATATCCGTCCAAGAGATATTATGACAGAGGATGCAATCTTGAATGCATTGACGGTTGATATGGCACTTGGATGTTCTACAAACAGTATGCTTCACCTTCCGGCAATCGCACATGAGATTGGTATGGATTTTGAGATTGATTTCGCAAATGGAATCAGTGAAAAGACTCCAAACCTTTGCCACCTTGCGCCGGCAGGTCCTACTTATATGGAGGATCTCAATGAGGCAGGTGGTGTCTATGCGGTTATGGCTGAACTGAACAAAAAAGGACTGCTTCATACAGACTGCATGACAGTTACAGGTAAGACAGTAGGCGAGAACATTGAAGGAGTGCAGAACAAAGATCCAGAGGTTATCCGTCCAATCGACAATCCGTACAGCCAGACAGGCGGACTTGCAGTATTAAAAGGAAATCTTGCACCGGACGGAAGTGTTGTAAAGCGTTCTGCAGTAGTAGATGAAATGCTTGTACATGAAGGACCGGCAAGAGTCTTCGAATGTGAGGAAGATGCAATCACAGCAATCAAAGGCGGCAAGATCAACCACGGTGATGTTGTTGTTATCCGTTATGAAGGACCAAAGGGCGGTCCTGGTATGAGAGAGATGCTGAACCCGACTTCTGCAATCGCAGGAATGGGACTTGGCTCCAGTGTTGCCTTAATTACAGACGGACGTTTCAGTGGTGCATCCAGAGGAGCATCCATCGGACATGTTTCACCAGAAGCCGCAGTTGGCGGACCGATTGCGTTAGTTGAAGAAGGAGATATTATTAAGATTGATATTCCGAATCTGAAACTGGAACTGGATGTATCTGATGAAGAACTGGTTATGATAAAGGCAGCACGGCCACCGAGAGAGCCGAAAGTTACAACCGGTTATCTGGCAAGATATGCTTCTATGGTAACATCCGGAAACAGAGGAGCTATTCTGGAAGTTCCAAAACAGTCATAAGACAAGACATAAGAGAGTAAGGTTACAGAACAGGAGAAAGATAGGTATGCAGTTGACAGGATCAGAGATCGTCATCGAATGTCTGAAAGAGCAGGGCGTAGATACTGTTTTCGGATATCCGGGAGGCGCAATTTTAAATGTATATGATGAATTATATAAACACAGTGATGAGATTACTCATATCCTGACTTCCCACGAACAGGGCGCAGCACATGCAGCGGATGGATATGCGAGAGCAACCGGTAAAGTTGGTGTATGTTTCGCC
>OGDF01006533.1_pt1 | contig 11527 bp, 7 predicted proteins | sample 1570141 | NCBI WGS metagenome assembly OGDF01 (sample SAMEA4370581, study PRJEB24528) | human gut metagenome | reverse complement strand
TGGCGGCTGGGGTCCCGTCGATCCGTGCGGCCCTCTCGGAGGACCCGCGTTCTGCGGCCCTGTTTCGCCATTTGGATCAGGCGGCCCGCTGGCAGCGGGGGCGCTTGTCGCCGGGGGCTGTGTCTGCCCTCTACGGGAAGAAGGTCCCCATGTCGGCCTCCCGAATGGATCAATACCAGTCCTGCCACTTTGCCTATTTCCTGCGCTACGGCCTGGACGCCCGCGCCCGCCGTCCCGCTGGATTTGACGCGCCGGAATACGGCACGTTTGTGCATTATGTTCTGGAACATGTGCTCCGAGCCATCCAAGACCAAGGCGGCGCAGCCCAGGTCTCCGACGAGGCCATCCAAGGCTTTGCCACGCAGGCCGTGCGGGACTATGTCCACGGCAAGCTGGGCGGCATGGAGCATCAGACGCCCCGCTTCCGCTACCTCTTCCGCCGCCTGGAAAAGGGTGTTCGCGCCGTGGTGGAAAACGTGGTGGCGGAGCTTCGCAGCTCGGATTTTCAGCCCCTTTGGTTCGAGCTGGGCTTTGGCTACGGCCCGGACAAGTCCCTGCCTCCGGTGAACCGGACCAGTCACGGCATCACCCTCAGCATCTCCGGCTTTGTGGACCGGGTGGACGGCTGGCGCAACGAAAAAGACGGCCGCCTCTATCTTCGGGTGGTCGACTACAAAACCGGCCGAAAATCCTTCGACCTCACCGAGGTCTGGAACGGCCTGGGCTTGCAGCTTTTACTCTACCTCTTTACCTTGGAACGGGAGGGCAGCCCGCTCTTCGGGGAACAGCCTGTCCCCGCCGGGGTCCTCTATCTTCCGGCGCGGGAAGCCGTCCTGAAAGGCAGCCGCACCATGGACGAAGCGGCCCGGCAGAAAGAACTGGACAAAGAGCTGCTCCGCAAGGGTCTCATTTTGGAGGATGCCGATGTAGTAGAGGCCATGGAGCACGGCGAGGGCAGCCTGCGCTTTCTCCCCGTGAAGGTCAAGACGAAGAAGGACGAGACCACCATCAGCGGCGATGTCTTGGTCTCCGCCGAAAAGCTGGGCCGTCTGGACTTACATATTCAAACCATCCTCGCCCAGATCTGCCAGGAGATCGCCCGTGGGAACATCGACGCCGACCCTTTCTGGCGGAGCAAGGAGCAAAACGCCTGTACCTACTGCGAGTTTGCCCAGGCCTGCCAATTCGAGGAAAGCGCAGAGGCCACCGGCGACCACCGCCGCTGGGCCCCCACCGTAGAGAACAAGACCTTCTGGGCGAATCTCTCCCAGACCGAGGAAGGAGGGGAGCCTCATGGCCGTCAAACGAACCCCTGAGCAGGAGGCTGTCGTCAAAAACCGGGGCGGCACCCTGCTTGTCTCCGCCGCCGCCGGGTCGGGTAAGACCCGCGTTTTGGTGGAGCGCCTGTTGGACCGTATTTTATATGAAGAGAAGAACATCAATGAGTTCCTCATCATCACCTTTACCCGCGCCGCCGCCGAGGAACTCCGGGGCCGCATCGCCGGGGAACTGAACGAGGCCCAAGCCGCCCACCCGGACAACGCCCATCTCCGCCGCCAGTCGGCCCTTTTATATGAGACGCAGATCTCCACCATCCATGCCTTCTGTACCGTTCTCCTGCGCCAGTGGGGGCACCTCTTAGACATTCCCAGCGACTTCACCCTCTGCGAGGAGGAAGAAGCCTCCGTCCTCATGGCACGCACCCTGGACCAGGTCTTGGAGGAACGCTATGAGGACATCGACCCGGACGGAGACTTTGCCCAGCTGCTCGACCTCCTCACCGCCGGGCGGGATGACAGCCGCCTCGTTGAGATCGTCCTGGACGTCTATGAAAAGATCCAAAGCGCCGCCGATCCTCTGGCCTGGCTGGAAGAACAGCGCCGTGCCCTGGACCTGTCCCATCTGACCGACGCAGGCCAAACCCCTTGGGGCAAGCTGCTCCTGGAAGACGCCAAAGCCACCGGCGCCTATTGGAAGGAGCAGATGGAGACGGCCTGCGATCTGGCCTTAGAGGACCCCGTTCTGGAAAAAGCTTACCTCCCCAGTCTCAAAGAGACGGCCCAAGCCCTGGAGCATTTTGTGACCGCCTGCGCCCAAGGCTGGGACGCCGCCGCCGAACGGGTCGTGATCCCGTTTCCCCGGCTCGGCTCCTCCCGCGGCGTAGAGAATAGCTCTGCGCAGGAACAGATCAAAAGCCTGCGGGACCGCTGTAAAAAGGCCATGGGCAAGGTGGCAGACCGCCTGTCCAGCCCCAGCGCCAGCTTGTTGGAGGATATGGCTCTGCTGTACCCCGCCATGCGGGGCCTGTTCGCCCTGACCACAGAGTTCGCCAAAGCCTACGACGCGGAAAAGAAAAAACGCGCCATGTTGGATTTTTCCGATTTGGAGCATGACGCCATCCGCCTCCTGGTGAACGACCAGGGCCAGCCTACTGACCTGGCCCGCCAATGGGGCCAGCGCTACGCCGAGATCATGGTGGACGAATACCAGGACACGAACCAAGTGCAAAACACGATCTTCCGCGCCCTCTCCCAGGATGGGAAAAACCTCTTCTTGGTGGGCGATGTGAAGCAGTCCATCTATCGCTTCCGCCTGGCTGACCCCACCATCTTTCTGGAAAAGTATCGGACCTTCTGCCCCTATGAGCAAGCGGCGGAGGGGGAGGAACGGCGCATCACCCTCTCCAAAAACTTCCGCTCCCGCCCGGAGGTCCTGGAAGCGGCCAACGACCTGTTCCGCTGCGTCATGTCCCGCGAGCTGGGCGAGCTGGATTACACGGCAGACCAGGCCCTCTATCCCGGCGGGACGTTCCCGGCGGGGGAGGGCTACGAGACGGAGCTTCATGTCTTAGATTTCAGCGAGGACCCGGCCTACACCCAACAAAAGATCGAGCGCAACGACTTGGAAGCCCGCTTTGTGGCCAAACAGATCGCGGACTTGCTCCAGTCCGGCTTTCCCGTCTCCGATGGTCAGGGAGGCACCCGCCCCCTGGCCCCGGATGATATTGCCATTCTCCTGCGTTCCCCCGGCCCTGTGCGCCAGTATTACACCCAGGCCCTAGAGGACCAGGGGGTCAACTGGTCCGCCGAAGAGGGGAGCGACCTCTTTCGGACCACGGAGGTCTCCGTCGCCCTCTCTTGGCTCCAGATCATTGACAACCCCCGCCAGGATATCCCGCTCTTGGCCGTCCTGCGGTCCCCTGTGGTGGGCTTCACCGGGGACCGTCTCGCTGAGGTCCGCACGTTAGCAGAAGGGGACTTCTACACCGCCCTGCAAACCGCCGCCGCCCAAGGCTGGCCGGACTGTGTGGAGTTTCTGTCCCAGTTAGCAGCCTTGCGCTTTGGGGCGGGGGAGCTGACCAGCCATCAACTGCTATGGAATTTGTATCGGGAAACGGACCTGCTGGAGATCTTCTCCGCTATGCCCGGCGGGGAAAAACGCCGGGAAAATCTCTTGTCCTTCTACCAGCTGGCCCGCCGCTTTGAGGGGACGGGTCACAAGGGCTTGTTTGGTTTTCTGCTCCATCTGGACCGGGTGCGGAAAAGCGGGACCCTCCAAACACCCCCTGCCGCCCCCAAGGAGAGCGCTGGGGTCAAGCTTCTCTCCATCCATCGCTCCAAGGGGCTGGAATACCCGGTCGTCTTTCTGTGCGGCCTGGGGCGGCAGTTTAATCAGTCCGACCAGAAAAAACGGGTTCTGTTCCACCCCAAGCTAGGCCTTGGCCCCAAGGGGCTGGACCGGGAGACGATGGTGGAGTTTACCACCTTGGCCAGGGAGGGGGTCGCGCTGGCGCTGAATAAAGAGATGATGGCCGAGGAAATGCGTCTGCTCTACGTCGCCATGACCCGCGCCAAAGAAAAGCTGATCATGACCCACGCGCTCCCGGTCCGCGGCAACCCACTCAAGACCCTGGCTGCCAGCCTGTCCTATCCCGCCGATCCCCGTGTGCTGCAAAGCTGCGCCGGGCCGGGGGAGTGGGTCTTGCTGGCTGCCCTGCTCCGCCCGGAGGGGGAAGTTCTGCGCCAAGCGGGTGGGCAGGACGGCACGCCGCCCCCCGCCGTCCCCTTAGGCCCCGCCTGGCGGATCGAATATCACACCGGAGCCGTCTCTCAGGAGGCAGGCCGCCGCCATCGCCGGACCATGGCAGAAGAGCAACGCCCCCTCGACCTATCTCCGGAGGAGATCGTCTCCCGCCTGCAATGGCAATACCCCTACGCCATTTCCTCCGCGACCCCCGCCAAGATCACCGCCACCCAAGTGGCCCAGCAGGACCCGGACGAGCCGGGCGTGTTTCTCCTGCGGGACAAGGAGACGGATGAACCGGAGCCATTCTATCGCCCGACCTTCGCCCAGGAGACCATGGGCCTCACCGCCGCCCAGCGGGGCACGGCCCTGCACACGGTCATGCAGTCCATTCGGCTGGACAAGACCGGCTCTGCCCATGAGGTGGAGGAAGAACTGGCCCGTCTGATTGCCCAGGGTTACCTGACCGAACCACAGGCCCAGTCCGTCTCGCCCATTTCCGTCGCCCGCTTTTTCGCCGGAGACCTGGGCCGCGCCCTGCGGGAAAATCCGACCTTGCAGCGGGAATATCCCTTCTCCCTCCTGGCCGATGCGAACCGGTTCTATCCCGACGCCCTGCCCGGAGAAGAAATTTTGCTGCAAGGCGTCATCGACGGCTGGTTTGAAACGGAGGAGGGCCTTACCTTATTTGATTTCAAAACCGACCGCGTGCCCCCCTACGCCGCCCAGGACCGCGCCCAGCGCTACCAGGGCCAGCTGGCTGCCTACGCCTATGCCCTGGAAACGCTGACGCAAAAACCGGTCGTCCACCGCCTGCTCTGGTTCCTCCATTCGGGCGTCGGGATCGACTTGGCTGGGGAAAATGAAAAAAATTAAAAAAATCGGAAAAAAGAGTTGCATTTTCCTTGGAAAAGTGGTACCATAGGTCATGCGCTTGAAGAGCGCACATTTTTTGATATCAGAAAGAGGTGAACACGAATGAAGGAAGGCATCCATCCCAACTACGAGGAGACCACGATTCGTTGTGCTTGCGGTAATGTGATCAAGACCAGATCCACCAAGAAGGACATCCGCGTCGAAGTTTGCTCCAAGTGTCACCCCTTCTTCACCGGCAAGCAGAAGATGGTGGATACCGGCGGACGCGTCAGCCGTTTCAACAAAAAGTTCGGTTTGGAAAACTAAAAGATTTTTGTCTTTGGACCCGTGCCCTGACCGGCACGGGTTTTTCCATATTCCCTACCCAGAAGCCGAGGGTTCCTCCGGGGCCCTTTTGCATACACTAAGGGGAAGGCACATTTTTCCTGTGAAGAGGAGGAACCCATGATGTTTCACGAGATCGCCCCAAAGACCCTGACGGAAAACGTCTTTTCCCTCATCGGGGACCGCTGGATGCTCATCACCGCCGGGACGCCCGACCACTGCAACACCATGACCGCCAGCTGGGGCGGCCTGGGCGTGCTGTGGCGCAAGCCCATGGCGACCATCTATGTCCGCCCCCAGCGCTATACGTTTGGATTTATCGAGCAGTCTGACGAATTTACCCTTTCCTTCTTCGGCCCCCAGTGGAAAAAGGCGCTGTCTTATTGCGGTGCCGTCAGCGGCCGGGACGAGGATAAGTTCGCTGCCTGCGGCTTCCACGTGGCCGCGGCTGGGCAGGCTCCGTATATTCAGGAGGCCGACCTGGTCCTGGTTTGCAAAAAGCGCTATTGGAACGATCTGGACCCTGCTCACATGGACGCCGAGGCCCTGCAAGAATACAAAGCCAAAGACTATCACCGGATGTACCTGGGCGAGATCACCCAGGTGCTGGTGCGGGACTGACCCGCACCCCTGCCGAAGAGAACCCATCCCAAGAGAAGGAGGCCGCCAATGACCGACCATAACACCCAAGAGACCAGAAACCGCGCCGTCCTGGTGGGGCTGAATGCCGACAGCCTGCCGCGAGAGGACAACGCCAGTGAAACCACCCTGGAGGAGCTGGCCGCCCTGGTGGAGACTGCCGGCGGCGAGAGCGTGGGCATCATCCTCCAGAACCGCGATACCCCGGAGGCCCGGACCTTCATCGGCGAAGGCAAGGTCGCCGAGGTCACCGATCTGGTCCACGCCCAGGAAGCCGACCTGGTGGTCTTCGACAACGAGCTTTCCCCCTCCCAGCAGCGGGTGCTGACGGAGGAGATCGGCGTCCAAGTCATCGACCGGGCGGGTCTGATCTTAGACATCTTCGCCCAGCGGGCCCGCACCAAAGAGGGCCGCTTACAGGTGGAGCTGGCCCAATATAAATACCTCCTGCCCCGTCTGACGGGTATGTGGGGCCATCTGGTGCGCCAGACCGCCTCCGGCGGCAAGTCGCCCATCGGTACCCGTGGCCCTGGTGAGACCCAGCTGGAAACGGACCGCCGCCACATCCGCCGCAAGATCGCTAAGCTCACGGAGGACCTGGAAGAGGTCCGTCGGGTCCGGGCCGTCCAGCGGGACCGCCGGGAGAAGAACGAGGTCCCCGTTGTGGCCATTGTGGGCTATACCAACGCGGGCAAGTCCACCCTGCTCAACGCCTTGACCGACGCGGGCATCCCCGCTCGGAACCGTCTCTTTGACACCCTGGACACGACCACCCGCACCTTAGAGATCTCCGATACCTGCACCGTTCTCATCTCCGACACCGTTGGCTTTATCCGTAAGCTGCCCCACCACCTGGTCGAGGCCTTCAAGGCGACGCTGGAAGAACTGGCTTACGCCGACCTCATTCTTCACGTCATCGACGCCTCCAACCCGGAGTGGCGGGAGCAGGCGGACGTGGTGGAGTCTTTGATCCGCCAGCTGGGAGCCGAGCAGACGCCCCGCGTGGAGGTTTTTAATAAGTCCGATGTCTATGTGGGGGACATCCGTCCCCATGGCGAAGATATCGTCTCCATCTCCGCCAAGACAGGGGAGGGCTTGGATCAACTTCTGGCCATGATCGGCAAGCGCCTGGACACCGGCTTCCACCGGGTCACCCTCTCCCTGCCCTATGACAAGGGCGGGGTGTTGGACATGCTCTACCGGGATGCCAAGGTGGAAAAGGTAGAATACGGTGAGACCATCGAGGTCGAAGCCGTCTGCTCTGAAAAAACCGCCGGTCAGGTCAGAGAGTTCATCACTGGGGGCTGGCAGCCCACCAAGGAATTCTGGGAGGACTGAGACCATGGCAGAATACTATATCCCAGCCCAGGACAGCGAGACCGAGTTCTCGGAAAAGCGCTCCCGCTTCATCGGCCACGTCTGGCACGTGGAGACGGAGGAGGAAGCCAGAGAAAAGATCGCTGAGATGAAAGCCAAATACTACGACGCCCGTCACAACTGCTGGTGCTACATCATCCGCGAGGGCGGCATCACCCGCTACTCCGACGACGGGGAACCCCAGGGTACCGCCGGGCAGCCTATGTTAGAGGTCTTCCGGCGGGAGGGCGTGGAGAACGTTTGCTGTGTCGTGACCCGTTATTTCGGCGGGATCCTGCTGGGCACCGGCGGCCTCCTGCGGGCGTATACCAAGTCGGCCAAAGATACCCTGACCGCCGCTGGGGTCGCGGAGGTCCGCCAGTGGGCGGATACTGTCATCGAGTGCCCCTACAATCTGTTCGAGCGCATGAAGCTGGAGATCGCCGCGGTCCAAGGCATTTTGGGGGAGATCGAATACGGTGCCCAGGTCCGCATCCCCGCCCTGCTCCCCCTGGAGCAGTGGCCGGCCTACGAGGCACGGGTCACGGAGCTGACAGCCGGGCAGCTGGCCCCGGAGCTGCTGGGGGAGGTCTTCAAGGCCGTTCCCACCCAGGAGCCCTCCGTCTGAACACCAGCTTGATGGACCTGTCAAGTGGAAGTGTAAACTTTTTATGAACAGGTAAGAAACCGGTAGGAAAACCAGCTGTTTTTTCGTATATTCAAGCGAAGAAAAATTTTCTTTGCCTGAAAAGGAGGGAGCTACGATGACCCTGCGTGAGATCACGGAAGAACGGGAGCGGAAGACCCTGTCGCCCTTCGCCGCCCTGTCGGTCCAATCGGAGGGCCGTCTGTGGCCCATCGAGCCGTGCCCCATCCGCACCTGCTACCAGCGGGACATTGACCGGATCGTACACAGCAAAGCGTTCCGGCGGCTGATGCACAAGACACAGGTCTTCCTGCGCCCGGAGGGGGATCACTACCGCACCCGTATGACTCATACCTTAGAGGTCGCCCGCATTGCCCGGACCATCGCCAGGGGCTTAGCTTTGAACGAAGACCTGACGGAGGCCATTGCCCTGGGTCATGACCTGGGACACACACCCTTCGGCCACGCCGGAGAACGGGTCCTCGATGAGATCCTCCCCGGCGGTTTCCGCCACAATGAGCAGTCTTTGCGCGTGGTGGACTGCCTGGAAAAAGGGAGGGAGGGCCTGAACCTCTGCTATGAGGTCCGCCGGGGCATCCTCTGCCACACGGGGCCGGACAAGGCTGAGACGCTGGAGGGTCAGATCGTCCGCGTGGCGGACAAGATCGCCTACATCAACCACGACATCGACGATGCCATGCGCGGGGGCATCATCTACCCCCTGGACATCCCGTTGGATATTTCCCAAGTTCTTGGCTTTGACCATGGGGGCCGGATCGACACCCTGACCTTAGATGTGATCCAAGCCAGCCGGGGCCAGGACGAGATCCGGCAGTCGCCCGCCTGCGGCGAGGCCATGGCGAAGCTGCGGGAGTTCATGTTCGAGGCTGTCTACTACAACCCTTTGGCCAAGGGAGAGGAGTCAAAGGCCCAGGATATGATTGCCCGCCTGTTTGAGCACTATCAAACACACCCAGACGAGCTGCCCCCGGATTACCAGGACATCCGCCTGCGGGAGGGCACCGACCGGGCCGTCTGCGATTACATCGCCGGCATGACCGACCACTACGCAGTGGCCAAATACAACGAAGCCTTTGTGCCCTTGGCCTGGGCTGTGAAGTAACGCCATGCGCCGGCAGAAGGGAGGGACGAGCGATGGCGATCCCAGCGTCCTTTAAGGACGAACTCATTGCACGCAGCGATATTTTGGACATCGTCTCAGACTATGTGACCCTCACGCCAAAAGGCGGCAGCTATTGGGGTCTGTGCCCTTTCCACGGGGAGAAAACGCCGTCCTTCCACGTTCTGCCCGACCGCCAGCTCTACCACTGCTTCGGTTGCGGCAAGGGGGGCGGGGTGATCTCCTTCATTATGGACGTAGAGAACCTGCCCTTTTTAGACGCCATGCGTCTCCTGGCCAAACGCGCAGGGATGGAGTTCCCGGAAGGGGAGATGGATGAGGGCAACCGCCGCAAGCGTTCCTGCCTGCTGAGCCTGAACAAAGAGGCGGCCCGCTTCTTCCACAGCCAGCTGGTTTCGCCTGTGGGACAAGCCGGCTTGGATTACTTACGCCGCCGTGGGTTATCGAAACAGATCATCACCCGCTTTGGCCTGGGCTTCGCTCCGGAGAGCTGGGACAGCTTACTCAAGGCCATGGCCCAGAAGGGGTATGACAAACGGGACCTGCTGGATGCAGGCCTTGCCGTCAGCAACCAAAAGGGCGCGATCTACGACCGCTTTCGTAACCGGGTCATGTTCCCCATCATCGACCTGCGGGGGGATGTGATCGGCTTTGGCGGCCGCGTGCTGGGAGACGGGACGCCAAAGTATCTCAACTCCCCGGATAGCGTGGTTTTCAATAAAAGCCGCAATCTCTTTGCCCTGAACCTGGCAAAAAACACGAAGCTGGGCCGCATCATTCTGACCGAGGGATATATGGATACCATTTCCCTCTACCAGAGTGGCTTTGACTGCGCAGTGGCCAGCTTGGGCACGGCCCTCACGGCGGACCACGCCAAGCTCCTGTCCCGCTTTACCAAAGAGGTCGTCATCTGTTACGACGCCGACAGCGCAGGCATCCAGGCGGCCAACCGGGCCATTCCCATGCTGGAAAAGACGGGCCTGAAGGTCCGCGTCCTCCGGGTAACGGGGGCCAAAGACCCGGATGAGTTTTTGAAGAAGTATGGCCCGGATGCCTTTTCCCGCCTGCTGGATCAGTCGGAAAATTATGTGGAGTATAACCTCCGCCAGCTGCAAAGCAACTATGATCTGAGCGACCCGGTCCAAAAAACAGAGTTTGCCCGGGCGGGTGCGGAGATCCTGGCCCAGTTAGACAGCCCGGTCGAGCGGGAGGTCTATGCCGGGCAGCTCTCCGAGATCACCGGGATCGGGAAGTCTGCCCTGCTGCAAGAGATCCAGCGGGTCCGCGATATTCGCCTGCGAACCGCCAAGAAAAAACAGACCCGACGGGAGATGATCCCCGTCAACCAGATCCAGCCGAAAAACCGCCAGCTGCGCTATGAGAACCCCCGTTCTGCCCGCGCCGAAGAGGGGATCTTACGCCTGCTGATGCTGGACGGCTCCTTGGTCTCCCAGACCCAGGGCCTGGAGCCCAGCCAGTTTTCTTCCCCTGTCTTAGGGAAGATCTACGTGATCTTGCTGGGGCACCTGTCCCAGGGCCGCTCTTTGCAGCTGGGCGCTCTGGAGGGGGAGCTGGAAGGGGAGGAGATCACCTTGCTGGCCCATATCCTGGGCCAGCCTGTGGCCATGGAACACAGCGCCGCCGCCATGATAGACTACCGCGCGGTGATCGAGCGGGAAGCCATGCGGCGGCAGAATACCAACGACGAAGCGGTGCTTTTGGCCGCGCGTGACACATATCGAAAGAAAAAAAGCATATCACAAGGAGATGGATGACTATGAGCGAAAAGAAAGCACCGGAGAAGAAAGAAAAGGAAAAGTTAGTCCACGTCACCGAGGAGCAGCTGAAGGCCGGCAAAGAGGAGATCATGAAGATCGTCAACGGCCAGCCCGGCGCAGAGAAGCTGGGCGAGATGCTGGACAAGGGCCGCAAAAAGGGTCGTTTGTCCTCCAACGAGCTGATGGATGCCCTGGAAGAGATGGATCTGGAATCCGAGCAGATGGACCGCATCTACGACGTCCTGGAAAACATGGGCATCGACACTGCCGGGGAAGATTATCTGCCTGACCTGACCGACGGGGACATGCCCCCCATCGAGGAGATCGAGGAGATCCCGGAGGAGGAGATCGTCGATCCCAATACCTTGGTGGACTCCTTCGGCATCGACGACCCCGTGCGGATGTATCTCAAGGAGATCGGTAAAGTCGACCTGCTCACCAGCGAGCAGGAGGTCGCTCTGGCCCAGACCATGGTGCGCGGCCAGGAGGTCAAGAAGACCCTGGAAGATATGGAGGCCGAGGGCATCGAGATCGACGAAGAGACCAAGCGTTCTCTGCAAAAGGAGATCAAGGCCGGCGAGCGGGCCAAGCAGAACCTGGCCGAGGCCAACCTCCGTCTGGTCGTCTCCATCGCCAAGCGCTATGTGGGCCGCGGTATGCTGTTCCTGGACCTCATTCAGGAGGGCAACCTGGGCCTGATCAAGGCCGTGGAGAAGTTCGACTACACCAAGGGCTATAAGTTCT
>OGDF01006529.1_pt1 | contig 11536 bp, 11 predicted proteins | sample 1570141 | NCBI WGS metagenome assembly OGDF01 (sample SAMEA4370581, study PRJEB24528) | human gut metagenome | reverse complement strand
GGCGTAAATTTCCAGCTTTTGTTGATGGGTTAATTTTGACAATAGAAATACCCCCGATAATTCGGATGTCCAAATTATTGGGGGCACTACAGTAAGAAGCGCTTTTTGTATGCCATAAAATATGGTATTTTGCAGCAATGGCAAATTATTATAGATCGATGGTTTCGGTGTAATCGTCGCCGAGATTGCGGCCGCCTTGGTTATTGCGGTTGTTGTTGCCAAAGCCGTAGAAGATATTGGTTGGAATCTGTGGCGCTGGCATAAAAATCCAGCAGAGAATATAGAGCAGTGGTCCTGGTACGCCGCCCGGCAGACAGAGCAGCAGGAAAATAAAACGGAAGATCGATGGTGTAATGCCGAGATATTCTCCCAGACCGCCGCATACACCTGCGATTTTTCGTTGGGTGAGAGAACGTGTTAATTTCTTTTTCATAGTGATTTCACCTCAATGTGTGTTTATAAGCATTGGAATGGCAGGTCGCACATGTCTTCAAAGTAATCCATATCAAGAATTTCTAATTTATCGTTGGTTTTGTTAATGAGACCTTCCACTTCTAAATTGCGCATGACCGTGGATACGGATACGCGGTTGATGCCGATGTACTTTGAAATGTCATAGTGCGACAATTTGCCGAAGAATACATAATGATTGTTTTCAAGACGGTGACCGTATTCCAGTACATATTTATAGATGAACTTGCACACGCGATAGCGGGGATCTTTGACGAGGTCGTCCGCCACTTGATGGTTGGCGTTGAGAGAGAGCGTGCTGAGCCAATTGATGATGACTCGGTTGAGCTCTGGCAATTCAGTAAGCAGCTCGTCGGTCAAAGAGCGGTTAAAGCGATAAACGGTGCAGTCCGTTTTGGCAATGATTTGTTCGCTGGAATCGCTGCTTTCATTGAGAAAGAATAACGATTCGGCGCAAAGACTTGGTGCAATGAGCACATGGATAATGCGTTCTTTGCCCTGTGGCGTGAGGATGCTGTGATGGGCAATCCCTTTTGTGAGATAATAAAGATGCTCCACAGGCTGACAGCTGGCAATGATGCAGCTGCCTTTTTTAAATTGGACTTTTTCTGCTTTCTCAAGATGGTCGGAAAGAAGAAGGAGGCGGTCGTCCTGCCTAAAAAAATACTTCATTTCCTTGTTTGAAGATCTGTCTGACATAGGCGTCTCCTTTTTTACGAAATATTGAATAAACTTACATTTAGTATAACATAAAGCTTTGAAAAGCGGGCTATAAAATGGTAACTTTTTTTGCGAATGAACCATAAATACGTTATACTACATTCAGTCATCAATGAAAAGAGAAAAGGAGCAGTCGGTATGTTGCATTTAGGCGCACATATGTCAACAGGCAAAGGTTTTGATAAAGCAGCTGCGGATGCGCAAAGTATCGGTGCCGATGCGATGCAGGTATTTACGAGAAACCCGCGCGGTGGCAAGGCGCGGGTTTTGAAGGAAAAAGAACTGGAAAAATTGGCGGAATATCGCAACCAAGGATTGGTGGTGGTTTGTCATGCGCCGTATACCATCAATTTGGCATCAAGCAGCGATGATGTGCGAGATTTTGGCAAACGTACCATTGCGGAAGATTTGCAGCGCATGCAGCATCTGGGAGCGTCAGGATTGGTGGTTCATAGCGGTGCCCATACGGGCGCAGGTAAAGAGGCTGGCATGGCGCGGCTCATTGCGAGCTTGGAAGTGCTGCTGCCACAGGCAGCACCAGGAACACGCATTTTGTTGGAAACGATGAGCGGCTCAGGATCAGAGCTTGGCAGTACCTTGGAAGAAATGCAGCAAGTATTCGCTTATTTTGATCATTCGCCAGCCTTGGGAGTGTGTTTGGACACCTGTCATTTGTTTGCTGCAGGCTATGATATACGCGATTGGCCGGCATTCAAAGCACAATTTGAAACCTTTCTGCCATGGTCTGTAGTGGGCTGCATTCATATGAATGACAGCAAGACGGCATTTTCCAGTCACAAGGACCGCCACGAAAAATTGGGCCAAGGCAGTATCGGTTGGGATGCCTTCAAGGCCATCGTTCAGATTGAAGCGGAGACTCCATTGCCAATCATCATGGAAACGCCGAATGTGTTGGCTGGCTGGGCGGAGGAAATTGCGGTGCTGCGCAATACGCTGAACGCATAGAGAGGGTATTTTGGGTGCAATAATAAGGAGGAAATATGGCTTTTCGGTTGAGTGATTTTGGAATTCCAAATTATGATACAAATGTAAACGTGCTGTATAAAAACGCTGTGGAACATGGCGAAAGCATTATTTGCGGTGAAGAAGAATATGTCGTCTACCGTATGGGCAATACGCCTGTCATTGTTGTGCTGCGTTTTTCATTTAAAGATGATGGTGAAACACCAGAGAACGTCGTGGCACATACATTTTTGGACAATCCTGTTCGTTGGCAGAATGGCATTCAATGTGATGATGCTGGCCAGGCCTTGGTTATGCGTGATGGTGCTTGGCTGAAAGCCGAGGTGATCAATCCGAGTGCTGCGGGGACATCTTATGTTCCGATGCTTTTTGCTGATGTGGCACGTTTTGGTCCAACACGGCTTACCGTTGGCGCAGATATGATCATGCCGGAAGGTCAGTTGATGCCATCGGCAGAGGGTGGGGTTGAACTTTTGGGACGCATCAAAAGCATCAAGCCCATCATTATGAGTAAGTTGTGGCTGTTTTCCGTGATTGAACTGCAGCTTGGGGATGCGGAAATTTTTGCGCCAGTCTCGCGAGACATTCTTGAAAAACAGATGTCAGTATGCAATGAAGGGGATCTTTGCCATATTACTGGCAGCCTCTCTCTTTTGAAAAGCTGGGAATAAAATAAGAATGCAACGTTTTTTGCAAAAATGGTTGACGGGAACGGAGCGTTGACCTATAATAGTCTAGTCTGAATATCGAATGATTTTAAGTGAAAGAGGTGTAAGTGATGAAAACAGGGATTCATCCAGATTATCATGAAGTGAAAGTAATCTGCTCTTGCGGCAATGAATTCACTACCCGCTCTACCAACCAGGGCGATATCAAAGTTGAAGTCTGCTCCGCTTGCCATCCTTTCTTCACCGGGAAACAGCGCGTTCGCGGTGCAAAAGGTCGCGTCGAAGCCTTCAATAAAAAATACAACCGTGACTAATGTTGATTTTTCAAGTCCTTATAGACTGCTGTCTATGAGGACTTTTTTTATGCATAAAAGCCAATACATAGAAAGAAACGATACAGAATAGACTGTATTTTTAATATTTTTGTTGTCAGATCTTGAAAGCTTTGTTACAATTACAGGTGTTATTGTGGGTTTTTTATAAAGATGAAAGACCTCAAACGCTATTATTCAAAGTAGAATTCTACAAAGGAAGGATGTAAAAAATGAAGCATAAGAGATTAATGTCTTTGCTGACATTGGTTGTGCTTGCCGTGTTTGTCCCTTCGGCTGCGTTTGCAGAAGGCGGCGACATGCTCGGTGATCATCTGCCAGTCTGGAGTATTATTCCATTTGTTGGGATGCTCCTGTCTATTGCAATTTTCCCACTCGTGAAAGGCGAATGGTGGGAAAAGAATCAATTATGGGTGGCACTGTTTTGGTCTGCAGTATTCATCGTGCCTTTCTTCTTCGTATTTGGCGCACATGAAACCATCTTCGAACTGATTCATACCATTATTTTGGACTATGTTCCATTCCTGCTCTTGCTGATCGCGCTTTACGCGGTTGCCGGCGGCATTGTGATCAAGGGGTCTATTGTTGGGACGCCGAAGGTCAATGTGGTTATTCTGGCAATCGGTACCGTTTTGGCATCTGTGATTGGTACCACTGGTGCAGCAATGGTGCTGATTCGTCCAATCATTCGTGCCAATGAATGGCGTAAACGCAAAATGCATACCATCATATTCTTTATCTTCCTGATCTGTAATATTGGTGGTAGTTTGACGCCTGTTGGTGACCCTCCACTCTTCATGGGTTATCTGCGTGGTGTGCCATTCTTCTGGTGCTTGACACATCTGTGGCCAATCTACCTGTTCACTTCTATCATTCTGCTTGTTATCTATTTCTTGATCGAAAACAGCAGATACAAGAAAGACTTGGCAGAAGGCGCTGTTCAACCTCCATCTGGCGGCGAAAAGATCAAAATCGACGGTCTTATTAACATTGCTTTCATCGTACTGATTCTTATTGGTACTGTTTCCAGCGGTGTGTTGGCTGGTATGGATGCATTCCAGAATGCTGATGGCAGCGTTAAGGGGATTACCCTCTTCACCCACAATGGTGAAACTGCCATTGCAACCTATCCAAACATTATCAAGGATATTATTTACCTGATTGCAATTTTCTTGTCCATGAAGTTCACGAAGAAGTCCCTGCGTGAAGAAAACAACTTCAACTGGGGAGCTATGGAAGAAGTTGCAAAACTCTTTATTGGTATCTTTATCACAATGATTCCTGCACTTGCTCTGCTTGAAGCAAAAGGTGCAAGCCTTGGTCTGCATGCAGAATGGCAGTTCTTCTGGAGCACTGGTATTCTTTCCGGGTTCTTGGACAACACCCCAACCTATCTGGTATTCCTGACCACTGCTGCTTCTTTGGGCGCAACCAGTGGGATTGCTACTTCTATCGGTATGGTTGAGATTCCTCTGCTTATCGCTGTATCTGCTGGTGCCGTATTTATGGGCGCACTCAGCTACATTGGTAATGCACCAAACTTTATGGTACGTTCCATTGCAGAAGAACATGACATTAAGATGCCAAGCTTCTTTGGTTACATGAAGTGGTCCTTCGGGATCTTGGTTCCGGTCTTCTTGATCGTAACGGTTGTCTTCATGTTGTAATCTAACATAAGCAGAAAAACGATCGCTTCATTTTGAAGCGGTCGTTTTTTGTTTTAGAACAAAAAACTTGTAAGAATGCAAGAAAGTAGAATGAAAAAAATGGAGCAATGATGTATAATCAAAGATGGAGTATATTGTCTCATACAACAGTCATCTAAGAAAATAAGGGTGGGAGGTTATTTATGGACGAGAAAGAATTAGCATTGAAAGCTACAACAATCCGTCGAGATATTGTAAAAATGATCGGCGCCGCAAACAGTGGGCATCCAGGTGGGTCACTTTCTGCAGTGGAATTATTGACTTATCTTTATTTTGAAGAAATGCATGTGGACCCTTCTCAGCCAGATATGGCGGACCGCGACTTGTTTGTGCTTTCTAAAGGACATGCTGCGCCTGTGCTGTATGCAACATTGGCGGAACGAGGCTTCTTTGCACCAGAAAACCTGCTGACATTGCGTAAATTGGGCAGCAAGCTGCAGGGACATCCGGATATGCGCAAGGTGCCAGGGGTAGACATGTCGACAGGTTCTTTGGGAACAGGTATCTCCGCGGCCGTTGGTATGGCACTTGCACGCAAATTGGATGGCAGCGCGCGTTATGTCTATGCGCTGCTTGGTGATGGCGAATTGGAAGAAGGCCAAGTTTGGGAAGCAGCTATGGCAGCAGCACATTACGGTTTGGATCATATGATTGCTTTTGTGGATCATAACGGTCTGCAAATTGATGGCCGTACTGTGGATGTTATGAATGTAGATCCTGTTGATGAAAAATTTGCTGCTTTCGGATGGGATGTACAAGTGATTGACGGCCATTCCTTTGCGGCTATCGCCGATGCTATTGCCAAGGCAAAAGCGTCTGAAAGTGGAAAACCACAGATGATCGTCATGAATACGATCAAGGGTAAAGGCGTATCCTTTATGGAAAATGAAGTTGGCTGGCATGGTAAAGCGCCAAATGCAGAGCAAGTTGCACAAGCGTTGGAAGAATTAGGGGAGGATGCATGAGTATGGAAAAACAAGCAACACGTGAAGCCTATGGACAGGCGCTGGAAGCGCTTGGCGCTGCTCGTGAAGATGTCGTTGTCCTCGATGCAGACTTATCTAAGTCGACCAAGACCAACATGTTTCAGAAGAAGTTCCCAGAACGCTTCTTTGACATGGGGATTGCAGAACAGAATCTGCTTGGTGTTGCCGCTGGTTTTGCAGCTGCTGGAAAAATTCCTTTCGCGAGCACATTTGCAGTATTTGCAACAGGACGTGCCTATGATCAGATTCGCAATTCGATCTGTTATCCACGTTTGAATGTAAAGATCGCAGCAACCCATGCTGGTATTACGGTTGGTGAAGATGGCGGCAGCCATCAGGCTCTGGAAGACATCAACCTGATGCGTGGCTTGCCAAATATGACGGTACTTGTTCCGGCAGATGGCCCAGAAGCCTATAAAGCGGTGATGGCTGCTGCTGAATACGAAGGCCCTGTATACATTCGCTTGGGGCGTTCAGGCGTACCAACCATCAGTGATCCTGATGCTGCGTTCACGATTGGCAAGGGGACGGTAATGCGCGAAGGTAATGACGTTGTGATCATTGCTTGCGGCATTATGGTGGCAAAAGCGCTGGAAGCTGCAGAAGCCCTGCAGGCAGATGGCGTGAGTGCGGCTGTGATTGATATGAGTACGATTAAGCCAATTGACCGTGCTTTGATCGTTGAATGGGCTGAAAAGACAGGCGCCGTTGTCACTGCTGAAGAACATAATATTGTTGGTGGCCTTGGCAGTGCGGTTGCAGAAGTCTTGGTGGCTGAAAAACCAGTGCCAATGGAAATGGTTGGCGTTGAAGATGTCTTTGGTGAAAGCGGCACGGCAGATGCACTTTTGGAAAAATATGGCCTTACCAAAGAACACATTATTGAAAAAGCAAAACATGTGATCACTCGTAAATGATCAATCGTGCAATGGCGATCAGGCGGTTAGAGCCTGATCGCTTTTTTTATTTTATGTGGGCGTTTGGCGTGCATAACGTTGCGATAAAAAATTTCTTTTGCCCGCAAAGCGCGATGGATTGCGCACTTTGCGATAGAGGGCTCAGGATAATCTGGACGCTTGTCAGTAAATGGGGTACTATGAAAGGGTTGTAATTAAAGAATTTATTCAGAAAGGGCTCTTTTGACAATGGACATTATCAAACGCAATGGCGGCACAGAGGCCTATGAGCGCGCGAAGATCGCCCGCGTCATCGAGCGTGCCTTCGCGAGTGTGGAAAGCTCGTTGACTGCTGATCAATTGAATGCGATGGTTGATACCATCGAAGCAGCGCTGAAAGAAGAAGTAAAGCTTGGGCTGGCGCTGCATGTGGAAGATATTCAAGATCTGGTTGAAAAAACACTGATCGAACAGAATTATTATAAAGAAGTACGCAGCTTCATCCTCTATCGTGAAGACCGTAAACGTAAGCGGCGCACACGCAGCCAGCTTACGGCATGTTTCCCAGAAGTGGCGGAAATGGATGATCTGCTTAAAGAGATCGAGCGAGACTTCAATGAGGAAGTCTATGGACTGGAATATCTCTTGATGAAATTTCAGTCATTCTATAAAAAGGAACTGCCGCTGGATGAACGCTTTTATTATCTGATAAAGGCATGTGTTGAATTAACGGCCAAAGATGCACCGCGTTGGGAATTTATTGCGTCACGAATCTATTTTCTGGAATACAGCCGTAATTTAGACCGTTTGATGGCCGAATATGGTATTGATGATTTTTATGAGAAACTGGAATTCCTTACCGAAGAAGGGCTGTATGGCACCTATATCCTGCAAAACTACAGCCGGGAAGAGATTCTTGAAGCGGCAAGTTTTATTGATGATGGCCGAAACAACCTCATCAATTATTCTGGTATGGAACTTTTGGTTAAGCGTTATGTGGTGCGCAGTCATGCGGGCATTCCGTTAGAATCGGTGCAGGAAATGTTCTTGGGCATTGCGCTGCATTTGGCCATGCTTGAAGAGCGTTCCCAGCGCTTGATGTGGGTGCGCCGTTTTTATGATATGCTGAGCACCCTTAAAGTGACCATGGCGACGCCAACCCTGGCAAATGCACGAAAACCGTTTCATCAGTTGTCCAGCTGCTTTATTGATACGGTGCCGGATAGTTTGGAAGGTATCTACCGCAGTATTGACAATTTTGCTCAGGTGAGCAAGTTTGGCGGCGGTATGGGCTTATATTTTGGTAAAGTACGCGCTTGTGGTTCAGCAATTCGTGGCTTTGAAGGCGCTGCCGGCGGAGTCATTCGTTGGATCCGTCTAGCCAATGACACAGCTGTGGCTGTTGATCAGTTGGGGGTACGCCAAGGAGCGGTTGCTGTTTATTTGGATGTGTGGCATCGTGATCTGCCGGAATTTTTGGCGTTGCGTACCAACAATGGTGACGACCGCATGAAGGCGCATGATGTTTTCCCGGCAGTATGCTATCCGGATTATTTCTGGCAACAGGCACGTGACAATATTGAAGGCGACTGGTACCTGATGTGTCCTCACGAAGTTTATACGGTGAAGGGCTACCACTTGGAAGACAGCTTTGGTGATGAATGGACCGAGCGTTATCTGGACTGCGTGGCTGACAAGCGCATCAATAAGCGCGTGCTGCCAATTAAAGACATCATTCGACTGATCATCAAGAGCGCGGTCGAAACCGGCACGCCATTTGCATTCAATCGTGACATTGTTAACCGAGCCAATCCTAATGGCGACAAAGGGATCATCTATTGTTCCAACCTTTGCACAGAGATTGCACAGAATATGAGTGCCATTGAGAGCGTGGATCAACGCGTGGAAATGGTGGATGGCGAAGAAGTTGTCGTTACCGTGACCAAACCGGGCGATTTTGTTGTCTGCAATCTGGCTAGTTTGTCGTTAGGGCATCTCAACGTAAACGATCCTCAAGAAATTGAAGACGTGACGCGTAGCGTGGTCCGTGCCTTGGACAACGTTATTGACCTCAATTTCTTCCCGCTGCCTTATGCAAAAATCAACAATCGCCGTTATCGCCCTATTGGCTTGGGTGTCAGCGGCTACCACCATATGCTGGCAAAGCAGCATATTCAATGGGAAAGCGATGCGCACCTAGAATTTGTAGATCGTGTCTTTGAAGACATCAATTACGCAGCCATCAAGGCAAGTTGTGAGAACGCAGCTGAAAAAGGTGCTTATGCTTTGTTTGAGGGCAGCGACTGGCAAACGGGTGCGTATTTTGACAAGCGCGGTTATGAAAGCGAACGCTGGCAAACTCTGCGCGCGCAAGTGGCCGAACATGGCCTGCGAAACGCATATCTGATGGCTGTGGCACCGACTTCCAGTACGTCCATCATTGCGGGTACTTCTGCGGGTGTTGATCCGATCATGAACCGCTTTTTCTTGGAAGAGAAGAAAAATGGGCTCATGCCGCGTGTGGCTCCAGAATTAAGTATGGAAACTTACTGGTACTATAAGAGTGCGCATGTCATTGATCAACGTTGGTCGGTGCGTGCGGCGGGTGTGCGCCAACGGCATATTGACCAAGCGCAAAGTGTTAATGTTTATATTACCAACGACTACACTTTCCGTCAGGTGTTGAATCTTTATATTCTGGCGTGGGAAAGTGGTGTGAAGACCTTGTATTATATCCGCTCCAAGAGTTTGGAAGTGGAAGAATGTGAAAGTTGTTCATCTTAATGAAAGGAGAAGGGGTAATGGAAACAATTACAAAACGTCCGCTGTTTAATCCTGACGGTGACATTGATGTTGGGGCACGCCGCATTATTGGCGGCAATACCACCAACCTTAATGACTTTAACAATATGAAATATCAGTGGGTAAGTGGCTGGTACCGTCAAGCCATGAATAATTTCTGGGTGCCAGAAGAAATCAATATGCACACTGATATCAAAGATTATCCGCTTTTACCGGCGGCTGAACGTCGGGCTTACGATAAAATCCTCAGCTTTTTGATTTTTTTGGACAGCATTCAGACAGCAAATCTGCCAAACATATCCAGTTATGTGACAGCCAACGAAGTGAATCTTTGCCTGTCTATTCAGATCTTTCAGGAAGCACTGCATAGTCAAAGCTATTCCTATATGCTGGATACTATTTGTGAGCCGCAAGAGCGCACAGATGTGCTCTATCAGTGGAAAAATGACGAGCATCTGCTGCGCCGCAATGAATTTATTGGCGAAATATATAATGATTTTCAAAAAGATCCTTCTCCGATCAATTTTATGCGTTCGGTCATGGGCAACTTTATTCTTGAAGGGGTCTATTTTTACAGCGGTTTTATGTTCTTTTACAATCTTGGCCGCAATAATAAAATGCCGGGATCGGTGCAGGAAATCCGTTATATCAATAGAGATGAAAACACGCATCTTTGGTTGTTCCGTAATATTATCAAGGAATTGCGTAATGAATGTCCGGAACTGTTTACTGATGAATTGATCGCCTTGTATCGTGAAATGATTCGTGAAGGCTGCGAACAGGAAATTGCCTGGGGCCATTATGTCATCGGTGATGATATTGAGGGCCTGACCAAGGAAATGGTAACAGATTACATTCAATATCTTGGTAATCTGCGTTCTACAAGTTTAGATTTTGGCAGCATCTATGAGGGGCATGATGTTGAGCCGCCAAGCATGACTTGGGTTAGCCAGTACAGCAACGCCAATATGATTAAAACAGACTTTTTTGAGGCACGCAGTACGGCTTATGCAAAAAGCAGCGCCTTGATCGATGACCTTTAATCGGTATGGCGCCGTTTGCAAGAGGTTCATTTGAAAGGAGCGAACAACATGCTTTATTTTTCTCAGACGCCGGCGCTCAGCCAGGCGGAGCAGGAGCAGTTTGCTGCTACGATTGATCGGTATGTTGAAGAAGTAGTGGCGAGCAGTACCTCTGCACTTGAACGTGTGCGTGCCGTGCATCGCTTGATTCAGCAAAACGTCATTTATCCTCGTCAGAAATTGCAGTTGGAAGGTGCCATCAATGTGTCCGTGCTGCCGAATACTGCAGAAGGAAGTCACTATATCAGCGCTTATGGGGCGCTGGTTAATGAACGTGCCAATAGTTATGGTATTGCACGTGCTGTGGATACCATTCTTTGTGATCCGCGCATTGGCCTTGAGAGCCAACTGGTCGAAGGCTGTTTGATTGGGGAGGATTCCATGCTCTCCATGCATTTGTGGAACATTGTCACCATTGGGCATCAAAGCTATCATATTGATGCAGCGGCGGAACTCTTGTCCAATCCACAAACGGTGCGTCGTACCGGTGAGCCGGGCATTCCTCTTCAAGCGCTCGACAGTGATGAATTGCCTATGATTGAAGCTTTGATCCCTTCTTATCGATATTGCTTAGTTAGTGACGACGTTATGAGTGCGGATCATTTATGGAGTAAAGATGGAACGCCAAATTGTCTGTCCAGTTATGTACCAGCATCTTGGCGGTAAAAAAACAGCTAGTTGTCACAGACCGCAGTCCTGAGATTGCGGTCTGTTTTGATAATGTGAAAAATTTTAAAAGAAATTTTAAAAAAGGTGTTGACTTCATTCAAAAAGGATGGTATTATAAACGAGCTGTGAGGCGCTGAGGAAACAAACCGAAGCCCACTAGCGATTTGGCCAGTTGGAGAAGCGGCTTAACTCATCAGCCTTTCACGCTGACATTCACGGG
>OGDF01006527.1_pt1 | contig 11538 bp, 10 predicted proteins | sample 1570141 | NCBI WGS metagenome assembly OGDF01 (sample SAMEA4370581, study PRJEB24528) | human gut metagenome | reverse complement strand
ACGCGGTATTCAGCCAGGTGTCGACGATCTCGAGCGCGAGCATTTCGCCCGTGACGCCCGCGCCGATTGCCATCATGTTGGTGTCGTTGTGTTCGCGGGTGAGGCGGGCGGACATCACGTCGGACAGCAGCGCGCAGCGGATGCCTTTGACCTTATTGGCGGTGATGGACACGCCGATGCCGGTGGTACACAGCACAATGCCCCGCTGGCATTCCCCGCTGGCAACCGCCCGGGCGGCCGCAGCGGCAAAGTCGGGGTAATCGCAGCTTTCCGTGGAATAGGTGCCGAAGTCCCTGACCTCATGCCCCTGCTTTTCCAGATGCTCGATGACTTTATTTTTCAGCGCAAACGCGCCGTGGTCACAGCCAATGGCAATTCTCATACTACGATCTCCTTTGTATTACAGTAGTTAAATCACATACCCGCCGCTGACGCCCAGCACCTGTCCGGTGACAAATTCCGCGTCTGCCAGATACGCAATGGCTTTCGCCACATCCATGGGCATACCGTTGCGCCCCAAGGGCGTTTCCTCCGCCATTCCCGCGAGGATATCCGGGGCGACGTTCGCGCACATGTCCGTCAGAATGACTCCCGGCGCCACGCAGTTGACCCGGATGCCGCTGGGGCCAAGCTCTTTGGCAAGCGCTTTGGTCAAAGCAATTACCGCCCCCTTCGTGGCGGAATACGCCGCCTCGCAGGACGCGCCAACCTGCCCCCACATGCTGGCCACCGTCACGATGCTGCCCCGGTGAGTCTTGAGAAAGGACGGCGTGGCGGCGTTGACGCAGTGGTAAATCCCTCCCACGTTAACGGCGAACAGCCGGTTCCATTCATCCTCCGCCATCTGGGACAGCAGCCCAAAGTACATCGTCCCGGCGTTGCAGACAAGAATGTCCACGTCCCCGATTTGAGAAAACGCCCGGTTCACGGCTTCCCCGTCCGCCACGTCGCAGCAAATGGCGGCGGCTCCTGTTTTGTCCGCCACAGCTTTCGCGGCGGTATGGTTTTTCTCGTACAAAAACGTCACCCGGTCGCCCCGCGCGGCGAACAGCTCCACCGCCGCTGCGCCGATTCCCCGGGAGCCGCCGGTGATCACAACATTCCCCATAGAATTTCCCGCCTTCCGCAGTCCATTTCCGTCTCATGAAAAACGGGCTGCCGGGGTAGCCCGTTTTTTACCGTCTTCTGCTCTTGGTGCGGTGATCCGCACGCATGGAGGAGAGCTTGTTGTCGGACTCGGACATGAACGCCTTCAGCTTTTCCTCAAACAGCTGGTCAGCCGTCTTGGGGGCGGCGGGCTGCATGGGGGCGCGCTGGGGGCGGTTCTGCGCCGGGGCGGAATTTTCCCGCCGGTAGCCGCCGTCCTGACGGGGCGCGCCGCGGTAGTTCCCGTTCCGATTTCCGCCGTTCTCACGCTGGGGCTTGGGTTCCAGACGCTTGATGGACAGGTTGACCTTGCCGTTTTCCAGACCAATGACCATGACCTTCACGTCCTGGCCCTCGGTCAGGTGCTGCCGGATATCGCTGACGTAGGCATTGGCGACCTCGGAAATATGTACCATGCCTGTCTTTCCCTCCGGCAGGGAGATGAATGCGCCGAAATTGGTGATAGACTTGACTTTACCCTCTAAAATGGCTCCAACGGTTAACTCCATAGTATGCTGTGATTCCTCCATCTATTTTCAGTTAATGATGCACAAGGTTAAGACTGCGGCTGTAGATCCAGAATAAGGGTGTTGGGGTCAGCCAGCCCCAGCTCGCTTCTTGCGATATCCTCTACGCTCTTCACCGAGCCCAGCTCGCCAATTTTTTCCTCCAGCTCGCTGTTCTGATGTTCCAGAGCGGCGGCCTCGTCCCGCAGCTCTCCGGTCCGCGCCTGAATGCCGGTGTGTACCCACCTCAGAGCTGCCAGCGCCGCCATAGAGAATACGATAAGCACTGCCACGATGATCTTCAGTGCCAGCGAGCCTGACCGGAAAATCACTTTTCCCCTGCGTTTCTGTTCCAATGGGTTCACCTCTTCGTTTTCGCCGTTTTTCCCGACGATGATTCCACTTTATTGTAACCCATTTTTTCGCAGATGCAAATAAAATTTTTGCAAATTCGGAAAATTTTTTTGCGGGCAGCAGCGCAAAGCCCAGGATCGCCCTGACGAATTTCCAGAATCCGGAAAAAATGGGTGCGATCAGGCTGCCGAACGCCAGATCCCAGACGATCCCCCCCGCCAGCAGCCCGGCGGAATACCCCAGCCGCAGGTCGCCCCTGCACACACGAAAGCTCATAATCAGCCAGACCCAGACGCAGCCCGTCAGAAACAGCGCGTCCGCGGCAAGAGTATACCGTGGACGCAGGGGACGTAAGAATTCGTAATACACCCCCAGCGCCGCCCCCAGCAGACAGCAGCACAGAAAGCGGTGCGCTGCCAGCGCGGGGGCGGTCATCCGAACAGACGGCGCTTCCAGCCGGCTGCCTGCCTCGGTTCCTCGTAGGCCAGCGCGGAAACACTGCCGTCCACCTCCACCTGCCCGCCCTCCAGTGACAGGGTTTTCAGCTGCAATTCCTTTCCTTGCACGATCAGCGTCCCCAGAGAGGTCTGCAGCACCACCGTCGTATCGTCAAAGCTGACCACCTCTGTCACCCCGGTCATGGTCAGCTGCCGCCGCTCATTCAGACAGAGCTTGTGGGGCATATGCTCATCCGCCATAGCCATCCCTCCTTGCCTTGCCATACGCTATGCCTTAGGCGGCGGGAATATGCCGCATTTTTTATTTTGCTATGCTTTTGCACAGCAAAAAGCAGCCAGAACGTTTTCTGCGTTCTGGCTGATATCATCGCTAGTTCTCCATCTGTTTTCCCAAAAAACCGGCAGCGGTCTTGACCAGCCCCTGATCCGCTTCCTGCAGGGGACTGTCGTTTTCCCCCAGAAGCAGCAGCACGCAGCCCATAAGGTCGCCCTGGGACAAAATCGGCGCGGCGGCGCCAAGGTGGTATTTCTCCTCCCCGTCGGCCGCCAGAATGGGGGCGTCCCCGTTTTTGTAGAGGTAATTTTTCCGCTGTTCCATGAGCTTTTCCAATTCCGGCGAATTGGGTTTGTCCATCAGCTCCCGCTTGGGGATACCGTAAAGGGCGATAATGCTGTCCCGGTCGGTCACCGCGGCGATATGCCCGGTAGCGGACCCGATGGACTCACACATCTGGGCAGCGAACTCCTGCAAGTCGCCCATAGGGGAATACTTACGGAAGATCACGCCCCCGTCCTTCTCCGTATAAATCTCCAACGGGTCACCGTCACTGATAACATTGACACGGAAAACCTTGTCCTCGTGATTTTTAGAGGACTGGATCAGTGTATTTTCGCTATTTTCCGTGCCGGAATTAAAATTTACGGCAATGTCTCCCTGGTTGACGTGGAGCAGGGTGTCCACATCGCTGTGGAGCCGGATCTCCAGCCGACCCTCGAATACGTCGATGCGCTCTATCAGCAGTTCTAAATCGTTTCGTTCCAGCGTTTCCTTGGAAAGAATGTCCCCGAATACCTCCATGGCGGTTTTGGCGGCACGCCCCGCCTGAATGATGGTGTTCCGCTTGTCCGAGAGCATACCGATCTGGTGATCCAGCCCCTCGATTTTCTTTTGCAGGTCGGCTTCCAGCTCGTCATAGGTCTCCGCCAGAAGCTCCTCCTGATCCGGGTGCTTTACCATATCCCGGATGCGCTGCCGCTTGGTGGCTTTCAGCTCCTCCCGCAGCTCCTCCATGACCTGGGCCAGATGGTCGGCGGATTGCTCGGTTTCCACCACATCGGAATCCTGCCGTGCCAGTTCGGCGTTCAGTTCTTCCAGCATGGCATGGGAATGTTCCATGACCCGCCGCACATAGATTTTCAGCAGCTCGTCCAGCTTGTCCACCCGGATGTGGTGGGAGCTGCATCCGGAACGGCCCCGGCGGTGGTAGGTGCCGCAGGTGTAGGCGGCACTCAAATCCCTGCGGCTCATGGCAAACATGGGGCTGCCGCAGTCCCCGCAGAACAGGAAGCCGGAGTACACATTGTCGTACTTCTTCACGCCCCGGTAATTGGCGGTGGAACGCTTCTCCCGGAGGGCCCGGGTGGTGGCAAAGGTGCGGTAGTCGATAATGGGCTGGTGGTGGTTCTCGATGACGATGTGTTCCTCCTCGTCCCGTTTCACATCCTTGCCGTTGATCTTGGCCCGGGTATATTTGGCCTGCCGGAAAGTGCCGATATAAAAATCGTTGTCTAAAATCCCCTGCACCGTGACGATGGCCCAGGCGGCCTTGGTTTTCCGGCTGGTGGGTTCCCCAGCCGCCTCCTTGCGCATCTGCTCCGACATCCGGGGAGTGGGGATGCCCTGCTCTGTCAGGTAGTTGGCGATTTTCTTGTAGCCCCAGCCCTGGTTGTTGTACAGGTCAAAAATCTGCCGCACGATTTCCGCTTCCGTAGGGACGATTTCAAATTCTTTCTGCCTGTTGATGATATAGCCGTAGGGGGCGGCACAAAGCCATTTCCCGTCGGCCTGCCGCCGCCGGATGACGTTTTTCACCTTCTTGCTGGTGTCGGTGACAGGCATTTCGTTGATGAGAAACTGAAACTGGATTTTCAGCCAGTCGTCATCGTTGGGAAAGTCGATGTTGTCTCCCACGGAAATGATGCGAACGCCTGCATCCCGCAGATCCTCCAATTCCACCAGCCCCCGGGAATTTCGCCGGGAGAATCGGGAAAAATCCTTCACCACCAGAATGTCATACTGATGCCGGATCAGCCCCTTTCGCATGGCCTGGTAGCCCTCCCGCTGTTCAAAGGTATAGCCGGAACGGTCCCGATCCTCATAAAAGGTTAGGCTGCTTCCCGGAAAACGGCGGTTCACAAAATCCCGGATGATGGCCTTTTGGTTTTCAATGGAAACGTTATCCCGGTCCAGCTCCTCATCTACGGAGATGCGGCAGTAGCCGGCAATGTCAAAGGTTTCGGTCATGGTTATTCTCCCTTGAGGTATTTTTCGGTCTGGCGGTCAAATTCGGAAATATAGTCTGCATCCTGCCGTTTGCGGAATTCCTCATAGATGCCGCTGACCTTTTTCACCGCCGCCTCCCGGGAAATGCGGCCCTTGCCGTCCAATACCTGGCGGCGGTTGTTGGTCAGAAAACGGTCCGTCTCTTTCAGCCAGTCTTGCATGGACATGAGCTGCTCGTCCTCGGCCATCAGCTCGGCATAGTCGATGAACATGGTCACCAGACGATTCAGCCGGGAAAGCTCTTTCTGATTCAGGTAATTCTTCGCCACCAGTGTGTCGCTTTTGAGGATTTTCCCATCCGGCGCACCCTTCCAAGTGGTCAGACCCATGGTGGGGCTGTCCAGAGTGGCCCGCTGGGAAAGCAGCTCCGCCGCCGTCTTGCCGGTGACGGCATAGTGCAGCTTGTTCTGGACAAAGGCATAGAAGGCTTTCGTTGTCTCGCTGTTTTTGTCGTAGTCATAGCTGCACTGTTCAAACACATCCGCAATTTTCTGATAGGCCCGCCGCTCACTGGCACGAATTTCCCGAATCCGTTCCAGAAGTTCGTCAAAGTAATCCCTGCCAAAGGGGCGGCCGTTCTTCATCATCTCATCGTTGAGAACAAAGCCCTTCTGGATGTACTCTTTCAGCGTTTTCGTCGCCCACTGGCGGAATCGGGTGGCCTTTTTGGAGTTGACACGGTAGCCTACGGCAATAATGGCATCGAGATTGTAGTGGTCAATGCTGCGCTGCACATTGCGGTTGCCCTCTCTGCGAACCACTAAGAATTTCTTAGCAGTTGCGTTGAGGGACAATTCTTCTTCGGCGTATATGTTCTTCAAATGCTGAATGATATTTTCTGGGGTACAGTCAAACAGCTCTGCCATACCATTCTGACTTAGCCAGAAGGTTTCCTCCGCAAATATCACACTAACATATTGCTTCTCGCCCTCGTCATTGTACAGCAGAATTTCTCCCTGATTTGCAATTTCGTTTCCCATTTCTTTTCCTCCAGTATCCGTTGTATCAGTGTATTTGCAGTACATTGTAGTCTTTTGCTGAATGATGTAATTACAGATAATATTGTACATCATATTCCTGTACTTTGCAAGGACAAATTGAAAATGGGCAGAGGAAATTTCTTCCCTCCGCCCCAGAATTCAACGTTCCAAGCTTGCCGTCCGCCGCTTCTTCTCCCGCTGCACCGCCAGTTCCGCACTGCGCCGTTTGTTATACGCCAGCAGTGCCATGGTGTTCTCCTTCAAATCCTCCTGCCCGGAGTGAAATACCGCCACCATATATTTCTGCTGCTTCCACTGGGCATACATGGGCTTCAGCCGGCTTTGCAGAGCCTCGTCCCCACTCTCCTTTCGGCTCAGCCACACCTGTACCAGCTTCTTTGCATCATCCTGAATAATTTCCATGTTACTGCCCCCTTTTCTCCAAATGATTTCCAGAGTTTCCTTTTTTTATGCGAATAGGCGTGCTCCTTTTTACAGCAGGGAATCCTGCGCGCTGGTTTGTGAATCCTATTTTCTGTCAATCTTCCCGCCGCTTCTGCCAGACAATCTCATAGCCCAGTACATCAGCAAGTTCCAGCACTTCCCGATAGCGCAGGGTCTGGTCACTCAACTTGGCGGAAAAATTGGAATCGCTGTCACTCCATCCATACTCGGCAGAGCAGGCTTCCACCGCTTCCTTCTGAGTGTAACCCGCAGCAATGATGTGGGATTGAATGTCGCAGCGGACTCGGTTAATTTTTCTTCCCTTTTTCATGTTCGTTCCCTCCTGGATCAAATTCTGTTTTCTATGCGGTGACTCTGCTGTCCAGTAAATTTCCTTTGGCCCTAAAATCCCTCCATTTTCTTATTCGCCATGTCCGGGTCACAGGTTGACCCGGCGAATACAGCGATTTACGAACCAATTCGTCAGCCGGTGCAGTCCTTTCCCATACTGCGAATTGGATTCACTCTTTGCTTCATCGCTTGTTGGCGCATTTCTCACAGGAAAGAGAAAACATTTTCGCTGTTGTCCAAACCCTTTGTTTTCCCTTTGGCTGATATTGCGGTTCTGTCCGTTGACGGGCTGGTGTAAACGGGCGCAAGAAAACCTCTGTACGGTTGGCATTGACCTTTTCCACCCTCGTTTCTTGTTTTGCAATTCTCTGTTTACATCTTCTCTAAAAGGAAAAGAGTAAGGAATCCAAAGTAAATTTAAGGCGTATCCCTTCTTTCGGCATTTGACGGTTTTGAAAATACGTTGACCGGCTTGTTTACCGGCTGTTTACTGGGATAGAGGATACCTGCTTACCAACCTTCCGGCAGTTCCAGCTGCTCCACTCCTACCCCAGCCTTTCTGTGCCAAGTGCGCTGGATACCGTATCCGGGAATCCGTTTTGTTGTACCCGGCTCCCAGCCCTCGATGGTGTGGTTCATAATGTCGTTGATCTCCCGGATCTCCCATTGCTTTGGCTCGCCCATGCGTCCCAGACCCAATTCAAAAATCTGCCGGGAACATACATCATCACTTCCAAAGGAATCCAGAAAACACTGGATACGCCCGCTCGTAGTGTCCTCGGGCATGAATGCCTTTTGGCGGTTCCGGGCTTCCTCCTCCAACTCTCTCGGCAGAGACAGCCGGAAATCCCCGCTGCGGTAAATGGTCATGGCCTCTGCCCACATCTGGTCGATGTAGGCGCGGGACACTGTTTCGTTTTCCAGAATGTGTACCTCCGCCTTATCCGGCTCTGCCATGACCGGCAGGAAACGACGGTTGCCCGCTCTGTCCAACGGCAGGAAATCCAGCGAATTGGAAGTGCCAGCAAATACGCACTGCCTCGGCCGATCCTCCGGGTGGATGTCGTAGGGCACCTTATAGGTTTCCTTCTGGCGGCTGATGAAGCTGCGGATCTCCTCAATACTTTTCGCACTGGCAGTGGCCAGCATCTCCGACATTTCGATGATCCAGTGTCCCTGCATTTTCCTATATACATTGTCATCATCGATCTTTTTCAGATCATCGGAGAACCATTCATCCCGCACAGCCAGCAGGCGGAAGAAGCTGGACTTGCCCGCCCCCTGACTGCCCACCAGACACAGCATCAGTTCAAATTTGATGCCGGGGTGGAACACCCGGCTGATGGCACCCAGCATGAAAATTTTCAGGCACTCGGTGTTGAACTGGCATTCTTCTGCCCCCAGGAATCTGTGCAAGGCGTGTGGAATGCGGAGCTGCCCGTCCCAGCGGAGCGCTTGAAGATATTCCTGAATGGGATGGAAGCGGTTTTCATTGGCAACAATGCGGATGGCATCCCGCAGCGCCTTCTCGTGGTTCAGATGGTAGTGCCGTTCGAAATACAGTTTGAGATAACTCATGTCCCGTTCCGTGATGGCACTGCCTGTCCGCTCCCAGCCAACATCGCCCACGATGCAGTCCCGCTCGGTCAGCACGTTGAATCGAATGGTTCCCCTCAAATTCTCGTCATGCTCCAGAACAAAAATGCAGTTGTCAATGGTTTGCAGGACATTGTCTTTGCCGTTCTTCTTGAGATTCAGAAATATCTCCTGCTGTGTCATTGCTGTGGATTCGTTCATCGATCTTTATCACCATCTTTCTGTAATGCTCGTAAACGGTTTTCACTTCTTCCGTAGTTCCGAACTCCAATTCAAAAATCAACTGGCGAATGTCCGTCTGTCTTTGAAGTGCTTCGATAAACAACGGGTGCCATTCTGCATCTGACGCCTTTGGGCAATACCTTCGCTTCCAGTCAATCAGTAAATCGTAGTAACCGTGAAGGATTTCCTTCGCGTAGGAAACCCATGTTTCCATTTCTGTCCGGGCAGCCGGTGGGCCTCGGGAGTGGTTGCCCGCAGGAATCCCAAAATCTGCGGACAGCTTTTGTGCCGCCTCCCCCGGTGAAATTCCAAAAAGCCGGGACACAAATGTGATAACGTCTCCCTGTGCGCCGCAGCCGAAACAGTGAAAGCCCCGGCTGAGCTTCAGGCTGGGCGAGTGCTCATCGTGGAAGGGACATAACGCCATCCCGGAGGTATTCACTTTTAAGCCATAGCGGGGAGCCACCTCCCGGCAGGTCAATCTTTGCTTCAACGCTGGATAGTAACTCATGTTTCCCTCCTTCAGTTGAATTTGTCACAGGATACCCATTTACCAGGTATCCCCGTGTATTCACTTTTCAAGATGCAGGCGAACAAACTCCCAAAGGACGCAAAAAAGGACATGGCAACAGCGTGAAAGCTGTTTGCCATGTCCTCTCGATGGTCCTCGTTCTCACCAGCAAAGCTGGTGGATGCAGGCTCTTATCCGGCTTCTATACTGGAATCGATCCAGCGTGTCCGGCGGTTGAACTTTATGCAAAACGTGTCAACAAAAATATGAAGTTGTTATCGCAAGTTGATTTAGAAAGTTTGTTCGCATGTCAGGAGCATAACACATAGAAAGCGCAATGTCAACATCTAATTCAAAAATATTTTCGAAAATAAATCTTGCTCGTGCAAAATCAAAAGCGATTGAAAATCGCGCAGCCGCAGACGGATAGACTGCGATTGTCGGGGCCTGGGGCGGAGCCTCAGCAAGCAGAAACCCACTCGTTCCGTAGAAGGGGGACGGGGGGATTTTGCGCATCTGTATTACAGATGCATTGCTTGCTAATATTTGTTTAGCCCCTTACATCTTGAAAATAGGTTTGTAAAGAGGCTCTTACCTAAGCTGCAATATGTGACCATAAACCTTGCTGCGACAAAAGTCGCAAGCAATGCCTTCGTATATACAAAGGCACAAAACCAGGCATTTCCGATAGAGTGGAAATGCCTGGTTTCTGCTTGTTGAGGCTCCGCCCCAATCCCCGCAGGATACAATTCTGTATCCTGAGAACGCTGCAAAAATGCAGCGGCTGCGCGATTCTTCAAATCGCTTATGGATGCTTAACGTCCTTCTTTTTCGGATTCTCTTTCCACGGTAAGCGTATTCTCCCCCAAAATCCGGTCTACATTTGCCTTGGCAGTTTGCAACGAACGCATCTCCTCTCTGGCCTTTTGGTAATCCGCATACAGAGCTTTTTTCTCGGTCAAAAGCTGAGCATACTCCGCTTGCAGGCTCTTGACGGTGGGCAGCTTTTTTAGCCCCTGCTCGTCAAAAAACTGCTTTGCCGCCTTGTGCAGAATGATTTCGGATTCATGCTCAGATAGAAATTTTTTAGAATAGCCCGCCTTCCGGTAGGCCACATAAATGTCACGGGTCTTTGCGTAGTTTATGATATGCTGCTGCATGATTTTGATTTCTGCCATCCGCTGCTCTTTGGCTTTTATGTCCGCAGAAAGCGTCCGATATTGAGAGGTAGCGGCTGCCGTCTTTTCCTCCAAAAAGCCACGGTCCAGCAGACCGTTTTCTTCCAGGTAGATCAGCGTTTGGGACAGCTGCTTCAAATTGAAGTTCTTCGCCCACCGAGCATAACCGGCTCCCTTGCCGTCCTGGAGTTTGGCCTGAATATCGATCAGCAGACTGCCGCTGGGTCTGGTGGAGGCTTCCATAACCCGCTTCTTTTTCGGCGTATGGTTCCTGGCCCCGGAAATAATGGCACGGAGCGCATCCGGGGTGTAATTCTCACCCAGGGTGTCCATGCGGATAAAACGCTTCTGGTCCGCTCCCAACAAAGCGGGGACTTTACCACCCTTAATCTGATACCCGGATTGACGCAGCAGTTCCAGCAGCTCCTCAAAGCTCTGGGGCTTTTTTACTAGAGCTTCATCAATGGCATAGCAAATCCGTTCCCGGTGAGAGGGCTTCTTCTGGTTTCCTAACCACTTGTCATAGGTCTGGCCTTTGCCCTTGGGGTCGGCCACAATGGAATATCCGTTCTCAACGCAGATGGTATCGTTCAGGCGGCGCACCGCTCTGGTGCTGCCCCAGAAATTCCGAAATTTGCGCTGTTCATTCAGAGCGGTGGAATTCCAAATGATGTGATTATGGACGTGGGCCCTGTCGATGTGCGTACAGACGATGTAGGCATGATTGCCTTTTGTGAATCGCCGTGCCAACTCGCAGCCCAGGCGATTGGCGTCCTCCGGTGTGATCTCGCCGGGACGGAAAGACTGGCGCAGGTGGTAGGCAATTACATCATCTGCGCCTCGCACCCTACCGGTATTTCGGATGTACTGCTGCTTGGAAAAGAGGAATTCACTGTCGGCAACCCGGCTGTCACACTGCCAGCTGGTGATCAGCCTCCCATTGTCTGTCTTTCCCGGATTTCCAACATAATCCGGCAGTACGCCCTTTGCCAACGTGCAGCGGCATCAGCCGTGTGGTCGCCATGAAATGCCCTCCTTACAAGAAAAGCCCCGGTGTCATTACGGCACCGGGGCTGGAATCAGATGGATTTGATGAAATGAGAAATGCCTTGAAGTGCGCTGAGAATCCATACCGCGAACATAGGCAGGCCCATCGGGCTGACGAGAAACGCAATGGTTAGAAGAATCATTCCGTTCTTTGGGGAGTATATGGCCAGGACCATTACTCC
>OGDF01006526.1_pt1 | contig 11543 bp, 8 predicted proteins | sample 1570141 | NCBI WGS metagenome assembly OGDF01 (sample SAMEA4370581, study PRJEB24528) | human gut metagenome | reverse complement strand
TGCCAGCAATTATATTTTCACGTGGGTATGGGGACGTAATCCCCATCAAGTCTGCTACTCGTAAGTAATACAAAATTGTCAAAATGACAATACTGTAATACACGGGTGGATCTTGCTCTAGTTGTAACATGTTCATTTATGCAATAATAGGTCCAAATGGGCACTTTCACCATTCGAGCCTATATATTATATGTCTTTTGGATAATAGATAAAAAAGTAGCTGTCTAGACGGTATGTTTTTATCGTAGAATTGATTTTATTCAAACACTACTGACTCATCAAATTAGATAAATCATCATTTTGAACAAACGATCGCATATCGTAGAAATCATCAAGATAATTAATTCATACTCTGAGCGAATTCGTTTCAGATAAGGATCTAATTACACTGCCCATCCTTAGTCCTTCCATCTTCTAATGTACACAAACTTCATTTGATTTTATAACAGAATAATCATGGACTGTGCATCCATCAAGATTTTCTATCTTATTCTCAATATAATCTAGCAACTCTGTCCCATCCAAATATATATACATCTGTGGAGCAACAAATCCCGAAACATCACGTCTTAAAGCACCAAGTGAAATTTCCGTAGTTTCTTGAAATTCATTGATTTCCATAGCGTATCGATATAATTCTTGATACTTCTCAATACGAACAACAGCCGCTTTATCATTTTTAAACTCTTCTCTCCAGTCAGATAACAAATGTCGCTTACCTAGATATACTATGCCTTTAATTGCCTTAATTGGTGCACTCACATACATATATGCCATAATTGGTTCATCTGGAAAGTTTCTTCTATGTTCAAATTTTTTCTTTCCTGATTTTATTTTCTCATATACTTCCGGTTTAAAACTTAAAAGCATTTTTCTCACTTATGACACCACCTTAATTCCATCTACATTCGATATTAAGAACTTCCATCGGCATACTAACAAATTGAACATCAAACTTAAGGCTTGGTTCGACCTTTGTGCTTGCATTGTGAATTCTAAAGCTGAGTTGCCAACCATTATCAAGATACATTTCTACTGTATTATCACTGCCAGGTTTAAACTCAAGTGCCACAAGTCTTGTAGGCAACTTTACAATGGGTACTGTGATTGCAGATACTTTATTCTTCGCTGGCTTATTCAATGTATCATGCATATTAAATGTATGAATCATCGTAAGTCTCTTACTATCTTTGCTCACGACTTTATAATAATCTTCAATACCAATTAAATACTCAATCATTTTTCTCGGCATCGTCTGATCTTTTTCATTTGCTCGATTTATTTCATCAATAAATGCTTGTAATAATGGAATGTATACTTTCTGACTCTTGTCTGCAATTTCAGACCATTTTGTACCATAATTTTTTTCCTGTTTCAACAAATCAAATACAGGCTCAACTGCCTCCCAATATTCGTCAGAACAAGGCATTCCAAACCATTCATTCCCAAAATCTAACTTATGACTTAATCTACTATGCTTAACTGCATCATGATTGTGCTTAATACTTAAACCAATTTCCCATTCAATATTTTTTCTCTTTATAACAATATCTCTAACATCACCTTTTACACCTTGACCATCTTTTTGAAATTCAAGAGTAAGCTCGTCACTATCAACTTCTGCCATTCTCGGCTCAAGTTCTAATACCATATCAATAGCAGCTCCAGCAGATGTCATAAATATTTCCTGCATATCTTCATCCATTAAAGACCATGCTTTTTCATTTGCTACCAAACTGGAATTCTCAACAATTCTTGTTTTTCTTAACTCAGCTATTGCTTTATATAAAGTTTGCATCCAAGCATATTCATATGCTCTACCTTGATCATTACTCTTTGTGCTCACTTTCTTCTCATTAACCTCCTTTGCATCAATAACCTCTCTGTCGATTTCAACAGAAGAGCCTTTTCCTTCAAGATACAATTTAATTGCTATCGCAATCTCATACGCTAAATTCACAGGAACCGCATTACCGATCATCTTATATGCGGTATTGGTATCGTTATATATAAATTTAAAATCATCCGGAAAACCCTGCACTCTTGCAACTTCGCGAATTGTCATTCTTCTATAAAGATGTTCTTTGCCTTCCACAAATCTACAGTCATTAGTTCCAACTTTTACCATTTTAGGAGCTTGTGGATGTAATTGACATTGACGTCCAGATGCTTGAACTGTATATGCCTGTTCATCCCAACTCTTCACACGATTACGGCTCATAAAAATAGGCGAATATGCACCTGTAAAATATTCATTATTATTTATTGCTTCTGGATTGTGTCGGTTCTTTTCCCCGGAAGGAATTGCAGTATCTTGTAAATCCCAAATTATGTCACGCAAGGTAATTTTTTTAGAATCATCCTTTGTTGAACCTTTAGGAAAACCAAATTCTATATTTAAATCTTTTCTGAATCCTATATAAAATACTCTTTTTCTCTCTTCTGCAACACCATAATCTTTAGCATTAACCAACGTAAAAGAAACATCATATCCTGCTTCATCAAATAATTCCAAAATATTTTGAACGGCAATTGAATGTCTATTGGCAAGCATTCCACTCACATTTTCTGCTAAAAAAAACTTTGGCTGAAATTCCTTTAATATTCTTATGTAATCAAAAAATAACTGACCTCTTGCATCCTTAATTCCTTTAAGAGAACCTGCTTCTGACCATGACTGACATGGTGGACCACCTATGATACCATCCACTTCTCCGTCTATATATTGGGCTATATCATCCTTTGTAACTTGCCTGATATCACCCTCAATTAAATGTGTATTAGGATGATTAACCTTGTAGGTTTCCCATATTGTTTTGTCAAATTCATTTGCTACAGGTATATTAAATCCAGCTCTCTCAAAACCTAAATCAAGTCCCCCACATCCACTAAACAAACTAATTACATTCATTAAATTATGCTCCTTCATTCTCGTTCTTTTTTATTATTTTTGCAGCTTCAATAAGTGCTGTTCTCCGCACAAATTCACTATAAGAAGCATATGCCTCTAATCTGGCTGCCTGCTTGAATTTATCTAATTCTTCTTCGCTCACTCGTATGCTTATTGATATTGATTTTTTCACTTTTGAACACCTCCAACTACCTATTATTTTATCTCATGCAGTATGTCAATGTCAATACTTTGTAGCACAAACAAACGTTCCTTTACATAAGAAAATCTGATGTACTATTCTACACCAGATTTTCTTATCATTTCTTCTATATTCAAACTATCCTAACACATATCTATATCAATCCCAAGTCTACAACCACCTCGACAAAGTTCCATTTGTCTGCAACTAGAACATTTTTCTTTTCTTTGTTCCCTGAAAGCAACAAATTTATCTCCCTGCCATATTTCTCTTAATGTTTTCGAATTCATTGATTCGGATATACTTTTGTCCCATATACCAAATGAACACGGATAACAATTCATTTGACTGTCTATGTACATTGAAAAAGTGGCCGCTTCACAAGCATCTATGCTAACTGCTGGTACTGTATCTCCCCATCGCAATAATGCGGGTGTAAAACATGTATCAAATCCAACTCTGTACGGATGTTTAACCTTTGTTGCAAGAGATATAAATCTTTCAATTCGAGAATCCGTATTTTTTAATACCTTTTCTGTAATACCATTCCCCACAGGCTTGTACAAAATAAATATAACTGCATTCACTCCTTTAGGAAATGAATCCATCTCCAATCTTGTGATTGCTTCATTAATAGTATCTTTCGATACCACATAATGAATATTTGTAGTACAACCACTTTTCACCAATCGTTCTACAGCATCTATTGTTTCCTGATTACTTTCTTTTCCATCCATGAAACGTGAATACCAGGACACTGCAACGGCACCACAATATTGCTTTATCAAACCAACTTCATTATCTGTTATAAGAAAACCACTTGTTGTCATATTCGGAATAATTCGATATGCTCTACATGATTTCAGTATATCCTCAATTTGTGGATGTTTATTAGGATCTCCAGCCCCACCTAATGCAATTTGGAAAGTTTTACCTGCTGCTTGTTTTACAATTTCCATAAAATTCTCATATGACATATGTGGAGCATATGTTGTAAAACCTTTTTGGTAACAATCAATCCCAGCGTTCCTACAATATTGTCCACCATTGCAATGTCCCATGATTCCCACATCAAGCAATTCAGGAAACGATCTCATTACTGGATCAACGCCATTGATATCACTGCGAAATAAGGTTCCATTTTCTTCGTTAAAAATTTCAAAAAAACCAAACACTTCATCTTTATAAATAATCATCTTTACCACACGCAAGCTCTACCATTAAGATAGAAATCCTTGTCCTCTATTTCAAAACTATCAGTAGTAAAAAACTGTGTTATAGGCGAATCATCGCTACTTGTATATCCCCAATAAGCATGATACCCCTTGTTTTTAACAAACAATCTTGCAGATTTCTCTCCGAAAACTTTTTTTATTGATTCATAATCCGGTATTTCATAGTTGTGATATCTTAAACCTCCATCTAAAGCATATATTATGCTTCTGCATAATTCTCGGCCTTGTTTTTCAAGCATACCATCCTTTATAAAACCTAATTTTTCAAACAAATACTCTTCTGTTAATTCCTCTTTCGATATAATAAGGAAATTAGTAGAAGAACTATTCGTAATAAATCCCATCCTGATCTTCATCTTCCAATCCTCCTACCGCTTTTGAAAAAGCTTTTTTAAAACTTTCATCATAATTAAGTGTTTCTATATTTCTTTCAACTGAACAACGTGAACACTCTTTCATAGAATAATTTCCTTCAGCCAATTTTTTAGCATCATCTAATTCAATATTAAAATGTTCTTCTATGAACTTTTCTACAGAGCAAAATTCTTTCCGATAGTACTTTCTATATTCTTTTTTTAAATTTATCGCTCCTTGAAAATAATAATCATAAACTCTGGAAATCATATTTCCGGCAAACGTATTTTTCTTTACTCCCAGCGTTTTCATTACTCGCCTTTTACACGGTACATCTTTATGCTTAAAAAATATTCTTCCATTTATCTTATAACACGATGTTTCATTCATAATCTTTTACCTCTAAACCACAGGCTATCCTCATTTCTAAAATCATATCATTTTGTACTTTATCATGTGTAGGCAAATTGTAGAAAAAATCTTCAAGTTCTTCCTGCTTATCTTTATCATGTAATTTAAAGCACAATAAAAATAATTCAGCTATTTTTTGAATCTGTAATTTTCGTTCTGAATCTGATAGTTCATTATAATATTTGATGAAATCTTCTGGAATAAACCTGTCATCCATATTATTACGTGCACTAATCGTGTGAAATGTATTAAGTATGGCATCTTTATTTTTCAATCCAAATAAGATCCCTAAATATATATCTAAATTATATATTCCTCCATAAAGTGTTCCATCTAACATTGTATCAAAAAACATTCCACCATCTTCATATGGATCTTTTCTTAAACAGTCTTGAATATACGTAATTTCAAAATCAGTCAATTCGAGACCAGATGTTAAGATAATCCTTAATCCTAGATTTTGTAATTCTTCCCTGTAACGCATACTCCAATATGACTTTCTTTCTCCACCTTCCGGAATACGGTATAAATCAAGAATTGAATTACACATTTTTTCTGTCTGCCCTAATTTTGAAACCAGTTCATCTGTTTTAAAAAAGACATAACAATAATGAATAACTCCCTCTGTACAAGATGCACCTGTTGCTTTTAATTGTTTTAATTTTTCGATGACGGATTCTCCATCCACATTATATGCCGATATATTATTTAATAAAATTTGCCGTGCTAAACAATAATCTCTCATTTCATCAAAAACAAAATACACGACTTCCTTTTCATTTCTTGCAATTGTACCTTCATGGAAAACCAATTTTTTACTAAGAAGAATGCCACTATTTACTGTCTTCCGTATATCACCGGAGGTAATTCCTGTCTTTTCCAAGTCAGTTATACTGATTTCATCATAATTATCACTGTGTATCATGAAATCAGTCACTGTGTCGAGCACAGTTTCGAGATATTCTCTGTTATTTTGTTTTAGTTTTTCGATGTACTGTGCAAATATTTCATGCTTTCGAATGGAATACACATCTGCATTACTATCCTTATTAACTTCGAAAAATATTCGTAGTAAAAGTAATTGCTCACTAAGTACGCTTTTCACCGCAAGGGAGATATTTCCACTATAATTAAAATGATTACTGTATGTCTTAATAATACGATTAATTGCTGTAGACGTATAATGTTGCTCCTTTAAATCAAACTCAAATACTGGTATATTAACTTTTTCTACAAGATATTTTCTAAAACGTTCTTTATAGTATTCGTTTCTACAAGATACAACTATCTTCGCTCTACTATAGTCAGCAATTTTATTGATAAATGCGCTAATCTGGTTTCCAAACCCATCACTGTCATTTTCATTAATAGCATCAACAATTATAAATAGAAACTTATTCTGAACAGTTAACAGTAAGTTTACCAAATAAAGATAAATCTCTTTATGCTTCTTATATAAATCTGGAAGCCCCAATTCATCGAATATAAAATCTAAAATATCACCCTCAATCTCTCTAGCATTCAAAAATATTGTCGTTTGCTTAAGGTTAACTAAGAGTTCACTAATACTACACAACAAATTTGTCTTCCCATTTCCAGCACTTCCAGTAAGTATAAGATACTTTCCATTAGCAACTTTACTATATTTTAGCAAACTTCCAAGTATTTCGTTATACGGATACTGTATTATTTCAAAAAGAATCTGTGATTCTTTATAATCTTGTTTAAATTCTATACCTGAGTTCCGAAAATTATTATGAAATTCGTATGCCGAATTCACTGTCTCCAAAATTTTCTTTGTGGATGCCATTCTGTTAAGACGAAAGCACACATTTTGATTATCACAAGCTTTTTTTAGAATCTCACCATATGAATTATCATATACATAGTTAAAATTTTTAATCAGCCTCTTTCTCCACTTCTTACCATATACAAAATATCGTAATACTTCTTTACTGTTATTAAGCTCCACAAAAACACCCGGAATATATTTTCCGTCCTGAATCAATTTCTTAACTTGTTCACCAGTATACTTATTTGCTTTTTTTCGTATTGAAAAAAGAGAATTCATAAGTACAAAAATCGCAACCACTAGTGTAATAAGCCACCATATATTTTGTATTATATCACTAAAATTACTAAGTAAATTTATTATCCTTGAAAAAGATGCGCCTTCTGTACACTCATTCTCCGTTGCAGAAGACATATTTTGAGTCGATATAAAATTCTGTTCTTTCTCGTTTTCTATTATATTTTCCCCTTCGGATGAACAAGCTATTTCTTCCGTATCCTGCTCCTCAACATTTTGCTTTTGTATTGTTGCTTTTTCCCGCTTTCCTTCTATACTTGCAGCTTCTGATATTGGAGAAAAACCTATAACAAGCAATGCAACTACTAATCCCAAAAACATAATTGCCTTTATTTTTTTCATAAGTACTTCCTCTCTTACACAACATTATATTTTTTGTACTCTTGAAATTCCAACGCTCCCCCTGTACTCCATGCCCTACTTTATATATATCATTCTCTTGTAGCACCAGAAATAATTTCTACTAATTCCGGATACGACACAATAGGGAAAGTAACTTTTTTATATCTTGAAACCAGTACCTTATTCATACACATATACGGTATTACTTTATAGCCGATATAGTCTGTGCATCCCAATTGTTGGATCACTTGATCAGCATTCTCACGTAAATAATCAATTCTTCTTTGGAACTTCTCATCTTCCTTATGTTCATTAAAAAATCTATTCTGCTGACGATACATATCATAGAAAGTAGCTACTTTTTCAATTACTTTGCATTCTACAATCCAGATAGACTTATTATTAATATCTACAGCAAACACATCATAGTCTCCAAGCCACTGCGGATGAGATTTATTTAATTTCATTAATTCAAAATTTTGCTTTATGATATCAAATTTATTTTTCTTAAATGAATTCGCTATATCATAGACAATCTGTTTCTCATACGATTTTTTCCACTCCACTATTAACTGTTTTGTTTTATTCATACGCACTTCATATGGTAAAATAAAATCCATTATTCCGTTAAGCCAATCTTTTTTCAAACGATCCATTGTAATAGGTGAAAATATAATGTCGCCATTAATACTTACAAGGGGCATTAATTCAAACCTGGTATCTCTTGTTCTTCTTTTACCGATTGGAAGATAAAAATTGATCTTACCATTTTCTGTCTTAAGATTTTGAGAAGAGACCACTAAATAGTTAAAAAGAGTTGCGGCATCTTCTTCTGTAATAACATTATTCATTTGCTCCAGGAAATCTCTCAATAATTCTTTCATAGGTGCTCTGAATACATTATTGCCAATCTTTTTAACGATTGTCTCTGAAAAAGAATTACTAAAATACGATAAGATATCTAAGAAGTCTGTGAGGTCAAATCCCATATCTTCCTTAAATGTTTCCTTCACCTTTTCAAGATATTTGAAATCTGTTTCATGATCTCGCTTTAATCCCCCTGAATATGAATATATCCTATGATGCAAACCACTTAATGCCTCAGCATCTTGATCATCTGCTAAAGTATCCACTACATACTCATCTGTTATTTCTATATAGGCTTCGTTATCTGCAAAATGGCACATATCTGCTACATCATTTAAAACAACTAGCCAATTCGCATATGCTAATAAAAGATTTATATCATCTATGGTTGCAAGTGTTTCTGATTCACAATGCAAATACAAATTTGTTTCTATTAGATAAAGTGTATTTCTATCATCATGCTTTGCTTTTTCTCTTTGGTCTATAATTCGGTCTCTGACTTCTTTATCTTTCTTCTCATCTAAACCAGAATACGAGCCATATCTTTTCCAATTAATATCTATATCATGCAACAATGTTGAATGATAATCCAACAACGAATAATGCAATTCACTCCATGAATATTTTGAAACTTCACCCTCGAAATCTTCAATTATAGCCTTTTGCATGGCACGTATAATTTGATTTGCTTCTTGTCCACGGTAAATTCCTGGTTTTATCATATTACCATAACAAACATTTGCTATTCTTTTTCGAACTTCATGATAGTGATAATCCTCAGGAGAAAAATTCTGTACATTATTGTCCCATTTATACTCTACAGATGCCGAAAAAACTCCCACTTTCTTTTTTTCAAGAGAAACTTTTTTTCTTTTTGATTCAAATAGCTCATTCAAATCAGGCATCCTATCTAGCAATGGAATCAATATTTCGCGCAATATATTGAATTCTGTACTTCTATTTTTTGCCTCTTGAATATCTTCATAAATCCGATTAATATCTTTTACAACATATCTGATAATCCATTTATGACTATAGTATTGAGCATCACTATATACATATATCCTATCTTCATATAAAAAAGATTCATGCCCTGCATGAACAGCATACTCAATAGGCATAAAAGCAATCTGTATTCCGGTGTTACTAATTGCCTTATTGTCCTCAAATACACATTTTATTGAATCAAATCCTTCTGTTATAATCTCTTCCAACAATTGAATCCACTGACGATATTCTCCAAAATCTTTTACATCTTTGTAGAACTCCACATTGTTCGTCAAAAAAACATAATTTTTTTGAGGCAGTGGAAGATATATACCACCAAATCCCATTCCATGTTTTACTGTATATTCATATGTATCAAAATCTCTTTTTTCAATTTTCCACGAAAATGGTTCACGGAAAAGATAATCCCTCATATGGAATGGATAATCTTTCAATTCCTCTTTAAAATAGTCAACAACAGCTTCATTCTCTGTATCATATCCTACATCAACCATATTAAATATAATTGCGCCCTTTGCAATATACCGGTCTTGATTTTTCCATGTAAAATATAAAGCAGCATCACTTCCAAAACCAAACGAACTTTCATAATCTTTCTCATTTGAATAAGATAGATACTCGAATAATTCATCTATGTCATCCATGAAATTTAGATAATATATAACATCTAGCGCTGTACAAGTTTTTCTCTTCTTCCCTTCCTCGCCCAAAGACATGTGCATTTGATTCGGATTCATAAAACTATCATAAATTAAATATTCTATTGGCATATCGGCAGGAATATGAATCCCCCTTAATCCACTTTTATCAAAACGGTTAAATGTTTCCGCAATATGAAGTGTTCCGCTTTTATGATATTTCTCTATATTAGCAATTTCCTTTTCTAACTGTCCCTCCTCATATTCATCTGCATTAAGCGCGACAACTACTCCACGAGAAGCCTTTGCTATAAATGTATATGTTCTCTGGCTTGAATCATATTTTTGCTCTGGAAATATCATAGCAGGTGCAAATATTGAACAACTTCTTGACCGATCCATTTCAAACAAACTATAAATTCTGTCAATGATTCCCTCATTCGCAACTGAAATCTGTTCTTTGAAATCAATTTTATTTTCCCATATATCATATAAATCAATTAACAAAGAAACATTGTACAAAGGATAAATATTATCTTCCCTGCATACAAAATGGCTTTTTTCAATAGTAGTTCCTTCACTCATCATTAAAGAATCAAGTTCAAGAATATCATATTTCTTTACTTCCTCCTTAAAGAATTTCTGTACTTTATAAAATAATATTTCAGTCGGAAGAACAAACCTTTTTTCTACAACGCCATCATTCTTATTTTCTTCTATAAAATAATCAATCGTTCCAGATACATACTCTAAAGCCAGGCATAATTCCTCTTCCCGCGAAATATTTCTTGCTAAAGTAGGTAAAAAATTGAGACAAGCATAAACATTATTATGACCAGTTCCGATTATTACACGGTAAAACTTATCATTATATCTAAGCTGGACTTCACCAAAATCTTCTACCGTGTAATCGTCTGCTATCCCTGGTTTCATAACATCATATATTTTACCAAAGAACCCTTTGAATTCATCATATGTTCCAATCCTCTTACTGCCTTTTTCTTCATATTCAATCAGACAGGCATTTAATGCCAAACAAGATTCCAAAACTGATCTGTTGTTGATACACAGATTAATACAATATACCGCCTTCACAAGATCATTAAACTGATATTCATTTGTAATTTTTAATAATCTGTCAATTTTCATTCGAATAGTTGGAAACGCTTCTGTTTTTACCATTTTGTCATCACCTTCATCAAATAGCAAATTTAGATATTAACTCTTCTTCCAAAATATTATACCATAAAAATGGCGAAGTGCTTATCCTAACACTTCGCCGTTTGTATCAATATTTCCAATATGACAAAATCTGTTCCTGTTGTATTTATCTATTTCTTTATTTTCTCTATTATTCCGATCCAGCCTTCCAAAGGTATAAATAAGGTGTAAATTATTGGTTAATTCCCAAGAAATCCTTTAAAATCAAGGTTTTCACGGCATCCATTAAACATTGCCGTGGCAGATAAAGAGCACTTTTATCATTGTTGCATAACCTCGCATTTCT
>OGDF01006511.1_pt1 | contig 11562 bp, 8 predicted proteins | sample 1570141 | NCBI WGS metagenome assembly OGDF01 (sample SAMEA4370581, study PRJEB24528) | human gut metagenome | reverse complement strand
TATTATTTATTTAATTATATACAAAAATACCCTATAGAGTAGACCTTTTTATTAGTTGTCTACTCTATAGGGTACATTTTAAAATTAGTGGACTTTTTATATACTATAAAACATTATTTTTTACATATTTTATTCTATTTAAGCAAGTTTCTTTTCCTAGAACTTCCATAGTTTTTGGAAGATCTGGTCCATGCATTTGACCTGTTAATATTATTCTTGATCCCATGAATAAGTTTTTACCCTTTATTCCATGTTCTTTTTGTATTTCTTTAAACATTGCTTTTACAAATGCTTCATCTACTACTTCAGCAGCTTCTACTTTTGCTTCTAATGCATCTATTAAAGTTGGTATATGCTCTAAGTTTAAGAATTCTCTACATTCTTCAGTTTCTAACTCAACAGTGTCTCCAAAGAATATATTAGCATGTTCAGTTATTTCTTTTACATATTGTAATTTTTCTTTAAGAACTGATACCATACCTTTTATAAATTCATATTTAGTTTCGGCTTCTTCTTCTGTTATAAATCCAGCTTCAACTAAGAATGGTATAGCTAAATCTGTTAAGTAGCTGTCATCTGCATCTTTTACATAATGTTGGTTAACCCAGTTTAATTTTTCTGTATCAAATACTCCACCACTCTTAGATACTCTATCTATAGAAAATGCATTTTCTAATTCTTCCATTGAGAATATTTCTTGGTTGTCTTCTGGAGACCATCCAACTAATGCAACATAGTTTACTAAACCTTCTGGTAAGTATCCTTTTTTCTTGAAATCTTCAACTGCAACATCACCATGTCTCTTACTTAACTTTTTCTTTTCTTTGTTAAGTATGTTTGGTAAGTGTACAAATGTTGTTGGCTCCCATCCAAATGCTTCATATAAGTAAACATGCTTTGGTGTTGAAGAAAGCCATTCTTCTCCTCTTATAACGTGAGTTATTTCCATTAAGTGGTCATCAACAACTACAGCGAAATGATATGTTGGGAATCCATCAGTTTTTATTAATACTTGATCATCTAAGTCATTAGTATTAAATTCTGTTTCTCCTCTAACTAAGTCATTGAACTTTATAACGTGGTTTTCTGGTAATCTTAATCTTATAACGTATGGTTCTCCTGCAGCTATTTTAGCTTGTACTTCTTCTTCTGTAAGATCTCTACAGTGACCATCATATCTTGGAGTTTCACCAGCTTCTTTTTGCTTTTCTCTTACTTCATCTAATCTTTCTTTTGTACAGAAGCAATAGTAAGCTTTTCCATTATCTAATAATTCTTGTATATATTTTTTGTATATATCTAATCTTTCAGATTGTATGTAAGGACCGTTCTCACCTTTTTGAACTATATTACCATTTTCATCTAACATAACACCTTCAGTGTGGTTAACACCAGCCCATTTCATAGCTTGAAGCATGTTTTCTATTGCACCTTCAACTAATCTTGTTTGGTCTGTATCTTCTACTCTTAATAAATACTCTCCACCCATTCTCTTTGCAAATAAGTAGTTATATAAAGCAGTTCTTAAACTACCTATATGTACAAATCCAGTTGGACTCGGAGCAAATCTTACTTTTACACTCATGTCTTTACCTCCTATAAATATCTATATGTATCTATAATATCAAAATAAGCCTTTATTGTAATGTTATTTTATCCAAATAATATAAAAAATACAATTTATATGTTATCCAGATAATCTGTTGATAACTCACTTTTTATGAAAATTAAAATAGTATATATATCCACATTTTAACTTAAAATGTTAATAAGTTCGTGGATTATATATACTATTTAGTTATTTTGTAATTATCCTAACTTTATGTTATTTTTTACAAATTCAGCTTCAACTCTTGATTTTATCTCATCTAAAGATATTACTTCTTTTTCTTCAGACTTTCTTAATTTGAATTCTACTTTTCCGTCTACTATATCTTTACCAACAGTTATTCTCATTGGTATACCTATAAGTTCACTATCTTTAAACTTAACTCCAGCTCTTTCATCTCTGTCGTCTAATAATACTTCTACACCCATATCTTGTAATTCGTTGTATATATTTTCAGCAGCTTCCATGTGTTCTTCTTTCTTTATGTTAACAGGTACAACTACAACATGATATGGAGCTATTGCTAAAGGCCATGTTATACCATTTTCATCATGATGTTGCTCTATTATAGCTGCAGCTGTTCTTTCTACACCTATTCCGTAACATCCCATTACTACTGGCTTAGACTTACCATCTTTATCTATGAAGTTACATCCCATAGCTTCAGAGTATTTAGTTCCTAACTTGAATATATGTCCAACTTCTACCCCTCTAGCTATTTCAAAGTGACTTCCACACTTAGTACACTTATCTTGCTCAGTTACATTTCTGAAGTCTCCTACTGTTCCTTCGAAGTCTCTTCCATAGTTAGCATTTTCTATATGGTACTCAGTTTTGTTAGCTCCTATTATTAAGTTTCTAGCATTAGCTACTTCGTTATCTATTAATACATAGTCAGCTTTTATTCCTATTGGTCCTGCAAATCCTATTTCTGCATTAGTTACAGCTTTTACTACTTCTTCATTAGCAAGTTCAAACTCAACAACCCCACCTACAGCATTTCCTACTTTAGTTTCGTTTACTTCTCTATCTCCTCTTACTACTACTGCTACAGTTTTTCCATCTGCAACATATACTAAAGTTTTTGCAAACTTATCAGCCGATAATTTAAAGAAGTTTTCTAATTCTTCTATAGTGTGTACACCTGGAGTGTGTACTTCTTTTAATTCTTTCATTTCTTCAGTTGAAGGTTCTGCTACTACAGCTACTGCTTTTTCCATGTTTGCTGCATAATCACATCCGCTACAGAATACTATTTCATCTTCTCCAACTTCTGATTTAACCATGAACTCAGCTGAAACTGAACCACCTATAGCTCCTGTATCTGCTTGAACTGGGCTATTATCTAATCCACATCTTGCAAATATGTTTGTATATGCATCAAACATATCTTGGTATGACTTATCTAATCCTGCTTCATCTGTATCAAAACTATAAGCATCTTTCATTGTGAAAGATCTAGTTCTCATTACTCCGAATCTAGGTCTTCTTTCATCTCTATACTTAACTTGTATTTGATATAAGTTTAATGGTAATTGCTTATAAGAAGTTATTTCTTGCTTTATTAAATCTGTAAATACTTCTTCGTGAGTTGGTCCAAGACAGAAATCTCTATCATTTCTATCCTTTAATCTCATCATTTCTGCTCCCATTACATCCCATCTACCAGACTCTTTCCAAAGTTCTGCTGGTATAAGAGCTGAACAAAGTATTTCTTGACATCCTTTTTTATTTAATTCTTCTCTTATTATTTCTTGGATTTTATTGAAAACTCTTATACCCATAGGTAATTGGTTATACACTCCTGATGCCATTTTTCTTATCATACCAGCTCTTAACATTAATTGATGACTTGTTATTTCTGCATCAGCTGGAACTTCTCTTAATGTTGGCATAAACATTTTTGACATTTTCATATTACATTTCCTCCTGTATTTATTTATATTTTTTATTTTTAATAGTAAAAATTTTCCACAAAAAAACCTTCCGACTCTATACTTATGTATAGAGACGAAAGGTTGAATTTCCGCGGTACCACTCTAATTAGCCAAAAGGCTCTCTTTATGGGATATAACGGTCCCTACCGTAAAAACTTTTTACCGTTTTTAAGCTAAAAGACTGGTTCAAAGACTTCTTCTTAGAAACTTTCACCACCGTTTCCTCTCTGTAAAGATTTCATCTTTTACTATTTCTTAATCATTGCTTTAATTTATTATTTATGTATAGTATATACAATATATATTGTAATATTACTATTTAATCTTTATCTTATTTACTAATATTATATTATTTAATATCACTTGTCAACTTTAACTAATAAACAAATACTTTGAGCTGCTATTCCTTCTTTCGCTCCAGTAAATCCAAGCCCTTCTTCTGTTGTTGCTTTTACATTTATATTCTCTATCGAAGTATTTAATGCTTTAGCAATATTTTCTCTCATATTTTGTATATGAGGAGCCATTTTAGGACTTTGAGCTATTATAGTACAATCTATATTACCTATACCATATCCTTTTTCATTGATTAAATTATATACAAACTCTAATAATTTCATACTATCTGCACCTTTATACTTCTCGTCTGTATCAGGGAAATGCTTACCTATATCACCTAAAGCTAATGCACCTAATATAGAATCCATTACAGCATGTATCAATACATCTGCATCAGAGTGGCCTAATAATCCTTTTTCATGTGGAACATTTACTCCACCTATTATTAACTTTCTTCCTTCTACTAATTTATGTACATCATAACCTAATCCTACTCTCATGTTTGTCCTCCTACTAATCTTGAACTCTTAATATTTGACTTCCAATATTTAAATCTTCTTGCGTTGTTATTTTTATATTATTGTATGATCCTTCTAACATTTTAACCTTATATCCGATTCGCTCTACTAGCATTGCATCATCAGTTCCATAAAATTTATTTTTAAATGCATCTTTATAAGCATCTATAAGTATATTATAATCAAATGTTTGCGGAGTCTGAACTGCCCATAATACACTTCTATTTGGCGTATCTACTATATTTTTATCGTTATCTATAACCTTTATAGTATCTTTAACTGGTACTCCTACAACTATAGCCTTATGCTCTTTTGCTTCCTCAATACTTTTATCTATAATTTTATCAGATACAAAAGGTCTCGCCCCATCATGAATTAATACGACATCACATTTTTCATCTAATAACTTTAATCCATTATATACAGAGTCTTGTCTCTCTTTTCCACCATAAGCTATTTTTACATTTTTAAAATTATACTTATCTAGTATCTCTTTTTTAAAAAACTCAGATTCATCTTCTTTTACAACAACCACTATATCTTCTATGTTTGAATTATTATAAAATTTTTCAATTGTATAAGCTATAATTTCTTTTCCTTCAAGCTTTATAAATTGTTTATTAATTCCCATATTCATTCTACTGCCTGTTCCTGCAGCTACTATGACAACACCATTCATATTTGCACCTCTTATTAAATACTAAAGTCCTTATATTAAAGAAAGGTGCCTCAACATAAAGTAATTTATATTATGAGACACCCTCCTTAAAATTTATTAGTTTTTTGGTTTTCCAAATATCATTCTTCCTGCTGGAGTTTGTAGCACTGATGTAACTAATACTCTTATAGTTTCTCCCATATGCTTTTTACCTCCATCTACAACTATCATAGTTCCATCATCTAGATAAGCTATACCTTGACTATGTTCTTTCCCTTCTTTGACAACCTGAACAATCATTTCTTCTCCAGGTATTGCAACTGGTTTTATAGCATTGGCAAGTTCATTTATATTTAATACCTCAACACCTTGGAATTGAGCTACTTTATTTAAATTATAGTCATTAGTAACTACCTTACCGCCTAAAACCTGAGCTAATTTTAATAACTTACTATCAACTTCAGGAATATCATCAAACTTAGCTTCACTTATTTCAACCTCTATATCTAATTCCTTTTGAATTATATTTAATATATCAAGGCCTCGTCTTCCTCTAACCCTTTTTAAATCATCTGAGGAATCAGCTATATGTTGTAATTCATCAAGTACAAACTTAGGTATTATAAGTTTTCCCTCTATAAATCCTGTTTTACATATATCTGCTATTCTTCCATCAATTATGACACTAGTGTCTAATACCTTTGGTGGAATAGTCTTCCCTTCTTTTTTAGTACTTTTTTCTTTTATTGATGGTGATAGTCTATATAATCTACTTATATTAAATAAATCATCCTTACTTTTTAAAGCTATTTTTATACCTAAATATCCCAAAAATCCATATGTAATAAATGTTAAAATTCCTCCTACTATAGGTATTGAATTTATTAAACCACCTAATAAATATGCTATAACGAACCCTATTATAAGACCTATAGAACCTAATAATATATCAGTTTGAGGATATTTTGATATTTCCTTATCCATAAGTTTAGCTATATATTTAAATCTATCTATAACCCAAGGTCCTATTATGTAGAATATAACTCCTATAATTAAACCTACTACTGCTGATATCAATATTGTACCCTTTTTTATTCCAAATAAAAGTACTGGAAATGTACTTGCTAATGATGAATATATGGTAAATCCTAAAACAAAACCAAATATACCTATCATTGCTCTTATTATTTTTTGTATCAAATTTTCACCCCCTGATTGTTTTGTTAATATTTACTTATTATAATCTATAATACCGCATATGTTCAAGAACAAAGTAGTAACGATTATTTATATATGCCTATCTAATAAAACTAACTGTTTCATTTTTATAAGTCCATTTTTAATATAAGTTGCTCTTATTTCACCTATTCCTTCAACATCATCTAATTCTTCTATTGATGCATTTAATATTTCCTGGAAATTATCAAAGTAATTTACTAAGTTTTCAATTATAGCTGATGGTAACCTATGTATCTTACTAAGTATTCTGTACCCTCTAGATTTTATAGTCATATCCATATTTTCTGAAAAACCACTATGACCTAATAATTTAGCCATATTAGTTAAATCCAGTAAGTCTTCAGATGAAAAACTTTTAATCTTTTTCTTAAATTCTGCCATATCTACATTCTTTTTACTATAATCTTTAAAAATAAGCTTTTGGTCCATTTTAGTTGTTCCCATTAACTCTTCTAACTGCATTTTTACTAGCGTTCCTTCTTGGCCAAGCTCAATTACATATTTCTCAATTATATTTGTTATTCTCATTACCATTTCTATCTTTTGTATAACTATTGCTACATCATATATCGTTACTAAATCATTAAACTCTAAAGCATTTAAGTTTATTATAGCTTCATCCAATACAGATTTATATTTTTCAAGAGTCTGTAATGCTTGATTCGCCTTAGTAAGTATTTTAGATATATCCTCTAAAGCATATTTTTTATCCCCTCTATATACTGTGATTATATTTCTCCTTTGAGATATAGCAATAACTATCGCCCCTGTTTGTTTAGCAACTCTTTCTGCAGTTCTGTGTCTAGTCCCAGTTTCGGATGTTGATATTGAGTAATCAGGTATAAGTTGAGCATTAGCAAAAAGAATTTTCTTTGTATCACTACTTAAAACTATAGCACCATCCATTTTAGCTAATTCATATATATATGCTGGAGTATATTCTGAGTTAATATTAAATCCTCCATCAACAATACTCATTACTTCATCAGAATCTCCTAAAACTATCAGGCCACCTGTTTCTTCACCAGTTGCGATTACTATAAGCCCTCCTGTTTTAGCTTTTAGTATGTTATCTAACCCTTGTCTTAGTGGACTTCCAGGTGATATCATTTTTAATGCATGTATAAGATTTTTATTTCTTAGGAAATCCTCCATTATTCTTTATTACCCCCTAATACTATATTTATTGCTTGTCTTAGATTATCTACAGGCCAAATTTCTATACCTTTAGTATCTTTGACTGCTTCATAATTATTTCTTGGTATAACTATTTTTGTAAAGCCAAGCTTTTTACACTCTGCTATTCTTTTTTCTATGAAGCTTACTGCTCTTACCTCTCCTGTAAGTCCAACTTCTCCTGTTACTGCTATTGTTTCATCAACTGCAACATTTCTAAAACTAGATGCAATAGCTATTACTATACCTAAATCTATTGAAGGCTCATTTATTTTTATTCCTCCTACTATATTAAGGTATACGTCTTGATTTTGAATTTGAAGTCCTACTCTTTTCTCTAAAACAGCCAATAACATACCTACTCTATTATAATCAACACCTGTAGCCGTTCTTTTTGGTATACCATAACTTGTTGGTGATACTAAGGCTTGCATTTCAAGCAACATTGGTCTTGTACCTTCTACAGTAGATATTATAACTGAACCTGCTACATCTTTTGGTTTTTCTGATATAAGTATTTTTGATGGATTTTCAAGTTCTACTAAACCTAAGTCCCTCATCTCAAATACTCCTAATTCATTAGTTGAACCAAATCTATTCTTAACAGCTCTAACTAATCTATAAGTATTATATCTTTCTCCTTCAAAATATAATACAGTATCAACCATATGCTCTAATAATTTAGGTCCAGCTAAAGAACCTTCTTTTGTTACATGTCCAACTATAAATGTTGATATACCCATTTTTTTGGATATTTTCATAAATTTCGAAGTTCCTTCTTTTATTTGGCTAACTGTTCCTGGTGCTGATGATATTTCTGGACTATATACAGTTTGGATAGAGTCCAGAATTATAAGATCAGGCTTTATATTATCTAACTGCGCTTCTATTAAACTTAAGTTATTTTCTGCAAAAATGTATAAATTATCAGAATTAATTCCTAGTCTCTGAGCTCTCATTTTTATTTGAGATTCAGATTCCTCTCCTGATATATATAATACTTTTTTTCCTGAGTTTGCAACATTACTTGATACTTGAATTAAAAGTGTTGATTTTCCTATTCCAGGATCTCCTCCTACTAATACTAAAGATCCTTTTACTATACCTCCACCAAGTACTCTGTCTAGTTCATCTATACATGTTGAAAATCTTTCTTCTTCTTTTGTTTCTATGGAATTTATATTTACAGGTCTTGATGAAGATTTATCTATAATAAATACATCTTTATTCGACCCTTTTTGTTCTATTTCTTCTACTAACGTATTCCATTTTGTACACTCTGGACATCTACCTAACCATTTAGATGTTTCATATCCGCACTCTTGGCATACATATTTTGTCTTTATCTTTGCCATTTACAAATCACCCTTAATTTACTATTGTCTATTTAATTTTAACATATCTATAGTGTATTATGTAAATTATTATAAAATTAAAAATTTCGCCTCGCTCATTTCGCCAACGATGTATCCTTGCTCCCACTACGGATACATCCGTTGCTCAAAAATGTCATTTTTTACGTTTGTAAATTTATTGATATTACTTATATTCATATATTATCTATAAATTTTTTCATGATATAATTCCCTTATACATAAAAAATGAGGAGTTTCCTCCTCATTTAATTTTATAGCACTTTACATTTATATACTATTTTATTATCTTCAATTTCAGCAACTACACTACTACCTTTTTTTATATCACCTTTTAGTATTGCCTCAGATAATGTATCCTCTAATTCTTTCTGTATGGCTCTTTTTAAAGGTCTTGCCCCATACTCTAAGTCCATACCTTCCTGAGCTATTAGTTTTACAGCTTCTTCACTCATTTTCAAATCTATATTTAAACTTTTTAATCTTTCAATTACTTCTCTTGTCATTAATTTTACTATTTCATATATATGATACTCTTCTAACGGATGGAATACTATTATGTCATCTATTCTGTTTAAAAACTCTGGCTTAAACTTTTGCTTTAATTCTCCCATTATACTTTCTTTCATTTTATCATATTGATCTTTTGTCTCTTCTTCCTTATCTTTATTTGTACCAAATCCTAATACTTGATGATTCTTCTTATTAATTTTAGTAGCTCCAACATTAGATGTCATTATTAATATTGTATTTTTAAAGTCAACCATACGACCTTTTGAGTCTGTTAATCTACCATCATCTAATATTTGAAGTAATATATTAAATACATCCTCATGAGCTTTTTCTATTTCATCAAATAAAACAACAGAATAAGGATTTCTTCTTACTTTTTCTGTTAATTGACCACCTTCATTATATCCTACATATCCTGGAGGTGAACCTATTAATTTAGATACTGCATGTTTTTCCATATATTCAGACATATCTATTCTTATTATTTGATTTTCATCACCAAATTGAACTTCTGCTAAAGCTTTACATAGTTCTGTTTTTCCAACTCCAGTTGGTCCTAAAAATAAAAATGAACCTATTGGTCTTTTAGGGTCTTTAAGACCTGCTCTAGATCTTCTTATTGCTCTAGAGATCGATTTTACTGCCTGATCTTGACCTACTACTCTACCATGCAATATTTCTTCTAAGTTTAGTAATCTTTCTGCTTCTTCTTCAACTATTTTATTAACTGGTACACCAGTCCAAAGTTCCACAACCTCAGCAATTATTTCTTTGTCTACTATACCTATATATGATTTTTTAGGTATTTCAATATTTACTATACCCTGACTTGATTTTGTACTTATATCTAAGTCCAGATTCTTTCCAATATCTCTATTTAATTCATCATTTATTTCTTTACTTAAAATATATTTTTCTGAATTTAGAATGTTCTTTTGTGAATTAATCTCTCTTAATCTTACTCTAGATGCTGACTCATCAATTAAATCTATTGCTTTATCTGGTAAAAATCTATCAGTTATATATCTTATAGATAAATCTACTGCTGCTACTATGGCTTCATATGTTATTTTTACATTATGATGAGATTCATATTTTTCTCTCAATCCTTCTAGTATCTTTATAGTTTCTTCCTTTGTTGGTTCTGTTATTAAAACTGGTTGAAATCTTCTTTCTAACGCAGAATCTTTCTCTATATGCTTTCTATACTCATCTATTGTTGTAGCCCCTATAATCTGTATATCTCCTCTTGATAGTACTGGCTTTAATATATTAGATGCATCTATCGTACTTTCTCCAGTTGATCCTGCACCAATTATTGTGTGTAACTCATCTATAAATAAAATTATATTTCCATTCTTAACTACTTCATCTACAACTTGCTTTATTCTCTCTTCAAATTCACCTCTATATTTTGCCCCTGCTAACATAGATCCCATATCTAAAGTGTATAAAACTTTTCCAATAAGATTATCTGGAACATTTCCACTTGCAATATTTGCAGCCAATCCTTCTGCAACAGATGTCTTTCCAACACCTGGATCTCCAATAAATACTGGATTATTTTTTGTTCTTCTACTTAATATTTGTATAGCTCTTTCTATCTCTTTTTCTCTTCCTATTACAGGATCAATTTTATTTTGGCTTGCAACTAGAGTTAAATTTTTTCCATACTTATCTAATATCTTTAAAGATGTTTGTGTTCTAGTTGGATAATTAGGCTTACTCTCTTTATTTGTTGTAACACTATCTAATCCAACAGTATCAATAATTAACTCAACTATAGATTTATCATCTATACCTGCTTCTTTTAATATATTAACTGCTAAATTTTCTCCCTGTTGAAGTATACCTAGTAATATATGCTCAGTCTCTATATACTCAGATTTAAATTTATCTGCAAATATACCTGAAATTTCTAATATCTCTTCACTTCTAGGGCTTAGTACTAAATCTATTGGCATTATAGGTATAATACCTTTTTTCTCTATTATTTTCCCCTCTATATACTTAGGTGTTATGCCTAATTTTAATAATACCCTAGATGCTACACCATCGCCTTCTTTTGATAAACCTAATAATAAATGTTCACTATCAACTCTATTATGACCAAATTCTCTAGCACATTCTAAACTAAGCTCTATAACTTTTTCAGACTTCTGTGTAAATCTACTAAAATACATACTCTCTCACTCCTTTT
>OGDF01006497.1_pt1 | contig 11590 bp, 7 predicted proteins | sample 1570141 | NCBI WGS metagenome assembly OGDF01 (sample SAMEA4370581, study PRJEB24528) | human gut metagenome | reverse complement strand
GCTTGCGCAGGATGCGGCGCAGATACTCGCGCACCTCATCGTCATCCTCCGGGTTTTCCACATGTTTCAGGATGTCCTGGAGCTGGCGGTTCACCATCAGGTTGGCACCGCCGTGCTTGGGGCCCTTCAAGGCACCGATGCCTGCCGCAATGGCCGAGTAGGTATCGGTGCCCGAGGAGGACAGCACACGAGTGGTGAAGGTGGAGCAGTTGCCGCCGCCGTGGTCTGCGTGGACCAACAGGCACATATCCAGCAGCTTTGCTTCCTCGTGGGTGAACTTCTGGTCCGGGCGGTAGGTGCTCAGGATATGCTCTGCGGTGCTCTGGCCCGGCTTGGGCAGATGGAAGAACATACTCTGCTTGTCGTAGTAGCGGCGTTTCATCTGATAAGCGTTCACCATCATGGTGGGCATGCTGGCGATCAGGTTGATGCTCTGGTTCAGGATATTTTCCAGGGTCAGGTCCTCGGCGTGCTCGTCGTAGGAGTACAGGCCCAGCACACAACGCTGCAGCTTATTCATAATGTTGGGGGAGGGGGCATTCATGGTATCCATAAAGCCCTCCGGCAGGGCACGGTGCTCTGCCAGGATCTCGCAAAAATCATCCAGCTGCTCCTGGGTAGGCAGGCTGCCGAACAGCAGCAGCCAGATCACTTCCTCAAACACGAAGCGGTCGTTGCGGTAGGCCTCCTCCACGATCTCGTTGATGTTGACGCCGCGGTAGATCAGCTTGCCGGGGGTGGGGATCACATGTCCTTCCTGATCCTTTTTGTAGCCCACAACGTCACACACGTTGGTCAGGCCGGCCAGCACGCCGGTGCCGTCCGGGTTGCGCAGACCGCGCTTGACTCCCAGACGCTCACTGGTCTCGGGGTCGATGTAGTTGTTGGCAATGTACTCCTCGCACAGGGTCCGCATCGTGGTGGGGTCCAGGGTCGCCACTTCTGCATGTGCAAAATTCACGGGGGATCTCTCCTTTCTTCCGGTTCCTATTTTTTACTTTCCCATACTTTCCTGCCATCCTCACTGATGGACATAATCTTATATTATCGCTTTTGTGCAGTAAATTCAAGCGCAATGTGTTCACTTCTCACCGGCCCGTGCCAAACGACTTTCATTTTTGCGGGCAACGTTTTTTCGCAGGGTTTTGCAGGCAGGTCTTTTTATACTGGAGACAGAATCTTTTTCACGCTGCAAGGGAGATCCCGTTATGAAAAAAGCTTTTCTGCTGCTGTGCACTCTGCTCCTAGTGCTTGGATGCGCCCTGCCTCTGGCCGCCTACCACCTCACCCGCGCGGTGCTGGGGCCTGCCGTTTCCACGGTCCGCCTTCCGCTTTCGTCACCGGAGAGCACTGCTTCCGCCCCGGAAATCTCCGCTGCCTACGCCGGTGACGCGGACCGGTTCCTGATTCAGGATGCCTCCACCGGGCAGGTGCTGGAGTTGTCCCGCCGGGAATATCTCATCGGCGCGGTAGCGGCCGAAATGCCGGTGAGATGGCCGGACGAGGCCCTCAAGGCACAGGCCGTTGCCGCCCACAGCTACGCGCTGTACTGCCGCGACCATGCCGCACCGGACAGTATCGGCTGGCTGACGGCCGACCCGGCACGACGGCAGGGCTGCCTGACTGACCCGGTGCTGCGCAGCTACTGGGGCACTGCCTATGAGACCAACTATGCCCGTCTGTCCGCGCTGGTGGACGAGGTGGAACATACCGTACTGCTCTGCGACGGTGCCCCTGCCTGTGCCAGCTACTTTGCCATCTCCAATGGCCGCACCGAGACCAGCGAAAACGTCTGGGGCACCGCCCTGCCCTACCTTGTTTCCGTGGACAGCAGCACCGACCTTGCCGCCGACCATTACGAGTACGCCCTGACCCTTTCGGCACAGCAGACGGCACAGCAACTGGCTGCCCTGGGCCTCACCGCTGACCTTGCCGCCCCGGAGCAGTGGTTCGGCACCCCGGAGTACACCGCCGCCGGTTATGTTGCTGCCCTGCCCGTCTGCGGGCAGCGCATCACCGGTACGGCCCTGCGGCAAGCGCTGGGCCTGCGCAGCACCTGCTTCACGGTCCGGTATGAGAGCGGTGCGTTCTGTTTTACCACAAAAGGCTACGGCCATGGCGTGGGGCTCAGCCAGTGGGGTGCCAAGGCACTGGCCGAGCAGGGGCAGAACTTTGCCGACATCCTGGCCCATTACTACCCCGGAACTTCCCTGTCCGGATAAAAAAGAGCCCGTCTCCCGAAGGAGACAGGCTCTGTGAAATGCATGCAGAAGGGATCAGCCAAACAGGCCGGACAGCCAGCCGAGGGTGCTCTGGATCGTTTCTTCCGCCGTGGCCGTAATGGTCTGGTCGGTAAGTTTGGTACCGTCGGGGTCCTGCACCGACCAATAGGTAGCGGTGCTGGTGGCGGCATCCGAAACGGTGAAGTCGCTGGCGAAGCAAAGGGTCTCGCCGCTGGACTCGGTCACGATGACCATGTAGGTGTAGCAGCCCGTGGGCAGCTCACCGAAGTGGATCTGGTCGTCCAGCGTCTTGAGGGAGAAGCTGGTTCCGCCCACCTGGGCCTGTGCGGACTGCACGATCTTGTCGTTCTCGTCCAGGATGGCCACCTGCACACCTTCCAGCGTGCTGCCGGAGGTGCTGTTGGCGGTGCCGGTAAGGGCCATGCCGCTGCCGGTGCGCACATTGACCGGATAACGCATGCCTTCCAGCCGCAGGTCATCTGCCTGCAGGGCTGCGCCGTTGTGGTCGGCGCTCACATACCAGTAGCAGGACGCCTGTGCAATGGACACGCTGGAGCTGGTGAGCGGGATGCGGCCGGAGGAGATGTTCCCGGCCGGGTCGGAGCAATAGAACACGCCGTTCGTATAATCGGTCAGCAACACGGCATGGGGCTGCGTGCGGTCGTACAGGACGATGCCTTCCGGGTGCTGAGCCAGCAGCTGGATGAGCAGCTGGGTCTTTTCCTGCTTATTGGAGGGCAGGGTCGCATAGGCCACCTGCATCTCCCGGTATGTAAAGCTGTGGGCCAGACCATTGGACCAGGCCGTGGAGCGCACACTGTTTTCAGTCACATCCACCCAGTCGGTCCGTCCGTCAAAGTAAGCGCGGCGGCGCAGCATCATGGCAGCCGAAGCCAGCGTGCAGGTGCCGCCCCGGCTCTGCTTGAAGTAGAACCCGGCATCCACATTCAGGTCCACAGCCAGTGCTGCGGGCAGACAGGTGAGTGCAAACACGATGGTGAGCAGAATGCCCACCAGTTTTTTATGTGCGGTCGTTGGCGCTGCGGTATTCACGGTCTGGTCGCTCCTCCCTTTTCTGGCATCATTTTTCACGTTTCACTGCCATAAAGTATACCAGCCTGTAACCATTTTGTAAACAAAGGCGGTTATTTTTTCTCAGGATTGACACGTTTTCAAGGTTTTTGTTGGAAGAAATGCACAATTTCAAGCGTGATATTCTACATATCCTACAAATTTTTTGTGATTTATTTCTGCCGTCGTTCCTCCTGTCGCACGCAAAAAAGCCGTCTGCCGCAGGCACAAAAAAAGAAAAGGTCCAACGACTTCTGTTGCGAAATCGTTGGACCTCTTGGTCCGAGTGGCGAGAATCGAACTCACGGCCTCTTGAACCCCATTCAAGCGCGCTACCAAAACTGCGCTACACCCGGATATCTGTAAGCGTTTGTCGCTCACAGCTTGATTAGTATACCCGACTTCTCGCATTTTGTCAAGCACTTTTCGGCAACTTTTTTAAATTTCTTCGTCCGCATCCTCCTGCAAGGGCAGGGTCGGCTGGGCAATGGGCGGAAATTCCACCGTAGCCACAGCCACCGCAAACACGCTCTCCGCACCCGCCGAAAGCAGAGCCTGTGCACAGGCGGCAGCCGTAGCACCGGTGGTGATCACATCGTCCACCAGCAGCACGCGGCGGCCCTCTATGAGGTCCGGGTCCTGCACGCGGAACGCACCGGCCACATTGGCCAGGCGCTGTTCAAAGGGCAGTCCTGCCTGCCGGTCCTTCCGGCGGGCAGGACCAAGAACCTTTGTTTCCAGCGGAAGGTCCAGTGCCTCTGCCAGCGGCTGCGCCATGCGTTCCGGTACATTGTACCCGCGTCTGCGGCTGGACGCCGGTACCGGCACGATGCAGTCATAGCCGAGCCGGGCACCTTCCACCCGCTGAGGCACCGGTTCCGCGCCCCTCATCCGGACCTCGCTGCCAAAGGCAAGCTCTGCCAGCACCACGCCCAGCTCCACCGCCGTCCATGGTGCAGCCTGATACTTTGCCCGCAGGATGGCCCGCCGCACGCAGCCCTCATACCGGAACGGTGCCGCTGCGCCGCTCAGGCCGCCCAGATAATGCTGCGATGCGTCCAGCCGGATGCCGGGCTTCCGGCGCAGCCGGTCCACTTCTTCCGCACAGTCCGGGCAGGTCCTTATGCTGCCCAGCACCGCATTGCAGAAGGGGCACCGACGCGGATAAAGCAGCTGCCGTACCCCGCGCAGTGCCCGGCGCGGGGCGCTGTAATAGCGCATCAGTCCTTCTTCACGGCCACGATAACGCGGACGCGCTTGCCCGCGGCGCAGCCAAAGTTGTCGTACCAGCCGGTGATGTAGTAATCGTCCGAGTTCACCTCGGCCAGCTTCGTGGCGTAATACTGGCCCTTGTACCACAGGTACACCTGGGCATTGTCCGCTACCTCATAGCGGGTGGAACCGGACAGCACCGACGCGGCACCCACCTTGTCGATCTTCATGGGCATCAGCTGAATCATCGCCTTGACCGAACCGTTCACTTCCTGCCGCACCGCCAGGCCGCCGGCCAGCACCGGGTATTTGATGGAGGTGGTGTAGCTGGTAAGCTGTCCATTGACATAGCACACATAGGTGGCACCGCCGCCCACATAGTTCAGGATGGTGCCATAAGGCTCCCCTACCACCTTAGCCAGCTGTTTGACGCCGATGCTCACCAGGGAGCCGGTGCTGCTGGTGACCTTATTCCACACGGTCTGGAGGATATCGCCGTTGATGACGCCCCACAGGATCTCGCTGGTGGTAGGCACCAGCACGCTCCGCAGGTCCTTCAGCACCTGGGTGGTCCCATCAGAGCCTTCGCCCTCAGAATCCCCTGCAGTGGCAGGGGTCTTGGTGGAGGGCAGGTTGGCCGCAATGTTGCGGATATCGTCCAGCACGCCGTACTTCCACAGGTCGCCGGTGACATCGTTGAGGATCAGCCGGTCGATCTCACCGTTGTCGTTAAGCGTATAGTAGCGGACATTCAACATGTTCAGTTTCGTCCCGGATAGGCGGCTGGGACGAACCGTCCCAGCCACACCCTCCGTAGTCGTATCCAGGATCTGCACGTCGTCTGCCAGCTTATGGTCGCCCAGCATGGTGGCGTCTGCGCTCACCGTGCCGCTGATGGTCCGGTTTTCAATAGCGGTCACGTTCTCGCCTTCCGGCGTCACGTCGATGCGCACCATCCAGCCGGCGGGGTAGTTCAGGCTTTTGTCCACATTCACGGTGCGGGTGATGCCGTCGGTGCACATCACTGCTACGCGCTGCAGCACGTCGGCACCGTTGTCCTCCACAAGGGAGCGGGTGGCCGTCTGCACCACGCCGTAGAACACGCTGTCGGCCTCTTCGCCGGTGACCACATCTGCCACCTCATTGTCCATGCCCAGCAGCAGGGTGACCACTTCGCCCACGCCGCCGCCGTTCAAGGACGAGATCTTGGACGCCACCGCCGAGCTGCCCAGCTGGTAGCTGGTACCGGCCACGGTCACCGCCGTGGGAGCGCTGGCGCTGGGCGAAACTGCTGTGATGCGGCCTGCGGCGCGGCGGGTATAGATCCATACCGTCTGCAGACTCTCGCTGTAATAATACACATCGTATTTGTTCAGTTCACCGGACTCCGACACCTTATCGTTGCGGTACACGCTCACCGGTGCAAAGGGCAGCTGGGTGCCCTCCGACGCCACAAAGGGTCCCTTCAGGCTGCTGAGCAGCACCGTGGAGGTGTCCACCTGACCATTTGCCACGGTAAAGCCCAGGGTGCTGCCATAGGCTCCGCCGGAGGCCGTGTTGGCCGTGAGGGCGTTGTACAGCAGCATGGCGCAGTCCTCATAGTTCATGGTCTGGCCCTGTGCCCTGTTCAGCTGGCTGCGCAGGCCCAGTTCCTGAGCCTTGTTCAGCTGCGCCGCCGGGAAAGCACCGTTCAGATCTGTCATCTTGTAGCCCAGCAGCTTGAGCACGGCCGTGCAGGCTTCTTCCAGCGTGACGGCGTTGTCCGGGCGGAAGGTGCCGTCCGTGTAGCCGTTCATCCAGCCCTGCTGCACCGCAATGCGGACGTAGGGTGCCCACTGCGAAGAGCCGGGCACGTCCTTATACAGAGTGCCCACAGCCCCCTGGGAGGCTGCGCTCTCCCGGTACGCCGAGAACGCCACCAGCATGCGGGCAAAGGCCCCGCGGGTGACGACGGCGTCCAGGCTGCCGGTCTGTCCGGCGTCCATACCGCCCAGCGTGATGGCCGTCTGCACGGCCGTGTTGCTGGCACTGCCCAGCGCAGCCGCCGGCATGGCCAGCATGGACACCGCCATGCTCACCGCCAGCAAAAGTGCGAGAAAACGTTTTTTCATAGGTATTCCCCTTTCTTCGGGCTCAGTCGTAGCGCAGCGCCTCGATGGGATTGAGACGTGCCGCGCGCCGGGCCGGCAGATAGCCGAACAGCACACCGATGCCCACCGAGATGCCAAAAGCCACCACGATGGAGTTGAACGACGGGCTCACCGTGATGGCGGTATCGCTCATGAACATGGGCAGCACCTTGTTGGCCGCCATGCTCACCGCATAGCCCAGTGCGATGCCCAGCGCACCGCCCAGCGCCGAGGTGGTGGCAGCTTCCACCACGAACTGCGCCAGAATGGTGCGCTCCTTGGCACCCAGTGCCTTGCGGATGCCGATCTCACGGGTGCGCTCGGTCACCGACACCAGCATGATGTTCATGATGCCGATGCCGCCCACCAGCAGCGAGATGCTGGCAATGCCGGTGAGCACCACGATGACCATGTTGATCATCTTGTTCATTTCCTCCAGCCACTCGCTGGCGCTGTACACATAGTAGCCGTTTTCGGTCTTGAGGATCTTCTGCAGCTCCTCTTCCATCGTGGTTTTGGCCTCGTTGGCAAAGTTTTCGTCCGTCATCACAGCCGTGTAGTTATTCACCGCGCTCTGGCTGGAAAGCCGCATCACGGTGGTGTAGGGCAGGTAGACGCAGTCGTCGTCGCTGCCTTGCTGCATGGTGGGGTTGCTGACCTTGGCCGCCAGCACGCCCACAATGCGGAACTTGTTGGCACCGATCTTGAGCGTCTGCCCCACACCGTTGCCGCCAAAAGCCACCCGGTTCAGGTAATCGCCAATGATGCAGACCTGCTTGTTGTCCTGCATATCCATGTACTGCAGGCCGCGTCCCTGTGCGATCTGGTAATTTTTCATTTCGGTGTAGTTCTCGTCCACACCGCTGATGTTGGACCAGCGGTAACTGGTGGTGCCGATCTTCAGCGTACCGCTGGCGTTGCCGCTGAATTCGATCTGGGGCGACACTGCCTTGATCAGGTCGGAGTGCCGCTGGCAGATGTCGTACATATCGTCCACCGGTACGGTACGGGAGCCGTAGCCCCAAACCTGAATGCTCAGGGTGTTGGTGCCCAGCGCGGAAAAACTGTCCCGCATGCTCCTGGTCATACCGTTGCCCAGACCCACGATGACGATGACCGCCATCACGCCGATGATGATGCCCAGCATGGTCAGAAAGGTGCGCAGCTTGTTGCTCCACACGTTCTGGATGGCCTGCCGGAAGGTTTCAAAGATCATGCCTGTTCCTCCTTTTCCGGCGTTTCGGGCAGCAGAGTGGGCTGCACCATGGCCTCCGGTGCGTGAGAGTCGCCGTCATACACCACCCGGCCGTCCTCCAGCCGGATGATGCGGTCGGCCTGCACGGCAATGGAGTTGTCGTGGGTGATCAGCACCACGGTATGTCCCTGCTTGTGCAGTTGCTGCAAAAGCCCCAGCACCTCGCGGCCGGTGTGGGAGTCCAGTGCACCGGTGGGCTCGTCGGCCAGGATCACCGGCGGGTTGCGCACCAGTGCCCGCGCAATGGACACACGCTGCTGCTGGCCGCCGGAAAGCTGGTTGGGCCGGTTTTTCAGTTTGTCGCCAAGGCCCACCTGCTCCAATACCTCACGGGCACGGGCGTGCCGCTCGGCGCGGGAGACGCCCGCGTACACCAGCGGCACCTCCACGTTTTCCATCAGGTTCAGCCGGGGCAGCAGATTGTACTGCTGGAAGATGAAGCCCAGCATCTCGTTGCGGACCGAGGCCAGTTCGTTGCGGCTCATCTTACCCACGTCCCGGCCGTTGAGCCGGTACACCCCGTGGGTAGGCACATCCAGACAGCCGATGATGTTCATGCAGGTGGACTTGCCGGAGCCGGACTGGCCCACGATGGCCACGAACTCGCCTTTGTCGATCTTCATGGTAATGTGGTCTGCGGCCTTTACCGTGGTGTCGCCCATCTGGTAATACTTGCAGACTTCTTCAAATTCGATCAGAGCGCTCATGCATTCCTCCGTGTCAGGTCAGGATCACGCCGTCGGCCTCGCCGATCACTTCGCCGTCATTTCCGGCGTCCACCGGCTCGTCAACGGCCGGTTCCTCGGTCACGGTGCTTTCTGCACCTTCCCCATCGGCCGTGCCGTCGGTGGTCTCGCCGCCCGTCGTGTCGGTGGTGCCATCGGTCATGTACTCATAGCCGCCGTTGTCGTAATAGGTATCGCTGCTCACCGAGCTGGGGTCGTAGCCCACGGTGTCCTGCGCGGTCAGGCCGCTGACAACCTGGGTGTAATCGCTGTCACTGACGCCCAGCTTGACCTTGACGTACACAAAGCCGTCCGGTGCGACCATGTCCGGGTCTGCGTTGACCGCACTGGGGGAATCCTTGGTCACCAGCACATAGCTGCCGCGCACCACAGCTGCATTGGGCACCGCCAGTGCGTTCTTGGCCTGGGCCACCACGATCTCCGCGTTGGCGTTCATGCCGGGGCGCAGGCCGTCGGTCTCGTCGATGCGCACGGTGACCGGGTAGGTGGTGGTGCCGCCGCTGGTGTCGCCCTTCATGGACACGCGGGTCACAACGCCCTCATAGGTCTTGTCCTGCACGGCGTCGGCGGTGACCTGCACGGTCTGCCCCACCGACAGGCTGCTGACCTGCAGCTCATCCACATTGATGGTCATTTCCAGGTAGCTCAGATCGTAGATGGTGCACAGGTCGCTGCCGGTGCTCAGGGCATCGCCCACCTTGGCGGCCTTTTCGATGATGGTGCCGCTGATGGGCGAGGTGATGGTGTAGTTGTTCATGGTGTCCTGGGTGCTCTGCATGGACAGCTCCGCACCGCGCAGGGTCTCAGAAGCGGACTGGATGGACTCGCTCAGGTCGTCACCGCTGATCTGCAGCACGATGTCGTCCTTGTTCACGCTGTCGCCCTCGCGTGCATGGATGGCGGTGACCGTACCGGCGGCCAGCGTCGTCAGGGTGCGCTCGGCCTGATACTGGAAGGCGGCCGCGCCGATAGAACTCACGCCGTTCACGGTAGCGGTGGCCGCCTGGGCGGTGGTCAGGCCGCCCGCATTGCGCACCGAGATGGTCACGGTGCGGGTGAGCAGGTTGCCGGTGCTCAGGGCATCGGTGCCGGTGACGGCGGTAATGGTGCCGGTCAGGGTCTCAAAGGTACCGTCCAGCGTCACGTCCGCGCTCTGCCCCACCGAGAAACCGGCTGCGTCTGCCGCCGGGAACTCCAGTGCCAGTGTCATCTTGGAGTTGTCGCGGATCACGGCCACTTCCTGGCCGCTGGTCACCTCGTCGCCCTTGGCGACCTTCAGGCTGCTCACGACACCGGCCACTTCCGCGCGCACATACTGGCGGTCCACCGTCTTGTCGTAGTTGCGCTGGGCCTGCTGCAGGGTGATGCCCGCCTGCTCCACCTTGGTGGTAGCGTCGGAGGAGTCCACGGTGTAGAGCACATCGCCCTCTTCCACGTTGTCGCCTTCCTCAAAGCTGCAGGTCAGCACCTTGCCGGACACCAGCGACTTGACATTATAAGTATTCGCCGGCTTCAGGGTGCCGGTGCCGCTCAGGGCATTGACGAGGTCCCGCTGTTCCGGCGCGGTCTCCACATAGCTGGTATCCACGCTGGCAGGCTTGTCGGCCTTGGGCTTGAGCAGCCACACACCGCCCAGCACGGCCACGCATGCCACCGGGACCAGCCACTTCCAGTTCTTTTTCAGGAACCCGGCTGCTCCGGTACCGGCCGTTTTCCCCGTCTGCGGCGCTCCCGCAGCATTCTGCTCGGTTTTCTTTTTCATAGATCCTCCTAAAAATGAGCAGGCGGCGCTCCCGCCTGCAGGCATCCGGTTTACGGTTCAGTTGATTGTAGTGTAGCGCATTTTGGGGCAATACACAAGCGTCCAAATTTCGTACATCCATCTTTTCAACAAAATTTAACAAAGCCGGGGCACACCCGCAGGCATACTCCGGCTTTTCCGGTTTTTCTTCGGTTTTATACGCGCACCATATCGGGGGTGATCTCTGCCAGACTGTGAGCGCCGCACATCTGCATGGTGTCGGCCAGTTCCCCGGCCAGCTTGTCGATGTAGCACTTCACGCCTTCCTCGCCGCCGCCGTACACGGCCGTGACAAAGGGGCGGCAGATCAGCACGCCGTCCGCGCCCAGAGCCAGAGCCTTGAACACATCCACACCGGTGCGGATGCCGCCGTCCACCAGGATCTTCACGCCGGTGCCCTTGAGGGCTACAGCGATCTCCGGCAGGACTTCAGCGGTGGCGGGGCACTGGTCCAGCACACGGCCGCCGTGGTTGGACACCACGATGGCGGCGGCACCGGCCTCCCTGGCCTTCAAAGCACCCTTGACGGTCATCACACCCTTGACGATGAAGGGCCGCTCGGCCAGCTTCACGATCTCGGCCAGCTCTTCCACGCTCTTGCTGCCGGCCGGCGGGGTCATGTTCTTGAGGAAGGGCAGGCCTGCCGCATCCACGTCCATGGCCACGGCAAAGCAGCCGCTGGCCTTGGCCTGGGCCATCTTCTCCCGGATGGTGTCGATGTTCCAGGGCTTGATGGTAGGCACGCCGCAGCCGCCCGCCGCACCGATGGCCTTGGTGGCCATCTCCATCACGGTGGGGTTGGTGCCGTCACCGGTAAAGGCGGCAATGCCGTTCTCGGCGCAGGCGCGTACCAGCACGTCGTTATAGGTCATATCGGTGTAGGTCTCGGAGTAGTGCAGGTTCACCGCACCCACCGGGCCTGCAAAGAAGGGGTATTTGAACTGCTTGCCAAACAGTTCAAGCGTGGTGTCCGGGGTGCCGCCCTCGCACAGGGTGTCCATGTTCACCCGGATGTCCGCCCACTTATTATAGTTGCGGATCGCCGTGTCGCCCACGCCCTTGGCACCGGGACCGGGGATCTGGTTTTTGCAGGCCACGCCGTTGCACACCGGGCAGGCCTTGCAGTATTTGCC
>OGDF01006493.1_pt1 | contig 11598 bp, 10 predicted proteins | sample 1570141 | NCBI WGS metagenome assembly OGDF01 (sample SAMEA4370581, study PRJEB24528) | human gut metagenome | reverse complement strand
ATACCCGAACAGTCGTATGATGCACAATATAGGACTGGAGGGGAGGTTAGGTGTGAGTCTATGTCAAATGTAATCGTTAAAGAAAACGAATCGTTAGATAGCGCTTTACGCAGATTCAAAAGAAACTGTGCAAAGGCTGGTATTCAGCAGGAAATTCGTAAAAGAGAACATTACGAAAAACCAAGCGTAAGACGCAAAAAGAAATCTGAAGCTGCTAGAAAACGTAAGTATAACTAATATGTGCAGAAATAGAGTGTCGTATGGCACTCTATTTTTTATACTTTAGTATGCGATAGAACCTGCCAGTGACAGGTTCTATGTGTGCCTTAGCATGCTGGAAAGCCGTCGGTGGCACACTTTAGCGAAGCAGTCTGGAAAAATATTTTTGAAAATTTTTCAAAAAACATGTTGACGTTTTCAAAACACAGGTATATACTGTGAATCGTTGAAAGGCAAAGGCGCCATACCCGTTAGGGTGTGGTGCCTTTTTTCGTTCTATTGATAGAGTGATAAAAGGATAGGAAGACGAACGAGATCATAATTATTCAACAAATTTTTAGGATGGATGAAAGTGAGGAGTTTTATTATGAGATTAAAGGATACGGGACTTACAGCACAAGAACTGAAGGACATGGTTAATAAGTATATGGTGGAGACTTATGAGAGATATGATTTCATTGCAGAGAGAGCAGAAGGCATGTATCTGTACGATGAAGAAGGAAATGCATATCTGGATTTCTACGGTGGGGTTGCCGTTAACAGCTGTGGTAACAGAAATCCAAAAGTCATTGCAGCAATCAAGGATCAGTTAGATGATATCATGCATACATTCAACTATCCATACACCATTCCACAGGCATTACTGGCTAAGAAGATCTGTGATACGATCGGAATGGATAAGATCTTTTATCAGAACTCCGGAACTGAAGCAAATGAGTGTATGATCAAGATGGCAAGAAAATATGGTGTAGATAATTTCGGACCGGAAAGATATCACATCATTACAGCAAAACATGGTTTCCATGGAAGAACTTACGGAGCAATGTCTGCAACAGGCCAGCCGGACAATGCAATTCAGATGGGATTCAAACCAATGCTTCCTGGATTCGATTATGCAGAATATAATAACCTTGAAGATTTCAAATCAAAGGTAACAGAGAATACAATCGCAATCATGATTGAGCCTGTACAGGGCGAAGGCGGTGTTCATCCTGCAACACAGGAATTTATCGAAGGACTTCGTAAATTATGTGACGAGAAAGATATGTTACTTCTGTTTGATGAAGTTCAGACAGGATGGGGACGTACCGGAGCACCGATGGCTTACATGGGATATGGTGTAAAACCAGACGCAGTATCTATGGCAAAAGCAGTCGGAGGCGGAATGCCGTTAGCAGCATGCTGTGCAACTGAAAAAGTAGCAAAAGCATTTACAGCAGGAACACATGGCTCTACATATGGCGGACACTGTGTAACATGTGCAGCAGGTCTTGCATCAGTAACAGAGATTCTTGATAACAACTTAAGTGAAAATGCAAAAGAAATGGGAGAATACATGAAACAGGAACTTGCAAAACTCCCACATGTAAAAGAAGCAAGAGGACGTGGACTTCTGGTTGGATGCGAATATGATATTCCAATCGCAGTAGAAGTAAAACACGGATGCCTGGACAGAATGGCACTGATCACAGCCATCGGAGACAGCGTAAACCGTATGATTCCACCACTTATCGTAACAAAGAAACAGATCGATGAGCTGATGCTGATCATGAGAGCGTCTATCGAAGATGCTGCCGCAAAATACGAAAGCAAGTAAGCGTAAATAAATATAAGAAGATACAGAAATACAAATGATTCAGACGTTACCACAATTTTGATTCATAGAACTACCTTCAAAAAGAGGCTGCCGGCGATTTTGCCGGCAGCCTCTTACGCATACCAAAGTATACAAGAAAATCTGCCAGTGGCAGGTTTTGCAGATTAAGTTTCTTCTTCATCAGGAACAGGCTCAGGGACCTCTGTATCTCCGGTATATTCAATGTCCGGAAGCAGTTCAAAATAAAAGTCCTGATATTCTTTTGAAAGAGCCTGAATGATCTCTTTCTGCACGGATTTGAACTTGGAAATAGAGATCATATCACGGTTCATGGTGATATACACGCTGATCCATAATTTCCGTCCGGTACGCAGGATATCATAATATAATTTTGTGTCCCCGTATGTGGCAAGAATCGGAGATACGATATCTTTGATCTCCTGAACCGTTTCTTCCTCCGGAGGGAGTAAGAACAGGTCCCGAAGTCCCGTGATCACGGTTTTTATCGGAACCGGAAGCATAAAAAGGGACAGGATGATCGCCAGTATCGGGTCGAGATAAGGAATCAAAGGCTGGAACCATTCTCCGGTTATGATCTGTGGCAGAAAGAATGCGATGCACATACCAAACGATGCAACAGAGTCGATCTGCCATTCCTGGATCTCCATGATCACGATCGGTGAAGTCAGTTTACTGTTCATCCTGCGAAGCAGGAAGATCACAGCAATACTGACTAAGGTGGCACTCATTTCAAAATACGCAACCATGGAAAAGTTGACATGCTGGCCGCCGTGGAAGATGATCTGGATGTTGTTAATGATCAGTCCGACGGTAACAGCAATCATGATCGCACCTTTTACAACAACAAATAAGGATTCAATCTGCTGGTAACCAAATGGGTGGCTTTCGCTGGACGGCTTGTACATCAGCGGAACCAGTGAAAGTGACACGAATACCATCAGAATCTCGACGCCGTCATAGACACTGTCCAGAAGGACGGCCTGCGACCTTGTGATGACCGCCATAACGATCTCCAGGATTACGAAAATCGTACTTCCTGTGATGGAGATACGGAGTGCGGATTTTTCGTATTTCTGTTTGCTCCGGCTAGAATGCATAATGTATCTTCTCCTTTGGAAAAATGGAATCAAGTTCATGGTAGAGTCGTGCGATCGGAAGGCCGACTACATTATTATAATCACCTTCGATCCCTTTTACGTGGATGGCAAATGCGCCCTGGATGCCGTAAGCGCCGGCTTTGTCAAGAGAATCACCGCTGTCAACATAAGCATGAAGATCCTCTTTTGTGACCGGATAAAAGGTGACATTCGTTTTTTCGTAGAATGTATGTAAGATCTGCTGCCCACGGATACACCCTGCAAATGTAACTCCGGTATAGACCTGATGTGTGCGGTCTGCGAGCATGGAAAGCATATCAAAGGCTTCTTCGTTATCTGCCGGTTTCCCAAGAATCTCACCGCGATAAGACACAATGGTGTCGGCACCGATGACGATACAGTCTTCACCCTGATATGCGGGATTGTCTTTTATCTTTGATTCATATACATCAAGAGCTTTCTGGTGCGCCAGTTCCATCACGACATCGGACGGAATATCTTTGGTGATCTTTTCATCGACTGCAGACGGGATTACGTCGAATGTGAATCCTGCCTGGGTAAGCAGCTCCTGCCGTCTGGGAGAAGCTGATGCTAATACATATTTCATGTCTTTTTTCTCCTTTATGACCTTTTGAAAATATATAAAATACCAACTATAGTATAACATAGAATGAAAAAAACAGAAATTCATAACGGATAAAATTGTAATGTAAAAATTGCAATCACTGTGCAGATTCGATATAATGTTAACAAGTATAAATATCGGAAACGGAGGTTTATTGTTATGTATATCAGTGAAATAAGAACGAAAGCACCGGCAGACGAAAGAATGCCGTTAGAGCGGAAATTCTACGATACATTGGAAAAATTAAAAATACCATATGAACAGGTGGATAATGATCCGGCATCTTCGATGGAAGAATGTGCAGAAGTGGATAAAGCGATCGGAACAGAGATCCGGAAGAATGTCTTCCTCTGTAACCAGAAGAAGACAACCTTCTTTTTGCTGGTAATGCCGGCAGACAAAGCATTTGACACTTCTTCATTCAGTAAAAAACTGGGCGTGTCCCATATGTCATTTGCGCCGCCGGAGAAGATGCTGGAACATCTTGGCACAACACCGGGATCAGCAAGTGTTGCAGGGCTTCTGACCGATGAAGATGATTATGTGCAGGTAATTATAGATAAGGAAGTTGCAGAGGCAGAATGGTTCGGCTGCAACCCGGGAATCAACACCAGCCATTTGAAATTTAAAACGAAAGATCTGCTTCAGAAGTATCTTCCGGCGATCCATCACAGAGCAAGAATTGTGGATCTGTAGAATCCAGAGAAACGAATAAGAGAAGCAGATCTGCGGGAAAGAGAGAAGCGAATAAGAAAAGCAGATCTGCGAGAAAGAGAATAGCGAATAAGAAAGACAGATCTGTAAAGGATAGAATAGAGAATAAAAAGGAACAGTAACATTATAAATATGAAGACATCAGAAGATTTAAAACAGATACTGGAGCGCATTGATCACAGAGGATATCCGGCATATAAGGATACCAGAGGCGCATACCAGTTTGGAACATATATACTGGGGATTGATCATGTACAGGGAGATCCGTTTGCGGCACCGTCCAGGCTGCATATACAGGTGGCAGGAAGAGCGGCCCGGATTCCGGGAAATCTATATGACAGCAAATGTAAAAAGATGGCTGTGGCAGATTATCTGCTGCGGAATTTTGCAAAGCAACTGGAACGGTACTCGTTTCAGGCACACGGTTCCGGAAAAAGCGGGATCATCCAGGTGACACGATGTGGTCAGGAAGTGCTGGAACGTACGGCCTGTGAGATAGAGGAAAAGACAGGGAATATTATTGTCCGGTTTGAGGTCGGATTCCCGGCAAGAGGACGTACGATCCAGGCAGGAGAGCTGATTAAGATTCTGTATCAGTATCTGCCGGCGTGTGTGGAGAAAGCCCTGTATTATAAGAATATAGACCAGAATGCAGTGAAGCGGGCGGCAGAACTTGCCGTGGATCAGGAATATATCCGGGAACAGCTGAAAAAAGAGGGACTGATAGCATTTGTTGCTGATGGTTCGATCCTTCCGAGAGAATCGGGCGTTTCCCAGAGACCGATGAAGGATGCGGTGCCGTTTGTCTCGCCGGATTCTATGAAAGTTACGATGAAGCTTCCATATAAAGGGGTGCTCACCGGAATGGGAATACGAAAGGGAATCACTCTGGTTGTAGGTGGCGGCTATCATGGTAAATCAACGCTTTTGAAAGCACTGGAGAGTGGTGTATATCCTCATATTGCAGGAGATGGCAGGGAATATGTAGTCACAGATGATACTGCAATGAAGATCCGCGCAGAAGATGGCAGAAGCATCCGGCATACAGACATTTCCATGTTTATCAATGATCTGCCGAACGGAAAAGATACGTATGCGTTCGACACGGAAGATGCAAGCGGAAGTACGTCACAGGCGGCGAATGTGATAGAAAGTATGGAAGCAGGAACACAGGTATTTCTGATCGATGAAGATACGAGTGCAACGAATTTTATGGTGAGAGATGAGCTGATGCAGCAGGTGATCCACCGTGACATGGAGCCGATTACACCGTTTATTGAGCGTGTGCGGGATCTTTATCAGGAATATGGAATATCGACGGTGATGGTAGCGGGAAGCTCCGGAGCCTATTTCCAGATCGCGGATCAGATCATTCAGATGGATAAGTATGTTCCGAGAGAAATCACGGAACTGGCAAAGAAAGCAGCTTCAGACTATCCGGCATTGAAGTTTCCGGAAGAAAAGCCGGAACAGCCATCGTTTGACCGGAAGGTGCGTAAGAATCCGGGCATCCGCCAGAAAGGCAGGGTGAAATTAAAAACAATGGGATGCGATGCGGTCATGATCGGTCATGAGACGATTGATCTGCGGTATGTGGAACAGCTTGTGGACAGTGAGCAGTTAAATACACTGGGGCAGATCGTACGTTTCCTGGAAGAGGAGATATTTGATGGCAGGAAGACACTTGGACAGGCCATAGAACAGGTGGAGAACGTTCTGGATAAAAAAGGGCTTGCCGGTGTGTGCGAAGGAAATACCGTACCGGGAAATCTTGCAAGACCGCGTATACAGGAAATCTATGCCTGTATGAACCGTTACAGAAAGCTTGGAACAGACAGGAAAGAGAGGGGATAGAATATGAGAGTCATTGCAGGAAGTGCAAGAAGAACACAGTTAAAGACGTTGGAAGGCATGGATACCAGACCAACAACAGACAGGATCAAGGAGACATTATTTAACATGATCGCTCCATATCTGTACGACAGTATCTTTCTGGATCTGTTTGCCGGAAGCGGCGGGATCGGGATCGAAGCTCTGAGCAGGGGAGCAATGGAAGCGGTATTTGTAGAGAAGAATCCGAAAGCCATGGCGTGTGTCAAAGAGAACCTTCAGAAGACACATTTTGAAAGAAAAGGGATGACCATGCAGATGGATGTGATGACAGCACTCTATAAATTAGAAGGAGAAAAACAGTTTGATTATATTTTTATGGATCCACCGTATAATCATGAACTGGAAAAAAGTGTGCTGACTTATCTGGCAGAATCATCGCTGCTGGCAGAGGAAGGAATCATCATTGTAGAGGCTTCTAAAGAGACAGACTTTGATTATGCAGAAGATCTTGGATATAACATTATCAAAGAAAAAGGATATAAGACAAATAAGCATGTATTTTTGGAACCTGCGGGAAGGAAAGAAATATGTTAACAGGAATCTATCCGGGAAGCTTTGACCCGGTCACATACGGACATCTGGATATCATAAAACGTTCTGCTGAAATGGTAGATGAACTGGTAGTCGGAGTGCTGAATAATAAAGCAAAAACCCCGTTGTTTTCCGTAGAAGAACGTGTTAAAATGTTAGAGGAAGTAACGAAAGACATACCAAATGTTAAGATTATTCCATTTGAAGGATTATTGGTGGATTTTGCCCATAAGCTGAATGCGAAGATTGTAATAAGGGGACTTCGGGCAATCACTGATTTTGAATATGAATTACAGATGGCGCAGACCAATCATAAACTTGCGTCAGATGTGGAGACGATATTTCTGACCACGAATCTGCAGTATTCGTATTTGAGTTCTACCACGGTAAAAGAAGTGGCAGCCTTCGGAGGAGATATATCCCAGTTTGTGCCGGATTACATAGAGCAGAAAGTCTGGGGGAAAATGAAACATAAAAGGAGAGTGTAAATATTATGAGCAGCCGTATTGAGCAGATCATAGAGGAAATTGAAGAGTATATTGACAGTTGTAAATTCCAGCCGCTGTCGACAACAAAAATTATTGTAAATAAAGACCAGATGGATGAACTGTTAAGAGAACTTCGTATGAAGACTCCGGATGAGATCAAGCGTTATCAGAAGATTATTGCGAACAAAGACGCAATTCTGGCTGATGCACAGGCAAAAGCAGACGGAATGATCCAGGAAGCACAGATTCAGACAAATGAGCTGGTAAGTGAACATGAGATCATGCAGCAGGCGTATGCGCAGGCAAATGAGATCGTAACTGCAGCAACTGCACAGGCACAGCAGATTCTGGATAATGCAACAAATGATGCAAACCAGATTCGTATCGGAGCCATTCATTATACAGATGATCTTCTTTCTCAGGCAGAGAGTGCGATCGGACGTACCTTGGATACGTATACATCGAAGTATGACAGTCTTGTAAATTCTCTTCAGGAATGTTATGACATGGTGCGTAATAACAGAGCAGAGCTGGATGTTCCGCCGGAGACAGAACAGAGTGTACAGTCGGAGTATCCACAGGATGAATATCCTGCAGACGAATATCCGCAGAATAATTATGAGCAGGATGCTTATGGACAGGATGATTATCTGGATGATGAGAATCAGTATACGAATGATATGTCAGTTTCTGATTATGATATTCAGGAAGATGACACACTGGATTAAGGTACAATCAAATAGCATATATGTAAGCGGAGATAAGAAGACTGGTTACCAATGCGGTGGCCAGTTTTTCTGCTATATAGGGCAGGATTGGTAAGTGATTGCCGGAGATCATGGAATATGTCTGGGCAATACAGCACCAGCCGCCGAAAGAGGTAAGTGCAGCGCACAGAATAATCTTATGGGAGGTATACAGTGCGGATGACGCAAGCCGTCGGATTCCGGTGCTGATCTCCAGGCTGGAGTACAGAAGAAGGGAGGCTGTATTGTCTGGAAGAGCAGACGCAAGCAGTTGAATCAGGACAGAGAACATCATCATATATCCACCGACCTTTGTGATGGATTCGAATGCATTCATGATACAACGGTCGAAGTAATTACCGGATAAATTTTCAGACTGTGAAGCAGTTGAAGAAGAAACCTGCATCATGTGTGAAAATGGATGGATATGGTCTTTTGCGCGGTAGAAAAGACGAAAGACAAAGCTCATCATAAGAGGCGTAAGTGTAAGAATAAGAAGAAACGGAATGGAAATAGAATCCTTTTTCAGATTCTGAATGACAACATAGCTTAAGATGAAAGCAGGGCTTGTATTGTTGCAGAAAGACAAAAGGTAAGAGGCTTCCGAACGCGAAATTTTCTGAGCGTCCAGAAGGTCGGAAGCTGTCTTGGCACCCATCGGATATCCGCATAAGAAGCCAGTGAGTACTGCAAATGTGCCATAATAAGAAGTGCCAAGGAGCGGACATAGAAACGGTGATGTGATGTGGCAGATCCAGTGAAGTGCAGGGGTGCGGATCAGAATATTGATCAGGACCATATAGGGAAGTAATGTGGGAAGGACATGCCGGAACCACAGGAGGAGTCCGTAACTGGCACCGGCAAAGACTGTCTGTGGAAATGACAGCATACATAAGAAAAAAATCAGTATCGGAATGGTAAGAAAATGACGTCTGGACATAGGAATCTCCCGGAGGACCTTGTTAATTCATTGTATGGATAAGGTTGATTTTTTATGAAGACTGTTAGATAATAGATAACAGTGTAATATAGAAGGAGTGTAGGAAAATGGCAGTATTAAATGAATTAGAACCGAAAGAAGTCTTCCGGTTTTTTGAAGAAATAAGTGTGATCCCGAGAGGAAGCCGCGATACAAAACGTATCAGTGATTATCTGGTGGCATTTGCAAAGGAAAGAGACTTAAAAGTGATTCAGGATGAAGTGAATAACGTGATCATATTCCAGCCTGGAACACCTGGATATGAAGAAAGTGAACCGGTGATCCTGCAGGGACATATGGATATGGTATGCGAAAAGACATCGGATTCCACACATGATTTTAAAAATGACGGACTGGAATTATATGTAGAAGATGGATTTTTAAAGGCGAAAGATACCACGCTTGGAGGAGATGACGGCGTTGCGGTTGCAATGGCGCTTGCACTGATGGACAGCGAAGATATTCCACATCCACCAATCGAAGCAGTATTTACTGTAGATGAAGAGCTTGGAATGGAAGGTGCCGAGGCTATCGACCTGTCAGTATTAAAAGGAAAGAAACTCATCAACCTGGATTCGGAAGAAGAGAAGACGCTGACGGTTGGATGCGCAGGCGGAGTCCGTTATCAGGGACTGATCCCGGTAGAAAAGGAGACTGCATCCGGAGAGGTGATCAAGATTACGATCCAGGGGCTTCTGGGCGGACATTCCGGCGAAGAAATCCACAGACAACGTGGTAATGCGAATAAGATGATGGCACGTTTGCTGTATCATATTGCAGGAGAGAAGAATTACCGTCTGAGCGAAATCTATGGCGGCTCGAAAGACAACGTTATTGCGATGGAAGCACACGTGTCTATCCTTGCAGAACCGGAAGACTGCGAAGAGATCCTTGCTATGATCCGGGACATGGAAAGTATATGGAATGCAGAATTCATGGGAGAAGAACCAGGCCTGACTGTAAAAACAGAAACTGAAAAAGTAGAAAATATAGTAGTGTTCTCAAAAGGTACTACGCAAAAAGTAGTAGGATACCTGACGGCATGCCCGAATGGATTAAAAGAATACAGCCGTAAAGTAGCCGGCGCGACAGAGACCTCTTTAAATCTCGGTGTGGTATCTATGAAAGAAAATGGAGTGGAGGCAGCATTCCTGATCAGAAGTGCAGTAGACAGCAGAAAGCAGCAGGTGCTGGAAGAAGTAGATGCTGTGACAAAAGCATTCGGAGGAAGCGGTTCGCTTTCCAGCGAATATCAGGCATGGCAGTACAAGCCACAGTCAGAACTCCGTCCGGTCATGGTAGAAGCATACAAAGAAGTTTATGGAAAAGAGCCGGAGATCTGCATTATCCACGGTGGACTGGAGTGTGGAATCTTCCTCGGAAAACGTCCGGATCTGGACTGCGTATCCTGCGGACCGGATGTTCTGGATATTCATTCTTATAATGAACGTCTGGATATTGCGTCTACGCAGAGAAGCTGGGAATTCCTGAAACTGGTACTTAAAAATTGTAAATAATAACGACGGAGGAGAAATATATGAATCTGCCAGCAGCATTTGAAGAAAAGATGCGTGCACTTCTCGGAGATGAATTTGACGAATATATTGCCTGTTATGAAGAACCAAGATATTATGGCATGCGAGTGAATACAGGCAAGATCTCGGTAGAAGAGTTTGAAAAGATATGTCCGTTTGAGATCAGAAAGATCCCGTGGATCGAAAATGGATTCTATTATGACGGGGACAAAGTGTCTCCTGCAAAGCATCCGTATTATTTTGCCGGCCTTTATTATCTTCAGGAGCCGAGTGCTATGACACCGGCGAACCGTCTTCCGGTAGAGCCGGGAGATAAGGTTCTGGATGTATGTGCGGCTCCGGGAGGAAAGGCGACAGAATTAGGAGCAAAATTACAGGGAGAAGGCGTGCTGATCGCCAACGATATCAGCAGTTCGAGAGCCAAGGGACTGCTTAAGAATATTGAGGTATTCGGAATCGGAAATGTTCTGGTGTTAAGTGAGGAACCAGGACGTCTGGAGAATTATTTTACGGAATATTTTGACAAGATCCTGATCGATGCACCATGTTCCGGAGAAGGAATGTTCCGAAAAGATAAAAAGATGGTAAAAGCATGGGAAGAACACGGACCGGAATTCTTCAGTAATCTGCAGAGAAATATCATCCTGCAGGCTGCAAGAATGTTAAAGCCGGGCGGTCTCATGCTGTATTCGACGTGTACATTTGATCCAAGTGAAAATGAGAGAATCATTGAACACCTGAAAAAAGAATATCCGGAATTCCATGTACTTCCGATGGAAAACTATGAGGGATTCTGCCCGGGAATACCGGAAGTGACAGAAGAAAAGGATGAAGAACTGAAAAAAACAGTCCGCATCTTCCCGCACAAGATGAAAGGGGAGGGACATTACGTTGCCCTTCTGCAAAAGGGAGAACCATTGCCGGCAAAAGAGCTGAAACCAAAGAAGAAATCAGGAAAAATCCCGGCAGATCTGGAAGAATTCATGAAACAGGTAACATGGAAACTGGATGGTTCCAGACTGGATATCCATGGAGAGCGCATTTACTATATGCCGGAAGGGCTTCCGGATGTGAGAGGAATCCGTTTCTTAAGAACCGGACTGCTGCTTGGAGAACTGAAGAAGAACCGTTTTGAACCGAGCCAGGCATTTGC
>OGDF01006488.1_pt1 | contig 11607 bp, 16 predicted proteins | sample 1570141 | NCBI WGS metagenome assembly OGDF01 (sample SAMEA4370581, study PRJEB24528) | human gut metagenome | reverse complement strand
TCTGTCGGCTGTTCTGTTGTGCAAGGGCAAGTGAAACGCTGTGGGCGGTGCTGTGGCGGCTTCGGTCTGCCCCTCGCCGCTTTCGCCGGTCAGAAGCTGGACGGCTTCGGGAAAGGACTTGCCGTAAAACTCCATGACAAAATCAATGGGATATGACGGAAAATACTACGTTGTCGGCAGCGGACGGCAACCGCTCCAGAAGGATAAGACAGCAGATGAGAATTACTATCTGCTGACGCTGGCGGCTATCGCCAAAGAAATTGCGTATCGGAACGCACCGACCACAACGCCGGTGATCCTTGCGGCCGGCTTGCCGCTAACGAGCTTCGGCCGGGAAAAGAAAGCATTCCGGGCATATCTGCTGCGCGAGAGCAAGACGGTTTCTTTTTCGTATGAAGGGATCTCATATGAGATTTCCGTGCAGGATGTGAAGCTGTTCCCGCAGGGCTATGCGGCGATCCTCCAGCACAGCGATCTGCTGAATGAACCGTCCGTGATCCTTGCGGACATTGGCGGGTGGACCGTGGATATTATGCGGCTGGACAACCGCATCCCGAACGCAGCTTCTTGCCGCAGCTTGGAGCTGGGCATGATCCGCTGTCTGGATGAGATCGCGGAGCAGGTGCGCCGGAGTCTGAATCTGTCTCTTACCGGTGCGCAGATTGAAAATGTTCTGCGCGGCAGCCCGGACAGTATGGACGACCGCGTGAAAGCCATCATCCAGCGCGAAGCTGGGCTTTATGCCAGACGCATCCTATCTGCCATTGCCGAAGCTGGTCTGGACTGCCGCGCCATGCCGGTTGTATTTCTCGGCGGTGGGGCCGGACTTATGAAACGATATCTGCCGCAAGGAAGTGTTCCCCGTCCCATCATTTTAGATGATGACAAGTTAAATGCGCAGGCATACGAGCGGCTGACGGGGCAGGTTGTAAATCGTGACGAACCATAAAACCGAGGGGGAAAGCGTGTGTTTCCGAGTGAACAGTATGTAAAAAGCATAAAGAAAAAGTATCCTGCCGGAACTAGAATCATTTTGGATTCCATGGACGATCCGCAGGCAGTTCCACCCGGAACAAAAGGAACCGTAAAGTTTGTCGATGACATCGGTTCTATCCACTGCCATTGGGATAATGGCCGTTCCTTGGCAGTTATACCCGGCGAGGATTCCTTTCATATGATTCCTGCACGCAGCCGTGATGATGGTGCGAGATGAAACATGCAATGCAGCGCTTCGGCGTAACACTGTATCTCGATCAACCTCTGCACCGGCAGGCGTGGGAGCTTCTGTCCGCCATCCCTGCCGGACAGCGCACGAACTGGCTTTGTCTGGCGCTGTGCCAGCAGGCGCAGCGGGAGCAATTCCTGCGGGACTTAAAAACAATTCTCCAAGCGGAGCTGCAAAACAGCTCCCATCCACAAACAATTTCGCAGCCGCAGCCAGCCGGGAGCGTCGACGATGACGTTCTCGGCTTTTTGCGCGCGCTGCAGGAAGAAGGTGAAGAAAGCTGAACGTATAATCCGATATTTTGATATGTTCGCGGGCGTCGGCGGTTTCCGGGCAGGCTTGGACTTGGCAGGCGGATTTCAGTGTATTGGGCATTGCGAAATCGACAAATATGCAGACACCAGCTATCGCGCCATCCACGCGCCCGGAAAGGAGGAAGTCTACTATCCCGACGCAAGAACCATTGACCCCAAAGAACTCCCCGACTTTGACCTCCTGTGCGGAGGCTTCCCCTGCCAGGCGTTTTCTACAGCTGGCAGGAGAAAAGGATTTGAAGATGCAAGAGGCACTCTCTTCTTTGAACTGGCCAGAGTGGTTAAAGAAAAACGACCGCCGTATCTTTTCTTTGAAAACGTGCCTGGGCTCCTTTCGCATGACCGAGGCCGGACGTTTGGCGTCATCCTCTCCACGCTTTATGACCTGGGGTATCATGTCGAATGGACTGTGCTTAACAGCAAACATTTTGGAGTCCCGCAATCAAGACGGCGGCTGTTCCTTATCGGATATCTTGATCCCCGATGCGCCGGAAAAATACTTCCTGTCTTTGGAGCAGATGCAAAAGCTCTTGTACAGATCGTCCATGGACGGCTGGGCAAACGAGTCTATGATTCTGCCGGAATCGCCTGCACGCAGGACACCAGCAGACAATCCGGACTCTACTTTGTAGATCTGACAAAGGGCGATCCGAAGATCACGGCGAACGCCAGATGTTTGCATACCCGGCAGGACGGCTCCCTTACCAACTTCAAAGGGCAAAATTCCGGCGTTCTCTACATTAAGGAAGCAACGAAGAAAGGCTACAAGGAAGCGCATGAAGGCGATTCCATTGACCTCGGCTTCGCGGGCAGCAATACGCGCCGCGGGCGTGTGTTTGCAGGCGTTGCCCATACGGTGGACACAGCGAACACACACGGCATTGTCCTGCGCGGCGGCAGAGTCCGAAGGCTGATGCCGCGGGAGTGTTTCCGCTTGCAAGGTTTCAACGAGGATCAGATCGACAAGATCCTCGCTATCAACTCTGATGCGCAGGCGTATAAGCAAGCCGGCAACGGTGTGACCGTGACGGTCATAGAAGCCATTGGCCGCCGCATCCGCGCAGCGGATGCGGAACTCTACACACAAGAAAGCAGGTGACCTATGCCAAACCATATTACAAACATTTTGAAGTTTGAGGGTGACAGCGAACAGGTTCATGCCATGCTTGACAAAATCAAAAGTGATGAACTCGGCTTTGGCAGTATTGACTTCAATAAAATCATCCCCATGCCGGAAAGCCTCAACATTGAAGCAGGCTCCCGCACAGACGAGGCTCTGTATGTCTGCATGATGGCGCTGAATCCAGCCGCACCGGACATGGGCGTTCCCAAATTGAGCAGTGAGGAATATCAGAAGTTGGCCGGCATTGTTGGTCGAAGCAAAGGCGAGCAGTTTATGACGCTGGATGCACAGCGGATTTCCAGAGCCAGCAAATACACGCCCCTTTCAGATGTCATTGCCATAGGGCAGGTCGTGATCTCCAACTTCCTGCAATATGGCTGCGGAGATTGGTACGGATGGTGCAATCGGAACTGGGGAACAAAGTGGAATGCTTATGACGTTCACTTCGATCAGGAATCACAAAGCATTCACTTCCTGACTGCGTGGGATATGCCTGCACTGGTCATGGACAAGCTGTCACGGATGTTCCCGGAGATAAAAATGGACCTGCAATGGGCAGATGAAGATGTTGGTCACAACGTCGGCCATGTTGTCCTTTTAGCCGGAGAGCCGATTGACGGGAATATCCCGGAGGGCGGCAGCCGGGAGGCTTATGAGATGGCGTTTCAGATTCACGGCGCAGAAGCTGCCGATTTTAACATGGTGTTCGACGAAAAGAAAGATACCTACGTTTATCAGGAGCCGGAGAAACGTACTCCTCCTCCGCAGACAAAGGGCGATAAGCCGAAAGAACCGGAGCGATGATTGGCATCAAAGATCAATGCTTCGGCGTGGAAGTCGAGCTGACCGGCATCACGCGAGCAGAAGCGGCAGAGGCGCTTGGCGCGTATTTTGGAACGACGCCGCAGCGCAGCTATGATAATTACGATAGCTGGTATGTACCGGATCGGGAGGGCAAGCAGTGGCGCATTATGAGCGATGGCAGCATCCGCGCAGAGTGGAACGACGATGGGCACTATCGCAGAACGACCGATCCGGAATATCGCGTGGAGATGGTAACGCCGAAGCTCACCTATGACGAAATGGAAAAATTTCAGGAGTGTGTGCGCCGTATCCGGCAGGCAGGCGGAAAAGTCAACGACTCCTGCGGGATGCACGTCCATGTGGATGCTTCCAATCATAACCGCCAGAGTCTCAAGAATCTGCTCAGTATCATGTATTCCAAAGAAGATCTGCTGTTCAAAGCCCTGAAAACGGACCCCGCCCGCGTCAACCGCTGGTGTCAGCGTGTGCGCGAACCCATGCTGCAGCGGGCAAGGCGGCTGTCCAACGAACCAACGACCGATCTTACCCAGTTGGAGAACATCTGGTACGAAGGCTGCATTTCTGCGCACGAGCATTACAACTGGACGCGCTATTATGCGCTGAACCTGCATTCTGTCTTTTATCGCGGCACCATTGAATGGCGCTGCTTTAATTCTACCCTCCACGCCGGTCGCGCAAAAGCCTACGTCAATTTATGCCTTGCCATGTCCGCGCAGGCCATCGCCCAGCGCACCAGCGTCATGCGTAAGACGGTGAGCGACAATGAATTGTTCACGTTCCGTGTCTGGCTCGTGCGGATGGGGCTGAACGGCGATGAATTCAAGAACACGCGCGATCATCTGCTTGCCAATCTGGAAGGTAATCGCGCTTGGCGATATGACAAGGACTGCTATGCAAGCAGCCACAAAAACCGAACATCTCAACAGGAACAGGAGAGGTGACCGAATGAGAATTTGTATTGAAGAATCTACATACGAGGGAACACCCATCGAAATTTTAACCCAGCTCCGCGCCTTGCATTTTGATGCTGGCACGTTCGACGGAACGGAAGGCTACATCCGTTATATGCAGAACACGATCCGCCGCATGACGGAGCAGCCCTGCGAGCTGCCAGCGGGCAGTACGGAAGAACGTGCAACTGCGCTCATTCGTGTGCTGGGCGAGATCGGCGCGCTGGAGCTGCTGGAGGAATGAGGATGGAAAAACCACTGTATTTTGCTTACGGCAGCAATATCAATCTGGACCAGATGCGCTACCGCTGCCCGGACGCGAGCGTCTACGGACAGGCTGTGCTGGACAATTATGACCTGCGCTTTCGCGGCAGCGGCGTTGCGACGGTCGAACCCAAGGAAGGCGCTTGTGTCTACGGCCTTTTGTGGGAGTTAACTGACAAATGTGAAGCATCCCTCGACCGCTACGAAGGATATCCGCGTCTGTATATCAAGCAGACGCTGGAGGTGCGGACGTTTGACGGACAGCGCGTCCCGGTCATGGCTTATATTATGAACCCAGAGCTGCACCTGAAACCGTCCCTGCCGCCGAGAGACTACTATCTCGGCATCAAAACGGGCTACGAGCAGAACGGTCTGCCGGTCGGCTGCCTCAAGTATGCGTTCAAGAACTGCCTCAAGGAGTGCGGCATTGAACCGTATCCAAAGAAAGTGCAGACCAAGCCGCCGCAGCGAAAGGAGGCCAGTCATGAGCGATAACGCCATCCGGAGAATTCAGGTCGGTGATCTTCGCAAAATGAGCGACCGAGAAGGGCTGATCCTGCAAGGCTGCGGCGGTGATCCGCAGGAATGGTTGGAAGGGATCAACGAAATGCTCACGGATGCCGGAATCCTGCGCAATGGCAGCCGGTTTGAACGGGCATCTCTGTTTGAGTACGACGGTCACACCAACATGCTGTTTGACTTTGAAGGTGTTGATCTTGATGTCGGCAAACTTGCCATGTGGAGACTTACCACATACGGAACGATTGGCGGGACATGGCTCAGTGATTATGTGCCGAACCGTCTGGGTGGTTTTTTAGAGAAATCTGAATTGGGCGTTGAAAAGCCGTCCTGCCCGCTCATTGGGCAGGACGGTAACATTTTTAACCTTGTCGGCATTGCGGCGAGGACGCTGCGCGAAGCTGGTCTGCGGGATCAGGCAAAGGAACTCACCCACCGTATTTTCAGCGGCGAGTGCCACAGCTACGGCGAAGCCCTGTGCTTGATTGGGGAATATGTGACGATCACAGACATTGGCGACTACAATCACAACCGCCGCGGAAAGGAGAAGGATAACTATGAGCGATGATCCCATGCGCATTCTGGTCGTGGAACCAACAAAAGATCCGTATGTCAAGGAGATCGACGGCAGCTTGGCGAGCATGCAGGCTATTGTGGGTGGTTTCATTCAGGCCGTCGAACCGTTTGATGATCCGAACGTCCTGCTGCTGTGCAACGAAGAAGCCAAACTCCTCGGCCTGCCAGAAAACCGCTTCCTGCGGAATCGCAATGGCATACCGTATGACATTATCCACGGCACGTTCTTCCTCGCCCAAGGCAGCGGCGAGGAATTTTGTTCTTTGACCGACAAGCAGATACAGACCTATACGCGCCTGTACTCCCGCGAAAAGCTGTTCGTCATGCAGCATGGAAAGGTGATCAATCAGCCGAAGAAAGGAAAATCGACGCATGAAAGATAACTACATCCTGACGGCAGAGTCCGTCACGGCAGGCCATCCGGACAAGCTCTGCGACACGATTGCGGACAGCATTCTGGACGCCTGCCTCAAAGAAGATCCAAATGCCCGCGTTGCCTGCGAAGTGCTGGCGACGGCGGGCAAAATTCTTGTGGCCGGAGAACTCCGCACGACGGCAAGCCCCGACGTGGAAGCCATCGTGCGGCAGACTGTTCGGAATGCCGGATACGACTGTAATTATAATGTAGAGGTGCGGCTGCATACGCAGAGTCCTGACATTGCAGGTGCAGTCGATGGGGATACGCTCGGCGCAGGTGATCAGGGCATCATGTACGGCTACGCCTGCTGGGAAACGGTTGAACTGCTGCCCGCGCCGGTCGTGTTGGCGAACCGCATCACAAGCCTGCTCACCACCTGCCGGGAGGAAAAGCTGATTTCCGGTATCGGCCCAGACGGAAAAGCGCAGGTGTCCGTGCAGTATGCGTTCGGGGTACCGGAACGCGTGGACACCATTGTGATCTCCTGCCAGCACGACGCGGACAAAGCTCCTGACAAGCTGCGCGAGGAACTCCGCAGGCTGGTCATTGACCGCGCCTGCCATGATGTGCGCATCGACGAGCAGACGAAAATTTTTATCAATCCATCCGGCAGGTTTGTGCTGGGCGGCTTTGAAGCCGATACCGGTCTCACCGGCCGCAAGCTGATGGTCGACACCTACGGCGGGCTTGCGCCCCACGGCGGCGGTGCGCTCTCCGGCAAGGACGGCACGAAGGTCGACCGCAGCGGCACATATATGGCGCGTTATGTGGCAAAGAACATCGTTGCCGCCGGTCTTGCCGATGTGTGTACGGTCAGCCTCGCCTATGCCATTGGGCAGACCGAACCGGTTGCCGTCGAGATCGACACGCAGGAGAGCGGATACTATGACGACGCATTCCTGACCGAAGCCGTTCGCCGCGTCTTTGATTTCACCCCGGCAGGCATGATCCGCGCGCTGGATCTGGACAAGCCGTTCTTCGCAGAAGTCTGCAACAACTGCCATTTCATGCACCCGCAGGCCGCATGGGAGCAGACGGACAAGACAGAGAAGCTGCGGATGGCTTGCGCGGAACTGGAGGATGAGCGCACATGAGTCCAAAGCACGTCGCCTCCTGTTCCTTCGGGAAAGACAGCATTGCGACGATCTTATTGGCCTTGGAGCATGGCGAACTGTTGGACGAAGCGGTGTACTGTGAGGTCATGTTTGATAATAGCACCTCAGGCGAAGTGCCGGAACATCAGGCGTTTATCTATCAGGCAGCGATTCCCGCCCTTGAAAAACTGGGCGTACCTGTCCGTGTGCTTCGAAGCGAGAAAACCTATACCTCTGTTTTTATGGGGAAGGTCACACGCAGGCCGAAGAAGGGCATGATTCGGTCTTTTCCTGTGTGTGGGAAATGCTATGTCCAACGTGACTGCAAAATGCGCCCGATCCGACAGTATCAGAAAACGCTGCCGTCAGATACCGTGCAGTACATTGGCATTGCAAAGGACGAACCGCAGCGTCTGGCACGGCTAGGCGGCAATCAGGTGTCGCTGCTGGAGAAATACGGATACACCGAGGATGACGCGAAGCAGCTCTGCAAACAAGCAGGACTGCTTTCCCCTGTGTACGAGTTTACCGACCGCGGCGGCTGCTGGTTTTGCCCGAATGCCAAGCTGTCCGAGCTGCGACATTTGTACGACCATCATCCGGATCTGTGGCAAAAAATGATGCGTCTGCAAATCGTCCCCGGCAAGGTCACAGAGAAATTCAACCGCAGCCAGACGTTTGCGGATATTGATGCAATGTTCCGAGAACAGGATTTGCAAGCAGCGGCCTAACATATTATTGGGGTGGCGATATAAAAATAGGCGTGAACTGTGCAGTTGCATAAATCCAAAAATGCTGGTAAAATACCAATAGGGAAATTATTTTTACAGGAGGTGTCGGACAATGATGTATCCTTTTTTAACGTTGGATGACCAAACCGAGATCGTGCATTCTCAGCTTCTGGACGATGGCAGCGTAAAGGTCTATGTGGAAAAGCCGGACGAAAAGGATTGCTTTCACTATGCGACGTGCTTTCTGCCAGAATACCGCTGGGAAGATGTTTCCGGCTTCTCTGAAGCGGAGATTCAGAAGTATCAGGAAATCATCTCGTCTACGGCGCATCTGATCATGCGGTTTGCCGCAGAGGGAGGCTTGGAAAATGCCGCAGGTTTTTAAGGTCGGTTCTTACTGGGTCTACTTCTGGGCAAATGAAAACGATCCGCTGGAACCGGTACATGTTCATGTCTGTCAGGGCGCGCCGAACGGCAACGCGACGAAGATCTGGATCACACGGGCTGGCGGTTGCATCCTGTGCAATAACAATTCCAGAATCCCGGACCGGGTGCTCCGGAACATCATGGACGTGATTGAAGCCAGAAGCGCAGAAGTAATTCAAAAGTGGACGTCATTTTTTGACGAGGCTAGATTCTTCTGCTAAACCATACGGATGGGAAAGAATAATAAGAAGTGTCCTCGCTGCGGGCATAAAATGAAGCAGCAGTTTATTGGCTTGCAGCATTGCTCCTGCGGCATGAATTGGAAGGGCGGGATCGGCTTTTTTGAGCGCACGCCGGACATGGTATTCTGTCTGCGCCGACAAAAGGGCTCCGCAAAGCAGAGCATCTGCATTGAAACACGGCAGGACGACAATACAATATCCAAATCATAATTACGGGAGCGTCAGAGAGATCTGGCGCTCCTGTTTCTTTCGGAGGTATCATGACAAATTTCTTTCTGGAAGAACTGAGAAAGATCTATGGAGATGGGCGCGTGATCCATGATCCGCAATTCGTGGGTGAATGCTGCTACGGCAGCCTTGGCGATCTGCGGGTCAAAGCACGGTTCACAAAAGACATCGTTGCAAATCAGTACCCATACCTGACGGTTTCGATTCTGAATCCTGCAAAAGGCGAAATTGACAGTGTTCGGATGAAAATCGGGGACGTCGTCAGCAGAAGCTGCCGCAGCACAAATCCAAATCTTCGCAATACGGAACCGCACATCTGGGTCGACGGGAAAACGCCGCAGTGGTATGCTTGCTGCCCCGGTTCGCGTGATTATACGTTGTTGGCAAACGCGACTGCGGAATATCTCAGCGTTTTTGAACTGACGCATGAACGGGTGCAGAATCGGGCTGGCAAAACTACGGAACGCAGGAGGGCTGAAAATGTCAGATGAACACTATCCGGAATTCACCAGCGCACAAACCGAGCGTCTTGATGAGATCGACAATGCGGCCTATCAGACGATCCTCGCGTTTCTGAATAAGAGCGAAGATGAATTCCCGTGGGATATGTACTATATCGGAGAAGTTGCGGAATGTATTGAGGAAACGCTTTTAAGCATGGGGCAGCGCGTTCACCGTCCTGTCATTGTAACAGGAAAGGACGGTATTTCTCGCATCGAGGAATATCAAGACCCGCCCAAACCAAAACCGAAGCAAAAACCAAAACAGAAAACGAAGGGAGCGGATGCCCATGCGCGATAAGCCCAGATGGGAGATCATCCACGGTGACAGCCTGAAGGTGCTGGAGAGCTTTCCTCCCGGCACATTTGACGCCGTCATCACAGATCCGCCGTATGCGTCCGGTGGCCGCACACAGGCGGAGAAATCCAAAGCCACCGCAAAGAAATATTCCAGCATGGGCGGCAACGCACCGCCTGATTTTGACGGCGACGCCAAAGATCAGCGGTCTTGGACCCGCTGGGCGGCAGAGTGGCTGTACCTTGCAAGACGCGCAGCCAAACCCGGCGCGCCGGTCTGTATGTTCATTGACTGGCGGCAGCTTCCCTGCGCCAGCGACGCGCTCCAGTGGGCAGGCTGGATCTGGCGCGGGATTGCCGTGTGGGACAAGGGAAACTCCCGTCCGCAGAAAGGGCGTTTTCGCCAGCAGGCAGAATACATTGTCTGGGGTTCGAACGGCGACATGCCGGTCAGCCGCCCTGTGCCGTGTTTGCCGGGGGTATTCAAATACGGCAATCCGCAGAACCGCATCCACCTGACCGAGAAGCCGTTGCAGCTCATGCAGGATCTCGTCAAGATCACAGAACCGGGTGGTCATATTTTAGATCCCTTTGCAGGCTCCGGCACGACGGTTCTGGCCGCAGTCAAAGAAGGCTACGACGCAACCGGCATTGAGGTTACCGATGTGTACGCAGATCTTGCCAGAAAGCGGCTGGAAGCAGAGCCGAATGCTGCGTAGCGACTATAGTAGCGACTACAAAGGGCAGAAACCAGTCCTTCGGGATTCCATAGCGACTATTGTAGCGACTACGCCATTCAAAAACCGATTTGAATGGTCGAAGCAGCGCGAAGGCATCTATAAGGAAAAGAAAATTGAAATCTCTCTCCTCTCTTGCCCCGACTTTTGGCGGGGCGTCAGGCTCTCGCCGCCTCGCGGCAAGAGCGCAAGCATCGCCTTTTGGTACCAAAAGGCAGCTTGCAGGGAGAACCCTGACCCCGAAATGCCGCCTGCGGGCGGAGAAAGGAGCGCCGTGCGGAAGAATCAGTATAATTTGCATATCCGGCTGGATGAGGACGAACGCGCCGCGCTGGAAAAGGGGCTGCAAGCCAGCGGCCTGCCGCTGTCGGTCTACCTGCGCAAGCTGATCCTCGGAGAACGCATCCAAGCCGCGCCCTCGGAAGAACTTCGCAGTCTGCGCACAGAGATCCATCAGATCGGCAACAACATCAACCAGCTTGCGCGGAAAGCAAACGCCGGGTTTGCCAGCCGTGACGAGGTCACTCGCGCCCTGCGGATGCTGGATCGTGTCTATGAACTCATGTATGGGTTTTCAAAATAGAAATGGCAATCACAAAAATCCTGTACCGCAATGGTGGACTTGCGCAGGCCATTCAATATATTACGAATCCGGATAAGACCGATCAGTGCGTCCTTGTCGATCATTTTAACTGCGATCCCGGATTTGCATATCAGCAGATGATGAATACAAAACGGCGGTTTCATAAAACGGATGGACGCCAATGCTATCATATTATCCAGTCATTTAAGCCGGATGAGATCACGCCGGAACTGGCGCATGAAATTGCGAAACGCTTTGCAGCAGAGCATCTGCGAGGATATGAAGCCGTAATTGGAACGCACGTCGATAAAGGGCACATCCATTCGCATATCGTTTTCAATTCGGTCAATGCGGATACCGGCATCAAATACCACAGTACGCTTCAAAACTATTACCAACAAATCCGTGGGATCTCAGACCGACTCTGCACAGAAAATGGTCTATCCGTAATTCTTCAAGGAGAGCGTACAAAAACAGTCAGCTACATTGAATGGCTGCGGCAGTCCAAAGGTCAGCCGACGTTCCGCTCCATGCTGGAAGCGGACCTGCGCGATG
>OGDF01006487.1_pt1 | contig 11607 bp, 10 predicted proteins | sample 1570141 | NCBI WGS metagenome assembly OGDF01 (sample SAMEA4370581, study PRJEB24528) | human gut metagenome | reverse complement strand
TACTACAGCAGCCGATAACGGTAACTACTATAAGAAGGTTATTATGATTCCTTCTTATAAGGCTCAAAGATTTACCTTAGTAAATGGTAGGTGGATAAGCAAGAATTAAAATGGAATTATTATCTTTATACCGTAAATTTAAAATGTAATAATATGAAACCAGAAGATGCTAATACTAAAAATTGTAAAGTTGTTAAAGTTCTATTTAATAATGATGATTTCTCTATAGCTTATTTGTATTTGGTAAATGAAGATAGAAATGTATTAGGGGTTAGGTGGAACTATAATTATGGTACAGATAATGAGTTAGGCTCTCCCAATCAAGGGAATAACCCCAAATGGCTGTACTATCACGAGGATTTATATATACCTACGTTAAATTCTATTGGTGGTCTATCTAACACTAATGAACAAGCTAGAATAGAGGTGTTCCAAGCTATTCTTGATAAACAAATAATAAGACCTGATACGGTTTAGATTACATTCTTTTATATCCCCAGCTTACTTTAATCGGTAGGCTGGGGTTTGTTGTCTATTTCCTCTTAATATAGACTGTATTATGTTTTACCAAAGTGATTCATAATACTCACTAAGACTATTATAGTTAGTATGAAATACCTCTATTAGCTCTACTATTTTATCCTCAATCTTTTGCACTATACTAACATTCTGAAGAGTAGTGTTAGCTACACTATCTATACTTTCTATCAGAATGGTATGGTAGTTCTCATTCTCAGAGATAAAATCCCAAAGCTCTTTACCTACTAAAGTCTTATCTTCCCAATTAGGAACGTAAGTTTTAAGTAAGCCAGCAGTTACAGTATTATCATCCTTCTTTCCATAGGTGATACCTATGTATCCTTTATTTCCAGCTTCTTCTACTAACTTTATTTCATCGGCATAGTGTTTAACTTGCCCTGCATCCATATCATTAAATCCACTCTTAATTTCTAAGAATGATTTAACCTCCCCTAATCGGTCTATAACTAAATCAAACTTAGTCTTATCACCTTCTTCATAAGTCTTACCATCAAAGATATATTCATTAGAATAAAGAAGAAGATTCTGCACTAAAAAACCCATAGAAGTAACTATACTTCTACCAATAGCTTGATAGGCATTATAGCGTACAAACTCTTCAGGAGTTTTAAGATTAAGAGCAGCGCAAAGAATAGGATTAGCATTGAAAGTATCTATTGAAATTGTAGACAACATTGTAATTTGTTTATTCACAAATTCCTTAGTAAGAATTTTTATAAAATTCTGTACTATAGTCTTATCTAAATCAATTTCTTTTTGAAATGCTATAATAGCACTTTCTTCTTTTGGGGTTAAAGTTTTAAAACTACTCTCTCCTTCTACTGTTTTTATGGCATTGAGAGATGCTATAGTAGCTTCTTTGAATCCTTTAAGTGTAGAGAATTGAGTTGCTATTACATTTAACTTGTACTTAAAGGTACTACTAGCAGTACCTTCAAAGGATATAACACATCCTTTCACTATTAAATTAGATAGAGTTGCAGCCATTTATTCAAAATTTAATACTAAGTTCTTCATATTCATATTAAATAGGGTAATATCTTTATCTGTTGTGTTCTTATATCTAGAGTAAGGTATAACATTGTCTTTATCCTCATCTCCTTTAAGCTCTCCATTATCAAATCGAATAATCTGCATACCAGCCATATAGCCTAAACCTACTGGTACTGCATTACCTATTTGCTTGTATATATCAGAGATTTTACCACTAAATCGCCAACTATCTGGAAATTGTTGTACCCTAGCATATTCTTTTACAGATAATGGTCTTAACTCTGTAGGATGGCATATTAAAGTAGCTGGCATTATAGGACTAGTTACTAAGGTAGGAGAAGGCTTACTGTTAGATAATCTTCTAAGAAATCCTGTTTTACCTCCACCTAATTCATAGGCTTTACCCATAGCTTCTTTAGCCATTTCTGGTTCTAAGCTAGTCCAGTTCTCGCCTTCTTTTACTAAAGGCATATATTGGAGCATTCTTTTACTAAGTGGAGTATATTCAGATTCATCTGGCTTAGGGAGGTCTTTAATAACATCGCCTAAAGTAACCCATTTCTTAGTTCCATTTACCCCTTGCTCACTATGAGAAGGCTGTGGAAGAGGTATTCTCTTATTACCCTTAACTCCAAAAATAATAACTCGCTCCCTTATTTGAGGTACACCATAATTGGCAGCATTGAATAATGCAAAGCTAATAGTATATCCGAACTTCCTAAATTCATTAGCTAAAAATCGAATTACACTACCTTTCATATCCTTTATTCCTTCATACTCATTGTAGGAATCTGGTACAGCATTTAATTTTGCAGATAATATGCCTCTTACATTCTCTAATATGAAATATTTAGGTTGTATTTCTGATACAACTCTTAAATATTGAATAATTACGTTTCCTCTAAAATCATCCAATCCTCTTCTAGCTCCAGCAGTACTAAAAGCTTGGCACGGAGGACCACCTACAACTAAATCAACATCTCCAAGCTTTAAGCCAGATACTTCAAGCAGTTCAGCTGTTGGTATAGTCGTTATATCCCTATCTATTACAGGAATATCAGTATTATTGCGTATAGTAGCTACAGCTTGTTTATTCAGCTCCACGCATAACTTTATTTCTATCCCAGCTTTCTCTATTCCTAAATCTAGCCCCATTGCTCCAGAGAATAAAGAAATAGCCTTCAGTCTTTTATTTATCATCTTCAATCTAATTTAGTGCGAAGTTACTAAAAAAGGAGCAAAAACCATTAATTACGACGGATATTTGCTCCTTACATCTTGAATAAGATTCCTCAACTTTCACTAGATATATTGGTATTCTATAACCCAATTATTAGCTATAGCTATATCTACAAACTCATTCACTGTTACTACTTCATCTATATTATCTGTTTCCATTACCATATTAGCATTACTAATTACAAAGTACTCACCTTCATCATAAGTAGGGAACTTTCTAATACCATTCTGAAAGGTAGCATATTCACCGTGAACATAGTAGGCTGTCTTTACTTGGAACTTGCTATTAGCATTATAGAACACATTGTAAACACCGCCAATAGTATAGACTTCCAGTAGTACAGCACCATTCTTAACGGTAATCATCTTATTACAAGTTTTAACACCGCTTTCCCTTTCCTTCTTCTTAAAGGTAGTGATTCTATAAGGTACTATTTTAGTAATAAGCTGCTTCACTAGATTACGCTTTTCAGTGAAGTTACCTTCTATCTGTTCTAAATAGTCTTTAGGTAAGGTAGGCTGGCTATAGAAGGTCTTTAAATCTCTTAGCTTCTCTAATTCACCTTTAGCCTGCTCTATTGACTTCTCAAAGTTCTTCATTTCCTGCCTAACACCCTTAGCGGTTCTATTAAATTCTTCCATAGCCATAGTTCTCATATCTTCATCATCCCCAGCCATTTCAGCAGCATTAATAGAGAATTGGTAGGCTGTAGATAGTCTTTTCTTTAATTTATCTATCTCCTTAGTGAAGTTCTGAATACTATAGTTCTGGTATTCTATCTTCTCCTCACATTCTCTAATCTGCTCTTCTCGCTTCTCATCATTCATATTAGCATAGCCTATCAGTTCCTTCTTTACCAATTCCCATATAATAGGCTCTAGCTTTTCATTAGCTATAGATGTTCTATTAGTACAGTCTGTAATATTGTTAATACCACTCATACAAAGCCAACTAACAGCAGGTTTACCATTTACTAATCTATAAGTCTGCCCAAATTCACCAGCCTTCCTTCTAGGTGTTAATGTATATCCACAATCTGGGCACTTAATCAGCTTAGATAACAGATATACTTGCTGGTTTGGGTATGGTTCATCCTTTACCCTATTCTTCTTTCTCTTATTAGTAGCTGCTTCATATAGTTCCTTATCTATAATAATAGGTGTATTAACATCGAATACTTCTACTTCATCAGTATCTGGGTCTTTAAGATTCACCTTCTTAATACCAGTAGCATAGCTTTCATAAGTAAGAATATGTTCGATAGTACCTAAAGAGAATTTCCTATTTAGCTTCTCACCATACTTATCAGTAATAGCCAAAGCAGTGGACTTTAAAGTAGCACCTTCCTTTAGATATTCATTATATACTGCCTGTACTACTTCTGCTTCTTCTTCATTAACTACTATCTGGTTCTTCTTACTCTTATCAGTGCCTTCATATCTCTTATAGCCAAAGTAAGGCTGCCCGATAGATATTCTGTTATTATCCAGTTCGTTTCTTCTAGCAGATGCTATTTGAGTTTTCATACTCTTTAGATACTTCCAAGCTGCATCGAAGGCTGCACCGATAACTAATTCTGCATCCCTTACCTTCTTACCTGTTTCTGGGTTAATAGTCCAAAGGTCTATATCTTTAAAGTAAACAGGTATATTCATATTAATAAGTAGACGCACATAGATACGACCAGAAGCAGGGTCACGGCTCATTCTACTTACTTCTGATACTAACACTACATTAAACCTCTGCTCTTTAGCTGCTCTTAGCAATCTATCAATAGAATCCCTATTCTTCTTAGTAACATCATCCTTACCAGTAATCTTTTCACCATATACTAAATTCTCTAGGTCATATTCATAACCCATAGATTTAGCCAGCCTAGTTAAATCTCTGGTCTGTCTGTTTAAATCTTGATTCTTAGTAGAACATCTGATTAGAAATGCTGCCTTCATATTCTGTTGGTTTTAAATTCGTTATCTTTGTTTCGGAAGCGAAATTACCAAAAGTCACAGAACTATGCAAGTGATTTCTTTATGTTGAGTTACCGGAATTCAACCGCAGTGTGCTCGAAGTGCTCAGGCAACCTTTGGAAGACCGCCACATCTCCATCTCGCGCGCCAAATACAGCCTCGACTATCCGGCAAGCTTTATGCTGGTAGCCTCTATGAACCCCTGCCCCTGTGGATACTACAACCATCCTACCAAGGCATGCGTCTGCAACCCCGGACAGGTACAACGCTACCTGAACCGCATCTCAGGACCGCTGTTAGACCGCATCGACATACAGATAGAGATCGTTCCCGTGCCATTTGAAAAGATATCGGAAAAACAGCAGGCAGAAAGCAGCGCTTCCATCCGTGAAAGAGTAATCTGTGCTAGAAAAATGCAAGAAAAAAGATTTGCCAATCATCCGGGAGTATATTGCAATGCACAAATGGAAAGCCGGTTGCTCCACCTATATGCCGAACCCGATGAACAGGGGCTCAATCTACTGCGCAATGCCATGACACGACTCAACCTGTCGGCTCGTGCCTACGACCGTATCTTGAAAGTGGCAAGAACCATTGCAGATCTCGACCACAGCGAACAAGTAACGTCCATCCATTTGGCAGAAGCCATCAGTTACAGAAATCTAGACAGGGAGAGCTGGGCAGGTTAAGTCTGCCACAGCCCTTTCATAATAGAATAGAATGGATAGTTTAGTTTTATTTCTTGGATTATTTCTTCTTCGACGAAAGTTTCACCTCAGTCTTCAGTTCATAAGTTCCCGTATACCAGCTTCCGCCTTTTTTTATTTGGGACTTTTCCATTTGATCCACCCCTAGAGTAACAGATTCAAATTCTCCCCCATTCTCCTCTCCATCCACATCATGGAAAAGCACTTCCTGACTGCCTATGCTGAAAGTATGCGCCTTGTCACTCTCGAACTCACCTTTTACATCCGTATACACAGTATCATAATCCGACACATAGTCCTTCTCACCCTTCACAAAAACAGCATCCAAGTCCTTTACCACCACCTGTACCCCTTTTATCGGCTTCCCGGTTTGGTCAAGTACTTTTCCTTTCACCTGATAATCCGCCGAGGGAGTCCCATATTCACATAACTCATTACCGGGACCATCACTGTCACAAGCAGTAAAGCCCAGCAATACCAATACGCCGGATAACAGCTTACGCACCGCGATTTTCTTTTTCGTGTTCATATTTTCTAGTTTTATAATGTTTGCAACCTCTTATAATGGCAAAACAGCAAATCTCCCTTCCCGTCACGCAGATGCATGCCGTTTCCTTTGCAATAACGGAAAAACTCACAGTCGGCACACTCCCCTTTGCGCATCCACTCGCGGTCACGATAAGGCTGATATTTGTTATTCCACACCTCCATAAAGTCATCCTTATAAATATTGCCTTGATGATAGTCGGCACGGATGCTGGGACAAGCAGAAATAGCACCGTCCACCAAAACAGACCCTACCGATACCCCTGCCTGACAATGGAAGAAATGATCGCGCACATCTCCCTCATAGTTTCCGAGGAAACCTTCACAGCCATAAGCCGTCTTTATCCTTCCCTCCTTGCGCGTACGTTTGATAAACTCCATCACCCCGCGAAAATCCCTGTTCGACAATTGCAGTTCCGGATCTTTTGCCGCACGGCCGACAGGAAACACAGTGAAAAGCCGCCAGCGTTTCACTCCCAAACTCAGCAAAAATTCCTTCATCTCCTCCAGACGCATATAACTATGTTTGTTGACACAAGTCACCACATCAAACACAAATCCGGGTTCTTCCGCCATCATCTTTATTGCCTCCACCGCACGTTCAAAGCTCTGTGGATTTCCCCTCATCCAGTTATGATCTGCCGCAAATCCGTCAAGGCTGACCGTTGCCGTATGCAATCCCGATGCCAGTAAACGACGAAAACGTTCGCGCGTCATATAAAGTCCGTTGGTCACCATCCCCCATGGGAATCCTTTATCATATATAGCCTTTCCACACTCCTCCAAATCCTCTCGCATCAACGGTTCGCCGCCTGTAATAATGACAAATACCTTATGCGGATCTGTAGATGCCGCCACGCTGTCAAGCACTTTCAGAAAGTCTTCTTTCGGCATGTCAGGGTGTCCGGCTATCTTCTTGCAGTCACTCCCGCAATGCCGGCAATGCAAGTTACAGCGCAACGTACATTCCCAAAACAATTGCTTCAACGGATGTTCTTTCAGCAAATCATTATTCAGCTTCCGGGCTATTTCCAGGCCGATGCGATGTCTCAGAGTTAGTGGTTCATTCTTCATTTTTCTTATCTTTCGGCAAACAAAAACATTTTCGTTTTACTTATAAAATGTCAATTTAACTAAAATACTGCATCAAAAGAAAAATATTTTACCCTTTAAATGAAATATGCCTTATTTCCTTATACTTCCTTCCCCTTTCCTCCCTGCTTCTACCCCCTTTGAACATTCAACTTCCATCTTTCAACTGCCGGGAGATAAATATCAATGCTTGAAAGACAGACATATTCAACAAATAATAGTAGCTTTGCCACTAATAAATACCAAATGAGAAAAACAATACTCATATTACTATCCATACTCACCTTTTACGGATGCCGATATAATGTACCTCCATCCGTAAAAGAAGCCTTATCCACAGCCGAAGCCTACATGGAAGAAAACCCGGACAGCGCTTTACATATACTTCAAAATATCAGTCACCCCGAAAACTTGCGTAGCCAAGCCCGGGCGGATTATGCTTTGCTTTACACACAAGCCTGTGATAAGACTCATCTTCTTCCTCCGACAGATTCGTTGGTACAAACAGCCGTGAACTATTACAAAAAAGAGAAGAACAGCATCAATGCCGCCAAAAGCTATTTTTACTTAGGGCGCTTAAAGCGGAACCTCAGACAAGATACACTTGCCATCAAAATGTTACTAACAGCGTTAAAGAAGATGCCGAAGAACAACAAGAGCAAACTACTGATGCAAATCTATTTTGACTTAGGAGCGATATACAAAAAGCAGAATCTATATAATAAAGCCATGGATATGTACCGGGAATGCTATGCAGTGACCAAGGCCTTAGATGATTCTTCGCTCCTATTCTTTCCATGTCGGGAATTGGCACAGACACATTTATTAAAACATAAGAGCGACAGCGCTCTTTCTTATTACCAACAGGCATTGACCATCAGCCAAAAGTTTCAAAACAATTATTGGGAGGCCAACATACTCAATGACATCAGCAAAGTCTATTTACACGAAGGAGACACGCTGAAAGCCAACAACACCATAGACTTTGCCATAAGGAAAGACAGTTCTGCCACTAATATCAGTTTGAAAGGACAATTATTATATTATGGCAATCAGATGGATTCTGCCAGATTCTATTTGAAAAAAAGCTGCCTATCCGGCAACCTATACAGCAAAACTACCGGCTACCTCTATTTATATAAAGTAGAAAAGAAGGCCGGTAATCATTCGGCAGCCTATGCATACAATGATTCTTTCAACATATATCGTGACTCCATCATCAAGATACAGCAACATCAAAAGATTGAAGAGCTAAGCACACAATATGCTTTGGCCATACAGAGAAAGGAAATAGAGGCCGAAAACAGGAATATATATTATGTCATTACAATTTGCCTGATTGTGCTTTTGCTAGGTGCTTTTGCCGTTTGCCAATATTTAAAGAAGAGAAAAAAAGATAAAGAGCTCAAGCAAGAAAAGCTGAACTCGTTGGACCAAACACAGACCATCAGCACCTTTCTAAAAGAAAAAGTAGGCGAAGAAATCCAATTGCCCGAAACGGCAACAAAGTTCAAACAAGATATTCTCCGAAATGGCATCCGGGCATTCCGGGCATCCCAGTGGGGAAAGAATTTGGAAACAGTTGAAAAAACAATTGTACCCGGCAACTATATAAAACTGTCAGAACAGGAATCACTTTACAAGGAACTGAAATTACACTTCAATGACTTCATTGCCTGTCTCAATCAGATATACCCGGACATGTCCAAAGAAGATATCTATTTCTGTATCCTGTCTGCGCTGAAATACAAGAGCCGGACCATTGTGTACTGTATGAAAACTCCTGCAGGAGCCTTACGAACCCGCAAAAGCAGATTAAAGAAAAATATGGCGGAAGAAACCTTCCGAATCATCTTCAATAAATAAAAAGTCCCCATTTCATCGAGAAAGCTATAATTACAGCATATCAACTTGTAACGCTTTTCTCTTTTTATGTAACGGTTTCAGAGCACCAACCTATTGATTTTATTCGTATGTTTGCTATCAGGAAAAACATATAAATCAATACAATATGGAAAAGAGCTTATTATTCATTCTCTTCTGCTGCATGGGGTTTGTCGCTAAGGCACAAACCATTGAAGAAATAAAAATCCTAGACGCAAATGAGATTGTTCCCGTATGCATCTTTGATGCTCCGACAGCCTATCAAAATGGGACCACTATCAATATCCGATTAGGAGAAACAGCAACCTCCACTGTGACCGTCATTAATAAAGAGACGGGTGAGCCGGCCTATTCCATGATATATGCCGGCACTGACAACATCCTATTTGATTTAAAGGGTAAAGCGAAAGGGACGTACACTCTATTGATAAATATAGAAGGTATGAAATACACAGGAGAATTCACACTGTAACGAGTGTGTAATAAAGATATTGTTTGCAAACAAAAAGCCAAGCGATAAGGGCTGAGCATATCGCAAAGAAATGAATTATTCTAATACTTAATGTATCATGAAAACACTTAAAGACCTAGAATATTTCCGCCTAGGAAAAGGACAGATGAATGCTGTGACCGGCGGATACAACTGTTACGCCATTTGGGAAGAAGGTGATGAGCCGTTGATGATTGTTAAAGACGAGAAAGGTGATGCAAAAAAAGCACAAGAAGTGCTGCAGAAGTCATACGCAGGTACTTCAGCAATTATAGAGTGCTACTAATCCCCTCGTTACCTGACTTGGGCAAGAGGTGAGATTATTTCATAATTCCGACCTTTCGCTCTTATACCAAGAGTTTACCCCAAAAGTCAGGAAGCACAAAGCTTTTATGGAGATGCAGCTGTAATAACATACAGCCAATCTTCCATACCAACAATCAGGAGCATTGCTATTATAACCAATGCTCCCTGATTAAAACTTAATATAATAATTACTGCCATGAGACACACTTTATTTCTGATACTTATCTGGATGCCATTACTTATCTGCGCCACAGACAAGAATGTAAATATAACCATCAAACTATCTACTGAACTGTCCCAAACAGAGCAATGGATATATGCGAGCGGATATATCGGAGCAAATGAATATGCCATTCTAGACTCTGTGAAAGTGAGCAAAGGAGATATAAAGAAAAAACTGTCTTTTGACATCAGCCAGGGGATGAGTATATATATCTTATGCGCAGAGAAAGGACCCGTCAATCTATTCTTTGATATAGAGCCTAACACAAACTGTGAAATTGAAATTGATGAAAACATGGACGGAAGATATCCACACCCCATGAAAGGGAATGATATGTTCAATGAATTCCTAACATTCTATAATAAAATCCTATATACAGGAAAAAAGAGCAGAGACCAATCCCTGCCCGAAGACAGCATACGATATTATAAAGCCAAACTAACAGAGGCCTATATAAAAGAGATTCACAAGACTCAATATCCTACATTGGCATGGGTATATATTTTATGGCTGCCGGGATATGCCAAAGAACGAAGGGAAGAGGAGCCTTTCAGGTCAGTGATTCAATATGCACAACAAAAGTTTCCTAATAATGGCCTTATAAAACGCCTCTCCATAACAAGTCCAGAACCGGCAACCGCAAAAAGCAAAGCCGCATCTGAACGAATCAGAGCATTGGAGAAGAAAAGGTATTATGTAGAGCCGAAAGACACAACCATGGGAGCAAAGCTGCAACTCGCATTCCCGCATATCTCAAAAAAGAAAATAAACACCGACTCCATTGCAGAAGAATATGTACTGGTAGACTTTTGGGCAAGCTGGTGTGTACCGTGCCGCAAGGAAACACCTTTCCTGAAAATGGCAAAAGAAAGATATAAGGACAAACTGGCTGTATATGCAGTGACAATAGATGCCGATACGCTCAAATGGGAAAAAGCCATAGAGGAGGACAGCACCCAATACTTCATCCATGTGAGAGGGGTGAATGACAGGAATGTGCCCGACAAGCAGGTCAGGGCTTTAAAGATTAAATCTATTCCACGGAACTTCTTGTTGGACAAAGAGAGACGCATCATTGCAAAAGATTTAAGAGGAGAGGAACTGCTGAATGCTTTGGAACAACTGATAAAATAACATATACTGCCATGAGACACACTTTATTTCTGATACTTATCTGGCTGCCGTTACTTATCTGCGCCACAGACAAGAATGTAAATATAACCATCAAACTATCTACTGAACTATCCCAAACAGAGCAATGGATTTATGCGAGCGGATATGTCGGAGCAAATGAATATGCCATTCTAGACTCTGTAAAAGTGAATAAGGGCGATACGCAGACAAAATTGTCTTTTGACATTTACGAAGGGATGAGTATATATATCTTATGCGCAGAGAAAGGACCCGTCAATCTCTTTTTCCATATAGAGCCTAATACAAACTGTGAAATTGAAATTGATGAAAACATGGACGGAAGATATCCACGTCCCATGAAAGGGAATGATATGCAAAATGAACTTCTTGCATTTGATAATAAAATCCTATATATAGGAAAAAAGAGCGAAGACCAATCCCTGCCCGAAGACAGCATACGATATTATAAAGCCAAACTAACAGAG
>OGDF01006485.1_pt1 | contig 11612 bp, 5 predicted proteins | sample 1570141 | NCBI WGS metagenome assembly OGDF01 (sample SAMEA4370581, study PRJEB24528) | human gut metagenome | reverse complement strand
ATCCAGAGTATTTCCAACTACTTCCGGGATGATTTCAAAAGTATCTCCGGTATCCTGGATCTGGGCATCCACAGGCTGGACTACATTCTCTGGCTGCATGCATTTCAGATTATCAACAGCCTGCCCCATGAGCTCCACATTATAGCTGAGGGATTCTGAAATATCATAATTCTTATCCTGGTTAAAAGCAAGAAACCAGGTAAAACGGTCCTGATCTTTGATCAACTGCTTCACAATTCCAGTAGACACATAGGAAAGCCCCACATCTTGGGCGGAAATAGCTTCCTGACCATTTTTCATGGTCTCCACTGCAAGAACATAAGCGCCTACACGCTGGTTCAGAAGGTCCTCTGTGTCCTCTGAAGTCATATAGGAACAGTTAAATCCATTCACCATAGAGCCCGGAAGAAAATGACTGGAAAAGTAGTGCACGCCATATCCATAAGCTCCTGCTGTAAGAAGCAGCAGCAAAACCACAAGTAAAATAACAATCGTTCTTCCTGCGCCTGCTTTTTCCTTATTTTTTGCCATAAATTCCTCCCTGCTTATGATGAATTCTTATTGCCTTTACACGACCACATCTTCTGTTTAACCTTATGCAGGAAATAAACTCCATAGTCGGCATTTATTTCTATCTTCCAAATGCAGACGGGTAAAGACAATAAAAAGCAGATGATTACTGTTCACAGATAACAGTAGATTACTCTGCCTCTTTTTATATGCCAGACCAGGTACTTTTCCTGATCTGGCATGGTTACATTCTATGCGCAAATTTCCGATTTCAGAGCCTGTTTGAAAATAGCGGCTCACCTTTTACGGAAAGGTTACCGTTCACAGCAACACGCTTTTAGCCGAGAAGTTTTTCTACACTGACAAGTTTCACACAAAGTACGAATACCTGTGCTGCTTTGCCAAGATCCTCAAGTGTAGGGAAGGATGGTGCAATACGGATGTTGGAGTCTTTCGGATCCTTGCCGTATGGATAAGTAGCACCTGCGCCAGTAAGGACAACACCAGCCTCTTTTGCTCTGGCTACAATTGCCTTTGCGCAGCCATCCAGGGAATCAAAAGAGATGAAATATCCGCCGTGTGGCTTTGTCCACTCACCGATTCCAAGTCCGGAAAGTTCTTTGTCAAGCGTATCCAGAACCAGCTCGAATTTCGGGCGGAGGATATCTGCGTGTTTTCTCATGTGGGCGTGAAGTCCGTCAAGATCCTTGAAAAATCTTACGTGACGGAGCTGGTTCAGTTTATCATGACCGATGGTCTGAACCTGCATATATTTGCGGAAATCATCCAGGTTTGCCTTGGAAGCTGCAACGGCAGCGATTCCGGAGCCTGGGAAGCTTACCTTGGAAGTGGATGTAAATTTATAAACAAGATCAGGGTTACCAGCTTTTGCACACTCACCAAGAATCTCAACCAGGAAATCCTGATTATCATCATAGAGATGATGGATGCTGTATGCATTATCCCAGTAAATACGGAAGTCCGGTGCTGCCGGTTTCAGTCTTGCAAAACGCTCTACGGTTTCTTTGGAGTAAGTGTAACCCTGTGGGTTGGAGTATTTCGGAACACACCAGATTCCCTTGATTGCTGCATCTTCACTTACCAGCTTCTCTACCATGTCCATATCCGGTCCCTGTGGAGTCATCGGAACATTGATCATCTCGATTCCGAAAAATTCGGTGATCTTGAAGTGACGGTCATAACCAGGTACCGGACAGAGGAATTTCACCTTGTCAAGCTTGCACCATGGAGTATTTCCCATTACACCCTGAGTCATGGAACGTGCGATACTGTCGAACATAACGTTCAGGCTTGAGTTTCCATATATGATAATGTGTTCCGGATCTACCTCAGACATTTCTCCAAGAAGACGCTTGGCTTCCGGAATACCATCGATCACACCGTAGTTACGGCAATCTACTCCGGTCTCGCATTTCAGATCTGAATCGCCCTTCAGGACGTCCATCATATCCATAGAAAGTGCCAGCTGTGCATTGCTTGGCTTTCCTCTTGACATATCAAGGGCAAGTCCCTGTGCCTTGATCTCTTCAAATTCTTTGTCCAGCTCTTTTTTCAGTGCCAGAAGCTCTTCATGATTCATTTCGGTATATTTTTTCATAAATTCCTCCTTTGGCCAATGCCTGTTTGGTGTATCCTCCTCGTATATCCTGTCCATTTTAGTATGCTAAAGTGGCTGTTGTCAAGTGTTTTGACCGATTTTCATTACTTTCCCCATGTCTTCCCCAAAACCGCATATTTGCCATAACAGGCATGTTACTGGTTTCGGTACTGCTCCGGTGTAATTCCTTCCATTTTCTTGAATACACGGAAAAAATATTTTGCATTCTCATAACCCACAGCCTGCGCGATCTGGTAGGTCTTTTTATCTGTTTTTTTCAGCATTTCTTTGGCATGGCTGATTCGCACCTGATTTACATAATCCACAAAGCTGGTTCCGGTACGTGCTTTAAATGCGGAGCTTAGGTAACTGCGGTTCAGGCGAAACAGGGAGGCCACAAATTCCTGGGTCAGATCTTTTTCATAATGAAAATCCACATAATTTTTTATGTTCTCCAGAATGTCTTTTTCTGAGTAGAAACCGACACTTTCAAAAGCCATGGACATATTTCTGAAAAAGCGCTGAAAATATTCCTCCAACTCTGAAAAGCTGAATATAAAATTCAGATTTGTGATCAGATTCAGACTGGTGGCTGTGCTTTTGTGTATCTGCATATCTTTTGGAAGGGATTTTTTCAATGTCTCTGTAATTTCCAGACAGTAATCCTTGGCATCCTTTAAGCGGCATTTTTCATTCCTGGCAAAATAATGAAACAATTCCGGAAATACCGTTTCCATTTCATCTTTTTTTCCCGACTCAACCAGGAAAAGAAACAGTTCCAGCTTGGGCCACTCTAATACGCAGCCATTTTCCTTATTTTCCGCATAAAATACATAATTGACTTTCTGTTCTAGGGTCATCTGGTTCATAGCCTCTGTAGTTTCCAGAAAGGCTTTGTGAAGCTCCCCAAGAGACTTGTGGACACCGCTGATTCCATAGAAAGGATGCCCACTGATGCTTTTGAAAAAATCATCCAGCATATTCTTTATATCCATAATCTCTCTTTGCAGTACACTTTTTTCTTTTGGAAAAGCAAGGAGCAAAAAACACATATTTTCTGTATGATCTCTGGTAAACAAAACTGTCTGTACATCCAGATCCCGGGTTAAAAGAAATTCTGACAGTACCTTTTCATCCAGTTTTTCCTGCATAGTAACCGTCAGCAGCACATACTGGCTGCCATTTTGTATTTCTCTTGCTTTTTGTGAAGTGAGACCTGAAACATCCCTGTCTGTTCCAAACAATACATTTCTCAGAATCTGTCTGTCATACTCGTATTTCAGCTTTTCCTTTTCCGCCTCATCCAAAGTTATTTTTTCCTGCAGTGTTTCCCTGCTCTGCAGCAGTTCCACTGCTTTATCCACTGCACTGCACAAAGCTTCCCTGCTGAATGGCTTCACAATATAATCCAGGGTCTTGGCGCGCAGGGCTTCCTTTGCGTAATCGAAGTCTTTGTAGCCACTAATTACAATAATATATTTTTCCGGATACTGAGTGGAAAGGACCGGCAAAAGCTGGGTTCCATCCATGATTGGCATTTTCATATCCGTAATAACAAAATCAGGATCCTTTTCTTCGATTTGCTCCAGCGCAGCTTTTCCGTTGGAAGCCTGTGCAACACATTGAATCCCCGGATAATTCTCCAGCTTTTTCAGAATTCCCCGTCGGATCAATGGCTCATCATCAATCACAACATATGTATACATATCATCCACTCCATTCCCTTTTACGCTTCCTCTTTTGTTTCTTCTGCTAGCTCCGGAATCTTAATCTGTACAGTTGTGCCACATCCCTGCTCACTCTTAACAGAAAGACCATAGTCTTCTCCATAATATAGCCTGATACGGGCATTGATGTTCTTAAGGCCAATGCTTTCATTGGCATGCTGGCTTAGTTCCCCGAATTTCGGCTTCTCTTCCAGAAGCTTCTGAAGCTGTTCCAGAGTCTCTGACGCCATTCCTACACCATCATCTTTCACTGTAAAATATATAATTTTGTTTTCCTTCCTAGCAGATAAATAAATAGAACTTCCTGCATTACAATGAAGCAGACCATGATACAGGGCATTCTCCACCAGAGGCTGAAGAATCAGCTTCAGAATACGGCAAGAGTACAATTCTTCCGGTACATCCATCTCAAAGCGAAATCCATTGTCAAAGCGGATCTGCTGAATGGCAACAAAGTTCTTCACATGAGCCAATTCTTTCTCCAATGTCACCAGCGCCCCTTTGGTTTTGATGCTATAACGGAACATATCTCCAAGAGCCAGTGCCATAACGGAAATGTCTTCTGCTCCTTCAATCTCTGCCAGACTGTTGATTGCTTCCAGAGTATTATAAAGGAAGTGGGCATTGATCTGAGATTCCAGTGCTTTCATCTGGGTGTCCATCAGGATCATTTTGTTTTCGTACTCGGATTTAATGTAGCGATTGTTTTCCTCCAGCATGGTCTGATATTGATTGTACAAGGTTCCGATCTCATCTGTACGATTCATATAAGGAGACTCCACAGCTCTGTTCTTTTCCCTAGGATGGGCCATAATATGGCTCAGTACTGTAATTGGTTCTGTGAGATATCTGGCAAGAAAATAAGCCAGCACAATAAACAAAATCAAAAATACCACCAGCGCAAAAAGCATTAAGGACAAGGTCACCCTGAAATCAGCAGCCAGCCCTGCTTTGTCAAAAACTGCGGTCAAAGTCACACCCTCTCCTGCGATTTCCTGATTGTATTCTATTTTGTGACTTTCCTTATTAGTTTCAGATGAATTCTCCCAGTCAAAAGGATTGCTTTTATACAGAATTTCGTTCTCCCGTTTAATCACGAATTCCGTTGCTTCCGGCAGTACATTTACCGTATCCAGAGAAAAAATTTCCTGAGAACAGTTGATGTAGAGAACGCCCAGGAAATCTCTGGAATACACATCATACACGCACATAGAAAAAGAAATGGAGGGAGTGTCATTCAGCAGATAATCCCGTTCCTTCACTCCGTCTACATAAATTTTACCCTCCAGCTCCAGCGTCTTTTCATACCAGTCTTCTCCCGCCGGATCATAATCACTCCTTACATCCACACCATTTCCATAACCTTGTCCCAACACTACCTTCGATGGCGTAAAGATAAAGATTCCATTGATATTTTCTGTAGAAAAAACAAAATTCTGAAAAATGTACTTCATTTTTTTGTTGGCTTCATAAATATCCTGGTCACTGTGTTCAGAATTCGGATCTGCAAATTTCCCAAGCTCCTGTAAAATAGTTTCTTCATTGGGCGAAGTATATTGTACCAGTTCCAGAATATGCTGCATACTGCCAAAAACAGAATCCGTCTCTTGCACAGCCTGCTCCATAATTTTGGAAGATGTCTCTGTAATCTGTGAATTGGATAAATTGATATAGTGGTTATATGCAATATAGGAAAAAAGAAACAGCGGCACCACTGCCAGTGCGGAAAAGATAAGAAAAAAGCGATATTTCAATTTCATATGGAAATCCTCTTTTCGTTTCGAAGCTGTAGTTTACAAATCTTCAGACACTATTTATACTGTAAGATATGGGAACATCATACCATGTCTTCATCAAATTTGGTAGTGAAAGGATGCAATATGAAAAAAATCACTAATTTTATTCTCAGCGTTCTTCTCTCGGGCAGCCTGCTTTCAGCTTCCTTGTTTTATACTGCGCAAACCACCAGTGCTGCTTCTGATAAAACTACAAAAGAAAAAACAAAAATCACCTTTATGGCAAGCGGAACCGGAAACTATGCGGATGTAAGAAAACAGTCTCTGGAGGCTCAGCTTCTGGATGATTTTCCAGACATTGAGATTATTGTGGAGGCTTACCCGGAAGAGCAGTACTACAGCATTTTAAACACACGACTAAGTATGGGAGAAGGTCCGGATTTCTTCAATATACAGCCCAACTGGGCAGGCCCCAATGCAGTTCAGAAGCTAGCTCCTGCCGGATATCTGGAGCCATTGGATGACCTGGCGATTATTCAGAATGCAGACGAAGCTGATACGGAATCTGTTACATGGAATGGACATACCTACTCTCTTAATCGTTTTTCCATGATTCTATGCACTTATTATAATAAGAGTATTTTTGAAAAGCTTGGGCTTTCCATTCCTCAAAACTGGGCAGAATTTCTGAATATGTGTGAAAAGCTGAAAAATGCCGGAATTACACCTGTTATTTCTGGAAATAAAGATTCCTATGCTCTCCAATTCGGGCTTTACCAGATTGCTGCCAATCAGGTCTATTCAAAAAGCCCGGACTTTAATGCCCAGCTAGCTGACGGAACAGCTTCCTTTTCAGACCCTGGCACCTGGGATAAGGTCATTGACCAGTATCTCCTTCTTTATAAAAATAATTACGTGGAGGCTCATTCCCTTACAATGAGTTCTGCTGAAGCAATTAGGCGTTTTTGTAATGGAGAAGCTGCAATGCTTTTCAGCGGCAATTTTAATTACTCTACTTTATTAAACGCCTTAGGAGAAAACCTGGGAGCCTTTCCTCTTCCAGCCAACGATCAGGATCAGCCCCTTTGCACTGTTGTCTCCAAAGGCGGCGGAACCGCCATTTATTCAGGAAGTCAGCATATTGAATTATGTAAAAAAATCTTCGAAAAGCTTTATGAGCCTACAAATGACACGCTTTCCAGTGAAGATGAAATCTGGAAGGTTTTCCATGACCTGAAAGAGAAAGGACATTTCACTATAAACTGTAATCAGGGCTGGAAGGGCGATGTGGAATGGGCTTTGGAGGACGGCGTTTCCAGAAAAATTGGCGGAGCTGCAATTTCTGTGAACTATATCACTTCCATGATGCAAACAGCTTATGAAAATGGATAAAGATAAGAACCTAAAAATTGTATACCAAATAAAAATCAAAAAGAGACCCTTCGTTTATTATAATAAAATCATCAAACAAATAAACGGAGGGTCTTTATGAAAAAAAGGAATATTGTTCAAAAAGGCGTAACATTTGCTCTGACCGCAGCAATGGCTGGAAGCAGCTTTGTTTCTGCATTTCCAGTATTAGCTGCAGAGGATGATTCCAAGAGCATTGTAGCACTGACTACAGACGGTCTCACCAATCCACTTGGTGTAGACACCCTGACACCTGTTTTCACCTGGCAAATGGAATCCGGCAAAACCGGCGCAAGCCAGAGTGCTTACCAGATCACGGTAATGGATATGGACGGAAATACTGTGTGGGACAGCGGTGTGGTAGAAAGCGGCGAATCCACTAATATTAAATATAATGGAGAAGAACTTCAGCCCAAAACTGAATACCAGTGGAAGGTTGCTGTTACTGATGAGGACGGCAGCACATGGGAATCTGATGTAAATACATTCGAAACCTCTTTCCTTGATACTACCTATGATTCCTGGGGTGATGCGAAATGGATTGGCTCTTCCAAAAAGGATCTGGATGCAGCTGCTGCAAATCTCTTTGACATGCACGTAAACGTAACCATTCCTGAAGGAAGTACAAAAGCCTCTGTGATCTTAGGCGCAAACGATTTCCGCCTTCAGAATAAGGCAATGAACGTCTGGAATAAGGAAAATGAGAATTATTTCCGCTACGAGATTGACATCTCAGACCCGGAAAATCCAAAATTAAACATTTATGTAGTTGGTATGCCGGCTGCTGTCAACGAGCTGGATGAAAATGGCGAACCTGTCATGGTAGAAAGCTGGGGTGGACTTAAGCCTTCCATTATCAGCCAGGAGGAAGAAAATGCAGCAGATGAACCAGATGCTGTCGTAAATATCCCGGCAGAGGTATTCGAAGGAAAATCTTTAAACGATCCGATTTCCTTACGTCTGTGGACTAACCAGTGCAACCAGGTAAGTGCTTCCATGAACGATGTGGATGTAGATGCAGGACGCCAGCTGAATCCCCTTGGCGGTGATCACAACTCCAATACCTTCCCTAACCTGAATTCCATCGGTTTCGCTGTAAACGCAGGCGAGACAGCTTATTACAATGGGCTTGCAATTGATATGTTCGGTGACAATGATGATAATGTTGTTCTTTTTGATAAGACAACAGGTGCAACCTACAGCATTTTCGAAGGTCTTGACGGTGTAACCGTAGACTCTTCTGAAGATAAAATTACAGTAGAAGGCGGCGAGAACGGTACTCTGGTTTACGCAGATCCTTCTGATGGCGCATCCCCAATGGTAAGAACGCAGTTCTCTACCAATGACAAAGAAGTAGCAAGTGCACGAATGTATGTAAGTGCACAGGGTACTTATGAAATGTTTATCAATGGTGACAAGGTAGGCAATGGTCTCTTTAATCCGGGAAATGAAGAATATTCTACCTATATGCCATATCAGGTTTATGATGTAACGAATCTGCTTCAGACTGGCGACAACGCAATCGGTGTTCAGATGGGTCAGGGCTGGTGGAGCGGCGAGCTGAACTATACCACCGGTGACTACAACTACTATGGACCATATCAGGCAGTTATGGCCCGTATGGATATCACCTATACAGATGGAACTACAGATACTATCGTAACAAACGAAGATAACTGGACTGTTTCCACAGAAGGTCCTGTGAAATCAGAATCCCATTACAATGGTGAAAGATATGATGAACAAACTGCTGAGAAATATGAAGGCTGGACAACTGCTGACTACACAGAATCTGAGGACTGGGAAAAACCGGTTATACATGAGCCAAGAATGAATGACTTTAGCTTCGTAGTCCGCTACGACGAAGAAGCCTCTGTTGTAAAAGAACTGGATGTAAAAGAGGCCCTTGGAGAATCCAAGGAAGGCTCCGGATCTTACATCTATGATATGGGTGAGAATGTAATCGGTGTTCCGCATATCACCATCCCTGCTGACTATGTAGATCCAGGCAGCACAGTTACTGTTCGTTATGCAGAAATTCTTTATCCGGACCTTCCGGAGTATCAGGAAGACGGACTTGTAGGAACCATGATGGTAGAAAACCTTCGTGCGGCTCTTTGTACAGATTTCTTTATTGCCGGTGAAGGTGATCAGGAATTTGAGCCTCATTTCACCTTCCATGGCTACCGCTACATTGAGATCAGCGGATTGAAGAAGGAGCTTCCTGCTGAAAACATTAAGACAGAAGTAATCTCTTCTGTAAACATGACAGCTACCTACGACAGCTCCAATGAGAATGTAAACCGTCTGTTTAAAAACGTACAGAACTCCCAGACAAGCAACTTCCTTTCCCTGCCAACTGACTGCCCGCAGAGAAATGAACGTCTTGGATGGACTGGTGATGCACAGGTATTCTCCATGGCAGCATCTTACAACACAGATGTTTACAATTTCTACAGAAACTGGCTGAAATCTCTGCGTGCAGTTCAGCGTAAGGATGGTTCCCTTCCGGTATATGCTCCTACAGCTGAGCCTCAGGAAGATGAATTTGGCGGACGCGGATTCTCCGGTGTTTCCTGGGATGCAGCCCTTACCGTGATTCCTTATAACATGTACATGCAGACCGGCAACCCGATCATCATCGAAGATAACTTAGACGCTATCGATCACTATCTTGACTACCTTGACAGCTATGATATGAGCGAAGAGTTTACGCACCTTACCAGCAGAACCGGTATCCTTGCAGACTGGCTGTCTGTTGACTCCACCGATGCAGGCCTTATCAACAACGCCGTTTATGTATACCTGATCGGTCTTGCAAGAGACATGGCAGAGGTTGTTGGAAACACAGAGCTTCATGACAAATATGCAGCTCAGTACAATCTTGCAAAAGAAGAGTGGAACGCTTGCTACGTAGAGGCAGATACCTGCAGACTTTATACCAAGACAACTACTGACGCTGACGGCAACCAGCTTGATGAGCCGGAAATTACATATTATGACACAGAAGCAGCTTATGCTACCCCTCTCCGTTATGGTGTATTCAACGAAGAAAACGAAGCAAAAGCAGTTGAAAAATATGTAGAAACTGTAAAAGCAGCAAACTACACTATTACATCCGGATTCTCCGGAACCCCGAACCTTGTTCCTGTACTGACCAAATATGGTTATGTCGATGATGCTTACAAGCTGTTCGAGCAGACAGATTACGCATCCTGGCTGTATCCGGTAACTCAGGGTGCAACCTCCATCTGGGAGCGTTGGAATTCCTACACTGTAGAGGGCGGCTTCAATGGAAACAACTCCATGAACTCCTTCAACCACTTCTCTCTTGGTGCAATCTCTGAGTGGATGATGTCCTATCAGCTTGGTATTACAAGAGAGGATGGACAGGCTGGTTATAAGAGCTTTGTATTACAACCTACAGTTGGCGGTACCTTCACATATGCAAACGGATCTTATGAGTCCAACTATGGAACCATCGAAAGTGGATGGACCGCAAAGGACGGTGCTATGGAAACCTATACAGCTACTGTTCCTGCAAACACAACTGCTACCCTTTATCTTCCAATCTCTGAAGAGCAGGCAAAGGCCACAACCGCTCCGGAAGGTGCAGCATTCGTAGAAATGACAGAACACAACGGAACCATCTGTGCAGTTTACACACTGGAGTCCGGAAGCTATGCGTTCACAATTGGTGCATAACAGCTATACGAAACAACTAACAGGCTGACAGCCTGAAATAACATGATCCCGCAGAGAGCATGAACAAAAATCATGGGCTTCTGCGGGATATTTATTATGCACGACAGTTTTTTATTTTCTCTCCCTGATTTCTTTTTCTGCTAAAAAAGTCTAACAAAATTGACGTGATTCCTGTTTTCTGCTATCATAAAAATGTTATAGATGCTTCACAACACAAAGCATCTGTGAATCATTAATATAGAACAATCTAATGAATCAATAAATAAAGAATGAGGTAAACAGAATTATGTGGATTGCAAATGGCTGGAAAGAATATGAAGTAATTGATACTTCCTGCGGCGAGAAGCTGGAGCGATGGGGAAACTATCTCCTTGTGCGTCCGGACCCGCAGGTAATCTGGGATACCCCCAAGACAGAGCCGGGATGGCGCAAGATGAATGCACATTATCACCGCAGCTCCAAGGGCGGCGGCGAGTGGGAATTTTTTGATCTGCCCCAGCAGTGGGATCTCCATTACAAGGATCTGACCTTCCATCTGAAACCCTTTAGCTTCAAGCACACAGGACTTTTCCCGGAACAGGCCGTAAACTGGGACTGGTTCGGCGACAAGATCCGTAAAGCAGGAAGACCCATTAAGGTTCTGAACCTTTTTGCCTACACAGGTGGGGCTACTCTTGCGGCAGCTGCTGCCGGAGCTTCTGTCACACATGTGGATGCTTCTAAGGGTATGGTCACATGGGCTAAGGAAAATGCCGCGGCAAGCGGTCTTGCTGACGCTCCTATCCGCTGGCTGGTGGATGACTGCGTGAAATTCGTTGAGCGTGAGATCCGCCGTGGAAATCATTATGATGCGATCATCATGGATCCGCCTTCCTACGGAAGAGGACCCAAAGGCGAGATCTGGAA
>OGDF01006471.1_pt1 | contig 11630 bp, 10 predicted proteins | sample 1570141 | NCBI WGS metagenome assembly OGDF01 (sample SAMEA4370581, study PRJEB24528) | human gut metagenome | reverse complement strand
TGCTTCTGCCCGGTGAAAGCCGGTCAGAAAGCAGCCCTGAGCTGTCTCACATTTTTATGCCAGATGAATCATAGCCGCAATTACAATATTGTACAGAAGCTTGCTGCCCTTAAAGCTGTATCTTACCAGAGCGAAAGACGCCATGCCAGCCAGCAGGATCACCACTGCTGCCACACATCCTGAAATAATAATGCTGTTCTTATACGCATTGAGAATGTTCATTTTGGAGAATGCGTCTGTGTAGTTGGCTGTTGTAAACAGCTTTCCCAATGGAAGGGAAAAAGCATCGGACATGATCATTTTCTTGTCCTTAAAGGAGTTTGAAATTACCCAGAAGATCGGATAAATGGTCGTAACCGCCCAGAAGATCAGAACGATATAAATGAGGAATGTATTCACACTCTTAATATGATTTTTTTCATTTTTTGTTCCTCCTTCTGGATCAATAGTCCCGTTCCTTGAAAATTTTGTTGACCACCTTTGAAAGGATCACGCCAAGGATTACAATGAAAAACGCGATTGCAGAGCTGTAATCAATGTCAGGTGCCTGCATGGTCTTATAATACATATAGGTTCCTGTCAGCCAGGTTTTTCCAAGAGGTGCCCCATTTGGGAACATCACCCATGGAAGATCGAATACTTTCAATGCTCCTGTCACTGCAAGTACGGCGCAGGTACAGACCACATTGTGAAGCAGCGGCCAGGAAATATATCTTCCCTTCTGCCATCTGGTTGCTCCGTCAATGGCTGCGGATTCGTACAGTTCTTCCGGAATGTTGTTCAGTCCGGTTACCAGAATGATGAAGTAGAATCCTACATACTGCCAGACAACCGGAGTCATCATAACCGTCAGCGGATACAGCTCCTTCCAGTTGGTCTTCTCTCCAACCAGCTGACTGAGCATTCCTCCGTCATACTGGAAGATCAGGTTGAACAGAACACCAAGTGCAGTTGCAGAAATGACGATTGGGAAAAAGTATACGATACGGAAAAACTTGGTTCCTCTTTTTACGTTATCTACCAGCATTGCCAGGATAACGGCCAGTCCTACCTCACCGAACAGGGTAACAAAGATCATGATCACGGTATTTTTCAGTGCCACTCTCATGTTTGGATCAGTGAGCAGTTCCGCATAGTTTTTATAAAATGGATTGTTGACCCCTTTGGCTCCTCCGCCCAGATTCCGGATCTTCATAAAGCTGTTTACAATGTTCTGAAGGAACGGATAGTAGAGAAATACTGCCATGAAAAGAAACGCAGGAATCAGAAACACCCATGCAGGTTTTTTATTCTTATATACGTTCACAGTAACACCCCTTTCTTATAAAAGAGCCGGAGAAGCGTCTCCTCCGGCCCATTTGCTGCTTTCATTTTTCAGGGTGCTTATTCTGCATTTTCCTCAATGATATCAAGCATTTCCTGCAGAGCGTCTGTGATCTCAGTCTGTCCTTCTACGATCTGAGGCATGTTGTCGAAGATCGGAGCTCTCTCATCCTGTGTAACAAGATCCTGTACAGCGCCTGTGATGCCAGTGGTGTCCTTCGGCATTGCAAGGGCATCTTTTTCCAGGTTGGTAAGGCTGCTCTCGTCAATCTCTGCACCGTTTTTCAGAGCGGTGGTAGCGGTTCCTTCTTTGATACCGCCCATTTTCCAGGAGCCGTCAAGATAGAATGCAGATTTACCTTCCAGGAAGCTCTGGAATACCTCGTCACCGGTTGCAGTGTTGGTGTTCTCGGATAAGAATCCTTTCTCATAGAGGTCCTTGATATCTGCAAGACCAGCCTGCCAAGCCTCTCCGGCTGCATCGTCAACAGCTTCCGGAACTGTGGTGTGTGTCTTTGCGCTGTCGTGATTGTAAATTGCAAACTCGAACCAGTAGTGCGGCTCTTTTGCAAGGGAAGTAGCGATTGGGGTATAGCCTGCGTTCTTGATCACCTGGCAGGTCTCAAGGAACTGATCCCATGTGGTGTCTGCGGTAGGAATCTCAGCACCGGCAGCTTCCATAACTGCTTTGTTTACGTAAAGGCCTTCCCAGTAGCCATAGAATGGAACTGCGTACTGTACGCCGTCTGCCGGGGATGCCGGAATCATGTCATCTTTCATATTGGAAGCATATTCCGGATACTCAGCGCGGATGTCCTCGATGGAAACAACCTTGCCAGCTTCTACAAACGGATTGCCGGATATGTTCAGCTGCACATGGAAATCCTCCCATGCAGTTTTCACAGGCTCAAAACAGTAGTTAACATTCACCCGGCTCACCAAAATTCCCCATGCGGTAAAGCTGCGGTCCATCATGTTGCGGACAATGTAAAAGCCGTTGTCTGTTTTCAGAAATCCCACAGCCGTATCCAGGCTTTTGGCCAGCTCTAATACCTGATCCCGGTCCTGGCTGAAAAAGTGCTGGATCATGCCATAACTTCCCCCGGTACCAAAGTTATAGCTTGTATAATGTTTATTCAGCGGATCTTCTTTTAGCATCAATACGGTAAAAATATTATTTTTCTTGTGTGAGTACTGCTCATTCAGATAATTCTGTACTCCATTGGAAAAAATACGCTCTCCGCTGGAGCCTTGCCTTCTATATTGCCTGTACTGTTCAAACAGGGTACCGTCATAGGTAGCCTGGCGGGAGTCTGCGATGGCCCCGTTCAGGCGCTCTGCGCAGGTCCGGGTATTCAGCCCGGCCTGTGCAGCAAGACGTTCCATCTGGTTCTCCCGCTGAGTGATCAGCATGTAGGACCCGACCAGTCCAATGATCACCAGGAACGGAAGTACCCAGCACAACAGCATAATTTTTGCAAATTTCCATTTCAGAGAGCGTATTTTTTTATCTTTATTCATTATTTTAATTCCAGAAACTCCTCAAAGATGTCCACCAGTTCCATGGCAGCCAGCTCACTTTCCATCTCACAGAATATGCGCAGTAAAGGTTCTGTTCCGGAAAAACGTGCTATGATCCATCCTCCATTCTGGAAATATACCTTGCAGCCATCCAGATAGGATACCTTGCTGATGGCATAAGGCAGCTTCGGCAAAAGTTTGTCGATCATCAGAGTCTTGTGGATCTGTTCCTTTCGAAGCGGGGTAAAGCGGTAATCCCGCTCCACCATATGGATTTCCCCATATTCCTGCTCAATTTCCTTTGCAATCTCAGAAAGCTTTTTGCCTGTGACCGCGATCATCTCCACCAGAAGGGAAGCTGCATAGATGCCGTCCTTGCCGTTAATATGTCCTCTCACAGTAAGACCGCCAGAGGATTCTCCTCCGATCACAGCGTCTGTCTCCTGCATTTTTGCGGAAATGTACTTAAAGCCTACAGGAACTTCGCAGCATTCCTGTCCAAAGCTTTCGGCCACACGGTCAAGCATATGGGTAGTTGCCACATTACGGACCACCGGACCTGACCATCCCTTATATTTTACCAGATAATAGTACAAAAGTACAAGGATATCGTTGGGGTGAAGGAATCTTCCTGTGTCATCAATGACGCCGATCCGGTCTGCATCTCCGTCTGTGGCAATTCCGATATCGCAGTAGCGGTCCAGCACATAATTCTGCAGCGGACGAAGGGTGGTGGCATTGGGTGCCGGAAGCTTTCCGCCAAACAGGGTGTCATGGCGTTCGTGGATGGTCTCCACCTCGCATCTTGCAATGGACAGAATCGTCTTCAAAGAAGTCTGACTGACGCCGTAAAGGGGATCTAATGCCACCCGAAGGCCTCTGTCCCGGATGGCCTGCATATTGATCCTGGAAATAATGCTGTCAATGTACTCGTTCAGGGGATTAAATTCCACAACCAACCCGGCATTTTTCGCTTCCTCGTAATCCATGCGGGGAACTGCTTTGCCAGCCTCTATGTCTGCTTCCACGTTCCGGATGTAGTTTTCGATTTCCTGGGTCTGCTCCTGATCTGCGTCCCTGCCCCCTCTTGTGAACACCTTGATTCCATTGTAAATAGCAGGGTTGTGGCTTGCAGTCACCATCATTCCGTAAGGCAGGTCATGTGCCATCATGTAGTACATGATCAGCGGCGTTGGTGAGGATTTGTTTACAAACCAGCTGCGGATGCCGTTTGCCGCCAGCGTCTCGCAGGCCCACTTAACCGATTCCTTGGAAAGGAAGCGGCGGTCATAGCCAATGCAAAGTCCCTGGTCTGCCACTCCCTCATCCTGCATTTTCCTGGAAAGCGCTTCTGCCAGGATCTGGATATTCGCTCTCGTAAACTCATCTCCGATAACGGCTCGCCAGCCGCCTGTACCGAACTTTATCATTTTGCTTCCTCCTTCTCATCTTGGGTGCTTCCCATTACGATCCGCACCTTGTGTGTGCTTCCGGCTTCCTGTACCGGTATTTTTTCCGTCAGGGCTCCATCCAGGAAAATCTGGCACACGCCCTTGGATACATGCTCCGGATTTTCTACCGTAATGTCATACTGTGCACCCCGCCACTGTCTGGTCAGGGTAAAGCCATCCCAGCCCTTTGGAATGCAGGGATCGATTTCAAGAGCATCCATGCCGGGGCGGATTCCAAGCATGTAATGCGTTGCGGAATAGTAAGCCCAGCCGCCGGTTCCAGTCATAAAGGGATGTCTGGTCCTTCCAAAAGCGGTGTGATCTTTTCCCACAACAAACTGGCAGTAGGAATAAGGCTCCGCCTCACGGATCTCGATCTTATCATTCTGATAGTACGGACAAAGAGCGTGGTAAAATTCCATGGCACTCTCTCCGCCGCCTAAGTTCAGACAGTCGTTCCAGTCTGCACGAAGGCCTTTGCAGATGCCGTCCTCTCCCACCTGCCTGCAGGAGAAATCCAGGATTCGTTTCATATGTTCATAAACGCTTCCTTCACCGCCGTCTGCATAGGTATAGATCTCATCCAGGAAAGAAAACTCTCCCGTTTCTTTTATGTATTCATTGATGGAAGCCACCAGCCACAGGGCATCGTCCGAGCAGGTGTCCTCAATTCCGTGAATCATATCGTCAAGCTTAGGAGTTGGCACAACGGTAGGTGATTTAAAAGGCTTTTTGCCTTTTTCTTCCGGGTCGAACCACTCCGGCTGGAACAGATGAAGTCCGTAGCCTTCCTTTACCAGGCCGCGAAGAAGCTCCACAATTCTCTGGCGGCATTTCTCCGGGTTGGAATGAGGAACGGTCATGGAACCCTGTGAGGTGTCACGATAGCCAAGTCCGGTACGTCCGCCTACCTCAATAAAGGATGCAAATCTGGAGAACATAATATTGACCTCTGCCTGGTACAGGGTCCAGGTGTTGATCAGGGTGTTCATACCCTCATCCGGGGTATGGATCTGCAGGCGGTTGATCTTCTTGTCCCAGCATACCTTCAGCTGCTCATAGACATGGTCTGCCGCCGGACCGTTTGCATATTTGGCACGGATTTTCTTTCCATTTTCCCTGGTACCCTCTCCCAGAAGGAAAATCACACGCACTTCTTCTCCTGGCTTCAGAACCAGCTGTTTGTGCAGAGCGCCGCAATGGTTGTTTCCAAGCTCGCTGCTGCCGCTTAAATGGCCGTTCTCAACTCCAATGGGATTGTCCTCCGTGCGGTAACTGCCAATAAATTTATCTCTCAGACAGTCGTAGCTGTCCGGTGTAAAATCCGCTGTGAAAAACTGATATCCGAACTCCTCGTAGAACAGGTCGCACTCAATGATTCCGTCCTCATAAGAAGAACCGGACGCATACATACTCATCTGGAAATTCTGGTTATCCATGGCAATCTGATGGAAGGAAAATTCCAGATAGGAAAAAACGCTGAGCTTACGGGTGCGGTCGCTGTTGTTTTTGATCCGCACATCCCAGATTTCCACCGGGTCGTCCATGGCTACAGACATTTTCTGGGAGGCAAAGATGTCGCTATAATCGCATTCATAGACGGAATAGGACATGCCGTGGCGGCAGGTATACTTCGCCTGATCAAGGGGCTTGCCAACCGGCTGCCAGGAGACGCTCCAGTAATCCCCGCTCTCGTCATCTCTCAAATATACATAGTGTCCAGGCCGGTCCATGGGAACTCCGTTTGGACGGAACCTGGTGATCCTGTGGTACTCCGGTGATTTGTAGAAAATATACCCTCCTGCTGTGTGGTTCAATACTGCACACATATCCTTCACGCCAATGTAGTTGGTCCATGAGGTGGGAAGGTCTACACGGTCAATCACATATTCCCTGTTTTCATTATCAAAATGTCCATACTGCATAAGAAATCCTCCTGTTATCCCCAATCTTTATTCTCATTATAGGATTTTTTGCCGGACTTCGGAATGTTTGCTTATGGGAAAAATTGTCTATACTTGTGCAAGAAAAACAGCTCTTTGAAAACCAGGAAAATAAAAAGGAACCAGAAGCAGAATTTCTTCTGCTATGGTTCCTTTCCGGAATTTGATCATCAGAATCCGGCGTCTCTTCTTTCTTTGCGCATTTCCCTGCGAAGAAGTGCTGCCTCGTGGCGGCCTTTCTCGGCCTCTGTGCGGATGAGAAGTCCCGGGATGGGCGTGGGCCGTTCCTTCTCGTTTACTGCCACCATCACGGAAAATGCACGGTTCACCATGTAGCGCATTCCATCTGAACGCTCCACGTAAGAATCGATTTCCACCTCCATGGAAGTGTTGCCCACATAAGTCACATAGCCGATCATCACAAGGATCTCGCCCTCATAGACAGGCTCCTTGAACTGCAGATTATCCACAGCTGCAGTGGTCACACGGTAAGTGCCGCAGTGGCGCATGGCAACCACGCCGGATACCTCATCCACCCACTGCATCAGCATTCCGCCGAACAGCCTTCCTCCTGCATTCAGATGCTGGTGCATGATCAGATGCACCTGCTCCGTACGGGAATCATCCACCGTTTTCATCACACGTTTTTTCTCTTCCATACCTGACCTCTTCTAATAAAGATTTTTCACTTTAAAATCACGCTCAGCTTCTCTTCTCTGATCCTTCTTGGCGATGTCCTGGCGTTTGTCATAAAGCTTCTTACCTCTTGCCATACCGATTTCAACCTTTACTAGGCTGTCCTTGAAATAGACCTTGATCGGCACAAGGGTCAGTCCTTTTTCCTTCAGCTTTGCTTCCATTTTGTTAATTTCGCTGCGATGAAGCAGAAGCTTGCGAATGCGCAGGGGATCCTTGTTGAAAATATTTCCTTTTTCATATGGACTGATATTCATTCCGTAAATATAAACCTCTCCATTCTGGATTCGCACAAAGGATTCCTTTACGCTGCATTTTCCCATGCGAAGGGATTTTACTTCCGTTCCTGCAAGGGCGATTCCAGCCTCATAAGTATCCTCGATAAAATAATCGTGAAAGGCCTTTTTATTATTTGCAATCAGTTTGATTCCTGGTTTCTTTGCCATAAGTTCCTCCCTGTATGGATTGTCACCTGTAGGTGACACTAATCATAATACTATTTACCAGTCATGCTGCTCTGCCAGAACAAAATCTACTGTCTTAAGCATTGTATCTGCCTCTGCCACACGCACGCGCACCTTCTGTCCCAGGGCAAAAACCTTTCCGGTCACATCTCCCCGCAGCTCATAGGCGTCCTGATCAAAGGTATAGTAATCATCTCTCAGCGTATTTACGTGTACCAGTCCCTCTACGGTATTGGGAAGCTCCACATAAAAGCCCCATCCGGTAACGCCGGAAATGATTCCCTCAAATTCTTCTCCAATATGATAGGACATATACTCTGCCTTTTTCAGTTTATCGGATTCTCTTTCTGCCTCATCTGCACGGCGCTCGCATACACTTGACTGTCTTGCCACATCCTCAAGGATTTCCTTATAGTGTTCTGTCTTTCCTTCCCTTTCCAGACGTCCCCGCAGCTTATCCTTAATGATTCTGTGGATCTGAAGATCCGGATAGCGACGAATGGGGGAGGTAAAATGGCAGTAATATTTGGCTGCCAGCCCAAAATGGCCACTGCACTCAGTGGTATACTTGGCCTGCTTCATGGTACGAAGGGTCAGGCGGCTGATCTGTGGTTCATTTGGAAGTCCCTCAATGCCCTCAAGAATCGTCTGAATCTCCTTTGGAGTAATCTCCTGTCCCATTTTCTGCACCGTAACACCCTGATTGTGAAGCAGAGTGAGAAGGCTTTCCACCTTCTCCGGATCCGGATTCTCGTGGGTACGGTATACAAACGGCATATCGTCTCTGCAGCACTCTTCTGCCACTGTCTCGTTTGCCATGAGCATGAAATCCTCAATGATCCGGGTTGCCACATTTGCCTCGTAAGGCTTGATGTCAATGGCACGGCCTGCTGCATTGAGAATGATCTTGCTTTCCGGGAAATCAAAATCAATGGAACCTCTGTGGTGACGGTTTCCCCTCAGGATCTGGGAAAGCTCCTTCATCAGGAAAAACATGGGAACCAGATCTGCATACCGTTTCTTTGCTTCTTCGTCTGTATCTTCCAGAATATTTTTCACATCTGTATAATTCATTCGTTCATCCACACAGATCACCGTCTCTGCGATCTTGGGAAACCATATTGCCTTTTTCATCAATGTCCATCAGGCAGCTTAAGGTCAGCCTGTCCTGTCCCTGGTTCAAAGAACAGATGCCGTTGGAAAGCCGCTCCGGAAGCATGGGAATGACGCGGTCAGCCAGGTAAACGCTGGTTCCGCGCTTCAGTGCCTCACGGTCAAGGGCACTTCCTCCCTGGACATAGTTGCTGACATCTGCAATGTGAACACCCAGGTGATAGATGCCGTTCTTTTTGGTCAGGGTAACTGCATCGTCCAGATCCTTGGCATCCTCCCCGTCAATGGTGACGGTCTGAAGATGGCGAAGGTCCAGTCTTCCATCCCGGTCTGCATCCAGCACACGATCCGGCACGCGGTTCGCCTGTCGGATTACCTTCTCTGGGAATTCACTTGGAATACCGAAGCTTTTTACAATGGCAAGGATATCGGTTCCCGGTGCACGGCAGCTGGCAAGATTTTCCTTGATCCTGCCTTCCGGGTTGCGGTTCTTGCTTCCGTAGCTGGTGATCTCCACAACTACCTTATCTCCGTCCTTGATCCCATTTGAATCCTTGCGGGGAATGAATACATCCTTGGAAAACTTGGGATTGTCGCTGATCACAAAGCCAAAATCCCGGCTGTTCTCGTAGGTTCCCACGATTTCCGGCATGCCGCGTTCCAGGATCTTCACTACGATTCCTTCCCTGCGCCTGCCTTCCTGCGGCTCTTTTGTGATTATAACACGAACCTTGTCCTGATGCATAGCCGTTCCGGTGCAATCCTCGGGAATAAATACGTCATTTTCTTCGCCCTCTACTTCCACGAAGCCAAAGCCCTTGGGATGGCCGATGAAAGTTCCCTCTACAGACGGGCAGTCTGCGTATTCCGTTTCCAGGTGGGCAAGACGAATTTCCGGATCTTCCTCCTCATAACGTCTGCCAGAGCGCCTGTCCTCGTATCTGCCCCGGCCGTCACGTCCGTGGTCATTGCGGGAGCCATATTTCTCTTTGCGGTCCCCGGAATTTTTCTTTGATTTTCTTCCGGATGCTTCCTCCTTGTATTTGTCCAGGCGCTTCTCGGATTTCTCTTCTTTTCTTCTATGAAGCTTTTCTTTTCCGCGCTTTCTTCCGGTTACCTTAGAATAGCGGCCTTTGGAATCCAGGTCTGCCTTGCCCTCTGCTACCAGGTCATCCAGCACACGGTACAGATCCTTTTTCTCATCCTTGGAAAGGCGGAGCAGGCCTGCGATCTCCCGAAAGCGCATAGGCTGGTACACCGGGTCACCCAGAAGCTCCATCATAAATTTTTTTCGTTTGTCAAAATCTCTGTCTTTACTCATTTATCTCCTTTTCTATGTCAAACACACGTGCAATGAGGATATGTCGCCTGTCGGCGACATATCCATGAAAGTCAGTTACTCCGCACCTACGGTGCTCCCGTAACTGCCGACCGTATTCGTAATCCGGGCTATCGCCCTACTTACTCATACGGTCTAGCCCGTCCAATATCTGCGAATTCGTCCATGCAAGCATGGCTCATTCGCAGCTGCTGGACAGGACTTTCATAGTAAAAAACACTCTTGTGATCAGATCAACAAGAGTGTTTCCCAGTTCATTCTTAGAAATTCAGATTTAATACAACTGCCAGTACAAAGAACAAAACTCCCATAATAGTAGTTGCCTTCACAAGTCCGCCCTCCATGGAACGTCCCTTGTTCTTACCCCAGTATGTGTCTGCTGCTCCGGCGATAGCGCCAAGTCCCTGGGACTTGCCTTCCTGCATCAGAACTACTACGGTAAGGGCAATACAATCTATAACAAAAAGAATTGTCAATATCGTTCTCAAAATCTGCACGTGGTTACACCTCCTAATCAACTAGAGGATATTGTACCATAGCCCACTTTAGATTTCAACTCTTTTTTCCCGTATTCTGGCAAATTATTGTGCACCCAAACAGCATTTGCTGCCAGAATCATGCAAACGGATTCTCATACACCGATAACCCGCCAAGCTGTTCATGGATCCGAAGCAGCTGGTTGTACTTAGCATTTCGGTCGGACCGGCAGGGAGCTCCTGTTTTGATCTGTCCGGCACCTGTGGCCACTGCCAGATCTGCAATAAAGGAATCCTCTGTCTCCCCGGATCTGTGGGAGATCACGCTTCTGTAACCTGCCCGGGCAGCCAGCTCCACTGCTTCTAAGGATTCTGTCAGGGTTCCGATCTGGTTCACCTTGATCAGAATGGCATTGGCAGTTCCAAGCCTGATTCCACAGGACAGCCTTTTGATATTGGTGACAAAAAGATCATCCCCAACCAGCTGCACCCGGTTTCCAATCCGGCTGGTCATATCCTTCCAGCCTTCCCAGTCATCCTCCTGCAGCCCGTCTTCAATAGAAACAATGGGAAATTCATCCAGAAGCTTCTCGTAATAATCGATCATCTCCGATGCATCCCGAAGAACCTCTTTTCCCGTCATCTTGCTTTCTCCCGGAAAATAATAGGCATCCTTATTTTCATCATAAAGCTCACTGGCCGCTGCGTCAATGGCAATGCCAATATCCTCCCCTGGTTCGTATCCGGCTTTGGTGACCGCTTCCAGGATCTGCTCCAGCACCTCCCTGGAATCCTTCAGGTCCGGGGCAAAGCCGCCCTCATCTCCCACTGCTGTAGACAGGTTTTTCTTCTTCAGAATGGTTTTCAGCGCCTGGTAGATTTCCACGCACATGCGGATTCCCTCTGAAAAACAGGAAGCTCCCACAGGCATGATCATAAACTCCTGAAGGTCCACCGTATTGTCCGCATGCCTGCCCCCGTTTAAAATATTCATCATGGGAACCGGCATTCTGCAGGCGTGACAGCCGCCGATATACTGGTAAAGGGGAATGCGAAGGGCCATGGCCGCCGCCCGCGCCACTGCCATGGACACCCCGAGGGTAGCATTAGCTCCCAGATTGCTTTTGTTGTCCGTGCCGTCTGTCTGAACCAGCAAAGAATCAATATACGTCTGGTTCAGGGCATTTTCTCCCAGGATTGCCTCTGCAATCTTGGTGTTTACGTTGTCCACTGCTTTTTGGACGCTTAATCCTGTGTAGTTTCCCCGGTCGCCGTCCCGCAGCTCCAAAGCTTCGAATTTTCCT
>OGDF01006468.1_pt1 | contig 11636 bp, 10 predicted proteins | sample 1570141 | NCBI WGS metagenome assembly OGDF01 (sample SAMEA4370581, study PRJEB24528) | human gut metagenome | reverse complement strand
ATTCATAGGGGAATCTGCCTGCCTGCTCTGAAATGGTATCGACGGAAAGTACTTCCTCTCCATCTCTTCCCATGAGCGTGACTTCCTCCAGCTCTTTCGCTTCCGGAATCTCCGTCACATCCACCATAAACTGATCCATGCAGATGCGGCCCAGGATCGGAGCTTTTTTCCCGTGAATCAGAATGTAGCCCTTGTTGGAAAGACTCCGGGGATAACCGTCCCCGTACCCGGCTGAAATCGTAGCGATCTTCATGGGCTTCTCCGCCACGAAGGTGCCGCCATAGCTCACAGCGTCTCCCGACTGAATCTCCTTGATAAAAACGATCCGGCTTTTGAGCGTCATCATGGGCTCCAGCGGCAGATTTTCCGGCTTCACCTCTCTGGAAGGGTAAATACCGTAGATCGTGATGCCTGCCCGGACCATGTCGATCTGGGCTTCCGGAAACTCCATAATGCTGGCGCTGTTGGCCGCATGGCGCAGCTTAAAGGTGATGCCTGCTCTTTCCAGCTTTGTCACAAAGCTCACGAAACGGAGCAGTTGGGCCCTCGCATAGGTCTTATCCGCCTCGTCGGCTCTGGCAAAATGGGTAAAGATTCCCTCCAGCTCCACGTTTTCCAACTGCTGAATCTTCTGGATTTCTTTGATGCTCTCCGCCGTATCCGGAAAACCGATCCGGTGCATGCCCGTATCCAGGCCAATATGAATATGTACGGTCTTCCCGGCTTCCTTCGCCGCTCTGGAAAAGATTTCAGCGGTCTCATAGCGGAAAACCACGGGACGGATCTCCTGAGCCACCATCTCGGGATAATCTCCCTCAAAGGTGTAGCCAAGGATCAGAATGGGCTTTTTGATCCCGTTTTTCCGAAGAGAAAAGGCTTCCTGGGACGTAGCCACCGCATAGCCCCAGACCCGGTCGAGCGTCTCTCCCAGTCTCGCGACGGGAAGAGCTCCGTGGCCGTAAGCGTCGGTCTTGATGACCAGAGTCATCTTTGTCTCCGACCGGAGCTTTGCCAGCATGGCGTCGATATTTTTTCTGCATGCGTCCATATCGATGGCCGCATAGATACGCATTGCTTCTATTTGATTCATTGTTATCCTTCTTTCAGTACCCCGGGGAGTTCTTTCAAGAGATCTGTGGAAAGCATCCCCCGTACCCCTGTATTTTCCGCTGCCCGGTCCCCTGCCAGGCCGTGGAGATAAACGCCTGAAACTGCCGCCTCAAAGGGGGCCATTCCCTGAGCCAGAAGACCGGTGATGATGCCTGTCAGCACATCTCCCGAGCCTCCGGTGGCCATCCCATTATTTCCCGTAGTGTTGAGAACGATGCGTTCCCCGTCTGTCACCACAGTTCTGGCATCCTTTAAGACCAGAATTACCTCGTGTTCCTTCGCGTAGGCCGCCGCCAGTTCCAGAGGCTTCTGCTTCAATTCCTCCACGGAATGACCGGAGAGCCGCACCATTTCACCCATATGGGGCGTCAGGATTTTCGGCGTATCGCCTTTTTTCAACCAGTCCGGATGCTTTGATAAAATATTCAGGGCATCCGCATCCAGCACCAGCGGGATTTTGGCCTGTGTTAGCACACAGGCGAGCTCTTTTTCCGCAGCTTCTCCGGTAGAAAGGCCGGGACCAATCCCTGCGGCATCCGCCCAAGAGAGCGCATTTACCAGCGTTTCTTCGGAGAGCATTTCCTCCGTGGTCAGAACCGCCTCCGGAAAAAGTGTCTGCAGAATCTCCCGGTTGCAGCCTTCCGTCACGCCCCGGACCAGGCCAGTTCCCGTGATGGCTGCCGCTTTTCCGGAAAGATAGGCGGCTCCCGCCATATTCCGGCTGCCCGCCATGAGACAGGCTTTTCCGAAGGTTCCTTTGTTTCCGAAGGCTTTCCTTGTGGGAAGCAGAGAAAAAATCCCACGGTCCGGAGCCTGTACCCTGGGAAACTGCCCCTTGAAACCTTCTTTTGTGATGCCGATATCCAAAAGAAACGTCCGCCCGGCATACTCTGTCCCCGGATAAAGCACATGGCCCAGCTTCCGGAAAGCCAGAGCTCCGGTCACAGCCGCCCGGACGGCTGTTCCCTGGACGCTACCGTCATCGGAGGAAATCCCCGAAGGGATATCCACAGCAAAAACCTTCGCCGGATGGCGGTTGATGCTCTCGATGACCTCCCGGTAGCTTCCTTTCACTTCCCGGGAGAGGCCGGAGCCGAAAACGGCATCCACAATAGTAGTATATTCACCGTCCGGAAGATTCCGCACAAATTTCATACCATAATTTTCGCAGATTTTCTTCTGGAGGGCCGCCTCCTTTGAGAGGTGGTCCGGATTTCCGACAAACCAGAGCTCCGCCTCAATGCCTTTCAGATAAAGAATCCTTGCCATCGCAAAGCCGTCGCCGCCGTTGTTCCCGCTTCCGGAAACCACAAGCACCCGGGAAAGGTCAAAACCTTCCCGCTCCATAAGCTCCACAGAGGCTAAGGCCGCCCGCTCCATCAGGACCAAGGAGGGAACTCCATACTCCTCGATCACACAGTGATCCGCCCGGCGCATTTCCTCTGCCGATACCAGATATTCCATGAAAAACCCCCTTTTTAGACACGAAAAGGACGCGCTAAAACAGGGTCTTACCGCGTCGTTTTCTTTACTTTTCTTTTGTCCTGCTCTTTTTCTGGGTCTTGTCTTTATAATTGCTCATGTTGTAGGAAAGCTGCATGAGACTGTCAGAAAGATGAACACTCTCCACGATCACATCCTCCGGAAGCTTCAGATCCGTATGAGCAAAATTCCAGATCGCCTTCACGCCGTTGGCTGTCACCAGCTCCGCCATGGCTTTCGCCTGGTTTCTGGGCAGCGTCAGAGCTGCGATCTGCACATCATTTTCTTTCAGATACCGAGGAAGCTCACTCACCATACGGATCGGAATATCCCGCACCATGGTCCCGTCAAGTTCCGGGTCCACATCAAAAATTCCAATCACCTTAAATCCCCAGCGGGCAAATTTAGAATAATTTGCCAGCGCCTGTCCCAAGTTACCTGCGCCGAGAATGATCATGTTGTAGGTACGGTCCAATCCCAAAATCTTTCCAATTTCCGTATGCAGATGCTGTACGTTGTAGCCGTAGCCCTGCTGGCCGAAGCCGCCGAAATTGTTCAGATCCTGCCGGATCTGTGATGCTGTCACCTGCATCTTGTCACTCAGCTCGTTGGATGAAATCCTCTCGACTCCGCTTTCCAGAAGATCTCCCAGGTAACGATAGTATCGCGGCAGACGTTTGATCACTGCCCGCGAAATCGTTTTTCGTTCCACTTTATACCATCCTTCCTAGTTCCTCAAAGACCCAAAAGGTCTTTTTCCATATTATATCCAATCCCTTTAAGATTGTCAAATAAATATCAAATCTTTCGAATGGTACAAAGTACACTGATTTTTAAAGGCGCGTCATGACAAAGATGTTGTAGATGGCCTGGATCGCCGGCTCAAAGTCTTCGTTTTTCACACCGATAATGATGTTGAGCTCACTGGAACCCTGATCGATCATCTTGACATTAACGTTCGCGTGGGACAGGGCAGAGAAAATACGTCCGGCCGTGCCGCGGTTGGAACGCATGCCTCTTCCCACCACAGCGATGAGGGCCAGATCCGACTCCAGCTCGATAGAATCCGGGCTGACTGCCCGATGAATACCGGACAGAACTTTCTGTTCCTTCTCTTCAAACTCGCTCTGATGGACAAAGACCGTCATGGTGTCGATGCCGGAGGGCATATGCTCGAAGGAGACGTTGCACTCCTCCAGCGCCTCGAGCATGCGGCGGCCGAAGCCCAGCTCGCTGTTCATCATCGCCTTCTCAATGCTGATGACCGAGAAGCCCTTGCGCCCCGCAATGCCGGTGATGGTGGGGTGCAAATCATCATGCGGCGCGTTCAGGCTGATAATCGTGCCCGGATGCGACGGGTCGTTGGTGTTGCGGATGTTGGTGGGAATACCCGCCTTGTGCACGGGGAACATGGCGTCCTCATGCAGGACGGACGCGCCCATATAGGACAATTCGCGCAGCTCCTTGTAAGTGATGGAGCTGATTTCGCGCGGATGCGGCACAATGCGCGGGTCAGCCATCAGGAAGCCCGACACGTCCGTCCAGTTTTCGTACACGCTGGCTTCGACCGCGCGGGCGACAATCGCACCCGTGATATCCGAGCCGCCGCGCGAGAACGTCTTAATTGTGCCGTCCGGATAGCTGCCGTAGAAGCCCGGCACGACCGTCGGCACGCCGTCGGACAGTTTCTCCGCCATCAGCGTGTTCGTCGTCTCCGCGTCAAACGCGCCGTCCGCCGTGAACTTGACCGCTTCCGCCGCGTCCATGAACCGCCAGCCCATGAAGTCCGCCAGCAGCAAGCCGTTCAGGTACTCGCCGCGGGAGGCGCAGTAATCCGCGTTCGCCCCCGCGTCAATCTTTTCGTTCACCTCGTCCAGCGCCGCGCCCAGATCCACATGCAGACCGAGTTCCTCCGCAATGTCCATGTAACGCGCAGCGATCAGGTCAAACGTATCCTGATAATCCTCGCCCGCCGACTTCTGCTTGTGGCAGCGGTAGAGCAAATCCGTCACCTTGTCGTCGTCCTTGAAGCGGCGGCCCGGCGCAGAGGGAATCACATACTGCCGCGCTTCGTCCAGCAGCAGAATATCCTTTACTTTGCGGAACTGTCCGGCATCCGCCAGTGAGCTGCCGCCAAACTTCGTTACAATCTTTTTCATGCGCCCAATCCTCCAAGGCATCATTCCGCTTCTTTGCGGCATGACATCCGAATATTTTTTGCGATGCGCCTCTCATCATACCGTTTTCCAGCGCGATTGTCAACAATTCCGCCGCAAAAATACAGATTCCGAACGAAAAAGGGGGCGATACGCCTGCTTTTTCCCTGTCACGCGTCGGCAAAGCGCGACAGAATCAGCACATCGCGGTACGCGCCGTCGCGCCACAGCTCCTTTTCCAGCCGCCCCTCCTCACGGAAGCCGCAGGACAGGTAGCACCGCACAGCCGCTTCGTTGAACGCGAACACCGACACGCGCAGCTTGTGCAGGTTCATCTCCCGGAAGCAGAAGTCGCACAGCAGTTCCATCGCTTCCTTGCCGTATCCCCTGCCGCGGTAGGGCTTGCCAATCATGATGGCGAGCTTTGCCATGCGGTTCTTCCAGTCCACGCGGATGATGCCGCAGCGCCCCGCAAGCTCGTCGCCATCGACCGTCTCCACGGCGAACTGGTACTCCCCGCGCGTGTAGCTGGACTGCTGGGACAGCCACTGCTGTTCATCCGCGTAGGACGACGGGAACGGGATGCCGCTCATCATCCCGCGCAAGGTTTCCGGGTCGTTGACGAACTCGTGGTTTGCCGCCGCGTCCGTGCCTTCAAACGCACGCAGGCGGATTTTCTTGCCCTCTATCATGCCTGTTCCTCCCGTTTCGCCCACTCGTCGCGCAGCACTGCCATGGACACAACGTCGTGGAACTTGCCGTTCTTCCACGTTTTCTGACGCGCCACGCCTTCCTCGGCGAAGCCCGCTTTCAAGTAGCAGAGCCTTGCGCGGCTGTTTTCCGCAAACACGGTCAATTCCACGCGCCGCAGCCCCAGCGTATCGAACGCATAGCGCAGCAGCAGCGAAAGCGCCTCGCGCCCGATGCCCTTGCCGCGGTGCTCCTCCTTCGCCAGCACGACGCCGACTTCCGCCGTGCCGTCGCGGCGGCTGATGCGCTCCAGCGAAATCTGCCCCCAGTATTCCTCGGTCACGGGGTCAGCCATGACGAACATCATGCGCTCGCTGCCGCCGGAAAGCGCGTAATTCAGGAAATCCTCGCCGTTTTTCTCGGTATACGGCTGGTCGAAAATTTCGGTCAGGTAGCGGGTGGCTTCGGTGTCGTTTGTCCACGACAGAATGCCGGGGAGGTCGCTGCGGCGGTACGGGCGCAGCAGGACGTTTTTTCCTCGCAGGATAGGCATCGTGATGGGACTCCCTTCGTTGTTCGTGAAAGCATTGTAAAGCATCAAGTGCTGTTTCGGTGGCATAGTTGACTTTTTTTCAAACTGGGCTTTTGAGCAGCTTCCAGCGGACAATCGCAGACTTCGTCTGTTTCCATGCCCTTCGGTCGCGCCCATTTGGCGCGACACAGCGCAGGTGTTGAAGGGAGCAGCTTGGGGGGCGCTTCTGAGGAAGCGCAAAGTTACTGGCAGGGACGCTTCGCTGCCTGCACCTTGCTTGAGCTTTCTCTTTGAATTGGTTGTCCGAGAAACAGTTGGGGCGTTGCCCCAAACCCCACAAGGGACGCTGTCCCTTGACCCTGCAAGGGGCAGACGAAAAGGGACGAAGTCCCCCCTTGACCCCTTCGCGCGATTGAGTTGGCTTCTTCTCCTTACTTCTTCCGCGTGTTTATCCCTTTAGCCTTCCAATGCAAACGGGGCGAGCGGAAGCCCATTCCGCCCAAACAGCGACACCTTCCCCCAATTCACATATGCATACCTTACCTTCGCCGGGTGGAGCACTGCCACGCTCCGCAAGCGCATCTCCGCCCCAGCCAGCGTCACCGACTGCACAGGGTGATACGCCCCGTCCTCCCCGGCAATCTCCAGCAGCAGTTCGCCCGTCTCCCGGCGCAGCACAGGCGCGCTCAGCGTGACAACGAGCGTATCTCCCTGCGTATACTTCCCCAGCGCGCGGGGGGATTCCGGCGCGTCCATGCCATAGACGACGCGCAGGGCAACGTCGCACAGGCGCTCACCGGGGGTACGCTTGTCGGTCGGGTGGATGTTGTCGAACTCGCCGCAGTCCAGCAGAATCGCCAGACCGCCGGGCTGGAGGGCGCTCGCCGCGCGTGCCTGTGCAAGACGCAGGCGCGCCCAGTCGTGCTTATCCTCGTCGCCGGCGGCAATCCACATCGGCAGCTGCACGTTGAGGAAGGGGAGCGAATCGTCGCGGAAAAGCTGACGCAGGCGCATCACCATCGCAGTCAGCAGCACGTCGTAATGCTCGGTTTTCGCGGTGTCATCCTCACCCTGATAATACAGAATGCCGGTCAGCGTCGCGGGAACGACACGCTTTGTCATCGTTTCAATCAGCCCGCCCGGACGATACGGCGAACCGGGACCAACCGGCGGATGCCAAGGGCAGGGGCCGACGGTTTCGTTGATTTCCGGCCACGAGATACCGGGATTGTCCTTCTTCAGCTGAGCAACATGCGCATTCCATGCGTTCATTTCAACCCAAAAGGCATCTTCCTCCTGCCGCCACTGATCGAAGGGCTTGTCGCCGCCCTGCTCACGGTAGCGGGTGATGTAGCGCTGCCCCTCGGCGGTTGCTTCCAGCGCTTCCTTATCCATCCAGCAGGTCACGGATGTACCGCCCCAGTAGCAGTCAATAATGCCGATAGGGCAGTCAATCGTCCGCGCGAGTTTACGGGCGAAGAAGTACGCGACGGCGGACATATCCCGCGCATAACCGGGGCGAACACGCTCCCAGCGGGAAGCGGCTTCCGCGGCAATCGCGTCGTCATCCCAGACGCTCTTTTTCGGGACGTTGAAGTAGTGCACCAGCGGGTCGTCATGCGCCGCGATTAAATCTTGCCCCTCGTCGGCGTTTTGCAGTTCCAGCTCCATGTTTTCGTCCTCCCGTAATTTCTTACTGCTCTGCCCGGACGCGAGGTAGACTTCGCCAATCGAAATATCGGTGGATGTGCACGTTTCTGCCCCGCAGGTGACGGTCAGTGTGCAGCTGGTCGCCTGTTCCATCGGCGGAAGATGCAGGAGGAAGCGTCCGTCGCGCGCTGTGCAGATGCCTTCGGAGAGAATCAGCCCATCCGCCGTCGTCACGCGCCCGGTGATAGTTTGCCCATCCGCCGCCGTACCCCAGACGCGCACTTCCTTGCGGCGGCACAGCACCGCGCCATTGCCAAACAGGGGCGCAAGTTTGAATTCAATCGCCATTAGTCGTCCTTCTTTCCCATAAACGCGAGATTGTGCGAGATGAGCAGGCAGCGCTGGCGCACGCAGTCCGGCGAACGCAACGGATCTTTGGGCGTGTGCAGCAGATAGTCGCACAGGCGGTCAATGTCCGTTTCGGCAACGTGCAGGCGCGTGTCCGACGAGGCATAGTAGATGTACACCTTGCCGTCGTCATCCGCAATTGCGCCGTTGGAGAACACGACGTTGCTCACGTCGCCCACGCGCTCGTGCCCCATCGGGCCAAGCAGCATCCCCGACGGCTCGGCAATCACGCGCGACGGGTCATCCAGCGCCGTCATGAAGGCGTACAGCACATAGCGCAAACCTGCCGCCGTGTTACGAACGCCGTGCGCGATGTGAATCCAGCCCTTGTCGGTGCGAATTGGCGTTGCGCCCGCGCCGTTTTTGCTCTCGGTGATGGTGTGGTAGCGGCGCAGGGAAATGATTTTCTCCTCATCAATGACGGGGTGCTCAATATCCTTGCACAGCCCGAAGCCGATGCCGCCGCCCGAACCCGTCTCGATGAAATCATCCATCGGGCGAGTATAGAAAGCATATTGCCCGTCCACAAATTCGGGGTGGAGGACGACATTGCGCTGCTGCGGCGAACGGAGCGTCTTGAGGTTCGGCAGACGCTCCCAGCTCTGCAAGTCCTTCGTGCGTACGATGCCCGCCGCCGCAACCGCCGCGGACAAATCGCTGCTGGTGCGGTCCTTGCTTTCGGAGCAGAATACGCCGTAAATCCAGCCGTCTTCATGCTGCGTCAGGCGCATGTCGTAGACGTTTGTTTCCTCTGCGCAGGTATCGGGGAGGACGACAGGATAATCCCGGAAGCGGAAGCCCTCAGTGGGCTTGTCGGATTCCGCGACGGCGAAGAAGGACTTGCGATCCATGCCCTCGACGCGCACGACGAGGCAGTACTTGCCGTTCAGCTTGATTGCGCCGCTGTTCATGGTGGCATTGACGCCGAGGCGCTGCATCATGAAGGGGTTCGACGCGGGGTCAGCGTCGTACATCCAGAAGGGCGGGATGTGCTCGCGGGTAAGGACAGGGTAGCGGTAGCGGGTATAAAGCCCGTTATAGAAGTGGTCATTGGCGGGGTTCGGGCGCGCGATGAGGCGCTCGTAGGACTCCATCAGGGAGGAAAAACTGCGGATTTGCATAGCAGTGGTCGCTCCTTTTTTCTTGTTTTGGATGCTGATTTTTAAGTTGCTTGTTTTTGATGTTGCAGGGGGAATCGCCTCTGCGGAGGCGACCAAAGGGCTTTCCGTTCGCCCTTTGGAAACCTTCGGTGCACTCCCATGTTACTTGATTTTTATTGGAAGTTTTTTAGTTAGTGTGCCTTTCGTTCTTCCAAGTAACAATACGATTCAAGCAACATGGGAGGTGACGGCCGAAGGGGTCAAGGGGGCGACCGGAAAGCCCCCTTGCGCGCCCGCAGGCGCGTCCCCCTGCAACAAGAATATACAAGCCGCTTATAACCCGCAAAGAGGGGACGTGGGGAATCTTCACCGCGAATAAATCCCCGTGAGGATTTCCCGAATGTACGCCTCCCGGTGCGGGAGGTGCGCATCCCTGCGTGCAACCTCTGCCGCGGCTTCATTATCATATGGCACAGAAATCACCGACATCAGCAGAACACCCGGTTCACGCGAACCAAAATCCCCCTCGACAATCACCGCGTGGGCTTTCGGGACGCCCATGCTGTTGCCGACGCTGCCCGTGTTGACGATGTAGCCCACATCCAGCGTCCGCAGGAACGGACGGTGACTGTCGGCAAAAACTACGCCGCCGTAAACTTTGCCATTCGCTGTGAAAGGCTGTGCCAGAACGCTCTTGTCGTGCTGCACAAGCATCAAGTCCGTCACAGGGCGGCCGTGGAAAAAGCGAAAATGCGTGCCGCTAATCCACTCATCCATGTCCAGCGGAAGCGTGTTCAGCCAGTTCATGCGCTCTTCGCCCAGCTGATCCCAGAAATAGTTATCCGCGGCGAAGCGCTTGCCGCCGATGCCATAATCCCAGTTGCCGCCGACGAAGCGGGTGCAGTTTGCCCGCACCCAGTCGCATGTCTCGCGAGACTGCGGCCCTTTGCCCACCGCGTCGCCCAGAAACCAGATTTCATCAACGTGATAATCCTTCAGCGCCTTTTCCATTGCCAGCGTCGCCGTCAAGTTGCCGTGCAGGTCGCCCAACATTGCAATTTTCTTCATGCGCGGCCTCCTGCCTTAGTCCGGATAAACCATTGCCGCTTCAGAACAACGGGACAGCACGCCGCAGTACGCCGCGGCTTCCTGCTTTGCACCGGTCAAATCATGCTCCAGATAATTCCCGCACTCAATTTTCTTCGCGCCGGGAATTTCGCCCTCAAAATCCGCCGCGAAACGGAATGCGTCGCGCACAAGCTGCAAAGCGTCCGCCTTGCTCATGCTGTCGCGGAGGATGAGGTAGAACCCCGTCCGGCAGCCCATCGGCCCGAAATACACCACCTGCTCCGATGCGGTAGAAGAGCGCACGAACGTCGCAATCAGGTGTTCGAGCGTATGCAGGGCGGGCTGCGCCACATAATCCCCCTGATTGGGGAATTTCAGCCGAAGATCGTAGGTCACGCAGTCGCCGTCGATGCGGGAAACATACATGCCGGGCGTGAGCGTATCATGATTGATGGTGAAGGACGCGATTTTTTTCAGCATAGGGAAATCCTCCTTTGCGCATATCTCTTATATTATAACACACTTGACGGCACGGGGCAAGTATTGACTTGCGAGCGATTGCTGGGTATGATAAGGGGCGGAGGGGATGCGTTATGTCAATTCTTGTCACAGGCTTTGAACCGTTCGGCGGCAGCAGCCGCAATGCCTCATGGGAGGCAGTTTCGCTTTTGCCGGAGACGATTGCGGGGCACGCCGTATACCGGATGCGGTTGCCGGTCTGCTACGGTCAGGCAGGCGATTTGCTGGTGGAGATGATGCGGCGGATTCGCCCGACCGTCACGCTCTGCTGCGGCGTTGCGGGTGGACGCAAGGCCATCACGCCGGAGCTGATTGCGATAAACTACCGCCGCGCCGCGATTGCGGATAATGCGGATGTGCTGTACGTCGGCGAGAAGATTGACCCGAAGCGTCCCGATGCGCACATGACGCGCCTGAACGTCCTGCGCATGGTGGACGCCATGAAGTCCGCCGGGCTTCCTGCTGATTTGAGCCTGACCGCTGGGGCGTATGTGTGCAACGACCTGTATTTTGCGCTGCTTGACCGCGGGCTGACCGTCGGCGGCGAGGGCGTGTTCGTGCATGTTCCGACGGAGGATGTCGTTTCCGCCGTGGATGCAGCGAAGGGGCTGGAGATTTGTCTGCGAACGGCGCTGGAGGGATAAAGCAGGCTTTTTTCTTCCTTTTTCATATGGAACTTATGCTGCTTGCACGGATTTCGCGCCTGCGACAAAAGTCTATTCTATGCAAAGGCAGCATAACCACAATTACAAAAATCACCCGTGCATCGGCTTTTTTGCCCCATGCACGGGTGATTTGTTTATTGCAATTGCGCGAAATAGGCCCGGCAGTCATCCGCATCGTGCGCAATCTGCGCGCGCAGTGTCTCGATGCTGTCGAACTTCTGCTCCGGGCGCATGAATTTCAGGAATGTCAGCCGGA
>OGDF01006462.1_pt1 | contig 11642 bp, 8 predicted proteins | sample 1570141 | NCBI WGS metagenome assembly OGDF01 (sample SAMEA4370581, study PRJEB24528) | human gut metagenome | reverse complement strand
CATCAGGGTAATCCTGAAAGAGCTGGGCATAATTATTACGGTTCTTTGCCAAAAAAGCTCTCGGTAACACCGGGGGCTTTTTTTGCAGCCGGCCGTGCTTTCTGCGCGCCCATTTCCTCCTTAAATCCGGCAGACGCGAAATAAGGTGAAAAATAGTACTTAAATTGTAAACTTTCTATGAACGAGCGTAAAAATGTGCGCACATCGCATGCGCTCCTGGAAAATCAGTGATTAATTTGTTTAAACAAGTTAATCATAGTGTATACAAATGCGTAGAATAATATGGTTTCTGCCGGGGTTCGCTTGCCCGGGACATCGCGGAAACAGGGGAAAGGCGGCACGACAGTGACAGAGAAAGAACTGAGAAAATTAAACCGCACAGAGCTCTTGGAAATGCTTATTGCGCAGAGCAAGAGGCTCAGCCGCGTGGAGGAGGAGCTGTCGGCCGCCCAAAAAGAACTGGAACGGCGTAAGATTGCCATCACCACCTCCGGCTCACTGGCAGAGGCGGCCCTGAAGCTAAACGGCATCTTTGAGGCAGCCGACCAGGCAGCCGCGCAGTATCTGGATAGCCTCCGGGAGCAGGAGAGCAACGCCGAGCGCATTATTGCCGAGGCCGAGGCCAAGGCTCACGAGATCATCAATGCCGCCGAGGTGCAGCGGCAGGCCATTCTTGCCAATGCGGACAGGGAAGCCAAGCGGCGCATTGAGCTCTTTGACCAGCAGTTCAAGGAATTTTTGAACACGCACACCTGATTGAGGAGAAAGATGAAACCAGAAAACAAAGCAACCGATACGGCTGTGCCCTCCGTGGACGAGCTCACTGGCGAACTCAACCGAGTAAAATATCACAGCCTATACAAAAAGCTGCTGCGCAGCACCATCTATACGCTGGTGAACGTGGCCGCGATCAGTGTGCTGGTGGCTACACTGCTGCTGCCGGTTTTGCAGATATTCGGCACCTCCATGAATCCGAACCTGCAGGAGGGGGAGATCGTGGTGTCGGTGAAGTCCCCACAGTTCAAAACCGGTGACATAATCGCCTTTTACTATAACAACCGCGTTCTTGTCAAGCGCATTATCGGCTGCCCCGGCGACAGCGTTGTCATCACCGACAGCGGCGACGTATATGTGAACAATACCCTGCTGGATGAGCCGTACCTAACCGAAAAATCCTATGGCACCGCCGACATTGAATATCCGTACACCGTACCTCAGAATTCCTTTTTCATCCTGGGCGACCACCGGGAAAGCAGCGTGGACTCCCGGTCGTCTCTGGTGGGCTGCGTGGAAAAAGAAGAAATCATAGGCAAAATCGTTTTCAGAGTGTGGCCGATCAAGCGGATCGGTTCCGTGGACTAACATCGCCTGGAAATACGGGGAGAAATTTGCATGAACAGGGACATTTATTCGCAGGCTGAACAGCTGAACAAGAAGCACCGCCGGAAGCGCACTTGGTACAAGATCTTATCTGTGCCCATATGCCTTGTGGTCTTTGTGACGGCGTATGCGCTCATTCTGCCGGCTATCACCATGGAATCCACGCCGGATACCTACTGCGGCATTGCCGAGCACGTCCACACGGACGATTGCTACGAGCTTCCCGGTACGCCGGCCCACAAGGAGATCCAATGCACCGCCGGGGCAGATCTGGGTCAGGGCGAGTACATCGTCCACAAGCACGACAGCTTCTGCTTTGATGATAGCGGTGAGTTGCTGTGTGCGCTGGCCGAGCAGGACGAGCACGTCCACACAGACGCATGCTATGACGGTGACAGCCTAATCTGCGGTCTGATTACGGGGATCGTACACCAGCACACGGCGGATTGCGTCGTATCCGTTCCCGCCACCGAGCCCCAGGGCTTGGTGTGTACCGTGGAGGAGCATAAGCATACGGAAGCATGCCTCATGAATCCGGAGGGCGAGGCGTCAAGCGGCGAGACCGGCGATGATGCCCCCGCTGACAAACCGCCAGCCAGCGATGTCCCCACCGGGGACGATCCCTCCAATGAGACACCCAGGGGAGATGTCCCCACCGATGCAGCCCAAGGCGGCAATGTGCCGGGGGATGCAGTTCAGAGCACCGGTGCAGCAAACGGCGATACGCCCGAGGACGACGCGGCGGTCAACAGCACCCCGGCCCGGGCGCCTGCCGCCAGCGGCCTTATCACAGATGTGACCCTTACCATCAATGACAATGTTTCCGCTTCCGGCTGCTATGAGGCAGCCGTCACCGGCGGCGATGCGGCGTTGGAGGGAAAAAACGTCCAGTATCTGTGGTATAAGAGCACCGACGGCGGAGCGACCTATACGGCCGTAGAGGCGAAAAACTTTACTGCTGGCGGCAACACCGTGTCTAACATCAGTGGGGACCATGGCGAAAAGCTGTTCCTGGCCCTGGACGGCGGAACTGTCAGCGACACGCTACCCTCCGTGACATACAAGGCCGTACTGATGGTGGACGGCACCGAATATGACAGCGTGTCGGCTGCCTGCACCAACACCACCTATCAGGCCTCCGTTCTGAACGGCAGCTTTGAGGCACCGGATCTGACCAACTACTATTTCCAGGAATTTGTGCCCGAGGGGACTGCAGGCCTGTTTTGGAAAGCCACCGCGTTAAATAAGGAAGGCGATCAGCCTAAATACCCGGATGGTAAGACGCAGCAAGATGACGGTGGACGCTACATTGAGATCATTGATACAGGCACCTCTCAACACAAGAGTGACGCAGCCTATCATCACAAGCAGGGCAGCGCAACGAACGGAACGCAGTATGCCGAGGTCAACGCCGGCGCCGCGGGCGCGCTGTACCAAACCATAGCTACCATCCCGGGAACCACCATGTATTGGTCCGTGGACCACAGCGGCCGGGAGGGAACGGATACCATGGCCGTGGTCATGATGCCGGAAAGCAGCGCAAAGAGCATTACCACGCAGGAGCAGCTGCGGCAGGTGCTGGATAATCCGAGCAGTTATGGCGCCACGGTTGCAAGTAATCTATCCGCCCCACAAGGCGTGTGGACCACCCATTCCGGACAGTACACCATCCCGGAAGGGCAGTATGAAACCCGATTCTTCTTCATGGTTGTAAGCACATACAATAACGAAAACTACATCGGCAACCACATTGACAACGTGTGGTTCAGCCAGCAGATCCCGCCGGCTTCCTCAGAAAAGCCCTATTTCACGCTGACAAAGCATGTGGTGGGTCCCCTGACGGAGGGTGACCTGCAGCTGCTATCCGGAAAGCTGACCTTTATGGTTCAAAGGTCCACTAGCAGCAGCTTTACCAATCCCGAAACCGTCAAGACGTACACCGCCACAAATTTGGGCAGCTGGACGCCCAACGAAGATGGCTCCTGGACACTGTCCGCCCGTATCTCCATGAGGGATCAGGCACTCGGCAATTACTACAGGATTAAAGAGAGCGGCGCAGAGCTGAATGGGTTTAACCTGACTGTGACGGATACGAACGACGCTGTGCTGCTGCAGAGCACCACAGTCGCGGGCTTCACCTTCACCAACACCTATGTGGATACCGGGCGAGCCCTGACGCTAAAGAAAATCGTGAGCGCTCCCGACACCACAGGCAGCTTTACCTTTACCGTTTCCTATGCGGATGCCGGCAGCAAGCAGCAGACAAAAAGCGTTACTCTGAAAAACGATGAGTCGACCACCATTAGGGGCATCCCCAAGGGTGTTCAGGTCACTGTGACGGAAACCACCACAGACGGCTACACCGTTATTATGAAGGATCCCAGCACCGGCACCGTCCTCGCCGGGAGCAGCAGCTATACCTTTACTATGAGCGATGACACGGCTATGGATGTCTACAACACATCCATCGTTGCACTGCCGGAAACCGGCGGCATCGGACGGGGAATCTTTCTGTTTGCCGGAATCGGTCTGATGCTCACTGCCGTAATTGCAGGATGTCTTCTGAGGCGCAAGTACGGAAAGGAGGCTGATTAACGCTTTTGTTTCCTCTCCTGCCCACGCAAAATATACCTGTACCCGCGCCGTAGGAACTATCCGTTTCCATTAAACTACTTTAAATCAGAAAGGATACGCACGATGAAAACGATGAGAAAGCTTTTCACGGTTTTGCTGGCCCTGGCCATGACGCTGGCTCTGGCTGTGCCCGCCTTTGCAGCAGACACCGGCAGCATCACCATTACCAATCCCCAGGGGGATCACACCTACACCGCCTACAAGATCTTTGACGTGACCTACTCTGGCGTCAACCACTCCTACACCATCAGCGATACCGACGCCGCCTATTCTACCGTCAAGGAATACGCCGATGTGCCCGCCAACGGCCTCAACCTAACAGCCGTTGCGAACACGAACAAGTATAATGTGAGCATCGGCGCCGGCTTCTCCGCCGCCTCCTTTGCCCAGTATCTGAAAACGAAGGCGGATTCTCTCGGCACTGGCACCGCCTTTATCGAGGATGGTAACACCATGAAGGCCTCCGGCCTTGCCCTGGGCTATTACTTTGTATCCAGCACCAGCGGCACTGTCTGCGAGCTGGCTACTGCCAAGGATATTCAGATTCGCGACAAGAACGAAGTGCCGGAGATCAAAAAGGATGTGGATGACAACGACCGCACTGTGGAAATCGGTCAAAAGCTCACCTACACCATCACCGGCAAGGTCCCCTCCACCAAGGGCTACGACGAGTTTACCTATCAGGTGACAGATACCATGACCGAGGGTCTGACCTTCAACAAGGACGTCACGGTCACCATTGGCGGCGTGGATGTGACTTCCGCTGCGACTATCACCAACAATGGGAACGGCTTTGTGGCCAGCGTCAATATGATGCACTATCAGGATCAGATCGACGCACCTGTAGTCATCACCTACACTGCCACCGTCAACGAGAAAGCCATCCAGAGCGATAAGGAAAACAACACCGCTACGCTCAAGTACAGCAACGACCCCGCTAACAAAGACTCTTTTAAGGAATCCAGCGTGGAAGTGAATGTGTTCTCCTTCAATATTGTCATCAATAAGTACGCCAAAGGCAACGAGAACACCAAGCTGGAGGGTGCCAAGTTCGTGCTGAAGAACGCTGAGAACAAGTACTATAAGTATGACGCCGCTACCAAGGCCGTCACTTGGGTCGATGACAAGAGCGCTGCCACTGAGGTCAGCACCGACGCTGACGGCGCTGCACGCTTTGACGGGCTGCAGGCCGGTACTTACAGCCTGGAGGAGACCGTCGCTCCCGCCGGCTACAACCAGCTTACCAAGGACATCACCATCGTGCTGGACAAGAATGGCTCTGCGACCGTCGACGGCGCTGCCTCCGCTCCCGGAGCTGCCCATTCCCTGACTACGGGCGTTGCCAACTCCACCGGCACCGTGCTGCCCGAAACCGGCGGCACCGGTACCGTGATCTTTGTGGCCCTGGGCGCTCTGGCTGTCATCTGCGCAGGCGTATTCCTGGTGACCAACAAGAGAATGAGCAAGGAATCCTTCTGATCCTGCATCCCTGACACACTGCACCGCCATGGGAGGCGGAGGTTCGCCTCCGCCCTCCCGATGGCATATCCTTTTCCAAGGCGGACGCATCCGAATACACCCGACACCGCCTATTGCAGGCGGCCGGACAGCCGTGTGTTCGGCTTCGTGCGCCCTGGAACGCAACAGGAGATGAACCCGTGAGAAAGCATAAAGTAATCACCTTAATACTGCTGGGCGTTTTCCTGGTGGGCCTCTCTCTCCTGCTGTATCCGTCCGTCAGCAACTACTGGAACTCCATCACACAATCCAGGGCCATCGTGGACTATGACACCATTGTCAAGAGTCTGTCGCCTAAGGACTATACCGCCTATTTTGAGCGGGCGGAGGAATACAATAGTGAGCTGAAGGCGCTGCCATTCCCGCTGATGGAATACCAGCAGATCAGCGGATACGATGATTGCCTCAATGCCGCCGGCGATGGCGTCATCGGCTATATAGATATCGACAAGATTCAGGTGAAGCTGCCCATCTATCACGGCACGGACCCCTCTATACTGAACCATGCCTGCGGACACATTCAAGGCAGCAGCTTTCCTATTGCAGGAAAGGGTACCCATGCGGCTATCTCGGCACACCGGGGCCTGCCCAGCGCAAAGCTGTTCTCGGATCTGGACAAGCTGGAGGTGGGCGACACCTTCCGGATCACGGTGCTGGACAAGGCCTTTATTTATGAGGTGGATCAAATTAAAACCGTCCTGCCGGTCGATGTGAGCGAGCTGCTCATCGACGAGGAGAAGGAACTCTGCACCCTGGTCACCTGCACGCCCTATGGCATCAATTCCCATCGGCTGCTGGTGCGCGGCCACAGGATCGAATCTGAGGATATGCGCTCCTTTGGGCCTATATCGGATGCGTTTATCATCGATCGGCTGATCGTTACACCGGTGGTGGCAATGCCCATCATCCTGCTGCTCATTCTGTACGTCTGCTTTAAGCCTGCGAAGCGGAAGCTTCCCATCAATGACGAGGGAGAACTGATATGAAAAGAATAAGCTACCGGATCGCAAACTTTATACTGATTGCTGCACTGCTCCTGTCGGGAGCAGTGACCGCCCACGCCGCCTCCACCACGGAGGCCAGTGAAAAGGTGCAGCTGCGCAGTGATTGCACTCTGGACGTGACCTATTCCTCCGAGGGAATGGTCTTTGCCGGGCAAGACATCAAGCTCTGGCACATTGCGGATATTACCGAGGATGCGCAGTATGCTTTGGCCGGGAGCTTCCGGTCATACCCCATCCAGGTCACCGGCACCTCCTCTCAGAGCGAGTGGGATGAAATGACCATCACTCTGAACTCCTATATTCTCGCCGATGGCATCGCGGCTGAGCAAACTGCCAAAACCGATGCGAGGGGCAAGGTCGTCTTTGATAATCTTACTGCGGGCATATACCTGGTTTCCTCCGTGCGCACAGAGCAGGATGGCAAATACTATGTGTTTGAATCCTTCCTGGCGGCCGTGCCAGGGGTGGACAGTGAGGGGCAGTGGGTGTATTCCGTCTCCGCAAGGCCAAAAATGAGTGTACACACACCAGCCAAGGGCGAGGTCACCTATAAAGTGGTGAAGGCCTGGAGAGATGGCGGCCGGGGTCGCCCGGTTAGCGTCTCTGTGGAGATTCGCGGGGACGGACAGCTGCAGCAGACCGTGACTCTCAGTGCTGAAAATAACTGGATGTACACATGGAAGGCTGTTGATGATGGCAGCGTATGGACCGTGAACGAAGTGAATGTGCCAGCGGGTTATACGGTGGGCATTCAGCGCAGCGGCGATACCTTCAGCATTACCAACACCAAGCCGGAGACGCCTGCAGGAAATAATCCGAAGACCGGCGACACAACAAATATGACCCTGTATGTGCTCTTGATGGCTGCATCCGGGCTGGCGCTGCTGGTGGTGGGCATCGTGTTGAGGAAGAAGTCCCATGCGAAGTAAAGGGCTTTCCATCCTACTTGTTACGCTGGGCGTTTTGCTGCTGGGCGCTGCGGCGATATTATTCGTCGTGCGACAGGCGCAGGATAAGCAAAGGGCAGCTGAGATTCCCTCTCTGATTGAAAAAATCGAAGCAGCTCTGCCGGAGCGATCAGCGGGTGTTATCGAAAATCGCGCTGACAGCGCCATGGCTGCCGTGGAGATCGACGGAATTGATGTAATCGGCCTGCTGGAGCTCCCGGGCCGAGGCATTAAGCTGCCAGTAAGCGCAGAATGGGACAGCTCCGAGCAGAGCTTTCGTCCAGCCAGGTTTATGGGCAGCGTGTATGGCGGTACACTGATCGTGGGAGGACGCAGTGAGGATGGCAATTTCGATTTTATCGATCAGCTGGACGCCGGGGAGGAGCTTACCTTCACCGACATGATCGGAAGGGTATTCCGGTATACGGTGCGTAAAATTTGCCACGCTGATAATGCCAGAGCCGAAACCTTGGCTGACTCAGAGAGCGCGCTTACCCTGTTTGTGAAAAAAATGGAGCTTTTCTCATCGTCCGATGTGCAGCGGCATAGTATTCTCCTCAATAGGAGGTGCAGAACAGCCCCTGTAGACAATGGCAAGCTGCGTCGTCCCACGCGATGCCGCTATGATTCATTATTTAATTTTTTGTTTATAACCCATGAAGGGCCACCGCTGCAGATAGCTGCCCTACCCGGAGGTCGATGGCCAGGTGCAGCGCACCTGATACCCGGCAAAACAAAGCTGAAATATCTGTACCTCTGTATCCCCTGCTTACAGCTTGTCGAGAAACCCGGTTGCACATTACGCAGCAACCGGGTTTTTGGCATATTCGCAGAAGAAAGTGTGGAAAATCAAGAGATGGTGCTGGTCGTTCCACCTCCATGTTGCCAGCTTTTTCAGGTTCATGGCAGCAAACTTATCCATTCGTAACGCATCAGGAAAAAGCAAAATTGTTGTCAACTTGTTGTCACCACAGGATATCTGTTGTCAGACCTTTCGGCGCTGAGAACCCTTCTCAGAAGATATCCAGTTTTGACAGGTTTTCAAATCAGGTTTTTGCGAACTAAAAACGGCAAAACCATATGGGCCAAGCATATCTTTCGTGTGTAAGGATCCTAAGATTATCGTACCGGATATATCCTGAGGCAACGTAATTTGCTCGTTAGCAAAATTACAGCAAACAATTACGCTGTCAGCCCCATACTCACGCCGATATGTAAGCAGCTTCTCATGAGATGGGTGGAGCATTTCAAAATCACCGTATTTGAGAATGTTATTACCATTTCGCAGCGCAATCAGCTTCCTATAATGGTGCAGAATGGAATCCGGATCTTCTGTTGCATTCTCTACATTGATTTGTTTGTAGTTGGGGTTTACCTGAATCCAAGGTGTTCCCGTTGTGAAACCGGCATTGTCTGTACTATCCCACTGGACGGGTGTTCTGGCATTGTCCCGTCCCTTATGAAGAATGCCGTTCCATGCCCATGCGCGATTGCCTTCCTTTTCCGCCTCATGAAGCAGATTGATACTTTCCACATCCCGCAGTTCATCTGGCGATACAAATGGATAGTTCGTCATTCCGATTTCTTCGCCTTGATAAATGAACGGTGTTCCACGCATCAGATACATGGCGGTTGCAAGCATTTTTGCACTTTGTACGCGCAGTTCTTCTGTCTCAGTTGAGCCGAATCGAGATACTGCCCTCGGCTGGTCATGGTTTCCCCAGAACAGCGTATTCCAGTCAATCGCTTTTTGCCAACTGGAAATAATCTGCTTTAGCTTCAGCAAATCAAAGGGAATAACATTCCATTTTCCATTCTTACCATCGATGTCCATGATATCGAACTGAAATAGCAGATCCAACTCCTGTCCATCTCCAACCACAGAGTTGGCATTGTGCGTAGTAACAAACGTAGTTTCCCCTACGCACATACAGTCACGTCCCACAAAGCAATTTTGACGCATTTCTCTCAGATATTCATGCAACTTGGGCTGAAATGCAAAATACTGTTCTGAGAACACGTATCCCTCACCCTCGCCATCCGGCATCCCCGGTGCTTTGGCAAGTAAGCTGATTACATCCATGCGGAAGCCGTCCACACCCTTATCAAGCCAACGATTGATCATTGCATAGACTTCCGCACGCATGTTTTCATTTTCCCAGTTCAGATCCGGCTGCTTTTCGCTGAACAAGTGCAAATACCATTGGTCTGTTGTCTTATCATAACTCCACGCGGATGGCGTAAAGAAAGATGACCAATTGTTGGGTTCTTTCCCGTCCTTGCCGTCTCTCCAGATGTAATAGTCCCGATAGGGATTATCCTTACTTTTCCGGGATTCTATAAACCACGCATGTTCATCTGAAGAATGATTCACAACGAGGTCCATGACCAATTTGATATCCTGTTTATGGAGTTCTTCGACAAGTTGTTCAAAATCCTCCATCGTACCGAACTCGGCCATAATGCTCTCATAATTACGGATATCGTAACCCATATCCGCATTGGGAGAGTCATATACAGGACAAAGCCAGATTGCTCCAATTCCAAGCCATTTCAGGTAGTCCAATCTGGAAATGATGCCCTGAATGTCGCCAATGCCGTCGCCATTTGAATCTTGAAAACTTCTGGGATATATCTGATAAAATACCCGTTCCTTCCACCAAGGTGAATTCATATCATTTGCTCCTCATTTCTGTTGGTGTCAGGCAGGACGCTGTTCTGCATCCTGCCCAATATTTCTTTCAGATGTTTTCTCCCTGCAGATCAATCCATACGACAGTCCAGTATCCTATTCTCGGAAGGACAAATTCAATAAATGCCCCCTTATCACTTTCAAAATCAGTATATTGGATTGCCTGAGCCTGCATTGCTTCCCTATCTGGTGACGCTGCATATACGCCTTTAACCGGACTGTCCACCTGCACTACAATTCTTATGTTCTCCTGCGGAATGGGAGTATCCTTTCCCTTGTTCCAGTAATCATTTTCGCATCCGCACAGATTCACAAAATACAAACATTTTCTTAATTCTTTTTCCCGGATTGTAAGCCAGAGCTTGTTTGCTTCACCATATGTACTGACAGGATGACTCTGGCACTGGTATTCATAATTGTCCCAGCCCATATGCGTCATGGAAACATTTCTTAGCTCCTCGTCATAGAACAAATCCAGATACCGGATCATGAAATCATTGCAGCGTCTAAGAATCGCCGCGTCTTTCTCGCTCAGACGGGTATAGTCGCTATAATACCCCTGAGTCAGAACAGCTTGATTTTCGCCCTGCAGCAGATGATAAGCACCGTTTGAAACAATGGCCGCCGTTAAAATTCGAGCCGCATTCATTGCCCGCTCTCTGGAATCCTTCCGGAATGGTTCCAGATAAGCCGCAAGAATGATCGGCCTCTGGCCGCCGGAAAGCTGTCTTGCCTCGTCAATCAGCTGCGCAGTATGAGAATACCGCTCATAGGGATTCCAGACCTCAATGTAAACTGCGTCCTGCTTAGCAGCAGCGGTGAAATATACAGGCCAGTTGCCAACATTATTGAAGATCAGATATGGGTCTTGATTTGCACCTGCAAGTTCTTCTCTGGTCTGGTTGATCAAAGATGGGATTTCCTGATCCAAGCGAATCAGTTCCGGCTTTTCCCCCAAATGAGAATAGGCCGTTTTGGGGAAGCCATAGGTGTCCATATGGATTCCTGCAAACCCCATCTTTGTGATTGCTTTTCTATACTCCGCAATCAAATGATGACGCCACGGTGAATTCTTCGCTATATTCATGATATAAAACACGTCAATGAACACAAAGGGTTTCTGGCAGGAATTATACAGCGCCCAATTTGTGTGCTTCTCGAAAAAGGGTTTGCTGGCAGCGTAAATTGCGCCGTATGCGATAGAATGCATGCCGTGCTCCGCGCATTTTTTAATCTTGTCCTTCACGGTTTTGCGAGAGATTGGCTTACCCATCATGTCTGTGTAGAATTCCTGATCTGTGACCAGATGGTCATGCCGATAGGACCAGTCATAGTACTGCACCATATTGATATGACATTTATTCAGCCATTCAACAGCACCGTTATCTGCGTCGTCCTGCGTGAAATCGCTCAAAAAGCCGTAGCGGAGAGACCGTTTGGGGTTTTCGACAACATCAAAAGCTGTTT